>WNGF01006557.1_pt1 | contig 34058 bp, 29 predicted proteins | sample 5400641 | NCBI WGS metagenome assembly WNGF01 (sample SAMN13153371, study PRJNA577476) | soil metagenome | isolation source: 80 cm soil or saprolite under grassland replicate 2 | place: USA:California | collected 2016-06-15 | reverse complement strand
TCAACGCGTCGCGCGTCTCGATTACGATCGAAGTCGACCCCGCGCGTCTTCGGCCGAGCGACAACCTGGTGATTGCCGGCGATCGTTCACGCCTCACGTCGGAGACCGGCTGGGCCCCGCGCATTCCCATTGAGCAGACCCTCACGGATCTGCTGGACTACTGGCGGCGCGCCACCACGTCATGACGCGGATGCCCGGCTTCTCGGAAGACGGCCGGCAGCTCGTTCACGTGTCCATGGGCGCTGTCGCCCTCCTGTTGCGGTGGATCACGTCCACGGAAGCGATGGTCATCGCGGGCGCGGCGCTCGTCTTCAACGTCTACGCGCTGCCGCACATCGCGTCCTCGCTGTTCCGCCCGATCGAGCGGCACAACAGAGTGGATGCCGGAATCATCTTCTATCCCGCATCCGTGCTCCTGCTGCTCGTCCTCTTTCCCGACCGGCTCGATATCGTCGCCGCCACGTGGGGCATCATGGCGGCGGGCGACGGGATGGCCACGATTGCCGGGCGTCATATCCCGAGCGCGCGCATTCCCTGGAACGCCCGGAGAACCGTCGCGGGAAGCGTCGTATTCGTGCTGTTGGGCGGGACCGCGGGTGCGTTCCTGTGCTGGTGGTGCATGCCGCGAGTCATCCCGCCACCCTATCTGTGGTTTTCGATCTGGATGCCGTTTCTCGCGGCGCTCGCGGCAGCCGCCGCGGAGACGCTGCCGATTCGTCTCGACGATAACGTGTCAGTTCCTGCGGCGGCTGCCACGGTGTTGTGGTGCACATCCCTGGTGAACGACGACCTGGTCGTGAACACGCTCGCTCACGGCCTGGGCGTCCTGCCCGTCGCGGTCGCCGTCAACGCGGCGGTCGCGGCCGCAGGCTACTTCGCGCGGGCTGTCACGCTCGGGGGCGCGCTCTGCGGCATCGTGATCGGCGTCCTCATCGTTGCGACGGCCGGCTGGGGTGGATGGGCCTTGCTGCTCGCGACGTTCGGCCTGGCGGTGATCGCTTCGCGGCTCGGGCTCCGCCGCAAAACGATCCTCGGGATCGCGGAGCCGCGCGATGGACGCCGCGGCGCGGCAAACGCGCTTGCGAACACCGGTATCGCCACCCTTGCGGCAGTGCTTTCTGCGACGACCTACGCTGCAGACGCATCGCTCGTCGCGTTCGTCGCGGCGCTGGCCGCCGGCGGCAGCGACACCGTCGCAAGCGAGATCGGCAAGGCATGGGGACGGCGCACGTTTCTCGTGACAACAATGAGAACCGTTGCGCCGGGGACATCGGGCGCGATGTCACTGGAAGGCACGGCAGCCGGCGTCGCGGCGGCGTTCGCACTCGCCGGGATCGGCGTCGTATTCGATCTTGTTCCGCCCTCCGCAGTGCTCGCGATCGTCGTCGGCGCCACTGCGGGCTCATTGACTGAAAGCGTGCTCGGCGCCACATTTGAAGATGCGGGCATTCTCGACAATGACGCCTTGAATCTCCTGAACACCGCTGCCGCCGCGCTCTGCGCCGTCTGGATCGTCACGGCGTTCAAATGACGCGCTCAGCGCAGGCTGACAACGAGCGTGTACAGCAGCTGCGCCGAACCGCGCGCCGCGAGCCGCACCACGTCGATGCGGTAGTCTGCGTCCTCCGGAATTCGCCCAACCCACGTCCGCACCCCCCCTCGTGCTTTCGCATCAATGGGCGTCCGCGTTTTGGTATTCGTAAGCTCGATGACGACGTCGCGCCCGCTGACGCCGGTTATGCGCACATCCAGCACCTGATTCCTGCGTGCCGACAGCAGGTAGCCGTCACGCTGGCCGGGACCGAGCGATCCCAGGTGCTCGATGCGGCCGAAGCCAATGGCGATGCGCCGCGGCTCGCGTCCTCGACTGGCTCCAGTGGCTGTGCCGCTGGTGATCCGATTGGAACTGGCGGCGAGCGGTGCGTGAATCGCTGTAATCAGTAAACGACCGCGTATCGCCTCGACCTGGACCGCATCTCCGGCAATCGTAACGCGGTCCGCATCCACATCGATCGGCGGTGCCGCCGCGGCACCTCCTCGTCCTCGCATGGTCGCGTCGGCGATTACCAGCTTCAGGGCCGGCGAGAATACCGCGTCGTAGCTGTGCACCAGGTCCGACGCGTCGGTGATGGGGATCCGCACACCCCCCGCAAAGACTGTCAGCGGGTAGCGGATCATTGCCGCGACCGCGGCGCGATCGTTACGCGCAACCGCCTGCTGGAGCGTGCGGACGAAAGCCGCCGCGGACCGCTCGTCGACCTGCGCCTGGGAAACGACCGCGAGGAGCGAGACCGCCAGAATTCGACAGCGCATCGGTCTGCATAATACGCGTTCGGCCTTCACGGCCGTTCGGCTTGACGCGTGGCGAATAAAAGACGAAAGTTAGCGAATGGCCGAGCAGCCACTCATTTTCGATCTCGGGAAGCGGCCGCCGACAACACGCGCGCTCGCGCTCGACATTCGCGCCAGGGGGGACGCGGCCCTCGACCAGGCGCAACTGCGCGCAGACGCAGCCCGCTACCAGGAAGTCACGTGCCGCTCCGCGCTGAACCCGGTGAAGGGGATGCCGTTCAACTGGACGCTGAATCCTTATCGCGGCTGCACGCACGCGTGTCACTACTGCTTCGCGCGGCGCTACCAGACGCAGTTCGAGCTCGGGTTCGACGATCACTTCTCGTCGGTCATCCTTGTGAAGATCAACCTGGTCGACGTGCTGCGGCGCGAGCTCGATAGACCTGCGTGGGTGCGCGAACAGGTCGCCGTCGGAACCGCAACCGATCCGTACCAGCCGATCGAAGGGCACTACAAGCTCACGCGTCGCTCGCTCGAGGCGTTGTTCACCGGCCGCACGCCCATCGGTCTCGTCACCAAGGGCCCGATGGTCGTGCGCGACGCCGACCTGCTCGCAGATCTTGGACGCCAATACGGCTGCACGGTGTACATGAGCGTGCCCACGGTCGACGAGGATGCGTGGCGATCGCTCGAACCGGGCACCGCGCATCCGCTGCAGCGATTGCGCGCGGTCCGGCAGTTGCGCGATGCCGGCGTCAATGCAGGCGTGCTGATGGCGCCGGTCGTCCCCGGCTTCACGACGCAACCTGCGAAACTCGAAGCGACGATCAAGGCGATTGCCGATCACGGCGCCGCGTTCATGGGGGCGAATCTGATGTACCTGAAAGGCGGGACGAAGGACCATTTCATGGGCTTCCTCGCCAGGGAGTTCCCACACATGGTCGACGCGTACAACGGATTGTATGCCGGGGCCTACGCGTCAAACGAGTACGTGAAAGTGGTGCGGGGAATGATCGACACGCTGCAGCAGCGGTACGACCTGAGGAGGCGAAAGCCGCGCAACGACCAGAGCCGTCCGCGGGAGCCCGATCAGGCGTCCGAAGAAGAAAAGGCCGCCCCTGAGCAGGCGGCCTTCAGATGGCCCGAGGACCAGTAACCCGAATCTACGCCGTCGCGGCGAGCTCCGAGTATCCGCTGGCGCGGGTGACTTCGATTTCGACCTGACCGTCGCGAGCGGTGGCGACGAACTCCTCCCCCTCCGTCCAGCGCTGGCTGATCGGCAGCTTGATTTTTGCCTCGATGACGCGCTTCAGGAAGCGCGCGCCGAACGCAAGGCTGTAGCCGTCGGAGACGAGCTGTTCGAGCGCCTCCGGCAACACCTTCAGCGTCCGCCCGCTGCGGCCGAGCGACCGCTCCACCTTGGCGATCTGCTGCACTGCAATCTCGCGCACCTCGTCTTTCGTCAGCGGCCGGAAGATCACCACCTCGTCGATGCGGTTCCGGAACTCGGGCGAGAACCGCCGTTCGAGCTCTCGACTGATCTCGCCATGCACCTGCTCGACGCTCACCTGCTTCGAGTAGAACCCGAGCGGGCTCGTCAGCTTGCGGAAGCATTCCGATCCGATGTTCGACGTCATGATGACGATCGCGTCGCTCAGATACACGCGCTTGCCGCGGCCGTCCGTGATCCAGCCTTCGTCGAACGCCTGCAGGAAGACGTTCAGCATGCTCGGACTGGCCTTCTCGACTTCGTCGAGGAGGATGACCGAGTACGGCCGGTCCTTCAGCTGATTCGTCAGCACGCCCCCGCGCTCCGATCCCACGATGCCGCGCGGCATGCCGATCAGTTTGTCCACCGCCACCGCGCCGTCCTGGTATTCCGACATGTCGACGCGGATCATCTTCTTCTCGTCGCCGAACAGGAACTCGGCGATCGACTTGGCGAGCTCGGTCTTGCCGACACCGGTCGGCCCCAGGAAGAGCAGCACGCCGTCCGGCCGATCGAACCCGTCTTTCAGCGGCCCCTTGTTCAACACGAGCCGCTTCGCGAGCGCCTCGATCGCCTGGCGCTGCCCGACGACACGCGAGCCGAGGCTCTCCTCCATGTCCCGGAACCGGTCGGAGACCTCGCGGAACACCATGTCCTCGGGAATCTGCGCGATCTTCGAGATGACGTTGACGACGTCGTTCGAGGTGACTTCCCAGCGGCGCGAGATTTCAGCCTTGACCGCCGCGGTGTCGAGCCAGCCGATCACCTTGTCGGGGAGCTGCAGGTGACGCATGTAGCGCGGCGACATCTCGAGCGCGGTCTCGATCGCTTCATCCATGATCCGCACGGAGTAGTTGCGCTCCAGGCGCGGCCGCAGGTTGTAGAGGATGTTGCGCGTCTCCTCGATTGACGGCTCGTCGACCTGGACCGTCCGGAAGCGGCGCGCGAGCGCCTCGTCTTCCTGGATGAACTCCTTGTATTCGCTCGAGGTCGTCGCGCCGATGATGCGGACCTCGCCGCGCGCGAGCACCGACTTGAACACGTTGGCGGCATCGGACGGCGCGCCCAGCGCAGAGCCCGCGCCGATCATCGTGTGGACTTCGTCGATGAACAGGATCAGGCTCGGCCGCTCCTTGATCTCGCGGATCACGTTCTGAATCCGGTCCTCGAACATCCCGCGCAGCATCGTCCCCGCCACCATCGTGTTCATCTGCAGGTTGACGATCTGGCAGTCGCGGAGCCGTACCGGCACCTTCTCCGGGTCGAACTCGATGCGCCGGGCGAGGCCTTCGGCAATGGCGGTCTTACCGACGCCCGGCTCACCGAGGAGCAGCACGGAATTCGCGCGCTCGCGGTGGCAGAGCACCTCGAGCACCTGGTCCATTTCGTAGTCGCGTCCGAACACCGGAGGAATCTTGTCCTGCCGCGCAAGCTGGTTCAGGTTCGTGGCGAAATGCTTGAGGAAGGGCGGCAGCTCAAAGCGTTTCTTCAGCCGTTCTTCGTGCAGTTCGTGGTCACGCATGCGCGTCGCCAGACGGGTGACGAGCGCTTCCGGCTCGATGCCGTGGCGGCGGATGATCGAGACGGGAATCCCCTGGGTCTCCTCGAAGATCGCGGAAAACAGATCGGTCGCTTCGATCGTGTGGCGGCCGGAGCGGCTCGCATGCAGCAGCGCGAGCTTGAACAGCAGCTTCGTTGACGGCGCGACGCGCAGATCGCGGCCCGGGACGCTCGGCAGCAGCCGCAGATGTTCTTCGAGGGCCTGGAGGATCTCGTGCGGGTTCAGCTCGACGTCACGCATGACTTGGCCGAACATGTCCCACTCCACCTGCGCAAACGCGAGGCAGACATGCTCGTTGGTCAGCAGCGCGTGATCGCGGCGGCGCGCTTCGTCGAGCGCGCGGTCCACGACGCGTTCTGCTGACTCTGCCAGCTTGTTCTGCGGAATATCGAAGTCCTCCACGACCGCCTCCACCGCGGGCCGCATTCGCCCATGGCGCTTCGGTGCGCCGGCCTGAATCACCCGCTACCTACTGAGACAGCAAAAGGAGGGCCAGCGATTCTCACCGCCGAGACGGCGCGCGTAATTGATTGAAAAAAAGACAGAAGGAGGAACGGAGTCGCGGGCGCCCCAAGGATGCCCGCGACCAACTAGATGAAGGCTCTTACCTCAGTACCGCCGTTGTTGCCCATCAGATGCCGCCGAGGAGCGCGCGGATGCGCGCGTCGGTTGGCGGATGACTGCTGAAAAGCGACGCGAGTCCGGCGCCCGAGAACGGCTTCACGATGAACATGTGGGCGGTCGCGGGGTTCGCGTCGAGCGGCACGCGCTTCGACACGGCGTCGATCTTCCGCAGCGCGTCCGCGAGCCCGTACGGGTTGCCCGCGATCGCCGCGCCGCCGGCGTCCGCCGCAAATTCGCGCGAACGCGAGATGGCCATCTGGATCAGCATCGCGGCGATCGGCGCGAGAATGATCATCGCGAGGAGCGCGATCGGATTGTTGCCGCGGTCGCGACCGTCCCCTCGGCCGCCGTAGCCGCCGAAGAGCGCGGCAAAGTGCGCCATCCGCGCGGTCATCATGATCGCGGCCGCAATCGTCGCCGCCACCGAGCTGATCAGGATGTCGCGATGCTTCACGTGTGCGAGCTCGTGCGCAATGACGCCTTCGAGCTCGTGCTCGTTGAGGACCTGCAGGATGCCCTCCGTCGCCGCGACCGCCGCATGCGACGGGTTGCGCCCCGTTGCGAACGCGTTCGGTGAGGGCTCCGGAATGACGTACACCTTCGGCATCGGCAGGCTCGCGCGCATCGTCAGGCGTTCAACGATGCGGTAGAGCGGATGCTCGGGCCCGACCGGCTGCGCGCGATACATGCGCAGGACAATCTTGTCCGAGAACCAGTACGACACGAAGTTCATGACGGCGGCAAGCATGAATGCAATCACGAGCCCGTTCGCGCCGCCGAGGAGCTCTCCGATAGCAAGCAACACGGCGCTGAGAAGCCCCAGCAAAAGCGCCGTCTTGATTCCGTTGGCCATGTTCGTATTCTACCTTTTTACACCAGACGAGGCCGGCCTCACTCAACGAACGAGCCAACCAGCTCCGCGATGAATGCGGCGCGCCAGCCGAGATCCGCAATCACCACGTGCTCGTGATGCGCGTGAGCGCCGTCTCCTTCCGGCCCGAGTCCATCTAAAGTAGGAACCCCGAGCGCGCCGGTAAAATTCCCGTCCGAACCGCCCCCCGCCGCGCCCTCCGACAGCTCGCGGCCCAGACGGGCAGCCGCGCGCCTCGCCTGTTCATAGAGACGCACGACGGCGGGCGTTCGTTCGAGCGGCGGCCGGTCGACGCCACCGGTAATCTCGAGCCTGGTGCGCGCGTCCACCGGCGTCAGCTGCCGGATCGCGCCATCAATGCTTGCCGCGTCCGCCATCATTGCCACCCGCACGTCGACTTCCGCGGATGCGAGGTCGGCGACGACGTTTGGACGCGAGCCGCCAGTGACGGTGCCGACGTTGACGGTGATGCCGCGCGAACGATCCTGGAGCGCTTCGAGCGCGAGCACCTGGCGCGCGAGCTCATGAATCGCGCTTGCGCCTTTTCCCGGATCGAGTCCCGCGTGCGCCGACACACCATGGACCGTCAGCGTGAAGTCGCCGACCCCTTTGCGGCTCGTCTTCGCTGCGCCGCCCGGGAGCGACGGCTCGAGCACCAGCACGGCCTCGCTGCGCCGCGCTTCGTCTTCGAGCAGCGCGCGCGACGTGCCGCTGCCAACCTCCTCGTCCGCGGTCCAGAGCATGACGACGCGCGGTGCTCGCCCGCCGGTCGCGGCGAGCGCGCGCATCGCGAGTGCCGCGACCGCGAGCCCCGCTTTCATGTCGAAGATGCCGGGACCGTACAGCCGTCCGTCACGTTCGTGCAGGGGCATCGAGTCGATCGTGCCGACGCGCCAGACCGTGTCAACGTGCCCGAGAAGAAGCACCTGGTGCGAGGTCACACCGCTGAATTCCGCGCGGATGTGCGCGCCCCGCAGCGTCTGCGGAAAGCGCTGGACGGCCGCGCCGAGCGCGGCGAGTCGCCGCGCGAGCTCGTCACCACACCGATCGACCGCGGGCTTGTCGTCGCTCGGCGATTCGAGGCGCACGAGGGTCTCGAGAAGCTGGCGAAGCCAGGGCTGCTCGGCTTCGCAATAAGGCAGGAGATCCGGCATCGGAAAGGCCCGCCGGGCTGCGGCGGCGTCCTTATAATATGCGTATGGTGCGCACGCTGCTTCCGCGATGCTTCTCCGCCATCGCGCTCACGACGCTCTCGGTCACCGCACTCGCGCAGACGCCTGCGCCGTTTCCGCGACCGGGGCAGCAGCCATCGCAGCCGCGGCCATCCATTCCCGCCGCGCCGCCGTCGACGCCGGCGCCCGCTCCTGCGACGGACGTAACCGCGCAGCCCGGCGAGCCGACGGACGCCACGCTTGGCGTGCCGCTCTATCCCGGCGTTCAGTTCATTGCGTCATACGACGCGGGGCGCGGCCAGCGCTATTACCTCTTTGGCGCTGAATCCGATTTCCTGCAGATCGTCGGCTGGTACAAGACGATGTTGAAGCAGAAGGGAGAGCTGATCTTCGAGGAGCCTCCCGTGCACATGTTCGAGATCGGCCGGTTCAAGGAAGACACCATGGCCTTCACGCCGAGCGTGACGGTCAAGGACTACACGTGGGCGGGATCCCTCGGGTATCTGAACCCGAAGCGCGGCGCGACGCCGGCGCGCTTCAAGACCATCGTCCAAATCGTCCCGAACCCGCCGGCGCGGCCCAAATAATCGCACAGTCAGTTACAGAACCGTCGGCGCGGCGGTCCCGTCTGTAACCGCGTTCCCCGCCAAATCTTCGAAAAACCTCGAAAGTACCGGCCCGGCATGGCGGCCCTTTCTTTGCAAAGTTGGAGCGCCTCTTCATGGAATTTAATGCCCTGGCGGCCAAGGAAACCTCTGCGCTGCTGACACGTGTGCTCGGCACGGCATCGCAGGCGTCCCTGCAGAAAGTGGACGCGCTGCGGGCGGCGCTCGACGCCGCCGCCAAGGCGCTCGAGGCCTCGATTGCCGACACGCCGAGCGTGGAGCAGGACGTCGAGGAAGTGGTCAAGCGCCTCGCCAAAGCGGCGACCGCCGACGCGGACGCGCGCCTGAAGCATCTCTCCGCCGAGGCCCGCAAGATCACCGACGCGCTCCGTTCCGAGCTGGCCGAAGCGTCGGCTGAACGAGAAAAGCTCGCGGGCGCGCTCAAGGACGCGCGCACGGATCTCGACAGCACGCGCATGCAGCTCCAGAGCGAGCAGAAGCAGGCCGCCGCGTTCCGCAAGGAGCTGAGCGAGGTCCAGGCGGCGAACAAGAAGCTCGAAGCCGCGAAGGCCGAGGCGATCGCCGCGCGGGACAAGCAGGAGAAGACCACCGCCGCGATCCAGGGGGAGATGCAGGCGCTCCGCGCGCAGCTCGATACCGCACGCAAGGACGCGGCGCGCGCCGTCAGCGAGATGGAAGCGGTCGTCGCGCAGAAGCAGAAGATCGTCGAAGACGTGATCATCGACAAACAGAAGCTCGAAGTGGCGCTGAACGCCGCGAACACGCAGACGCAGGCGGCGGAAGCAAAGTTGAGCGCGGTGACGACACTGTTCAAGACGAGCGCGGCCCGCGTGCAGGCGCTCGAGCGCGAGCAGGAACAGCACGCGGCGGCGCTGCGGGAGCTCGAGACGAAGGCGGCGGCCGCCGTTCCCGAGGTCGACGGCGCCGCGCAGGGCGTGGCGATGCTCGACGGCCTGCTCGGCGCCTTCGACGCGCTGTCGTCGGCGACCACGATCAACGACGTCCTCGCCACGCTCGGCGAACAGCTCGCCGCCGAGTTCCCGCGCGTCGCGCTCTTCCGGGTCAAGGGCAACCGGCTCGAAGGGGCGCATCAGATCGGCTTCGATCTGACGAACGACATCGGCAAGGTCATGATCCCGCTGGCGATGGATTCGCTGATCACGCGCGCCGTCACGTCGGCGCAGACGGAACGCCTGAGCGGCGACGTCGACACCAGCGGCCTGCCCTTCGGCGGCTCACCCACATTCGCGCTCGCGATGCCGATTGTCGTCGACGGTGAAGCGATCGCCGTCGTCTACAGCGACGATTTCGCGGACTCGCGGATCGAAGGGCATGGCGACGATGAGCTGAAGGTGAAGTTCGCCGAGGCGCTGCGGCAGCATACCGTCGCGCTGCTCCTGCGGCTGACGTCGGAACTGAAGGCGCTCGCGGAACTGCGCGCCTACGCCGGATCGCTGCTCACCGAAATCGAGCAGATGTACCAGTCGGACGTGGACAGCGGGACGCAGGGAGAGGAGCTGAGAAAGCGGCTCCATGCCAACCTCGATTACGCGCGCAGCATCTACAACAACCGCGCGCAGTACGAATCGCCGGGCGCCGCGGCGCTCCTGGACGCCCAGCTCGCGACGATGATCGAGACGCAGGGGGATTCGCCGTTCGGCCGGGATTTGAAGGTGGTGTGCAACTGGGCATCCGCTTCCACGGCGCGTGCCGCGGAAGCATCGTAACTTGAATCGCCGGGGCCCCCTGCACCCCGACTAGCTCACTTCGTTCCGCTCGCGCTTCGTCGCTCGCTCCACTTCGCTCGCTGCTATTCCTGCCTGATGTAGATCGCCGAGCCCTTCTCACGGAACTCGCGCGACTTCTCTTCCATCCCCTTCGCGGCCTCGTCGGCGGCCATGTCGCGGACCTGCTGCGTCAATTCCATCGAGCAGAACTTCGGGCCGCACATCGAGCAGAAGTGCGCGAGCTTTGCGCCTTCGGCGGGAAGCGTCGCGTCGTGGAACCCGCGCGCCGTGACGGGATCCAGCGACAGGTTGAACTGGTCCTCCCAGCGGAACTCGAATCGCGCCCTCGACAGCGCGTCGTCCCACGCCTGCGCGCGCGGATGTGATTTCGCGAGATCGGCGGCGTGCGCCGCGATCTTGTAGGCAATCACGCCGGCCTTGACGTCGTTGCGGTCCGGCAGGCCGAGATGTTCTTTCGGCGTGACGTAGCAGAGCATCGCGGTGCCGTACCAGCCAATCTGCGCGGCGCCGATCGCAGACGTGATGTGATCGTACCCGGGTGCGATGTCGGTCGTCAGCGGGCCCAGCGTATAGAAGGGGGCCTCATCGCACCATTCGAGCTGCTTCTCCATGTTCTCCTTGATGAGATGCATGGGAACGTGGCCCGGACCCTCGTTCATCACCTGCACGTCGTATTCCCACGCGATCCGCGTGAGCTCCCCCTGCGTCTTCAGCTCCGCGAACTGCGCCTCGTCGTTCGCGTCGGCGATCGATCCCGGGCGCAGGCCGTCGCCAAGCGAGAATGACACGTCGTACGCGCGCATGATCTCGCAGATCTCGCGGAAGTGCGTGTACGTGAAGTTCTCCTTGTGGTGCGCGAGACACCACTTCGCGAGGATCGAGCCGCCACGGGAGACGATGCCGGTGACGCGCCGCGCGGTCATCGGGATGTACCGCAGCAGCACGCCCGCGTGAACGGTGAAGTAGTCGACCCCCTGCTCCGCCTGCTCGATGAGCGTGTCGCGGTAAATCTCCCAGGTCAGATCGTCAGGCCGGCCGCCAACCTTCTCGAGCGCCTGGTAAATCGGAACGGTCCCGATCGGCACCGCCGCGTTGCGGAGAATCCATTCGCGGGTCTGGTGGATCTCGCGGCCGGTCGACAGGTCCATGACCGTGTCGGCGCCCCAGAGCGTCGCCCACCGCAGCTTCTCGACCTCCTCGTCGATCGATGACGAGACGGCGGAGTTGCCGATGTTCGCATTGATCTTCACGGCGAAGTTGCGGCCGATGATCATCGGCTCGAGCTCGGGGTGATTGATGTTCGCGGGAATAATGGCGCGGCCGCGCGCCACCTCCGACCGGACGAACTCCGGATCGAAGCCTTCGCGGATCGCGACGAACTCCATCTCGTCGGTGACGACCCCCTTGCGCGCGAAGTGGAGCTGCGTCACGTTCTGCGATCCGCGCCGCTTCGCCACCCACGGCTCACGCAGCTTCGGCAGCCCCGCGCGGACGTCGTGCCCCTGCGGCCCGCTCGTGTCGTACACGCGCAGCGTTTCGCCGTTCGTCAGCGAAATCTCGCGCACCGGGACGGAGACGCCGCGCTGCTGGACATAGACCTTGCGCGAGCCGGGAAATGCCGAGACGAAGTCCGACGTTTGCAGCGGTACGAACGGAATCCTGATGCTCATGGGCCTTGAAATGACTATAGCACCTTGATGGCTCAGGGCTTAGGGCGGGCTTAGGGCCCGAGTTCAGGGCTATTTATGCAGGTCGTTGAAGTCCGGCATGTAGGTGCGCAGCGCGTGCTGCGGCGTGTTCTTCGAGTAGCCGGCGACGAGCTGCTGGTTGTACCGCGCCGAGTAGAAGTCGAACGGATCCTTCGGGTCCATGTCGATCAGCTTCAAGTCGGTATCGGACATCGTGAGCCGGCCGAAGCGGATCATGTTGCCGCGGAACCAGATGTAGTTGCCGCGCCCCTTCGCGAATCCGGCCGCGCCGCGTCCAAACACCTGGACGAGCCTGTCGCCGCGCACGAACGCCCTGGTTAATTTGCCACGGGTGGCGGGCGCCGGCAGCATCCGGGTCGCGTCGAGGAACAGGTCGTTGTCGCGAAACGTGAAGCCGCGATCGGGACGCCCCTTCAGGATGTCGTCGAGCTCCACGCCAAACAGTGACATCAGCTTCGTCGTCGGAACGCCGGCCGTCTTCACCTTGAGCGGGTGGACGTTCATCATGCCGTCCGAGGTCGCCGTCACCGTGGCGACGATCGAGAAAGGCACGCTGATGCCCTTCTTCAGCGTGCCACGCTGGACCAGGTGGCCGTCTTCGAAGCTGACCCGGAGATCTGAAAGCGCGGACCCCTTGTAATCGAATGCGCGGTTGACGAGCGCCGTCAGGCTCGCGGCGTCGATGGCCATCTCGCCATCGGCCACGTCCATCGAGAACGACTGCTGGTCATCGAACACCGGCGGGTGCGCTGAGACGCTTTTCAACGCACCGCTGAGCCATTTCACCTCGAGGATCGCATCGGCTGCGACGTGGAGGCGCACGTTGCGCATTTCAATGCCGACGGGAGGCGCTGACGGCCTGGCCGATTGTGAGAGCAGCAGAGCGGCGAGCGCGGCGGCGTGGACCTTCATGCCCCACGTGCAACGGCAACACTGGTGCCGGGCCTCGGAGCGGATTTCCGAGGAAAACCTGAGGGCGTGACAACTGCCGCGTTACGACGGCAGTAAAGAGGTTACGGTCAGTGGAGCTTTCTCAGAATGAAACACTTCAGGTAGTAGGTCTCGGGAACGGTCATCAGCACCGGGTGATCGCGCCCCTGCATGCGCTTCTCGACGACCGCGACGTCGGCATGCGCGTCGACCGCAGCCGAGGCAATCACGTCGGCGAATGCCGCCTCGCTGACGTTGTACGAGCAGCTGCACGTGACCAGGAACCCGCCCGGCGCGAGCAGCTTCAGGGCGCGCAGGTTGATTTCCTTGTACCCGGACAATGCTTTTCCGACCGATGCCTTGTTCTTCGCGAACGCAGGCGGGTCGAGCACGATCGTGTCGAACTGCTCGCCGCGACGCTCGAGCTCCCGCAGCTCATCGAACACGTTCATCGCGCGCGCCTGCACATTTGTGGCGCCGTTGCGCTCCGCGTTCGCCTTGATGCGTGCGACCGCGTCCTCCGAAATGTCGATCGCGAGCACCTCGGCGCATTTCGGCGCGAGCGCGAGCGCGAATCCCCCGTTGTAGCTGAACATATCCAGCAGCCGTCCCGATGCGTACTGTGCCGCGGCGACGCGGTTTTCGCGCTGGTCGAGGAAGAGTCCGGTCTTCTGGCCGTGATGCGGATCGACGAGGTAGGTGACGTGTCCCTCCCGCACTTCGATCGCGTCGGGCACCGAGCCGTGAATGACTTCCACGCGTTGCTCGAGCCCTTCGAGCAGGCGGACGCGTGGATCGTTCCGCGCGAGGATCCCCGCCGGGCGGACGATCTCGACGAGCAGCTTCGTGATATCCGGCAAGAGTCGATCGACGCCCTGCGAGAGCGCCTGCACGACCAGGTAGTCGGCATAGCGATCGACGATCAGCGATGGCAGCAGGTCCGCCTCGCCGTGGACCAGCCGGTAGGCCGTCGCGTCGATCTGCAGCGACTGGCGATACCGCAGCGCCTGCTCCAGCCGCGCGCGCCACAGCGACAGGTCGGCGGGCTCGGCGCCGCGGGTCAGCAGCCGTAAGGCAATTTCTGATCGGTCGCTATATAGCGCCTGGCCAATCGCGCGACGGCGCGCGCTCACGACCACCGTGTCGCCGCCTGCGGCGTCCACTTCTTCGACATCCGACTTGTAGATCCACGGATGTCCCGATCGGAGTCGCTCTTCACCGCGACGCGAAACGACGACGGTCTTACTCATCGCACCCTACGCACCTATTGCATCCATCGCACCTTTACGCATCCCTCGCACCTTTACGCATCCCTCGCACCTTTACGCACCCCTCGCACCTGCACCTTTACGCACCCCTCGCACCTTTACGCACCCCTCGCACCTTTACGCACCCCTCGCACCTTTAGGCACCCCTATGCACCCTTCGCACCTTTGGGCACCCTTCGCACCTTTAGAGGCACCCCTATCGAGCCTGTATAATCCCACAATGCGAATAGCGATCGGCGCCGATCACGCCGGCTACGCACTGAAGCAGCACCTGATCGGCGCGCTCGAGCGTCTCGGCCACGCCGTGGACGATCGTGGCACGCACAGCGACGCGCCGGTGGACTATCCGCCGATCTGCGCGGACGTCGCGCGCGAAGTGACGGCCGGACGCGCCGAGCGCGGGATCGTCATCGGCGGGAGCGGCCAGGGCGAGCAGATGGCCGCGAACAAGATCATGGGGGCGCGCGCCGCGCTCTGCAACGACCTGTACACCGCGCGGATGTCGCGCGAGCACAACGACGCGAACATTCTCGCGCTCGGGGCGCGGGTGATCGCGTGCGCGCTCGCGGAGGAAATTCTCACAGTCTGGCTCGAGACCCCTTTTGCCGGCGGACGGCATCAGCGACGCATCGACCAGATCGCGGAGATTGAACGAACACAGGCGGCGCCGTTGAAGGCACGGGTCTAGCCGCCGATCGGCAGAAAGTCACACACGATGATCACGAAGACAGAAGTCCCGCTGCGGTGGCGCTCGCTCGCCGAATCCGATCCCGAGATCTCGAAGGCCATTCGCGACGAGGTCCACCGCCAGAACAGCGGGCTGGAGCTCATCGCCTCCGAGAACTTCGTCAGCCAGGCGGTGCTCGAAGCCGCGGGCTCGGTGCTCACGAATAAATACGCCGAGGGCTACCCGGCCAAGCGGTATTACGGCGGATGTGAGTTCGTCGATGTCGCCGAATCGCTCGCGATTGCGCGCGCGAAGGAGCTGTTCGGAGCCGATCATGCGAACGTGCAGCCGCATTCCGGCGCACAGGCCAACATGTCCGTATACTTCACGCTGCTGAAGCCCGGCGACACGGTCCTCGGCATGAACCTGGCGCACGGCGGCCACCTCACGCACGGGCATCCGCTGAACTTCTCCGGCAAGCTGTACACCATCGTCCCCTACGGTGTCCGCCAGGACGACGAGCGAATCGATTACGACGAGTTCGAGCGGCTCGCGCAGGAGCACACGCCGAAGATGATCATGGTGGGCGCGAGCGCCTACCCGCGCGTCATCGATTTCGAGCGCATCGGCCGCATCGGCAAAGCGGTGGGTGCGCCGATCGTCACCGACATGGCGCACATCGCGGGACTCGTCGCCGCGAACGTCCACCCCAGTCCGGTCCCGCATTCCGACTTCGTCACGACCACCACGCACAAGACGCTGCGCGGGCCGCGCGGCGGCATGGTGTTGTGCCGCACGCAGTACGCAAAGGACCTCGATCGCGCGCTGTTCCCCGGGGTGCAGGGGGGCCCGCTGATGCACATCATCGCGGCCAAGGCGGTGTGCTTCAAGGAAGCGATGGGGCCGGGCTTCGTCGAATACCAGCGGCAAATCGTGGCGAACGCGCAGCGGCTCGCGCGCGGGCTGAGCGATGCCGGGTTCCGTCTCGTCAGCGGCGGCACGGACACCCACCTGATGCTCGTCGATGTGTTCTCGAAAGGGCTGACCGGCAAAGTCGCGGAGGCGGCGCTCGGGAAGGCCGGCATCACCGTCAACAAGAACGCGATCCCCTTCGACAAGAACCCGCCGATGGTCGCAAGCGGGATTCGCATCGGGACGCCCGCGGTCACGACCCGCGGGATGCGAGAGCCGGAAATGGATGCGATCGCCGGGCTCATCTCCCGCGCGCTCGCCTCTCCCGACAACGAGAGCGCGCTCGCGTCCGTGCGGGGCGAAGTCGAGGGCCTGTGCCGGAAGTTCCCGCTCTACCCAGAAACGACCTAGGCGGCGCGCCGGCGGCCGCCGATCTCCGCGCGGCCGTCGATCACGCGTTCGCGCCGGGGGGCCCGATCTCGCGCGCGCTGCCCGGGTTCGAACCGCGCGAGGGGCAGCTGCAGATGGCGGCCGGCGCCTGCGACGTGTTCGCGGACGGCGGCGTGCTGCTTGCCGAAGCGGGCACGGGCACCGGCAAGACGCTCGCCTACCTCATTCCCGCGATCTTCAGCCGCCGGCGCGTGCTCGTCTCGACGGGAACGAAGAACCTCCAGGAACAGATTTTTTTCAAAGATCTCCCGGTCCTGCGCGAGTCGCTCGGCGTTCCGTTCAAGGCGACCTACATGAAGGGGCGCGGCAATTACCTGTGCCTCCATCGCTTCGACGCGTATAAGGAGGGAGGCTCCGCGCAGTCGCTGGGGTTCACGCGCGACGAGTCGATCTACGTGCGGCTGATCGACGAATGGCGCCGCGAAACCGAAACCGGCGATCGGTCGGAGCTCGAGGATCTGCCCGAGGATCTGCCGTTCTGGAAAGACATCGCCGCCAGCTCGGAGAACTGCATCGGGGCCGAGTGCCCGCAGCACAACGAGTGCTTCGTCACGCGCATGCGGCAGCGCGCGGCGGAATCCGATCTCGTCATCGTCAATCACCACCTCCTCTGCGCGGATGCCGCCGTGCGGCAAAGTCAGTACGGCGAAGTCATTCCCGACTGCCGCTATGCCGTCATCGACGAGGCGCACCAGCTCGAAGATGTCGCCACGCAGTACTTCGGAATCGCGGTGAGCAACTACCGGCTCGACGATCTCGCGCGGGATGTGGATCGCGCGATCGGCGCGAACCAGGTCGCCGATCGCGAGCGCGCCGACGCGATCCGGGACGCCGCCGAGCGGGTCCGCGGCGAGGCGCGGGTGTTCTTCAGCGCCGTGCAGATGCTGCGCTTCGACGGTCCGGGTGTCGGGGGCACCGAAAGCCGCGTCCGCGTCAACGCGACGCAGCTCGAACGCGTCGTCGACGAAGCCGCATCGCTGGTACGCGCGCTCGATGCGCTCGAGGCGGAGATCGCGCTCGCGCGTGACGCGCCGATCGACGTGCTCGCGATCGGTACGCGGGCCGGAGAGCTTCGGAAGGACTTCGCGTTCGTGCTGCAGGCCGACGATCCCGGCTATGTCTACTACCTCGAAGTCCGCGGCCGCGGCGTGTTCCTGCGCGCATCTCCGATCGACGTGTCGAACATCGTGCGCGAGGTCCTGTTCGATCGCATGACGGGGACGGTGCTCACGTCAGCGACCCTGACCGTCGACCGCTCCTTCGAGTATGTTCGCGGGCGCCTCGGGATTCGCAAAGCCGAGGAGCTCCGCCTCGCGTCGGAGTTCGACTACCGGCGCCAGGCGATCCTGTACCTGCCGAAGCGCATGCCGGAGCCGCGTTCGCGGGAATTCGCGTCGGCGGTCGCGCGCGAAGTGGTTGAAATCGTCAAGCGCAGCCGCGGCCGCGCGTTCGTGCTCTTTACCAGCTACGCCAACCTGCGCGAGGTCCAGGCGCACGTCTCGGCGGAGATTGAGTATCCGATTCTCGTGCAGGGAACGGCGCCGCGCTCAGCGCTGCTGCGCGAGTTCAAGGCGACGCCGAATGCCGTGCTGCTCGCCACCTCCTCGTTCTGGCAGGGGGTCGACGTGGTCGGCGAGGCACTCAGCTGCGTGATCATCGACAAGCTGCCGTTCGCATCGCCGGGCGATCCAATCACCTCGGCACGGATCGAAGCCATCAACGCGCGCGGCGGATCGGCGTTCGGCGAGTACCAGATCCCGCTCGCGATCCTCGCGCTGCAGCAGGGGCTCGGACGGCTGCTGCGCCACCGGCAGGACCGCGGCGTCCTCGCTGTCCTCGATCCTCGACTTCGTTCGATGGGATACGGCCGGCGTTTCCTCGCGTCGCTGCCGCCAGCGCCGGTGACCAGTCAGCTGCAGGACATCGAGCGGTTCTTCGAAGGTGAGATCGAACGGAAGGATTCAGTCAGCAGCTAGCCTGCCGACTACAATATCGGGAATTTACAGCTGGCCTTGGTTTGCAGGCAGCACCATCGCTTCCAGCACGCTGCCCGTTCCCGTATCGCGCGCCATACCGCTTCAGAGATTTCGCGTCGCCAGCACTTCTTTCGCAGGCGTGCGGTCTCCCGTGCAGCTGATAAGACGCGGTGCTATCAGGAAGGAAACGCTATATCCCAGCTCGCGATACAACGCGACAATGCGATCTGTAGCTTGGTTCGATAGGACAACCGGTCCTGGGTGCTTTGACAGCCACGTCGCGGTACGAACCTGCTCGTCCCATCCGAATCCATCTTTCGAGTACTGCCGGAACTCGACATCGTAGGGAGGGTCGGCGTAAACGAAATCGTCCGGTTTCAAACGGATCGATTCGAAGTCCGAATTCGTGAACTCGAAACGGCCGAAGGGCTTGATGTATTCGGAGAATTCTCTGCGGTATTCGATTTTCTTGTAGCGGCCGAAAGGAACATTGAATCCGCCCTGTTGATTGAAGCGACAAAGTCCGTTGTACCCTGTGCGGTTCAAGTAGTAGAACAATCCTGCGGTCGCTGCGCTGTCCTGCTGGCCGGCTGAGAGGAATTCGTTGAACCGATCGCGCGCGGCATAATAAGCCGCCTCGTTGTTTGACATCCGAAACGCGATTGTCAATCCACGTCTCAACCAGCGGTAGAAGTTCACTACATGCGGGTTGACATCATTCAACAGCGCGCGTGAAGGGTTCAGCGACAACGTAACGGCAAGACCACCGCAGAACGGCTCGACAAGGCGGCGGTGCGAGTGGTCCGCCCACAAGGGCCTGAGATATGGCACCTGCCAGCGCTTCCCTCCCGCCCATTTCAAAGGCGGACGCAGCGTGGGATCGCTCCGCGCCGCCGCAACGCCCTCGGACAAGGGTTCAGCGAGGTTTCTGCGAGTTCGCGCAGGCTGCGGCATCGACAATCGGTTTTCGTTGAATGGGCTGAGACGTCTGGCGTCTCGCGCGGGTCGTCGGCGCACCAATATAGCATGTGGATTCATGCCCCATGAGCCATTCTCGGATTGCCGACTGACAAGGTAGGTGACGCAGCGAGAATCCCCATCGAGTGTCGGCTTGCCGTCCCGAACGGTTGAGGCACTCCCGCGCGAGCGCGCGGGGGGCCGTTCTGGAATACCTGATTGCCAACATCCCGCAGACAGCAGTGGTAAACTCAGAGTCGGCTCTCAAAAGGTTTACGCCATTTTCATCACAGCACCGACGGAGGTTGGTATGGTGGGCACACGTCTCGTCAGCCGCATCCTGACGCTCTGCGCGTTCCTGCTTGGCCTCGCGATTTTCACGACGCCGGCACTCGGGCAGACTGGGCAGATCAAGGGCAAGGTTATCGACGCCGACAACAAGCCGATCGAAGGAGCGAAAGTCACGCTGCAGCAGCGCGACACGAATGCGAAGTTCGAGCTGAAGACGAATAAGAAAGGGGACTATATGCAGATTGGTGTCCCCCCGGGCGACTACAGCGTCGTCGCTGAAAAAGATGGTCTGACCGCGACAAAGAAGGTGCACGTCGGCCTCGACATGGCCACGCTGGATATCACCCTCAAGAAGGGTGCGGACATGTCGGAGATGTCGAAGGACGACCGCGCGAAAGCCGAAGCCAAGGTGGCCGGGATCAAAGCGGCCTACACGGAAGCGGCCGCACTCGCGAACGCGGGCAAGTACGACGAGGCGATCGCGAAGTTCAACGAGGTCGTCGCCCAGATTCCCAGGTGCACCGAGTGCTACATCGGCATCGGCGCCGCGAACCGGGAAAAGAAAGACTACGCCGCGTCGGAGGCTGCGTACAAGAAGGCGCTGGAGGTCGATCCGAATTCGATCGAGGCATACAGCGGCCTTGCGAACATCTACAACGATCAGAAGAAGTTTACGGAAGCCAGGGCGGCGAGCGAAGAGGCGAGCAAGCGCGCGTCGGCAGGCGGCGGAGGCGGCAACGCCGACATGCTCTACAACGCCGGCGTCATTTCCTGGAACGCAAACGACTTCGCGAAGGCCGGTGAGCAGTTCGCCGCGGCGGTGGCGGCGAACCCGAACCACGCTGAGTCGCACTTCATGCTCGGGCAGGTCTACCTGAACCTGGGCAAGCTGCCTGAAGCGGCGAAGGAGTTCGAGACCTATACGAAGATCGCGCCGAACGGCCCGAACGCGGCGAAGGCGAAGGCGAACTTCGACATGCTGAAGACGTACATCAAGTAGCGGCCGCCACCGTGGAGGCCGTTGCTTCCAACCTCCAGTCCGTCAGGTCCCGGATCGACGCCGCCGCCCGGCGCGCCGGCCGGGACCCCTCGGACATCCGCCTGATCGCGGTTTCAAAGACTTTCAGCGCGGATTACGTCCGCGCCGCCTGGGCGGCGGGGCAGCGCGACTTCGGGGAGAACAAGGTCCAGGAAGCGCTGCAGAAAGCCGGCCAAACGTCCGACATTCAGATAAGCTGGCATCTCATCGGCCACCTGCAATCGAACAAGGCCAGGAAGGCCGCGGGCACGTTCGCGTGCATTCATTCCGTGGATTCCGTGGATCTGCTGAAAAAACTCGACGCCGCGGCCGGCGAGCAAGGCGCGGCGCCGGACGTGCTGGTGCAGCTCGATCTCGCGGGGGAACAGACGAAGTTTGGCGCCGGGGCGGATGACGCGCGGCGGATCCTCGACGCGGCGCTCGACGCGCGGGCGGTCCGCGGCGCCGGACTGATGCTGATTCCTCCCTGGAACGAGGACCAGGAACAGACGAGACCCTGGTTCGTGCAGCTCCGCGAGCTGCGCGATCGCTGGCTCGGCGAAGGAGTACCCGCGGCGGCGCTTCGCCATCTCTCGATGGGCATGAGCCACGATTTCGAGGCCGCCGTCGAAGAGGGGGCGACGATGGTGCGCGTGGGCACCGCGATTTTCGGAAAGCGCGTATATCCGTCGGAGATCAATCATGTTTGAACGCCAGAACAGCCAGCCGGCCGCTCCGTCCTCGACCTCCGCTGCGCAGACCGGATCGGTCCCGGCCGAGCGCGTCATGCGCATCGCGCCGCTCGACCTGCGCCAGCAGCGCTTCCGGACGAGCGTGCGCGGCTTCGACAAGACCGAAGTCGTCGCGTTCCTCACGGAGGCCGCCGACGACTACGAGCACGCGCTGCGGGAGATCGATCGCCTCCGCCAGGATCTGCTGCGCATGGAATCGCTGCTCTCGGAACACCGCGACCGCGAGAACAACCTGCGCAACACGCTGCTGACGGCGCAGCGGCTCTCCGACGAGGTGAAGACGGCGGCGCAGAACGAAGCCAAGATGATCGTGCGCGAAGCGCAGGGACGTGCCGACCTGCTCCTGCAGAAAGCGCACGCGCGGCTCGAAGAGATCGAGCGCGACATCAACGAGCTGCGGCTGCGGCGCCGCGGGGTGGAAGGATCGCTCGAGTCCTCGATCCAGGCGCTCTACCACGCGCTCGAATTCATCCGCGACCAGGACAAGCCCGAGGAGAAGGTGCTGCTCCACCGTCCGCGTGCGGCAGACGCGCCGGCGCCGCAGCGCCCCGCGGGCGAGGTGCCGCGGACGGCCGACGAGCGCGGCTGATCCGGCCGCGCCCGTGCCGATTCCCCTCACGCGGACCAGGGCGGGCGTCACGCTCCGCGTGCGCGTCGTGCCGCGCGCCGGCCGTACGGGTGTGGCGGGCACGCGCGAAGACGCGCTGCTGGTTCGCCTCGCCGCCGCTCCCGTCGACGGCGCCGCCAACGACGCCCTCCTCTCGTTCCTGTCGGAGCTCTTCGACCGTCCCAAACGCGATATCACGCTCGTGTCCGGCCACAGATCCCGCGACAAGCGCGTCGCCATCGCGGGGCTGACCGAGGCCGACATCTCCGCCCGGCTCGCCGATATACTCCGTTCGTAGACCGGGTCTCAAGGCCCGGCGGCACAATCGTGCGCACTTGCGATCTGATCGTTCGTCACGCGACCCAGCTGATCACCTGCGCCGGCGCCCCGCGGCGCGGCAAGGACCAGGGGTCAATCGACGTCATGGCCGATGGCGCCGTCGCGTCGCATCGCGGACAGATTGTGTACGTCGGCCCGTCGCGGGATCTCGCGGCGCACGTCATCCCTGGTCCCGGCACGAGGACGATCGACGCGCGCGGCAAATCGGTCATTCCGGGCTTCGTGGATGCGCACACGCATGCGATGTTTGCGGGAGATCGCCGCGACGAGCTCCGCCGGCGGCTCGCGGGGGTCTCGTACTCGCAGATCGCCGCGGAAGGGGGCGGCATCGTCTCGACGGTCTCCGCCACGCGCGCGGCGAGCGAGGACGATCTCGTTGCGCACACGCGCGTGCGGCTCGACGAGATGCTCGCCTGCGGCACTACGACCTGCGAGATCAAGAGCGGATACGGACTGACGGTCGAATCCGAGCTGAAAATGCTGCGCGCGGTCGCGGCGCTCGCCTCGCGTCATCCACTGGACATCGTGGCGACATTTCTCGGCGCGCACGAAGTGCCGTTCGAGTTCCGCGGCCGTCGTGACGCGTACGTCGACGTGGTCATCAATGAGATGATTCCCGCGGTCGCGTCTGAGGGATTGGCGCAGTGGTGCGATGTGTTCTGTGAAACCGGCGTCTTCACGCCGGAGGAGTCCACTCGCATCCTCGAAGCGGGAGCAGGCGCGGGCCTGCAGCCCCGCATTCATGCCGACGAGCTCGCCGCAAGCGGTGGCTCGATCGTCGCGTCCCGGGTCGGCGCCCGGTCCGCCGATCATTTGATTTTCGTGGCGCCGGATGGGATCGCCGCGATGGCGGAGGCCGATGTTACGGCAACACTGCTGCCGAACGCCGCCTTCTATCTGAAGCTCGGACGGTTTGCACCGGCGCGCGAGCTGATCGCCGCGGGCGTTCCGGTCGCGCTCGCGACCGATGTGAATCCTGGCGGAGGGTTCTCGCCGTCCATCCCGTTCGCGATGACGCTCGCCTGCTTTGCGATGGGCATGACGTTCGAGGAAGCGCTGGTTGCGGCAACGATCAACGGGGCGTGGTCGCTCGACCGCGCGGATCGCGTGGGCAGCCTCGAGCCGGGCAAGCAGATGGACGCGCTGCTGGTCAAGGGCGAGGCGATTAACTTAATCAGGATCGGAGCGCCGTCGATCTCGGCGGTGATCAAATCAGGCAGGGTCGTGCATGAGTCTGTCAGAACGTCCGTTCAATGATCTGCTCAAGGCGTTTCGTTCGCCGGAGCCGACGCCGGGTGGCGGATCCGCCTCTGCGCTCGCGGGCGCCGTCGGCGCGTCGCTCCTCGCGATGGTCGCGGCGCTCGGCAAATCACGCGCCGGCAGCGACGAAGAGCGCGGGCGTCTACACGCCGCCGGTGAGCGCTGCGCCGCCCTGAGCGATCGCCTCTCCGCCTTGATGGACGACGACACGGCGGCTTACGACGCCGTCGTCGGCGCGTTCAAGCTGCCGAAAAGCACCGACGCCGAGAAGTCCGCGCGCGGCATCCACATCCAGGAAGCGCTGCGGGGCGCGACGGAGGTACCCGTGGAGGTCATGCGTGCGTGCGCCGAGGCGCTCCAGCAGGGTACCGTGGTGGTGGAATTCGGCAATGCCAATGCGTCGAGCGACACGCAGGTCGGCCTCGAGCTTCTGCGCGCCGGGCTGCGGGGCGCGAAACTGAACGTGGACATCAACCTGGCGACCCTGAAGGACGCGGCGTATGTCACCGCCGTGCGTGACGAGTCGGACCGCCTCGCGCACACGGCCGCTCACACCTGATTCGCAATGGGGCTTCCTCTGGCTCGCGATTGACGGGCTGCTCGAATCGGTCATTGTCGTGTCGGTGCTCACGGGACTCGCCGCTGCGCTTCGCCCGATCGTGGCGCTGCTCGTCGTCGCCTTCTTTACCGAGAGCCTGTTCTACCAGTTCGACGCGATGCTGCTCGGGTATCTTCAGGCAAACGGGCATTCGATCCCGGTGGCAGCCATCGAATACCTCGTGCGCGGCATCCATCTCGCGGCGCCCATGTTCAATCCGTTCAGCGAGCACACGGGCACGGTCGAGCAGACGCTGCGCGCCGCGCGTGGTGACTGGTTCTACCTGGGCGCGACCGCGTGTTATGCGCTGGCCGTGTTCTCGTTCTGGTCATCCTGGCCACCGATGCATCCCGGCTGGCGGCGTTGCTCGTCGCTCACATAGTCCCGCTATGCTCGCTCCTCGCGCCTTGCCATCCGGGCGCCTCGGTGCCCAGGAATGACACACTTATTTCCGGACGGGCCCTAACGGCCGGGCGGCTCGATGATGTAGGCCCGTACGCGGATGTCCATCTCCCGCTCGTACGGATAGCCGGGGACGAACGTCATCGTCTCGAGGTAGGCGACGCTGATAATCAGCTCGTTGGTCGTGCGCTTCACTTCCACGTACTCACGATCGAGCGGAACGCTGTGCTCCGCCGCGAGCACCATCACGCGATCCACGAGGTCCTTCTCGGTGGCTTTCTGAGAGAAGAGCGCCAGCTCCTGCAGGGCGTCCTTGAACTCGAAGTAGCGCACGCCGACCGGCGCGGACTGGTACAGCGCGTTGGCGAAGAACAGGAAGATCGCAAACTGGAAGAGCCTGCGGATCATAAAGGCATCGCCGGAATTGCCAGAATTGCCATGATTCAGGGAAAGAAATTACGGCGATTATCGCAATTCTGGCAATTCTGGCAATCTGCTTTAGTGGATCTGGTGGAAAATCCGCTCCCAGCGCGTCTTCGTGAAGAAGTGCGTCACGACGCCGACGATGCGCCTGGCGGAGGCGCCGATCCCCTCGTCGAGATAATCCTCGCGCCCTGACTCGTACGACCAGTAGATCATCAACGCGCGCCCCTTGATGTAGTGGCGCGGCAGGAAGCCCCAGTAGCGGCTGTCCTGCGAGTTGTCGCGGTTATCGCCCATCACGAAATACTGGTTCGGCGGAACGGTGACCGGGCCGTAGCGCTCGCGGACGTCGTACGAGGTGATCTCCTGGGCATCCGACGCCGGCTCGAGGAAGTGCACGTAGGGCTCGTCGAGCGGCTGCCCACCGACGTACACCTTTTTCGCTTTGAGCTCGATCGTCTCCCCAGGCAGGCCGATCACGCGCTTGATGAAGTCGCGTTCCGGTTCATCCGGGTACTTGAACACGATCACGTCGCCCCGATGGATGTCGCGGATCGGCAGCAGCGCGCGTTCGGCCTTTCCCGTTGTCGGGCCGAAGACGAACTTGTTCACCAGCAGGTGATCGCCGATGAGCAGGTTGTTCTCCATTGACCCGGTCGGGATCTTGAAGGCCTGCACGACCCACGTGCGCACGAAGAGCGCCAGGATCACGGCGATGACGATCGATTCGAAGTACTCGCGGATCGTCGACTTGTGGAATGTTGGAGAGCTCACGACTCTGTCCCGACCTTCAGCACCGCGAGGAACGCTTCCTGGGGGATCTCGACGCGACCGACGCGCTTCATGCGCTTCTTCCCTTCCTTCTGCTTCTCCAGCAGCTTGCGCTTCCGCGTGATGTCGCCGCCGTAGCACTTCGCGAGGACGTTCTTGCGCATCGCCTTGACCGTCTCGCGCGCGATGATGCGGCTGCCGATCGCCGCCTGGATGGCGACCTCGAACATCTGGCGCGGAATCAGCTCCCGCATCTTCGATGCGAGCGCGCGACCGCGCTGGTAGGCCATGTCGCGGTGGACGATCACCGACAGCGCGTCGACCGGCTCCTCGTTGACGAGGATGTCCAGCTTGACGAGCGGCGCGTCCTGGTACCCGGTGACGTGGTAGTCGAGCGACGCATACCCCCGCGACAGCGTCTTCAGGCGATCGTAGAAGTCCATCACGACTTCGTTGAACGGCAGCTCGTAGGTGACGAGCACGCGGTCGGCCGCGAGGTATTCGATTGATTTCTGGACGCCGCGCTTCTCCTGGCACAACCGGAGGATCGCGCCGACGTGCTCCGAAGGCGTGAGCATCATTGCGGTGATGATCGGCTCCTCGATCTTGTCGATGCGGCTCGTCTCTGGCAGCTTCGACGGGCTGTCGATCTCCTGCACGACGCCGTCGGTCGTGGTGACGCGATACAAGACCCCGGGCGCGGTCGTGACGAGGTCCATGTTGAACTCGCGCTCGAGCCGCTCCTGCACGATCTCCATGTGCAGCAGCCCGAGGAAGCCGCACCGGAAGCCGAATCCCAGCGCTGCCGACGTTTCCGGCTCGAAGAAGAACGACGCGTCGTTCAGCCGCAGCTTCTCCAGTGCGTCGCGGAGCTCCGGATACTCGCTGCCCTCGACGGGGTACAAGCCGGCGAACACCATCGGCTTGCTCACCTTGAAGCCTGGAAAAGGCTCCGCGGTCGGCCGCGCCGCGTCGGTCATCGTGTCGCCGATCTGCGCATCACTCACGGTCTTGATGCCCGCGAACACGAACCCGGCTTCCCCGACGCCGAGCGAGTCCGCGGGCACGGGCTTCGGCGAGAACACGCCAACCTGATCGACGATATATTCCTGCCCCTTCGCCATCAGGCGGATCTTCATGCCGGCGCGGATCGTGCCGTCGATCACGCGCGTCAGGATGATGACGCCGCGATACGGGTCGTACCACGAGTCGAAGATCAGCGCTTTGAGCGGCGCATCCGGATCCCCTTTCGGCGCCGGAAGGCGCTTCACGATCGCTTCGAGGATCTCGTGGACTCCGGTCCCTTCCTTCGCGCTCGCGAAGATCGCGCCGCTCGCGTCGAGACCGACGATCTCCTCGATCTGCCGCTTCGCCTCGTCCGGCTGCGCGCCGGGAAGATCGATCTTGTTGATGACGGGAATGATCTCGAGGGCGTTGTCGACGGCAAGGTACGCGTTCGCGAGCGTCTGCGCTTCCACGCCTTGCGACGCGTCAACCAGCAGCAGCGCGCCTTCGCACGCGGCGAGCGATCGCGTGACCTCGTACGAAAAATCGACATGGCCCGGCGTATCGATCAGGTTCAACACGTACGCCTGCCCGTCGTCGGCCTTGTAGGTCAGGCGGACCGCGTGCGCCTTGATGGTGATGCCGCGCTCGCGCTCGAGGTCCATCGAGTCGAGCACCTGCGCTTCCATCTCGCGCGGCTGGAGCGCGCCCGTCATCTCGAGAAATCGATCCGCAAGCGTCGACTTGCCATGATCGATATGCGCGATGACGGAGAAGTTGCGTATGTTGCGGGCATCCATGCAAGCTGTAAACAGCAAATTATAGCATCCGCTGAACTTCCACCTCTTCCACCACGAGGTGTAGGGCGGGCCTTTATGGCCCGCCACGACTGCGGCGGAGCCGAAGTGGAATGAACCTCGCAAGAGAACTGGCCGGTATGGACCTCGCACGCGCCGCGCGATCGCCGTTTGACGTTCCACATCCCGCCCGCGGGTGGCTCGAGCTGCTCGCCCGCTGGGGCTTCATCGCCAGCGCGGTCGTATACCTCATCGTCGGCGCGCTCGCGGTGCGCTGGGCGATCGGCGAAGGCGGGCGGATTACCGACCCGGAGGGCGCGTTCCGCGCCATTCAAAAAGAATCCGGCAATGCATTCCTGATTGCGCTGATTCCAGGCTTCTTCAGCTATGCGCTCTGGCGAGTGCTTGCCGCGATTTACGACGGCGACGGCGACGGGCGTCATGCTGCGGGGATCGCCGGTCGCGTGTTCGGCGTGATTAAAGGTGGAGTCTACGCGGCGCTCGGCATGGAAGCCATGCGGCGTGCGTTCGGCAATTCGATCGGATCGGAGAGTTGGGCCTCCAAACTCGCGTCGAGTTCAGCCGGGCCCGCGATCATGTTTGTAATCGGTGCCGGAATGTTCCTCTTTGCGTGCTACGAGATGTATCGCGCCTATTACGCCCAGCTGAGCCAGGGGCTGCGTCTCTACGGCATGTCGAGCCGGGCGCGGAACTGGACTGTGGGGATCAGCCGCTTCGGCATCCCCACGCGCGCCCTCGTGATCGGCGCGTTCGGATGGCTCGTGGTGCGCGGCGTCTTCTCGGGGCATGCCGCGCGCACACCGCGGCCGACGGAAACGATCCACGCGGCAGCGCAATCGGAGCCGCTGCTGTACTTGCTGATAGGCGCCGGACTGATCGCCTACGGCGCGTACCTAATTGTGTTGTCGAAGTACAGGGTTGTTCGGACAAGCTGACGGCGGGCCCTAAAGGCCCGCTCTACCTGTGGCAAACGCCGCGCCTACCGCTGCTCGAGCGGCAGCAGCGTCTGCGGATACTGCGGGCCGATGTAATCGGTACGCGGGCGAATCAGGCGGTTGTTCGCGTACTGCTCGAGGCAGTGTGCCGTCCACCCGGAGATGCGGCTGACCGCGAAGATGGGCGTGAACAGATCGATCGGGATGCCGAGCGTGTAGTACGTCGATGCCGAGTAGAAATCGACGTTCGGATTCAGCGTCTTCTCGCTCTTGACGAGATTCTCGATCCGCTGGGACATGTCGAACCAGCGCGTGTTCCCGGCCCGCTCCCCCAGCTCCTTCGACATGCGGCGCAGGTGCGTCGCGCGCGGATCTTCGGTCCGGTAGACGCGATGGCCGAAGCCGGGAATCTTCACCTTCTTCGCCAGCTTCCCACGGATCACATCGTCGATGCGTTCCGGCGGAGCGTCGGGGCCGATCTCGATCAGCAGGCGCATCACGTCGGCGTTCGCGCCGCCGTGGAGCGGCCCCTTCAGCGTACCGATTGCACCGACGATCGCGGAATACATGTCCGTCAGGGTCGCGGCGGCGACACGCGCGGCGAACGTGGACGCGTTCAGCTCGTGATCCGCGTGGAGCACGAGCGCGAGGTCGAACGCGTGCGTCGACAGCGCGTTCGGGCGCGTGCCGGTAAGCATGTAGAGAAAATTCGCCGCGTGCCCCAGCGCCGGATCCGGCGCAATCGGCCCTCCGCCCGCCTGCATGCGTCCGTAGGTCGCGACGATGCTTCCAAGCTGCGCGGTCAGGCGAATTGCCTTGCGATAGTTCGCCGCCTGGGAATTGTCGCCGGCGTCAGGATCGTATTGCCCGAGCGCGGAGGTCAGCGTCCGAAGCGCGTCCATGCCGTCCGACGACGGCAGCTGCTTCATCAGGCGCAGAATTGGTTCGGCCACGGGCCGGGCGGCCGCGAGCTGCGACTTCAGATCTCCAAGCTCACCGCGATTCGGCAGGCGGCCGTGCCAGAGGAGGTGACAGACCTCCTCGAACGACGCACCGCGCGCCAGGTCGTGGATGTCGTACCCGTAGTAGGCGAGCACGCCGCGGCCGCCATCCAGGTAGCAGATGGCCGACGATGCCGCGACAACGTCTTCGAGGCCGGCCTTCGGTTTCGCAGCTTCCGTGGTCATTTCGCGGCTTCCGGCGCCTTCAGCATCACGGTCTCACCCGTGTACTGCTGGAGGATGGAGAGCAGCCCCGTATAGAGGAAGCCGATCTGGAAGAGCATCAGGAACGGGAGCGTCGCGTAGATCTGGTTGACCAGCGCGTAGAACACCGTGAAGGTGAAATACAGGCCAAGCGCGAGCTCAACCAGCGGCTGCACGCCGACTGCCTGATGATACTTCTTGCCGACCCACTCGTCGCTGTCGCGCTCGATGCCGTACTTCGGCGTGCGCGCGAATTCGCTCTGCTTGTTGAAGATCGCTTCGAGCACCGCGCGCGTGTTGTTGACGCACAGGCCGATGCCGATCGACATCAGGAACGGCAGATACTTCATCCGCTGGCGCCAGTCCCCATACAGCTCGCGCTGCGCCTTCACGTAGAACACGCCGATTGACAGCGTCGCCGCGCAGAACACGGGGATGTCGATGAGCAGCATCTCGGTCCATCCCATGTTGTAGCGGACCCACATCGCCGGGAACATCAGGATCGACAGCAGCGACATCAGGAGGTAGTTGAAGTTCGCCGACAGGTGGAAGAACGCTTCCGCCTTCACCGACAGCGGCTGCTTCGACCGCAAGATACGCGGCAGCAGCTTCATGCAGGTCTGGATCGATCCCTTCGCCCAGCGATGCTGCTGAGATTTGAACGAGTTCATCTCGACAGGCACTTCCGCGGGGGACACTACGTCGGGCAGGAACACGAACCGCCAGCCCGCGAGCTGCGCGCGATAGCTCAGGTCGAGATCCTCGGTCAGCGTGTCGTGCTGCCACCCGCCCGCGGAGGCGATCGCCTCGCGCCGCCACACACCGGCGGTGCCATTGAAGTTGAAGAAGCACCCGCCGCGGTTGCGCGCCCCATGTTCGAGGACGAAGTGCGCGTCCAGCAGGATCGATTGGATCTTGGTGAGCAGCGAATAGTCCTGGTTGATGTGCCCCCAGCGCGCCTGCACCATCCCGATCTTGGGATCGGGGACGAAATGCGGGAGCGTGCGCTTCAGGAAGTCGGCGGGCGGAATGAAGTCGGCGTCGAAGATCGCGATGTACTCGCCGGTGGCCTCCGCGAGTCCGGCCTCGAGCGCGCCCGCCTTGTATCCGCGTCGATCGACGCGGTGCAGGTACCGGATGTCGAATCCGCGCGACGCGTGGCGCCGGACGGCGAGTTCTGCTATTCCGGTCGTCTCGTCGGTGGAGTCGTCGAGGACCTGGATCTCCAGCAACTCCTTCGGGTAATCCATCTCGCAGACCGCATCGATCAGGCGGTCCGCCACGTACATCTCATTGAAGATCGGAAGCTGCACCGTCACGCGCGGAAGCGTCACGAGGTCCGGCACCGGCTGCGGGGCCTTGTCCCTGTTTTTCGTGTAAAGATAAACCAGGTAATAGCGGTGCCATCCGTAGATCGCCAGGATGCTGCACACGAAGAAGTACAGGACGAGGATCAGCGTCTCAACAGGCGTCATATAGCGATGATTCCGTCACGAACAACGATCGATCATATTACAGCTCAGCAGGTGAGCAAAACGACGACAGCCAAGCACTTATGAACCGCCTCCAGTTGCGCGCGCTGCTCGACGAGGTCCGGTCGGGCGCGCTTACGCCTGAGGCGGCACACGACCAACTCCTACAATTTCTGCGCCAGTCCCCCTTCGAAGACATCGGTTTCGCCAGGGTCGACCACCACCGGAGCGTCCGGCAGGGCTTTCCCGAGGTCGTCTTCGGCCAAGGCAAGACTCCCGAACAAATTGCGGCGATTTCCGAGCGCATTGTCGCCGCACAGCACAACCTGCTCGTGACGCGAACGACTGCGGAGGCGTACGAAGTTATACGCAAACGGCTGCCCGCGGCGATGTTTCACCCGGAGGCTCGCGCGATTACGATGCGCAGCGCCGGGATGCCCGCCGGCCGCGGCACAATTCTCGTCGTGGCCGCTGGGACAGCCGATCTTCCCGTGGCCGAAGAAGCCGTGGTTTCAGCGGAAATCATGGGAAACACGGTAGATAGGCTCTACGACGTGGGTGTGGCCGGACTGCACCGACTGCTGGCGGAACATGTGCGGCTCACCGCCGCCCACGTCCTCATCGTGGTCGCCGGCATGGAAGGAGCGCTTCCCAGCGTGGTCGGCGGCCTCGTCGATGCGCCGGTCATCGCGGTGCCGACGAGCGTTGGCTACGGCGCCAGCTTCGGCGGCATCACCGCGCTTCTCGCGATGTTGAACAGCTGCGCAATCGGCATCTCCGTCGTCAACATCGACAACGGATTCGGCGCCGCCGCTATCGCGAGCGCTATCAATCATTTGCCTTAGATCCGACGGATCTGCAACGTGGCAGAATCCCGTCGAACCCACGGGAACCTCGTCGAAGGCTTAAATTAAGGTATAGTTGAGGATTCCCCTCCATGCATGGCAGCGCCCTCAGGGCTCTCGAGTTCGATCGGATTGTCGACGCGGTTCGACGCTTCGCGTTGACGCCTCCGGGAGCTGCGCGGCTCGCCCGGCTGGCGCCCGCAATCGATTCGCACGCGGTCCGCAGTGCGCTGGCAGCGACCTCCGAGACGGTCAGGTTCCTCCAGGACAACCAGGTGTCGCTCCGCGCGCCCGCGGACCTGGACGTGATTCTCGCGTCGCTCTCCGTCGAGGGACGCGCGCTCGAGGCCGCGCACCTGATTGCGCTCGGCGCGTTCCTCTCGTCCATCGACGCGACCGCCGCCGCGATTCGCCGCGCGCGCAGCTCGTTCCCGATCCTGCGCGCCATCGGCGATGCGGCGACCTCGTTCGAGCCGGAAATTGCCGATACGCGGCGCACGATCGATCCGGGCGGCGAGGTCGTGGACGATGCGAGCCCGGAGCTGAAGGCGGTACGCGAGCGGCTGCGGAAGCAGCGCGCGCGGCTGCGCGGGACGCTCGAATCGTACCTGCGCGGAAAAGACACGTCGAAATACCTGCAGCAGCAGATCGTCACCGACCGCAACGGCCGGTACGTGCTCGTGGTCCGCTCGGAACATCGCGCGGCAATCCCCGGCATCGTGCACGGCAGCTCGGGCAGCGGCGCAAGCCTCTTCCTGGAGCCGCTGAGCACCGTCGAGATCAACAACGACATCGTCGCGCTCGAGCAGCAGGAGGCGGAGGAAGTGCGCCGCATCCTGCTCGCGCTTACCGACGCGTTCCGCCGCCGCGCGAGCGACCTGCAGCGGACGATTGAAGCGGCGACCGAACTCGACGTCCTTCACGCGCGCGCGCAGTTTTCAATTTCGGTAGACGGATTGGAGCCGGCGATCGCCAGCGACGGACGGCTGGAGCTGCGCGGTGCCCGTCACCCGCTGCTGATTCCGGCGGTTCGGCGTCACATGAGCGATGTCTCCGATGACTCGGAACGGATCCCGGATCCCGCATCCCGGATCCCGGATCCCGCATCCCGGATCCCGCATCCCGCACCGCGGATCCCGGACAACGGCCCCGTCCCTGTCGACGTCCTCCTCATCCCGCCGGTCGGCGTGCTCGTGATCACCGGGCCCAACACGGGCGGCAAAACGGTCGCGCTGAAGACCGCTGGATTGCTGTCGCTGATGGCGCAGGCGGGATTGCTCATTCCTGTCGCCGGCGGCTCTCAGATTCCCGTGTTCCGCACCGTGTTCGCCGACATCGGGGACGAGCAGTCCATCTCGGCGAGCCTCAGCACGTTCTCCGCGCACATCGCCAACATCGTGGCGCTGGAGAAGGCGCTGGCGCTTCCCTCGCTCGTCCTGCTCGATGAAGCGGGCGCGGGCACCGATCCGCTCGAAGGGGGCGCGCTCGCCATGGCAATCATCGATCACGTCCGCAAGCGGGGCGCGATGGTGATCGCGACTACGCATTACGACGCACTCAAGTCGTATGCGTCGACAACCGAAGGCGTCATGGCGGCGGGATTCGGGTTCGATCCGCAGACGTTCGCGCCGACGTATCGCCTCAACTACGGATCGCCGGGCAGCAGCCTCGCGCTGGAGATCGCGCAGCGCCTCGGGATGCCCGCGGACGTGATCGAGCAGGCGCGCGCGCACCGGACCGAGCGCGAATCGCAGCTGGCCGAGCACCTCGCGAAGATCGAGCGCGACATGCAGGAGCTCGAGCACGAGCGGCGGCTGGCCGCGCGCGAGCGGGAGACCCTCGCCCAGGACGGGGCGAAGCTGCAGGGGCGCGAGCAGGAGCTGCGCAATCGGGAGGACACGTTCAAGCGCCGGCTCGACGAGAAGATCGACGAACGGCTGCGCGAAGCGCGCCGCGAGATCGACAACGTCGTCGAAGCGCTGAAGACGCGGACTGACGCGCTGGCCGCGGACGCGGAGCGGCGCATCGCGCCGCGCCTGGTGATTCCGACGGGAGAGACAGGCGC
>WNGF01001512.1_pt1 | contig 34124 bp, 34 predicted proteins | sample 5400641 | NCBI WGS metagenome assembly WNGF01 (sample SAMN13153371, study PRJNA577476) | soil metagenome | isolation source: 80 cm soil or saprolite under grassland replicate 2 | place: USA:California | collected 2016-06-15 | reverse complement strand
GTCGTGGGGAAGGAGAAGATGGTCGTATTCGACGACATGGAGCTGGAGCGCAAGGTGACGGTCTACGAGAAGGGGCCCTGGCAGCCGTCGGAGACATGGGGCGAGTGGCAGACCCGCACCGGCGACATCTTCAGCCCCAAGATTCCGAACGACGAGCCGCTGCGGCTGGAGTGCGGAAGCTTCCTCGAGCTCGTCGCGGGTGAGGGCGACCCCCTGCGCGCCGCGCAAGACGGCCTCGCGGTCGTGCGTGCACTCGAGCAACTGCAGGCGTCGCTCGTGGCCACGCCCGCGTGAGCTACGAAGCCGCCGAGACCGCGATCGTCTACCCGGGGACGGTGATCGGCGAGGGCTGCCGGATCCTCGACTACGCGGTCGTGGGCAAGCAGCCGGCGCTCTCACCGCGCTCGACCGCCGCCCGCGAGGAGCTGCCGCCGCTCGAGCTCGGCCCGGGGACGATCGTCTCGACCGGCGCGGTCGTCTTCGCCGGGACGACGATCGGGGCGCGCGGGATCGTCGGCGACCAGGCCTGCGTGCGGGAGCGCTGCGCGATCGGCGACGACGTCGTGATCGGCCGCGGCTCGCTGGTCGAGAACGACACCAGCGTGGGCGACCGGACGAAGATCCAGGCGGACGCCTACGTCACTGCGTACTCGACGCTCGAGGAGGACGTGTTCATCGCTCCCTGCGTGATCACGACCAACGACAATTTCATGGGCCGGACCGAGAAGCGGCATGCGTTGAGGAAGGGGCCGACGGTCCGGCGCGGCGCAAGGGTCGGCGGCGGCGCGGTGCTCCTGCCCGGGATCGAGATCGGCGAGGAGGCGTTCGTTGGCGCGGGCGCGCTCGTACTCAGGGACGTGCCCGCACGGGCGGTCGTCGTCGGCAACCCCGCGCGCCAGATCCGCGAGGTTCCGGAGGAGGAGCTATTAGAGCCGCTCTCAGAATGAAGCCTTGTGCCGCCGGGCCGCGCTGTGCGTGCGTGGACTGCGTCCTTGCCACCACCACCCATCGCGCCCCGACTGCGAAGCGTCATTCAGAAACCGGCTGTTACGACCTCGCGATCCGGATCGAGTACTGCCCGAAACCGGGCTGCGCGAGCTTGACCTGGAGGTAGTACCAGCCGGCCTGCCAGGCGCGGTAACCGAGCCGCTCCGGCACACCGGGCGGATGGATCGAGCGCCTCGCCCGCAGCCCGTCGCGAGCCTCGGCGAGCGCGTAGAGCGCGGGCTTCCAGAGGATGAGCGAGACGTCGGTCCCGGCTCCGGTGCGGGCGAGCACGGAGACGTGCTGGCCTTTGCGGAGCCGGATCCGGTAGACGTCGTTCGGATCGTCCCAGGTGTCGAGCGTCGCGCGGAACCGACGCGGATAGTGGGTCGCCGCGCGAAAGCCGGCGTCGTCGTTCGGCTCGAACCGGTCGGGTGCCGACGGCTTGCTCAGATCGTGAAGCGCGGCGGTCACGTCGAGACGGCCGAAGCCTGTCAGCGGGTCGCGGCCGGTCGAGCAGCCGACACACCCGTTTGCCGGGGCGGCGTCTACGGCACTGCGTTCGAGCAGATTCGAGACCTGGTCGGCCTGGAGCCTCGGCGCCTGGCCGACCAGCATCGCCGCCGCGGCCGCGACCTGTGGCGAGGAGAACGAGGTTCCGTCCGCGTGGCGGTACTCCTTGGGCCCGCAGCTCGAGTAGCCCTGGTCTACGCACGAGGGGTTGCGGGCGGTCAGCGCACGCGGGAACAGCGAGAGCATGTCCTGTCCGGGCGCGGCCAGGTCGACGTAGACGTCGTCTCGGTTCGAGAACTTCGGGACGTCGCCGGAGCGGGCATATGCCGCGACGCCGAGCACGTGCGGCAGCGCCGCCGGGTAGTTGGCGTACGGCCACGGTGTGGTCGGCGCTCCGTCGCCGTTTCCGACGGAGGCGATTACCAGCACGCCGTGCCTGACCGCGTACTCGACGGCACGCTCCTCCGCGTACGAGAAGCCGTCCTCGCTCGCGCCGGGACTCCGCAGGCTGCCGAGGCTGAGGTTGATCACGCGGGCGCCCCGGCGCACCGCCCAGCGGATCGCGCGGGCCTCCGCCCGGGGCGGGATCGAGCCGTCGTCGCGCACCACCTTCGCCACGAGCAGACGGGCTGGCGGGGCGAGACCGGCGATCCCGCGGCCGTTGTCGGTCCAGGCCGCGATCTCGCCGGCGACGAACGTTCCGTGGCCCTGGACGTCCGCGGTCGTCCCGCCGACGAAGCTCCTCGCCTCGACGATGCGGCCCTTCAGCTCCGGGTGGCCCGCGTCGACGCCGGAGTCGATCACGGCCACCCGCACCGGCTTCAGGACCGGCAGGACGTCGAACGCGTCGAACACCCGGTCCTGGGACAGGTACCACTGCTTCGGCGCGAGCGGGTCGTTTGGGTTGAAGCCCGCCTGGGCCGCGACGGGAACCACAAGCGCCACCGCTGCCGAGATCGCTACGGCGAGCTTCATCACGCCGTCACCCTCAGCACCTTGGAGACCCCGGGCGCGAACCCCCGGCCGGCGACGACGCGCGCGCGGTAGGCGCCGGGCGTGACGTCGAGGCTCGCGGAGAAGTTGCCGTCTGCGCCGGTCTTCGTCCCGGCGACCGTCATCCAGCCCGTCTGGGCGAGCTTCTGGACCTGGACCGTCGAGCCGGAGAGCACCGGTCGGGCCAGGCCGGTCAGCGAGAACCGGTCGCTCGAGACGAAGATGCGGACGAGCGGCGCGACCGGGACGTCGACGGCGCCGCTGCGAATCTCTCCGGTCGAGAGCCGGTAGGCCGTCGAGACCTTCGGCGAGAGCGTCGCCGCGATCTGGCCGTTCTTCGGGACGAGCGGCGCGAGCGGCTTCCACTGCCCGCCGTACGGACGGGATTCGAGCGTCACCCTGCCGACTCCCCTCGCGACGCCGGCCAGCTTCGCCCGGGAGCCGAAGAGGACGGGCGCAGCGGGGGGCGTCAGGCTCAGCATCCCGATCTGGAACCACGTCGAGCGCAGGCCGAGAGCGCGGCGGACGTCCGATCCGCTCAGCGTGCGCTGCCCGCTCGAACCGACGACGGTCAGGCTGCGGACGCGGCCGGAGGCGCCGACGTCGGGCTTGAGGTCGAGGAGCAGTCCGGGCGCGTGCAGCTTCCGCGCGAGCAGGGCGGGTGTGAAGCGCAGCGGGCCCCAATCGTGGTAAGGCGAGATCGTGTCGTAGGGATCGGGCACCGAGACCAGGTAGGGGATCGGCTCGGACTTCGGCCAGACGTCCTGGACGTTCGCCGTCTTCCCGCCGGAGCTCGAGTAGAAGAAGGTGTTCGCCGGCTTCCCCTTGTAGAGGACGACCTGGCCTGCGGTCTGGTTGACCGCGTCGCTGGCCGTGGGGGACTCGGCCGCGATCCCGTGGTAGACCTGACTGCTCGTGTCCGGGTAGAGGTCGAAGTCGCCGCCGTGGAGATGCGCGAGCGCGTACGTGCGCGCGACCACGGCCTGCGCCTGGAGCGCCTCCGCCGGCCAGCGGTCGGGCATCTCGGAGGGAACGACGCCCCAGAGGTACGGCTCGAGGCCGACCGTGTTCACGACGCGAACCGCGGCACCTGTCGCGGTCACCCGGAACGTGCCCCGGTAGGCGCGCGTGCCGAGGGTGAGCGGATCGGCACCCGGCGAAAAGACGAGCGGGCCCGGCAACGCCTTGGGCTCCGTGGCGGCGGCCACCTTCAGCTTCAGGCCCGGACCGAGCGTCTGCGAGCCGGCCTGGAGCTTGTGCTTCTTCCCGGCGCCGTCGCGCACGAAGAACGCCGAGCGCGATGAGACGACCACTCGCTTCGAGCCGGGGACGAGCAGCACGCGAACCTTCCTCAGCGGCGCGGGACCGAGCGTCGTGCCCCCGTAGTAGTGCGCCACGATCTTCTCGTGCGTCCAGCCGTGCAGCGCGTACCCGTACGCGCCGTACTGGGCGAGGCCGACGCCGTGGCCCCAGCCGTGGCCCTTGACGAAGAAGACGGGCGAGGACGGCTGCGCGGCGTGCCCCGCCGGAGTGCTTGCGAGCCCCAGCGCGGCGAGGACGGCTGCTGTGAACGTACTGATCATCGCCTGACCCCGACCCGCCTGGGCGGCGCGTGCGTTTCCTGGCCGGACGCCGCAGCCGGGACAGCCTGAGCGTAGCGCACTCCTGGGCGGATTCCGGCCTTCTTTACAGAACTCACACCACGACGAGGGCTGCTTTCCCGACCGTTTCGACCGCCTCGAGGCCGGGGAAGCGCACGGCGATGACCGTCGAGACCGAGCTCCTTCCGCCCCGCTACCGGTCGCCCGAGCGGATCGGCACCGGTGCGATGGGCGAGATCTTCCTCGCCACCGACGAGACGCTGGGACGGCGCGTCGCGGTGAAGATGCTCACCGAGCGCTACGCGCGGGACGACGCGATCCGGCAGCGGTTCACGCGCGAGGGCCTGGCGGCGGCGAGGCTCTCCGGCGAGCCCGGCGCGGTCACGATCTTCGACGTCGGCGAGTGGCGCGGTCGTCCGTTCATCGTGATGGAGCACGTCGCCGGAGGCTCGCTCGAGGACCGGCTCCGCCGCTCGGGCGCGCAGCCGCCGGGACAGGCGCTCGCCTGGCTGGAGCAGGCGGCGGCTGCGATCGACGCCGCGCACCGGAAAGGGATCGTCCACCGCGACGTCAAGCCTGCGAACCTGCTGCTCGACGGCCGCGGCGACGTCCACGTCGCCGACTTCGGGATCGCGAGCGCGGCCGGTCTCGACTCGTTGACCCTCACGGGGACGGTGCTCGGCACGGCCGGCTACCTCTCGCCGGAGCAGGCGCAGGGCGAGCGGGCCGGCCCGGCAAGCGACCGCTACTCGCTGGCGGTCGTCGCGTACGAGCTACTCGGCGGGCACCGGCCGTTCGAGAGCGACTCGCCCACCGCGGAGGCTGCCGCGCACGTGCATTCGCCGGTTCCCTCGATCGCCCAGCGCAGCCGGCACCTGCCGCCGGAGCTCGACCCGGTCTTCCGGCGCGCCCTCGCAAAGGATCCTCGCGCCCGTTACGGGACGGCCGCCGACTTCATCACCGCGCTGCGGGAGGCGCTGGCGCGGGCCGCGGGGACGACGGTGCAGCTGCCGCCGGCGACGGCTTCCCTTCCGGCTCGGGCGGCGCAGCGGGCTTCCTGGCCGGTGTGGGTGCTCGTCGCGCTCCTGGTCGCGGCGGCTGCGGTGGGCGCTCTGATCGCGGCGCTGTTGACCGGCGGTGGGAGCTCGGCCGAGCAGATACGAACGCGTACGGTCGTTCAGGGCGGCCGGGCGACAACGGTCCAAGAGACGGTGACGCGGCAGCAATCCACCGTGGCCCCGGCGCCGCCTCCTCCTCCGGCTGTGCCGGCGGGCGATGGCCACACTCTCAACGACCGGGGTTTCCAGCTGATGCAGCGGGGCGCCTACAACGGCGCGCTCCCGCTCCTCCAGCAGGCAGTGCGGAAGCTTCAGGGGACCGGGCCCGGCGATCCCTACGAGGGCTGGGCGAACTACAACCTCGGCTACACGCTCTACCACCTCGGCCGCTGCTCGGAGGCGATCGCGTACCTCCAGCGAGCCGCGCAGCTCGAGCCGGACCGCCACGAGCCGCGCGACATTCGCAAGCGCGCCGAGAAGTGCTGACTAGCGAAGCCGTTGGGCGTACTGGCGCTCGTAGTACGAGCGGTACTCGCCCGACTTGATCGGCTCCCACCATTGCCGGTTTTCGCGGTACCAGGCGACGGTCTCCGGAAGCCCGTCGGCGAGCTTGCGGCGGGGCTCCCAGCCGAGCGCGCGGAGCTTGGAGGAGTCGAGCGAGTAGCGGCGGTCGTGCCCGAGCCGGTCCTCGACGTGGCGGACGAGCGACTCGCCGGCGCCGGTCAGCTCTAGGATCATCCGCGTCAGCTCGCGGTTCTCGAGCTCCTCGCCCGCCCCGACGTTGTACGCCTCGCCGCCCACGCCCTCGCGCAGCACCAGCTCGACCGCCGCGGAGTGGTCCTCGACGTGCAGCCAGTCGCGGGTCTGGCGGCCGTCGCCGTAGAGCGGCAGCCGCTCCCCGTCGAGCGCGTTCGTGACAAAGAGCGGGATGATCTTCTCCGGGTACTGGTTCGGCCCGTAGGTGTTCGAGCCGCGCGTGATCGCCGCGTCGACGCCGTGCGTCCGCACCGCCGCGAGAACCTGGAGGTCGCCGCCCGCCTTCGAGGCCGCGTAGGGGCTGGAGGGCCGCAGCGGATCGTCCTCCCGTGAGGAGACGCCGAGCTCGACGTCGCCGTAGACCTCGTCCGTCGAGACCTGCACCAGCCGAGCGCCCGTCTCGCGCACCCAGTCGAGCAGCACGTACGTGCCGAGCACGTCGGTCTCGATGAACTCGGAGGCGCCGTGGATCGAGCGGTCGACATGCGTCTCCGCGGCGAAGTTGACGACGGCGTCGCAGCCGTCCCCCGCCGCGGCGACCGCCTCGGGATTGCAGATGTCGCCCTCGACGAACTCGAGCTCCGCGCCCTCGAGGTTCGCCGGATTCCCCGAGTAGGTGAGCTTGTCCAGCACGATCACCTCGTCGCCGGCCGCGGCCAGCCGCTTCGCGAAGTGCGAGCCGATGAAGCCCGCGCCGCCGGTCACCAGGACTCGCATCGGGCCGAAGCCTAGAGCAGCCGCTCGAGGGCGGCGCGCAACCCTTCACGCCAGTGCGGCAGAGTCGGAGCGTCGTCGCGCTCGCTCCGCAAGACCGAGTACGCGGGCCTCGGCGCCGGGCGCGCGAGCTCCTCCGTCGAGATCGGCCTGACGCGGCACGAGAGGCCCGCCTCGTCGAAGATCGCCCGTGCGAGCTCCGCCCACGTGCACTCGCCCGCGGCGGCCACGTGCCAGGTCCCGTAGGGCCGATCGAGTAGTTCCTTCGTCGCCTCGGCGAGATGTCCGACGTAGGTCGGGCAGCCGACCTGGTCGTCCACGACGGCCACTTCGTCCCGCTCGGCCCCGAGCGCGAGCATCGTCCGCACGAAGTTCTTCCCCGTCCAGCCGAACAGCCACGAGCTCCGCACGATCCAGCCCTCTCGAACCTCACCCTCGCCCTCGAGCTTCGTGCGCCCGTAGACCGAGAGCGGGCTCGGCTCGTCGGACTCGACGTACGGCGCGCGCTTCTTCCCGTCGAAGACGTAGTCGGTGGAGTAGTAGACGACGGGGGCGCCGAGCTCGACCACGTTGTGCGTGCCGCGGACGTTCACGGTCTCGGCCACGGCTGGGTGATCTTCAGCGCCGTCGACGTCCGTCCACGCGGCAGCGTGAAGCACGACCTCGGGCGTGTAATTGAGAGACGATGTCGTCACGTCGAAGAACTCCCGCACCCGTGCGTCCGCCTCGGGAAACTGCTCGCGAAGCGCCTCCCCGAGCTGGCCGCCGGCGCCCGTTATGAGCACGCGGCGAGGTCGCGCTCCGAGAGGACCGGCGATTGCGTGCTCCAGAGGTGCTTCACCCGCGGGTCGGCCCAGCAGACGCCCTGCTCGTCCGGGTCGTCCGGGTCGTATTCCTCGGTGACGTGGTAGCAGAACAGCAGGTCCGTGAGCGCCTCGAACCCGTGCGCGTGGTAGCCCGGGATGTAGACCGCGACCGGGTACTCGTCCCCGATGTCGGCGCTGAAGGTCTCGCCGCTCTCCCGGTCGAGCACGACCACGCGCGCGGTCCCTTGGAGACAGGCGAAGAGGTCGTCCTGTCCCCGCTCGTGGTAGTGGAGGCCGCGGATCACCCCCGCGCGCGAGAACGAGATGTTCGTCTGGCGCGTCGGCTTGGGCAGCCGGCTCTCGCGCCGGAGCTCGAAGAACCAGCCCCGCTCGTCCTCGACCCGCCGGAGAGGAATCACCTCGACGCCGTCGACCACGCCTCGTCCTTGTTGGCGCCGTTCGCGCGAACGAAGTCATTGACCTCGTAGTAGGCCTCGATGGACTCGCCCGCGTCGCCCCAGAATCCGTCGAGGACGTCGTACTCCATCGAGCCGCGCTCGACGTACCAGTTGTTCACGTCGGTGATCTCGAGCTCGCCGCGGCCGGAGGGCTCGAGCGTCGGCAGCACGTCCCAGACCTGCTCGTCGTAGAAGTAGATGCCGGTCACCGCGTACTCGCTCGGCGGCTGCTCCGGCTTCTCCACGATCCGCGTGACCCGGCCGTTCTGGAGCTCGGGCACGCCGAGGTGACGCAGGTGCTCGGGCTCCTCGACCCGCGCGAGCAGGATCCGCGCGCCGCGCTCCTGGACGGCGAAGTTCTCGACGGCCGGCGCGATCGAGCGCTCGACGACGTTGTCGGCGAGCATCACCACGATCCGGCCGTCCCGGCCGAAGCGCTCGGCGAGCCCGAGCGCCTCCGCGATCCCGCCGGGCCTGTCCTGGTACGCATAGAAGAGCCGATCGATCCCGTGCTCGTGGCCGTTGCCGAGCAGGCGGAAGAACTCGCCCGCGTGCGTGCCGCCGGTGACGAGCATCATCTCGGTCACCCCCGCCTTGACGAGCGCCTCGATCGCGTAGTTGATCATCGGGCGGTCGTAGATCGGCAGCAGGTGCTTGTTCGTGATCTGCGTCAGCGGGTGCAGGCGCGAGCCGGTGCCGCCGGCGAGGATCACGCCTTTCAGGCTCGGCTCCATCGGCCGGGATGCTACGAGGTGTGAGGATCGCGCGTCCGCGGAAAACGCCAAGCATGACCGAGCCGAACCGCGACGAGCTCCCGCTCGAGCCCGAGCCGACGCCGCCGCTTGATCCCTACACGCCCGAGCCGGGCCCGCGTCCGGGCGAGCGGCTCGCCTTCCGCACGATGTGGTGGGGCGTGATCGTCCTCGCCGCCCTGATCGCGGTCCTGATCTGGGTCGCCGTACGCTAGGCGTCAACGGCCGGCGGGGCGTAGCGCAGGTGCCGGCCGCGGCTCCAGCGGCGACGGCGGGACGCGCACGATCCGGGCGACCCGCGGCGGCAGCCACCAGTTCCAGCGGCCGAAGAGCGCCATCAGCGAGGGCACGAGCAGGGCGCGGACGATCGTCGCGTCGACGAAGATCGCGATCGCAAGCCCGAAGCCGAATTCCTGGAGGCCGACCACGCGGCCGGCGATGAACCCGGAGAAGGCGGCGACCATGATGATCGCGGCCGCCGTCACGATCCGGCCGGTCCGCTCGAGCCCCTCGACGACGGCGCGCCTGTTGTCCCTCGAGCCATCCCAGGCCTCGCGCATGCGCGTGACCAGGAAGACCTCGTAGTCCATCGAGAGGCCGAACAGCATGGCGAACAGGAAGATCGGGATCCAGGCCTCGACCTGCTCGAACTGGTACAGGCCCCAGAGGTCGCTTCCGAGGCCCCACTTGAAGACGACCACGAGCGCCCCGTAGCTGGCCGCGACCGACAGCAGGTTCAGCAGGACGGCCTTCAGCGGCAGGATCAGCGACCGGAACGCGCGCATCAGCAGCAGGTAGGTCAGCACCAGCACCGCCAGCACGAGCCACGGGAAGACCGCGTAGGAGCGGTCGATGAAGTCCACCCCTTGCGGCGGGCCGCCGCCCGCGAGCACGCGGACGCCCGCCGGCCACGAGGCGGTGGGGATGATGTCGTCGCGCAGGCGATGGACGAAGCTCTGCGCCGGAGCCTCGCCGTACTCGTGCTCCCCCGCGACGACGACCTGCGCGTAGCGCCCGCTCGGATCGATCCACGGAGGCGTCGGCCGATAGCGGACGAACCGGACTTCCGGGTCCTGCCGCACCTTCGCGATCATCGTCCCGATCGAGCGCTGCACCGCCGGGTCCTTGGCTCCGCCCGGCTTGCGGGAGTCGACCACGATCTGAGTCGGGGAGAGGGCGCCTGCGCCGACCGCGTCCGTGAGGATGCCGAAGCCGTGGACCGCCTGCGGGTGCTGAGGGATGCCCGAGGCCGAGCCGGGCGTCAGCTCGAGGGCGAAAACGGGGATCGCGGCCGCGACGAGCAGCGCCGCACCGCCTGCGAGGAACGCGCTCGGCCGGCGCATGATCGCTCGCGCGAGGCGCGCCCACATCCCCTGCTCGATGTCGGTCGTGCCCGCGAGCCGCGGCAACGGGATCCCGACCTCCGTTCGCAGGACCTCGGCCACGGGCGCTCTCCTGACACCCTTGCGGCCCCACAGCGAGAGCAGCGCCGGCTGGAGCGTCGCGGCCGCCAGGAGCGAGACGAGCGGGATCAGGAAGCCGCCGATCCCCATCGAGCGCATGAACGGCGAGGGCATGAAGAGGAGCAGCGCGAGCCCGATCGCGACGGTGGCGCCGGAAAAGATGACCGCGCGGCCGGCGGTCGCCATCGTCCGCACGATCGCGTCGTCCTTCTCCTCTCGCGTCCAGCGCGCGTTCTCGGCGCGAGGCGGTTCCGGAGCCGGGCTCCGCCCGGCGGGAGGAGTCGCCGGCCGAGGGCGCGCCAATTCTTCGCGGAAGCGGTAGACGATCAGGAGCGAGTAGTCGATCGCGATCCCCAGCCCGATCAGCTGGACGAGGTTCGTCACGTACGTCGCCATCGTGATGTAGTGGGCGAAGACGTAGACGGCTCCGAGGGTGCCCATGATCGTGCAGGCGGCGAACAGGAGCGGGATCGTGGCGGCGGCCGAGAGGCCGAAGACGATCAGCAACACGACGAGCGCGATCGGCACGGCGATGAACAGCTCGCCGGTCTTGAGGTCCTCGTTGAAGATCGGGTCGAGGTCGTGCTGGATCGCGGCCTGGCCCGTCACATAGGGCTTCACCCCGGTTCCGCTCGGGAGCGCGTGCAGGACGTCGTCGGTGTAGCCCTTCGCGTCGGCGATGCTGAGCCTCGAGACGATGTCGCCGTAGAGGACGTGGTCGCTGCCGCGCACGAGCGGCCGCGCGCGGCCACTCGGAACTTCCTTGGCGGCCCGTACGAGCCCGCCCTGGAGCCGCGCGCGCAGGCGGGGATCGTCTGCGTTCCTGACGCGGTAGACGATGGTGAAGGCTCCGTCGGAGCGATCGCCGTAGTGCTTCTCGAGGATCGTCCGGGCCCGCTCGGAGTCGGTGCCCGGCATCGTGAACGTGTTCGAGAGAAGGGATGAGAGCTTGCCGCTCGCGTAGCCGCCGCCGAGCAGGACGACGAGCCAGACGGCCAGCACCGGCCAGCGGTAACGGAGGATCAGTCGCGTCCAGCGCTCCATGCGGCGGCTCCTTCTTCGGAGTGCGATAGTTAGTCGGCGCTAAGCTAGCGTGTGCTAACTTAGCACCGGTGTCGGGGCTGTCAAGGGGGATCCGAACGAGCCCGGCTAACGTTTACCCGGAGAGGCATTGAAGAGGCGAAACGACATCGAGCGCTTGCACGACGAGATCAACGAGCTGATCGACGAGCTCTGGCACGTCCCCCGCTTCTCGGGCGCGAGGCGCGGCTTCCGCCCCCAGGTCGACTGCGTCCGCGGCGACGACCCGCCGGAGCTGCGCGTGTTCGTCGAGCTGCCGGGCGTCGACCCGGCCGCGATCCAGGTGATCGCGGCCGACCGCGTGCTCGTCGTCGCCGGCGAGCGCTGCCGCCCCGCCTTCCGGGGCCGTTACCAGCAAATGGAGATCGAGTACGGGCCGTTCCAGCGCCGGATCCAGCTCGACGAGCCGGTCGACACCGCCGCCGCGAGCGCCCGCTACGAGCGCGGCGTCCTGACGGTCGTGCTCCCGATCGCCGCCAAGCCGGCGAAGGCCGAGCGCGTCTCGATCTCGATCGGAGGCCGGACATGAGCGCGCTACGCGTCCGGCAACATCCCTCCAGCTCTTCGCGCGGCCTGCCGGAGCGAGCCCGCACAAAGCAGGAGCGTTGGGCATGAGCGAAGTGACCTTCGAAGAGCAGCTCGAGGGGGGCGAGGTCGAGATCCCCTCGACGCTGCCGGTGCTGCCGCTGAAGGAGACCGTCGTCTTCCCGCACTCGGTCTCACCGCTCGCGATCGGGCAGGAGCGCTCGGTCAAGCTCGTCGACGACGTCGTCGCCGGGGAGCGGATGCTCGCGCTCGTCACCGTCCGCACCGAGGAGGCCGAGCAGCCCGGCTGGGACGACCTCTACGAGATCGGAACGGCGGCGATCGTGCACAAGATGATCCGTGTCCCCGACGGTACGCTGCGGATCCTCGTCCAGGGCGTCGGCCGGATCCGGCTCGAGCGCCGCCTCCAGGACGAGCCGTACCTGGTCGGCGAGTTCGGCGAGGTGCCGGACGTGACGGAGGAGACGCCGGAGCTCGAGGCGCTCACCCGCAGCGTGCAGACGGAGTTCGGCCGCCTGATCTCGCTCGTCCCGTACCTGCCGCAGGAGCTCGAGCTGGCGGCCGCGAACGTCGACGACCCGAACGCGCTCTCGCACCTCGTCGCCTCGACGCTGCGCCTGAAGACCGAGGAGAAGCAACAGCTCCTCGAGGAGGCCGACGCCGCCGCCCGCCTGCGCGAGGTGCTCGTGATCCTGAACCGCGAGCTCGAGGTGGTCGAGCTCGGCTCGAAGATCCAGTCGCAGGTGCAGTCGGAGATGGAGAAGGGGCAACGGGAGTTCTTCCTGCGCCAGCAGCTGAAGGCGATCCAGGAGGAGCTCGGCGAGGGGGACGAGCAGCAGGCGGAGCTGAAGGAGCTGCGCGAGCGGATCGACGAGAAGAAGCTCCCCGAGGAGGCGCTGAAGGCCGCGAACCGGGAGCTCTCGCGGCTCGAGAAGCTGCCCCCGGCCGCCGCCGAGTACGGCGTCATCCGCACCTACCTCGACTGGATCCTGTCGCTGCCGTGGAGCGAGGCGACCGAGGACGATCTCGATCTCGACCGAGCGCGTACGATCCTCGACGAGGACCACTACGACCTCGAGAAGGTGAAGGAGCGGGTCCTCGAGTACCTCGCGGTCTCGAAGCTGAAGAACGATCTCTCCGGCCCGATCCTCTGCTTCGTCGGCCCGCCCGGAGTCGGCAAGACGTCCCTCGGCCAATCGATCGCCCGCACGCTCGGGCGCAAGTTCATCCGCATCTCCGTCGGCGGCGTGCGGGACGAGGCCGAGATCCGCGGCCACCGCCGCACCTACATCGGCGCAATGCCGGGAACGATCATCCGGGCGCTGCGCGACGCCGAGTCCCGGAATCCGGTCTTCCTGATCGACGAGATCGACAAGATGGGCGCCGACTTCCGCGGCGACCCAGCGAGCGCGATGCTCGAGGTGCTCGACCCCGAGCAGCACTCGACCTTCCGCGACCACTACCTCGACCTGCCGTTCGACCTCTCGAAGGTGCTGTTCATCTGCACCGCGAACCAGCTCGAGACGATCCCGGGGCCGCTGCTCGACCGGATGGACGTGATCCACCTCTCCGGCTACACCGAGGACGAGAAGCTCGGGATCGCTCGCAAGTACCTGGTCCCGAAGCAGCTCGAGGCGCACGGCCTCGCGGGCGGGCGGGTGACGCTCGGCGACAAGCCGCTCCGGATCGTGATCCGCGAGTACACGCGCGAGGCCGGCGTCCGGAACCTGGAGCGGCGGATCGCCGATGTCCTCCGCAAGGCCGCCCGCGCGATCGCGGAGGGCAAGAAGGACAGGGTGCGGATCGACGTGCGCAAGGTGCGCTCGTGGCTCGGGCCGCGCCGGTTCCCCGCCGACCCGCGCAAGCGCACTGCAGACCCCGGCGTCGCGACCGGCCTCGCCTTCACGCCGGTCGGGGGCGACGTCCTCTTCATCGAGGCGACCGCCTACCCGGGCAAGGGGAAGCTCACGATCACCGGCCAGCTCGGCGAGGTGATGCAGGAGTCGGCCCAGGCGGCGCTTTCGTGGGTGCGCGCCCGCGCCGAGCAGCTCGGCCTTCCGGAGGACTGGTTCGCCCACCACGACGTCCACATCCACGTGCCCGCCGGCGCGGTGCCGAAGGACGGCCCCTCGGCCGGGATCACGATCGCGACGGCGATCTCTTCGCTCGTCCGCGGGGTGCCGGTCGCCGACGACCTCGGGATGACCGGCGAGATCACGCTCACCGGCCAGGTGCTCCCGATCGGCGGCCTGCGCGAGAAGGTGCTCGCAGCCCAGCGCGCCGGCCTGAAGCGCGTCGTGATCCCGCACGAGAACGAGCCTGACCTGGAGGAGCTGCCGAAGGAGGCGCGCGACGAGCTCGAGTTCATTCTGGCCGACTCGATCGAGGATGTGCTCGCCGCCGCGTTCGACGGCTCGGCCGTCCGCCGTCCCCAGCCGGCCCCGCCCGCGGAGCGCCAGGCCGCGCTCCCCGCCTCGCGGTAGTTCTTTGTAGGCTCTTCAAGGGCATGGTGGTCTGCCCGAATTGCGGCACCGAGAACAGCACGGGACGCAAGTTCTGCGGCGGGTGCGCCGCCCCGCTGGCGCGTGTCTGCCCCGCCTGCGGAGCCGCGAACGAGCCCGGTATGCGCTTCTGCGGCGAGTGCGCTCAGCCGCTCGACGCCGCGGCCGCTCCCTCGGCGCCGGCGAGCGTCGAGGCAGCCGCTCCTCCCACCGCCGAACGGCGCCTCGTGTCGGTCCTGTTCGCCGATCTGGTCGGCTTCACGACGCTGTCCGAGGCGCGCGACGCGGAAGAGGTGCGCGAGCTCCTCTCCCGCTACTTCGAGACGGCGCGGACGCTGATCGAGCGCTACGGCGGGACGGTGGAGAAGTTCATCGGCGACGCCGTGATGGCCGTCTGGGGAACGCCGGTCGCGACGGAGGACGACGCCGAACGGGCGGTGCGAGCGGCACTGGAGCTGACGGAGGCGGTCGCCGCGCTCGGAGACGAGCTGTCGGCGCCGGAGCTCCAGGCGCGCGTGGGCGTGCTCACCGGCGAGGCGGCGGTCACGCTGGGGGCGGAAGGCGAGGGGATGGTGGCCGGCGACCTGGTCAACACGGCCTCGCGGATGCAAGCGGCCGCGCCGCCCGGCCAGGTCTACGTCGGCGAGACGACGCGGCGGGCGACGGAGGACACGATCGCCTACGAGGAGGCGGGGAACCACGAGCTCAAGGGCAAGACCGGGCTCGTGCCGCTGTGGCGGGCGCTGCGCGTCGTCTCCGGCGCCCGCGGCTCGTTGAAATCGTCCGGGCTCGAGGCGCCGTTCGTGGGGCGCACGCGCGAGCTGCGCCTGATCAAGGACCTCTTCCACACGAGCGCCGAGGAGCGCAGAGCGCATCTCTTCTCGATCACCGGTATCGCCGGGGTCGGCAAGTCCCGGCTCGCCTGGGAGTTCTACAAGTACTTCGACGGCCTGGCCGACACGATCTACTGGCACCGCGGCCGCTGTCTCGCCTACGGCGACGGCGTCACGTACTGGGCGCTCGCGGACATGGTGCGGATGCGAGCCCGGATCGCGGAGGACGAGGACCCCGCCCCGGCGCTGGGCAAGCTACGCGCGACGCTCGACGAGCACATGCTCGATCCCGAGGATCGGCGCTTCGTCGAGCCCCGCCTCGCACACCTGCTCGGGCTCGAGGAGCACGAGGCACGCGACAGGCAGGACCTCTTCGCCGCCTGGCGGCTCTTCTTCGAGCGGCTCGCCGAGACGTATCCGACGGTGCTCGTGTTCGAGGACATGCAGTGGGCCGACAACTCGCTGCTCGACTTCATCGAGTACCTGCTCGAGTGGTCGCGCGACCACCCGCTCTACGTCGTCACCCTGGCCCGGCCTGAGCTGCTCGAGCGCCGGCCCACCTGGGGCGCGGGGCAGCGGAACTTCACGTCGCTCTACCTCGAGCCGCTCGCACCGGAGGCGATGAACGAGCTACTCGGAGGTCTCGTGCCGGGTCTGCCGGAGGAGCTACGGGCGCAGATCCTCGCACGGGCGGAGGGAATCCCGCTCTACGCCGTCGAGACCGTTCGGATGCTGCTCGACCGGGGGCTGCTCGCCCAGGAAGGGCCCGTCTACCGACCGGTCGGGTCGATCGAGAGTCTCGCCGTCCCCGAGACGCTGCACGCCCTGATCGCCGCCAGGCTGGACGGCCTGAGCGAGGAGGAGCGCCGCTTGCTCCAGGACGGAGCGGTGCTCGGCAAGACGTTCACGCCGCAGGCGCTCGGGGGGCTCTCCGGCCGCTCGAAGGAGGAGCTCGAACCGCTTCTTGCCTCCCTCACTCGCAAGGAGGTGCTGTCGGTTCAGGCCGACCCCCGCTCGCCCGAACGCGGGCAGTACGGCTTCCTCCAAGATCTCGTCAAGCGAGTCGCCTACGAGACGCTCTCCAAGCGTGACCGTCGCTCCCGGCACCTGACCGCCGCCGCTTACCTGAGCGAGGCCTTCGCCGGCGAGGAGGACGAGGTCGTCGAGGTGATCGCCTCGCACTACCTCGATGCCTTCCGGGCCGCGCCGGAAGCGGAGGACGCGGCCGAGATCAGGGTGAAGGCGCAGGCAATGCTCGCCCGCGCCGGCGAGCGCGCCGCCTCGCTCGCCGCGTCCGGCGAGGCGCAACGCTATTTCGAGCAGGCGGCGGGTCTGGCAGACGAGCCGCCGGAGAAGGCTCGACTGCTCGACCGCGCGGGGCAGATGGCCTCGTTCTCGGCAGATCCCGACACGGCGCGCCGGCTGATGGAGGAATCGATCGCCCTGTACGAGGCCGAGGGCGACACGCACGCCGCCGCCCGCGTCTCGGGCCGGCTCGGCCAGGTCGACGCCTTCACCGGCCATCGGGACGAGGCGCTCGCCCGAATGGAGCGAGCGTTCGCCGTGATCGCGGACGACGAGCCGGACGAGGACCTAGCGCTGCTCGCCGCCCGGCTCGCGGTCGGCTACTGGTTCGGCGGCGATCTCGAGCGGGCGGCCGAGCACGCCGAGCTCGCGCTCGACCTGGCCGAGTCGCTGCAAGTCCCGGAGGCCCTCGTGCGCGCGTTCCAGGCCAAGGCGGGGATCGCCGAGAGCCGGGGCCACCCGGAAGAGGCGCTCGCGCTGACCAAGCACGGGCTTTCCATCGGGCTCGAGCACGACCTGGCGGATGAGGCGAGCAGGTGCTGCTTCGTGCTCTCCGACGCCTCGTTCCGGCGCGACCGGTACGCCGATGCGCTCGGCTACCTCCGCCAGGCGCTCGAGCTCGTCGGCCGCCTCGGCGACCGGCCGGGCGAATGGTCGATGCTCGCGGAGATGTCATACCCGCTCTACATGACAGGCCGCTGGGACGAAGCGCTGACGACGATCGAAGAGCTGACCGAGGGGCAGGTCCGGTCGGGCGGAATGTTCCTTAGCCTCCTCACGTCGGTGCTCGAGATCCACCTCCAGCGCGGCGAGCAGGAGCGGGCGCGCCGGCTCTTCTCGACGTTCTCGCACCTCGAAGGCTCGACCGACGTCCAGGACCGTGCTTGCTTCTTCGGCGCCACTGCCGCGCTGAGCCGCGCCGAGGGCCGCTTCGGGAAGGCGATCGAGGCCGGGACCGCGGCGATCGAGACCGCGCAGACGCTAGGGCCGACTCACCAGGCAGTCGAGCAGGCGGTGGTCGAGGCGACCGAAGCAGCGCTCGCGCTCGGCGACTCGGCGAGAGCGCAGGAGTTCCTTGCGTTCGTCGATGAGCTTCCGGCCGGCAGCCGGCCGCGCTACCTCGAGGCGCAGGCGAATCGCCTTCGGGCCAGGCTGTCCGGCGACGACGAGTCCGCGCTCCTCAGCTTCCAGGCGGCCGATGGGCTCTTCCGCCGGCTAGAGATCCCGTTCTGGCTCGGCGTCACCCTGCTCGAGCACGGGGAGCGGCTGCTCGCGGCCGGCAGCGCGACCGGCGCCGAGCCGCTGTTCGCCGAGGCAGGCGAGATCTTCGAGCGGCTCGGCGCGAAGCCGTGGCTCGAGAGGGTCGCCGTCTCGGGCGAGCGCGCCGAGGCAACGGCTGTTTAGCACGCCGCGCGCCGAGGGTAGAGAATCCCCGCTGCAAACGAGCGAAAGGACGGCCTTCCGCATGGCCAACGCGAAAGACAGAGTTGCCGACGTCAAGCCCTACGTGAAGCGAGCGATTCAGGACGAGGAGCTGCGCGACAACCTCCGCAGCGCCTTCGCGACCGCCCGGGACGTCTACGACGAGCTGATCGGGAAGCGCGGCATGACCGGCGTCGCGACGAAGGTCGCGAGCGACAAGGAGATCCAGGATCAGCTCCGCTCGGCGATCGAGGACCTCCGCTCGGCCGCCAACCGCGTCCAGGGCAAGGAGGCTCACAAGGGCCGCAACAGCACCCTGCTTCTCGCGGGAATCGCCCTCGGGATCCTGTTCAACCCGATGACGGGGCCCGAGACCCGCCGCTGGCTGAAGGACAAGATCTTCGGCGAGGAGGAGGAGTTCGGCTACGGCGATGGCTCGAGCGGGAGCTCGGGCTAACCCCGGTTCAACGGGACGCTCGGCGCCGCGCGGACGCCGAGCGACCTGAGCAGCGCCCGGTCGGCCTCGGCGTTGATACGAGGCGCGATCGCGCGCTGGAGCGAGCCGGGGTCGAGCCCGCTCGCCTCGGAGATGTCGGAGACCTGGAGGAGGATCGCGGCCGGCCTCGGCGCCGGGTCGCTGATCCCCGCCAGCGGCACCCAGCCGGCCACGTTCTGGAAGCGCACGTCCGCGAGGCGCTTCCACGCGTCCAGGTAGGGCGTCGGGTCTACCGCGCCGTCGTAGCCCATGAAGAGGAGCGATGCCGGGTGCACCTCGAAGTGGAGATGCGTCGGCGTGCCCTCCGCGTCGCCGGTGTTGCCGACGAAGCCGACGACCTCGCCCGCCTTCACCCGCCGCCCGTTTCCCGCAAGCGGCGAGAAGGCCGAGAGGTGGGCGTAGTAGAACTCGTTTCCCTGCGTGTCTTTCAGCCAGAGGCGGTTGCCGCCGATGTCGTTCCAGCCGACCGAGAAGACGAGGCCGTCCGCGCAGGCGAGGATCGGAGCGCCGAGCGGCGCGAAGATGTCGTCGCCGTGGTGGTAGCTGACGTCGGCCCGAGGGGCCCCGAAGGTGTCGACGTACGAGGAGGGACCGTAGACCGGAAAGACGTAGCGGCCGGCGGTCAGCTTCGGCTGGAGCCCCGTCGGAACCGGGAGTAGCGGCAGCGGGCCCTGGTACTCGCCCGGCCGGGGCTCCGGCGCCCGCGGCGTCTTGCCCTTCTTGCTCTTCTTCTTCGGGCCGGGCGGCAGCGGCTTCCGCGTCGGCGCGACGCCCGCCTGCACCGTGGCCTCGGCGTAGCCGACCTGGATCTCCGAGCCCGCCGGCAAGCCGCCGTGCGGCGCGGTCAGATGGACGTCGAGGGCGGTCACGAAACCGTGAAATGCCTGCGCGCCGCCGGTTCCGGTGCTCGTCTCCGTGCTCTGCCCGAGGGTGATCAGGTAGCCCCAGTCGGCGAGCGCGACGCGGCCGTTTGGGGCGACCGCGACAGGCTGGCCGAGCGCGGTCAGGCCCGAGACGCTCGAGCCGTTGAGGTTCCCGCTCGCGGCACGGCCACGGGTGGAGCCCGCGGCCTCGCCCTTCACCGAGGAGGCGACGATCTCGCCACCGAAGAGGGCGAGCGAGGTGACCTCGCTGGAGCTCCCGGCGCCGGCAGTCGAGCCGGCGCTCGCCGACGCGGAGGTCGCAAGCGAGCCCGTCGTGACGGCGGTGCCGTCAGCGGGGTAGGCGAAGCCCGAGCCGAAGGCGGTGTGCTCCGGTGGCGCAGAGACCGAGCCCGCGCCGCCGCCGCTCTGCCCGGGTACGACCACGCTGATCGCGAACGCGCGCGCCGACGCACTGGGGCTCGTGCCTGACCGACCCGCGCCGGCGGATCCGGCCGCGAGCAGGAGGATGCCCGTCAGGAGCAGGCTGAGGCTGAGCCGCTTCGCCACCTGGCCCGCATTATCGACAATCCCCCGCACAACGTCCGGTACGAGGGCTCCGCGCGAGTCTCCTGCTAGGCGACGGAGCAGTCGGCACAGGCGCCGCGCAGCACGACGTCGTGTCCCGCGACCGAGTACCCGGTCTGCCCCTCGACCTTCCTTAGGGCGCGCTCGAGTCCCTCGTCGGCGAACGCCTCGACCTTGCCGCAGTCGTCGCAAACGAGATGATGATGGTGCTCCCCGCTGCGGTGAACCGGCTCGAAGCGGGCCGTGCCCGATCCCACCTCCAGCCGTTGGACGAAGCCCCTCGCAGCCAGGAGATCGAGCACCCGGTAGACGCTGGCGATACCGACGGCTCGGCCCTCGGTCCGGAGCGCGTCGAAGATCTCCTGCGCGGTCAGGCAGCAGTCCTGCCGACCGAGCAGCTCGATCACGGCTCGTCTTGCTCCGCCGCCTCGAAACCCGGCTCGATGGAGCGAGACAAGCGTCTCTTCTATCCAGTCGGGATGCGACACGACGTCGATGATAGCGACTGTGGTTACGGGAATTAGTATCGTTACCGTCATGGGGTGGGTCGCGATTCCGCTTTCGGGTCTCACCGTGCTTTCGACACTGGCCGGCGGGCTGACCGCGCTGCGACTACGCCGGGAGCTGACCACGGCGATCGCGCTGACAGGCGGGATCGTGGTCGCGGTCGCGCTGTTCGACGTCCTCCCTGAGTCATTCGACGCGGTCGGCGACTCTCGACGGGTGACGACACTCGTCGGCGCCGGCTTCCTCGCCTTCTTCCTGGCCGAGCGCCTGCTGGTGCTCCACCACCGGGACGAGGTCGAGCAGGCGCGGGCCCATGCGCGGGTGGGCGCCCTCGGCGCAGCGGGGCTCTCGCTGCACAGCTTCGTCGACGGGCTCGGGATCGGGCTCGCGTTCCACCTCGATACTGCGACCGGGCTGCTGGTCTTCCTCGCCGTCGTCACGCACGATTTCGCAGACGGGTTGAACACGGTCAACTTCATTCTCAGCCAGAGCGGCGACCGCGTGCAGGCAATTCGCTGGCTCGCCGTAGACTCGTTCGCGCCCCTGCTCGGGGCCACCGTCGGGGTCTTCGTCAGCGTGTCCGAGCGAGGGCTCGGGCAACTGCTTGCCGTCTACGCCGGCTTCTTCCTGTTCATGGGAGCGACCGACCTGCTCCCCGAGGCGCACCAGCATCCTTCCGCGAAGCGCGTTCTGCTGACGGCGACCGGCTTCGCCGTCACCTTCGCGATCGCCTGGGCGGCTTCGAGCTAGCCGCCCACCTACGTGTCGGCTGCGAGACGGCGTTTGGCGAACTCGAGGAAGCGTTCCCGCTCGTCCTCGTTCGGCCCGACCTGCGTCTCGTCCGCGTAGGCAGGGTCGGCGGCGATCTCCTCCGCCACGGCGTGCACCTCCCGAACCACCTGCTCGTGATGGCCGGGGTTCTCGAGCAGCTCGTCGGCCCAGGTCTCGCCCTCGAGATCGTTCTCGACCAGCAGGCGGCCGAGGAGGATGCCGACGCGGATGTAGGCGAAGGTGCGAAACGCGAGCAGCTTCCGCGGCGAGTCGACGAGCTGTTCGATCTCCCCGTTTTGTTTCTGGATCTCGGCGACGATCGTGCCGATCGGCTCGTCGACGAGCGGAATCCAGACGTCCTCGTGCCCGGTCATCGTGCCGAAGGATAGGCCGGTCGGCGCCACGCACGCCAGGCGACCTGGGCGGCGACCAGGATCATGAGCGCGCCGAAGAGGCGGCGGAGGGCGTGCTCGGGGAGGGCCTCCGCGATTTGGACGCCCGCCTCGACCCCTGCGACGGCGGCGATTCCGATCGCCAGGGCCGCCCGCCAGCGAACGTTGCCGTAGCTCCGCTGCCGCCACGCGCCCGCGGTCGCGGCCGGCAGGATCGCGAGCAGAGAGGTTGCCTCGGCGTGGATCTGGGTCAGACCGAGCACGAGGGTCAGCGTCGGGACGAACAGGATCCCGCCCCCGACGCCGAACAGGCCGGCGAGGACGCCGCCGAGGAGGCCGAGCGCGGCCGCGGCGAGCACCGTCCACATCAGACGAGCAACCGGACGCCGAGTCCGGCCAGCAGCGCTGCGAAGGCGAGCGAGAGGGTGCGGGTGGCGAGCCGCTGCTGAAGGATCGTGCCGGCCACGGCCCCGGCCGCTGCCGGCAGGCCGACCACGGCTGCGGCGCCCGGCTTCACCTCGCCGTGAACGGCGTAGGTGATCGCGCCTACGAGCGAGATCAGCGCGATCGCCGCAAGGGAGGTCGCCATCGCCGGCCGGGTCGGGAAGCCGGCGACGATGATCAGCAGCGGCACCACCACGATCCCTCCGCCGACGCCGAAGAGCGCGCTGAGGAGGCCCGCGGCGAGGCCGATGGCGAGAAGGCGCACCGCCGTATTCTGCGGCCTGTGGAGGATGCGTCTCGCCTGCTTGGGCCGCTCGCGGAGGATCCGCGGCGTGCGGCGGTCCTGTTGGACGTCGACGGAACGCTGGCCCCGATCGTCCCGCGGCCCGAGCTGGCGGAGGTGCCGGAGGAGACGCGGGCGGAGCTGCGGCGCCTGGTATCACGGTACGCGCTGGTGGGATGCATCAGCGGGCGAACGGGCGCGGAGGCGCGGCGCCTCGTCGGCGTCGACGGAATCTTCTACGTGGGCGTTCACGGCCTGGAGCTGGCGCCGGAGGCGGACGCCTGGCGCGCGCCGCTCAGGCAGCTCGCGGAGTTCGAATGGCCTTGGGTCGAGGACAAGGGTCTCACCGTCGCGTTCCACTGGCGCGAGGCGGACGACGAGGACGCGGCCCGTCGCTCGCTCGAGGAGGTGGCTGGGCGCGCGCAGACGCTCGGCCTCGAAGCCCGCTGGGGGCGGAAGGTGCTCGAGCTGCGCCCGCCGGTCGATGCCGACAAGGGCACTGCGGTACGGTCGCTGCTCGAGGAGCGCGGACTGCGGAGGGCGCTCTACGCGGGCGACGACACCACCGATCTCGACGCCTTCCGCGGTCTCGACGGGCTGGAGGTGGCAATCCGGGTCGCGCTCGCGTCGCCAGAGTCCCCTTCGGGCCTGCGCGAATCCGCAGACCTCGTCCTCGAGTCGCCCGCGGAGCTGCTCGAGTTGCTCCGCCGACTCTAGGAGAGGGCTAGCTCGAGCGCCGGCGCTTCCGGCGGCACCTAGATCCGGAGGCGCTCGCGGATGGCTTTGCTCTGGCGCCGGGCGACGTCGAGCTCGGTCCCGTCCTTGTCGTCGAGCGCGAGCTTCAGCCGGTCCGGCCCGGCGCGCTTGACCGCGGCAACCTTCGCCAGGTTGACGAGGTACGAGCGATGGATGCGTGCGAAGCGCCCGGGGAGCGCGCCCTCGAGCTGCCGCAGCGACTGCGTGCACAGGTAGGAGCGGTCGTAGGTGTGGATCCGGCTGTAGTCGCCGTCCGCGCGGGCGTAGTGCACCTCGTCCCAGTCGAGCAGCGCGGTCTCACCCCCGCTCACGACCGGGATCTTCTCGACCGGCGCCGCCGCCGGTCGCAAGGTGCCCGAGAGGCGCCGCACGACCTGCGCCAGGCGCTCCGGCTCGACCGGCTTCAGCAGGTAGTCGAGCGCCTCGACGGCGAACGCGTCGACCGCGTACTGCTCGTGGGCGGTGACGAAGACGAGCTGAGTCCGGCCCGGGCGGCCGTGCACGAGCCGTGCCGCCTCGAGCCCCGAGAGCCCCGGCATCTCGACATCGAGGAAGACCACGTCGTACGGAATGGCGCCCGCGAGCTCGAACGCCTCGGCCGCACTCGCCGCCTCGCCGACCACCTCGACCTCCGGATGCTCCGCAAGCAGGTAGCGCAACTCCGAGCGGGCCGGCGCCTCGTCGTCCACCAGGAGCGCCCGAATCACGCTGCCGGCACTTGAAGCCGCACGACGGTTCCGAAGACGCCCGACTTGAGACGCACGCCTTCGCCGTAGAACGCCGTCAACCGCCGGTGGACGTTGACGAGCCCGAGCCCCTCCCCCTCGCCGACGAGCACGCGCTCGAGGGCCTCGCGGGCGATCCCCCGGCCGTTGTCCCGCACGGTCACGCGCAGGCGCCCTCTCCGCACGCGGGCGCGCACGACCAGGTCGAGCGGCCGCTCCGTCTTGCCGTGCTTGACGGCGTTCTCGACGAGCGGCTGGACGAGAAACGGCGGCAGGCGGACGGCAAGCGCCTCCGGCGTTGCGTCGATCCGAACCTGAAGCTGCGGCCCGAAGCGCGCCTGCTCGAGCGCCAGGTAGCTGCGCACGTGGCGAAGCTCCTCCTCGAGCGCGATGAACTCGCCGGGCCGGGCGAGCGTCCACCGGCAGTAGTCCGCGAAGGCGAGGATCAGCTCCCGCGCACGCTCGGGCTCGGTGCGGGTGAAGCTCGCGATCGTGTTCAGGCAGTTGAACAGGAAGTGCGGCTCGATCTGCGCCTGGAGCGCCTGGAGCTCGGCCGAGGCGGCCGCCCGTGCCGAGCCGGCGAGCTCGGAGAGCTGGAGCTGGCCGGAAAGCTGGTCGCCGAGTGCGGTCAGAAGGTCGACGTCATCTTCGTCGAGCGGCGCGCCGTCGGTCGCGTAGACGACGAGCGCGCCGACCGGGCCGTCCGAGAGCTGGAGCGGTACGACCGCTGCTGCGCCGAGCGGGCACTCGGGGTGGCCGCACGCGACGCGAAGGGCAAGCGGGGCGACCAGCGGCCTGCGCGCAGCCAGGGCCTCGAAGACCGGGCGGATCGGCTCGTCACCCGCGCCGTGGTGGTCGGCGCCGGCACCGACGAAGGCGAGCACACGGGTGCTGTCGGTGACCGAGACCGCCCCAAAGCCGAGCTTCTCGAAGACCTGGTAGGCGATCGTGCGGGCGGCGGGCTCGGAGAGGCCGAGCCGGAGCTCCGGCAGCGTCGCCGCGAGGAGCTCGAGCGCGGGCGCCTCGCGGCGGAGGCGGCGGACCCGTGGCACCGGCTGACCGTACCAGCCTACGGCTCCCGGTCTCCACGTCGATACCCTGCGCCGTAGATGCACCTCACGGAAGCGGTGCTCGCGCCTCTCCGGGCGCGGTACGGGGAGCCCGAGCCGCTCGTGTGGGAGGGCGACGTGAGCGCGGACGAGTTCGCGCTCGCGGGCGGCTCGCCGGAGCGCCGGCACGACGTCACCTTCTTCGTCTTCGACGGGAGGGCGCGGCTTGCGTTGATCCGCAAGCGGCAGTACACGCCCGGGCTGTGGCGGCCGCCCGGCGGCGGCGTCAGGCCGGAGGAGGAGTTCGAGGCCGGGGTGCGGCGGGAGGCGATGGAGGAGCTGGGGATCGAGATCGAGCTCGAGCGCTTCCTCGTCAGCTCGGAGGCTCGATTTCACTCCGACGAGGGCGTGATCGACTGGCGGACGCACGTCTTCTCGGCGAGCACCGAGGCCGAGCGCCTCGATCCGCTCGACCGCCGCGAGATCGCGGAGGCCCGCTGGGGAAGCGTCGAGGAGCTCGCCGGGCCGCTACGGGCCGCGATGCTCGAGACAGGCAGAGCCCTCTGGCGCTACCGAGTCGCCCTTCACGACGCCGCCCTCGTCTCTTTGGACCGGATCTGAGGGACTAGGCCTTTCTGGCCTTGACCGCGGTGCCGTAGGCGCAGATCTCGGTCCAGTTCGTGCCCATCTCGGAGGTGTCGAAGCGCATCGCGACGATCGCGTCGGCGCCCTTCGCCTCCCCCTCCTCCACCATCCGCTCGATCACCTGGGAGCGGCTGTCGACGAGCGCCTTCGTCATTCCCTTCAGCTCGCCGCCCATGATCGACTTCAGCCCCGCTCCGAGCTGAGAGCCGATGTTGCGCGAGCGAACCGTGAGCCCGAACACTTCCCCGAGCGTCTCCGTGATCTCGTAGCCGGGCAGATCGTTTGCAGTCGTGATCAGCATGGGCCTCCCTCCTCGCAACCTGTCTTCATCGAACCGAAGCGGCGGCATCGATCAGCGGCAAGAGGTCGGGGAGCGCAGGGATGCGCTCGCCTTCCCAGTGGCGGCCGTGCTCGCCCGAGCCGTCGAGGAGGACGGCCCGCATGCCCGCCCGATCCGCCCCTGCAAGCTCGTCGTTCGCACCGTCTCCAACGAACAGCGCCTCCTCGGCCGCGACGCCGAGCCGTCTGCAAGCCAGCTCGTAGATCCTTGGGTCCGGTTTCGCCAGCCCGACTTCGCAGGAGAAGACCGGTTCCTCGACCAAGGGCGCGAGCGACGTCTTCTGCCACAGCTCCGCGACTTCCTGCGTGCACATGCTGATCAGGCCGATGCGGAGACCTCGCCGGCGCAGCTCGGCGAGCAACTCGGGCGCGTCGTCCCGTGGCACGAGACACCTCCGTGTCACTTCACGCCGCCAGGCGAGCACGTCGGGCACCGCGTCATCGGGAAGCCCGACCGCGCGCAGCGCCGGCAGGATCGGTCCCGTCTCGCGCAGGTGGTAGGTCTCGGCCCACACCGCTTCGAACCGCTCTTCATCGATCCCAGCTCGCTCCGCGATGCGCCGCCGCAACCCGAGGAACTCCTCCACGGACGCGTCGACGAGCGTTCCCCAGAGATCGAACACGACGGCGCGCAACCGCCTCATTTCTTCATCAGCTTCTTCAGCTGCGCCCAGGTGCGCGTGTTCGCCACCTGCTCCGCGGTCAGCCACGCGCGCCGGGCCTGCCCCACCCCGAACTCGACGTAGTCCAGGGCCCGCACCTGGTGGGCGTCGCTCGAGACGACCACCTTCACCCCGGCCTCACCCGCTAGGCGGGCGTGCACGTCGCTCAGATCCAGGCGGTCCGGCTGCGAGTTGATCTCGAGGAACGTCCCCGTCTCGACCGCCTTCTCGACCACCCGCTCGACCGCCACGTCCATCGGCCCCCGACGCGACAGCTTGCGCCCGGTCAAATGTCCGATGCAGTCAACGTGCGGGTTCTCCATCGTCGCCAGGATCCGCCCGGTGGGATCGCGGTCGAACGCCGAGTGGATCGACGCCACCACCCAGTCGCGCTCTGCGAGCATCTCGTCCGGGACGTCCAGCGTCCCGTCCGCCCTGATGTTCGCCTCGATCCCCTTCAGCAGCCGCAGGGGCTTGACCCGCTCCGCCAGCCGCTCGATCTCCTTCGCCTGAGCCTGGAGCCGCCCCTCGCGCAGGTAGTGCGAGTGGTCCGTGACCGCGTAGTAGGCGTAGCCGCGCGCCCGCGCCGCCTCGACCATCTCCGTCAGCGTGTTCTTCCCGTCGGCAGACCAGTGCGAGTGGGTGTGCAGGTCGCCGCGGAGCTGCCCGAGCTCGACCAGCTCCGGCAGCTCCCCCCGACGGGCCGCCTCCAGCTCGCCCGCGTTCTCGCGCAGCTCGGGCGGGATGTACGCATAGCCGAGCCGCTCGTAGAGCCGAGCCTCGTCCTGCGTCGTGAAGACCTCGCCGCTCTCGACCTCGGTGACGCCGTACTCCGAGACGGAGAGGCCTCGCCGCACCGCGTCCTCCCGCAACGCCATGTTGTGCTGCTTCGAGCCGGTGAAGTGCTGGAGCAGGTTGCCGTAGCACTCGGGCGGAACCACGCGCAGGTCGAAGCGGAAGTCCTCGTGCGAGACGACCGTCGCCTTCGTGGGCCCCTTCGCCGCCACCTCCGCCACCCAGGCGAGCTTCGTGAAGTAGTCCGTCAGCGCGGCAGGGTCGCTGGCCGTCGCGATGATGTCCAGGTCGCGCACCGTCTCCCTGCGCCGACGCGCGCTGCCCGCCTCACAGACCCGGTCGGAGGCCGGATGCTGGCGCAGCACGTCGACGACCGCGAGCAGCGCCGGCAGCGCCTGCCCCAGGAGCGTGCGCGGCGGCCGCTCGGCCTTGCGCCTCCGCCCGACCGTCTTCAACACGTTCTCCTCGAGCTTCGCCCCGAGCCCGGGTAGCGTCCGCAGCCGCTGCGCCCTCGCCGCCTCCTTCAGCTCCGCCAATGTCGAGACGCCGAGCTCCTGCCAGATCTTGCGCACAGTCTTCGGACCGAGACCCGGGATGCGCAGGAACTCGACCACCTCGGGGGGGATCGTCCTGCGCCGCCTGCTCAGAGCCTCGATCTCGCCGGTGTCGACGATCTGGACGATCTTGTCCTGGATCGTCGCGCCGATTCCCGGCAGCTCCTTCGCCTTCCCGTCGAGCGCGAGCTGCGCCACCGGCCCACCCGTCTCTCGCACCCGCGCCGCCGCGCGCCGGTAGGCGAGCACCCGGAACGCTGCCTGGCCCTCGATCTCGAGCAGGTCGGCCAGGAGCTCGAGCTGCTCCGCCACGTCTGCGTTGCGCGGAAGGGTCGTCGCCACTCCGGGCGATGATACGGACGTGCGCGCGACCGTTTGTCTCCCGACGTACAACGAGCGCGAGAACCTCGAGCGGATGTTGCGCGCGCTCGACGAGCACGGCGTCTCGGTGCTCGTGATCGACGACAACTCGCCCGACGGCACCGGCGAGCTGGCCGACCGCCTGGCGCGCGAGCTGGAGCACATCGAGGTCGTCCACCGCCCGCGCAAGGAGGGCCTCGGCCCCGCGTACCTCGCCGGCTTCCACCGCGCCCTCGCGGACGGCGCCGAGCTGATCCTCGAGATGGACTGCGACTTCTCGCACGACCCGGCCGACGTGCCACGCCTGATCGCCGCCACCCAGGCTGATGCCGACCTCGCGCTCGGCTCCCGCTATGTCCCCGGCGGCTCGATCGGCAACTGGGGGGTCGTCCGGCGGGCCGTCTCGGCCGGCGGCTCGCTCTACGCGCGCGCGCTGCTCGGGGTCGGCGTGCGCGACCTGACCGGTGGCTTCAAGTGCTACCGGCGCGAGGTGCTCGAGACGATCGACCTCGACGCGATCTCCTCGCGCGGCTACGCGTTCCAGATCGAGACGACCTACCGTGCCCTGCGAGCGGGCTTCCGCGTCGTCGAGGTGCCGATCGCCTTCGTCGATCGCGAGGAGGGCGGCTCGAAGATGAGCCGCGCGATCGTGCTCGAGGCGGTGTGGAGAGTTCCGCTGCTGCGGCTCCGGGCGCTCCGGGGCGCGCTGTAGCATCCCTCCCGTGGTCGAGTTGACCGACGCGAATTTCGAGGAGCACGTGCTCCGGGCCGAGACGCCCGTGATCGTCGACTTCTGGGCGCCCTGGTGCGGCCCCTGTCACGCGGTCGAGCCGATCCTGCGGCAGCTCGAGGAGGAGTACGGCGCCCGGATCACGTTCGCCAAGCTCGACATCGACGCGAACCTCCAGACGGCCTCGCGCTACGACGTGCTCTCGATCCCGACCGTGATCCTGTTCCAGGGCGGCGAGCCGCGCGAGACGGTCGTCGGCGCGCGCCCGCGCTCACACTACGAGCAAGCGTGGACGGAGTGGCTCACACCCGCACCGGCCTAGGCGCCGCTTGCGGTGCCGCCATCAGGACGCGCGGCTGAGGCATCGCTCGGCGATGCCGATTGAAGGCCATGCCGGCTTCGCCGGCGTGGCCGTCTGTATCCCGTGCGTCCGTCTGCAATGAACGATCCACCCACTTCGAGTTCTTACGAGACCGCTTCAGCCGCCGGTTCGGCGGGCTGACCGCGTAGGTACGCCCGCTCCTCCTTCTCGAGCCCGCGCGGCACGTGTCCGATCCGCGGATCGAGCCATGCGTAGAGCAGGTCGACGATCAAGTTGAAGACGAGGATCGCGACGGTCACCACCACGATGATTCCCATAATCGGAGGCAGGTCCTGCCGCTGGAGGCTGCGCACCGCGAGCGTCCCGATCCCGGGCAGGCCGTAGACCCGCTCGATGAAGACCGCTCCGGCGAAGGCGATGCCCAGGTCCATCCCGAGCATCGTCACGATGGGCAGCATCGCATTGCGGAGCACGTGCGTGCGCAGGACGCGCCATTCGGAGGCGCCCTTCGCCCGCGCGGTCGTGACGTAGTCCAGGTGCATCGTCTCCCGCACCTGCGCCCGGATCATCCGCACGTACAGCGCCGCGAACAGCAGCCCGAAGGTCACCCACGGCAGGAGCAGGTGGAACGCCCACTGCGCCGGCCCGCCGCAGGTCTCGCTCGATCCCGAGTAGAAGAAGTCGCAGTACCCCCCGACCGGAACGAGCTGGAGCTTCCAGCTGAAGATGTAGATCAGCGACAGCCCGAGCCAGACCGGGTGCACCGAGATCCCGATCAGCACGAAGATCATGGTCGTCCTGTCTAATAGCGACCGCGGCCGGACGGCCGAGAGGATCCCGATCGGGATCGAGATCAACATCCAGAAGACCGCGCCGCCGAAGAGGAGGGAGGCCGTGATCGGGACCGCGCGCGCGAGCATGTCGTTCACGTCCTCGCGGCTCGTGGTCGAACGGCCGAGCGACTGGACGGTGACGATGCGCCAGAGGAACTCGCCGTACTGCTTGTAGACGGGGCCGTCGATTCCCGTGGCCGCGGTGACGTCCGTCGTGATGTCGCGCCCCTGGATGTTTCCCGACCGGTTCGTCGGGATGACGAAGAAGATGATGTACGTGGAGGCTGTGACCGCCAGGAAGACGACAACGGCCCAGGCCAGCCTCTTCACCACGTACGGAAGCACGCAGGGCTGTACGTTGCCTGCTTACGAGCGGTTCAGCAAATGCGCGACCTGAAGTGCTCCCAGCCGCCGAGCTCGACCGGCTCGCTGCGGAGGCGGAGCTCGACTCCCTCGCCCTCCTCGCAGCGGCCGATCTCGGTGAAACCCAACGAGTCGGAGGTCGCGGCGAGGAGTTCGTAGTCCTCCCCGAAACCGAGGTCCTCGACGGTCGCGCCGGGAGCCCGGGGTACTCGTTCGAGCTCGATCACGAGCCGGCACCCGGAGCGGCGGGCCAGGTGCCCGGCGTCCTGCGCGAGGCCGTCGGAGATGTCGATCAACGCGTGCGCGACGACGGCGAGGAGGCGGCCCTCCTCCAGGCGCAACGGCGGTCTCGCGTGGCTGCGCTCGCGGAAGGCGGCGCCTGCGGCGCCGAGCGGGCCGGTGACGACGAGGAGGTCTCCCGGGCGGGCGCCGGCTCGGCCGGGAACGCGCTCGGACCGGCCGAGGGCGGTGACCGACAGGTAGAGAAGCTCGGCGCGTGTCGTGTCGCCGCCGAGCACCGGGACGCCGGGCTCGTTCAGGCCCTCGTAGAGCTCGAGCACGTCGTCGAGCCTCGTCTCGGACGGCGCGCCGAGGCTGACGATCAGGCCCTCCGGAACGGCACCGGACGCCGCCAGGTCGCTCAGGTTGACGGCGGCTGCCTTGTATCCCAGGTCGCGGAACGTCGTCCAGTCGGGCCGAAAGTGAACGTTCTCGACGAGCGCGTCCTGGGTGACGACGAGGCCGCCGTCGAGCTGCGCCGCATCGTCCTCGATCCCGTGCGCGAGCCCGCGGCGCTCGAGCGCTTCGAGCAGGCCGAGCTCGCCCAGCTCAGAGAGCCGCATCGATCGCCGCCCGCAGCGCCCGCGCGTCGGTGGCCGCACGGACGACCGCGACGCCTGCCGCGCCCGCCTGGATGCACGCGGCAGCGTTGATCGGGTTGATCCCGCCGATCGCGATCACCGGCACGGAGACGGCGCGGCAAATGCCCGCCAGGCCGCCGAGCCCGATCGGCGGGTCGGCGTCCGGCTTCGAGGGTGTCGCCCAGACCGGGCCTGCGCCGATGTAGGCCGCACCCTTGCGCTCGCTTTCCTCCGCTTCCGCGACCGAAGCGGCGGAGGTGCCGAGCAGCAGGCCGGCGGCGACCGCCCGCTCGGCGCCTTCGTCATCGCGACCGAGATGGACGCCGTCCGCCCCGAGCCGCAACGCCGCGTCGACGTCGTCGTTGACGACGAACGTCGCGGGCAGCTCGCGGAAGCCCCGCCCGGCCTCGACCACCTGGTCGGTCGAGGCGTCCTTTAGCCGCAGCTGGACGACCGTCGCACCGCCCTCGACCGCGGCTCGCCCTGCCTCGAGGTCGGTGACGATCGCGTGGAGCTTCACTCGACCCTTGCTCGAGAGTCGAGGGTGTCGGGATCGAGGTTGTAGAGCGCGTCATAGAGCGCCGCGTGGAACGTGCCGGGGCCTTTCGCCTCCTCTGCGGCATCCTCCCCGGCCACGCCGAAGGCGACTAGCGCCTCGGCGGCGGCCTCGACCGGTGCCTGCGGACGCGCGGCGAGGAAGCACCCGGTGACCGCGGTGGACATGCAGCCGGTGCCGCTGACCGTCCCGAGGAGCTCGTGGCCGTTGGCGATCGCGTAGCTGCGCTCGCCGTCGGAGACGTGGTCGACCGGGCCGGTCACCGCTGCGACGCACCCGAGCTGCCGGGCCGCGGCACGGGCCAGCACGGCGGGGGAGTCCGAAGCGTCGATCGCCTCGACGCCCCGGATCTCGGCCTCGCGCCCCGCGAGCGTCGCGACCTCCGCCGCGTTCCCGCGCACGACCGCGATCTCGAGCACGTCGAGGAGCCGCCGCGCCGTCTCCGTCCGGTAGCCCGTTGCGCCCGCGCCGACCGGATCCAGCACGATCGGCACGCCGGCCCGGTTGGCCGCGGCTCCGGCGAGCAGCATCGCCTCGACCCAGTGATCCGAGAGCGTGCCGATGTTGAGCACGAGCGCACCGGCGACCGAGGCCATCTCCTCGACCTCCTGCGGCGCGTGGGCCATCACCGGGAGCGCCCCGAGGGCGAGCGTCGCGTTCGCGGTCTCGTTCATGACGACGTAGTTCGTGATCTGGTGGACGAGCGGCTTGCGCTCGCGGAGGGTGCGGAGGTCGGCACCGGTTCGAAGGCTCACGCGGCTCCCCTCAGGCCGATCACGTCGACGGGCCCCTCGCCGTCGCCGAGCTCGGCGAGGCCCTGCGCCACCGCCCGCGAGGCGGCCCGGGCGGCTCCGCGGGCGGCGGCTTCGAGGCTCTCTCCTCGAGCGAGCAGCGCCGCGAGCGTCGCCGAGTGCGTGCAGCCGGCGCCGTGGGTCGCCGCGATCCTGTGGCGCTCCACCGGGATCTGGACGTGCGCCTCGCCGTCGAACAGGTGGTCGACCGGCTCCTCGCCGTGCCCGCCGGTGACGATCACGGCCGCCGCGCCAAGCTCGTGCAGGCGTTCCGCAAGCTCCCGCTGGGTTCCCTCGCCGGCGAGCGCCTCGGCCTCGGGCCGGTTCGGCGTGATCACGGTCGCAAGCGGGAAGAGCCGGGAGACGAGCGTCTCGACGGCGTCCTCACGGAGCAGCCGCGCGCCTGAGCTCGCGACCATCACCGGGTCGACCACGAGCGGCAACGGATGCTCGGCGAGGAAGCCTGCGACCGTCTCGACGATCGGCGCCGAGAAGAGCATCCCCGTCTTGGCGGCGTCCACGCCGAGGTCGCCGAAGACCGCTTCGAGCTGCGCGCGCACGAACTCCGGCGGCGCCTCGTGCACCGCCGTGACGCCGGTCGTGTTCTGCGCGGTCAGGGCGACGATCGCGCTCATCCCGTGGCAGCCCGCCGCCGCGAATGCCTTCAGGTCGGCCTGGATCCCGGCCCCCCCGCCGGAGTCCGACCCGGCAATCGTTAGACACCTCGGAATCATTCACTCCCTTCGCCGGTTAGCTCGGGGGAACCCATGGTTCCCCCGTGGGCCCCCTCCTTCACGGAGTCGGCGTGCCAAGCTCACGAACTCCGGCCGAGCGAAGCCCGGCCTCCGCCGCTGCTCGTTCCTCTTCCAAGTCTGCTCCTCCCTTCGCCGGTACGAACCGGATCAGGTTCTACGGGTGTGATCTCAGCCCTTAGGCACCCCGGACCGGCAAGGCTACCATCGGCTCGTGGCCACCAGCGTTGCTCTCTGGGACGACCTGCTCGTCGGCGAAGAGCTCGCGTATCTGGGCTCGGAAGCCGCGCGGGAGGCGCGCACGGCGCCACTGCCGGACGACCTCCACCCGCGCGTGCGCGAGGCGCTCGCCGCGCAAGGAGTGGAAGCGCTGTACGCGCACCAGGCCGAGGCCTGGGAGGCCGCCGCGCGCGGGGAGCATCTGGTCGTCACGACCGGGACCGCCAGCGGCAAGACGCTTGCCTTCAACCTCCCGGTGCTCGACGTGCTCGCGCGCGAGCCGAAGCGGCGGGCGCTCTACCTCTACCCGACCAAGGCGCTCGCGCAGGACCAGCTCCGCGCCCTCGTCTCGTTCCGCTTGCCCAAGCTCCGGGCCGCGATCTACGACGGCGACACCGAGACCGAGCGGCGCCGGCAGGTGCGCAAGTGGGCGAACCTGATCCTGTCGAACCCAGACATGCTCCACGTGGGCGTGCTGCCGCACCACGACCGCTGGGGCGACGTGCTCACCAACCTGAGCTACGTGATCGTGGACGAGGCGCACGTCTACCGAGGGGTCTTCGGCTCGCACGTGGCCAACGTGCTCCGGCGGTTGCGGCGGCTCGCGCGAGTATACGGGGCCGAGCCACAGTTCCTGCTCGCCTCCGCGACGATCGCGAACCCCGGCGAGCTGGCGAGCTCGCTCCT
>WNGF01003492.1_pt1 | contig 34172 bp, 31 predicted proteins | sample 5400641 | NCBI WGS metagenome assembly WNGF01 (sample SAMN13153371, study PRJNA577476) | soil metagenome | isolation source: 80 cm soil or saprolite under grassland replicate 2 | place: USA:California | collected 2016-06-15 | reverse complement strand
CGAGCTTGTCGTCGCGCAATCGGCCCACCATGTCGAAGTTGAGCATCGTGCCGATGCTCGAAAGCGGAACCGGTGAGTGCTCGACGAACCAACTGGAACCGAGAAGTCCCAGCTCCTCTCCGCTGAAGTTGACGAACAGTAAGGATCGCTTCGGCGCATGCGCCTTCAGGAGACGTGCAAGCTCCATCACCGCCGCTGTTCCCGACGCGTTGTCGTCAGCACCATTCCGGATGGCGTCCTTTGCCTGCGGATCGGTGGCGAAATCCGCCGACCTGCCAAGATGGTCGAAATGCGCCCCGATGACGACGTACTCTTCGCGCAGAACGGGATCGCGTCCGCGAATGATCGCCACCACGTTCTGCGTCGGCCGCGGCTCGGTGCGGCCGAGGTGTGCGTCCTGCGCCGGCCGCGCCTCGAATCTTTGCAGATACCGGGGAAATGCAGGCGTCAGCCGGAGTGCTGCGTAGCGACGCGCGATGTACGCGGCGGCGGAGTCGTTTCCAGGTGTGCCCGTGAGCCGGCCTTCGAGTCTGTCGCTCGCCAGGTAGGCAATATCCCGGCGAATCGCTGCCGAGTCGGGATCGCGGCTGGTGCTCACGCCCGTTGCCGGTGCGGCGCGGCCGCTACACGCGTAAACGGCGATCAGTGCAAAAAGTACTCGTCTTTTGGGATTGGTTCGCATGACAGGAAGTGGCAGATGCTTGTCGTATGATAGGTGGTGAACCGCCTTCACGGCACGAAGAGATACTCGTGCGTGCCGGAGGGGAATCTCGTGTCAGGGAGCGCGACAAAGACTTTGCGCTCGTCGCCGGGATGTAGCTTGCAGTCCGGGACAGATCCCGCAGTTATTGGTCCGCTCGTGAGCCGAACCGACACTCCGCATGACGAGCCCCAGTTCGTGCCGACGAGAAATGCCTCGGCGATCGTTGCCTGCTTGTTGCCCGGAGCCGGAAGCGTGATGGGAAGGGGCTGTCCATCGATAGTCACCGCCTTGAGTCTCACGAACACACCGGGGCCTTCGCCGTCGCCGCACGCGCAGAGAGCGACAACCACCAAGGTCAACGCCAACGGCCGAGCTCTGGTCCGCTTCATTGGTTTCGGAAGATCATAGCTCACGCTGATAGTCTAGGACTACGATCGCGACGGGCAAGCGCCGCTGTAATATTCCCGCGATGACCGCCGGCGAGCCCCTCCTTCCGTATCCCGCATTGCCGGTCGCCAGTGCATCAAATCGCTGGCTGGACAAATCGGCCGCCGCCGTCCTGGCGCTTGCACAGATTGCCGTCGTTCTCGTCGCACTTCCCTACAAGGTGTTCGAGCTGGATCGCTACTTCGTACCGAAGGAGCTGATCCTTCATGTAGTCGCCCTCATTCTCGTCGCGATGGTTCTATTCCGGCGGAGAAGTTTTCAGGTCGACCTTACCGACGCGTTGCTTGCGACCTTCATCGGGCTGAGCGCGCTCTCGGCGCTTTTCGCCACGAATCACTGGGTTGCGCACCGAGCGCTCGCCGTGAGCGTTTCGAGCGGTGTCGTGTTCTGGAGTGCGCGGCGGTTGGGAATCGAGACACGACGGCTATTACTCATCGCAACGGCGGCTGCGGCGGTGTGTGCCGCGATCGCGGCGCTGGCACAGGCGTACGGTTATGACACCGAGTATTTCACGCTCAATCGGGCGCCGGGTGGAACACTCGGCAACCGCAATTTCATGGCGCACATCGCGGCGATTGGACTGCCGGCGCTCGTGTGGTCTACGGTGACTGCACGCTCACGCTTAGGCGCATTGCTCGGCAGCGTCGGAGCCGGACTCATTGGCGCCGCTCTCGTTCTGTCGCGGTCGAGAGCGGCATGGCTCGCCGTCGCGCTACTCGCTGTCGTCTTGATCGTTCCTGTCTTCGTATCGCGCCGGTACTGGGACCGACAGGAGATCGGTGGCCGATTCCTACGACTGTGTCTGGCGATGCTCATCGGGGCGCTCATCGCCGTCGCTCTGCCGAACCGACTCAACTGGAACAGCGATTCTCCCTATCTCGATTCCGCGCGCGGCGTCGTGGATTTCAGGAAAGGGAGCGGCCGGGGCCGCGTCGCCCAGTACCGCAATACTCTGCGGATGGCAGCGGCGCATCCGTTGCTCGGCGTAGGTCCGGGTAATTGGCCGGTTCGCTACGTGCGTTACGCGCCGACAAACGACAAATCCATTGCCGATGACGGAATGACTGCGAATCCGTGGCCCAGCAGCGACTGGGCCGCATTCGTGTCTGAGCGTGGGTTCGTTGCGACACTCGCATTGCTGGCAACTTTTGCGTCGATCTTCTTCGGCGCATTCCGCGGATGGAGCATACTGCGTGACGGAGACGCGGTGCTGGCGAGGTTGGTGTTGATCGGCACTCTCATCGCCGCGATCGTCGTCAGCGCCTTCGATGCTTCTCTCCTTCTTGCAGCACCCGCTCTGCTCGTATGGACGGTGCTCGGCGCAGCCGCAGGCGTGCGCCGGCGAAGTCGCGAGGTGAGTGTATCTGCACGGACGCGCGCCATTGCGATGCTGGCAACGCTTTCGTTCCTCGCTTTGGCGGTCGCGCGGAGCGCAACGCAGGTGGCCGCGATGGGAGCCGTTGGCCAGGGAGGGCGCACTGCCGGATGGGTTGCGGGGGCGGTGTGGGATCCGGGCAGCTATCGGATCAACATCCGTGTTGCTGAATTGTATTCGCGTCGGCGGCAATGCAGCTCGGCACGTCATTACGCCAAGCGTGCGCTTGGCTTGTTTCCCAGCTCGCCGGCGGCGAAACGTGTGCTCAGGCGGTGCGGAGGCTGATCGCTGACTGAGCGCAGCCGAGAGCGACGATCTATTTGCGATAGGACTTGTCGGGATTAAAACCGGCCTCTAGGTTTCGCGCCGTTCGAGCTCTGCAAGCCACAACCTACGGAAATCCTGATGCTCATTCGCACGATTGCTGGCGTCTGCTCTCTCGCCGTCCTGGCGCATGTCGCCGAGGCGCAGGAGGGATACGAGTTCGAGGTCTACTCGACGCATATCTCGGCTCCGCGTGCAACCACGCTCGAGCTTCACACGAACTTCGTTCAATCCGGACGCCGCGATGTGGACGAAGGAGTTCTGCCGTCGCACCGTGCGCTGCGATCGAGCTTCGAGATCACTCATGGCCTGACTCGGTGGCTCGAGGGAAGCGTTTACTTCACCGGCGCGGTGCAGAAAGGTGATGGGCCTGCATACGTCGGTAACCGCATGCGCCTCACCGCGGTCGCGCCCGCGAGCTGGAATCTTCCAATCGATCTCGGAGTGTCACAGGAGCTCGGCTATGCGCGCGCCGGCTTCGCAGAGGACAGGTGGCGTTACGAGTTGAGCCCGATCATCGGGAAGTCTTTTGGAGCAGTCGCCCTGGTGCTCAACCCGTCTCTCGAGCGGGGGATCGGACATGGCGGCGAGCACGAGCTCGAGCTCGAACCGCGGGGCCGTCTGAGCTACCAATTCGGCGACGACGCCGCGCTTTCGCTCGAATACTACGGGTCGCTCGGCCCCGCCTCGTCAATCGAGCCGAGGCACGAACAGCGTCACCAACTTTTTGCGACGGTGCAGACCGAGCTTTCAAAGCGCTGGGAAGTCGGTTTCGGCGCCGGACACGGTCTTACGCGCGAATCCGATCGCACGGTGTTCTCAACGAAGCTGGAGTATCATCTGGGTCGCTGAGCTCGCGGCTCAGATGTTCGAGCCTTTAAGAGATTGATACCGTATCCGCGAGGTGGGTCTCGTCGGCATCAGACGTGTCGCGGACGCTGTGCCAGAGCCCAAGTGGCTGAAGAGCGTGATGCGAGATGAAGCCGCAGTGCTGGCACACGACCATGATTGCCGGAATCGTCGTCCCTTCACGGCCATCGCGACGTATCGTGGACTGAACGTCGATGCGCACGTACTCGCTCACCGTCCATTGGCTGTCGTTACAGCGGGGACAACTTCCGACCCCGCGCGCCTTGAGCGCGGCGACGATCCGTTTTCGTTCGTTTGCGGAAACTCCCTTGTAGTCGGTCATTGTGCTGTCCCTGTGAAGGATGTTTGATGAAACCTCGCCGCCGGGACTACCAATAGCAAATTGATCAGGCAAACGATCAACTGCTCGGTTGCTGTTGTTGTCTCCCTCGGTGAATGTCGAGTTGCCCTCTTGCTATTGTATTTCGATTCCGTAACGTACCCGTTCTGGCTGCAACGGGTGCGGAGTCTTACACCAGCCCGCACCTTCGCATGTGCCGCTCCGCGCGGCCATACCACGGCGCTACTGGCGACGCCTCCACCGAAGTCCGGGAGGTTTGGATGGCGCGCATCATGGTTCGCGCAACTGCGGCGCGATTGGGGTGGCTCTCACTCAACTGGCGCGGACTCGCGTGGCGAGTCGCCGCCATCGCCGCACTCAGCGCAACAATGCCTCATGCCGGGAACGCGCAGTTTGGCGCTCTCAAGAAGCTGAAGAAAGCGGTCAGCGCGCCCGACAGTGCGAAAGCGCCGGACTCGACCAAAGCACCTGACTCGACAACAGCGGCTGCCGCGGCGAAAGCGAATCCGTCGCGTTTCCAGAAGGCTTTTTCAACCGCAGTGAAGGCGTCGGACAAATTCGAGCAAACCACCGGAGTGTCCGTGAAGGATGCGGCATTGGCCGCGTCGGGCGCAGGCGTCGCGAATCTCGCGGCCAAGAAGATGGGACTCGACCCGACGAGCATTGCGGCCGGCGCGTTAAAGCAGGGCAATGTGGCGGCGCAGCTCAAGGCGACAGCCCTGACTGCAGCACAACAGAAGGCGAGCATCGCTGGCCAGCAGAAAGCTGCCGCGGCGCTCGGTGGCCTTCCGGGAAGCGCAGCCATGAAGGCAGCTGCGGCGAACGCGGCCGGCTTGAACGCCGCTGCCCTAAGCGCGGCAGCCTTAAGCGCGGCTGCAGTGAACGCAGCCGCCATGAACGCCGACGCGATGAAGCAGCTCGGCAATTCGGCGAGGATTTCGTCGGAGGCCATCGCGGGGATGCCCGATGCACAGTTGATGCTTGCGTTTCAGCAGTCTATGGCGGACGCCGTCAGGCTCTCGAGCACCGGCGATGCAGGCGCTCGCGCAAGGCTCGAGCGCTGGCAGCAGCTGACAGTCAAATACCAGTCGGACATGATGCAGCTCTCTGCTACGGCGGGGACCGGGGATCTCGGGGCAATCAAGAAAGCTCAGGCGCTCCAGATCGCGATGATCAGGGAGTGGCTGGATGCTTCACCGGGCGCGGTTCACTCAGGCCACCGCTGAAGTAATCGGTAGCGGCCTGCCAGCATAGCAAAGCCCCGACACCTCTTCAGGTGTCGGGGCTTCCTACGTTACGCGGGAAGCTTTACGATCTTCCCCATGAACAGGATCGTCCCCGAGAACCTCTCGCGGATGACGAACACGAACGGACGATCCACCCGCACCAGGACTTTCTGCGGCAGCGATGTCACGCCTATGCCGACGCTCGTTACCGCTGCCGCCTCGGTTCCTTCCTCGTTCACATCGACGAAAGTTTTCTGAATGACCTTCGTGATGAATAGATCTTCTCCGCGCGGAGACATCCGCGAGAAGTCCGCTAGCTGCTCATCAAAGGCGACGCCCATCCCGAGCCCAGTTAGATCCGAGTTCAGCTCGCGGCCCCAGGTCAGCTTGAATTGCGGGAGATACAAGTCCGTCTCCTGATCGTGAAACGATGACTCCAGCGATTTCCAGCTCGCTTCTGTCAGCGACGTGGCGACGGTGTTCACATCCACGCCCTGAGCGGGCAGCACGACTGTCATCGCAAAAGCCGAGTTCCCATAGAGAAGATCGACCGCAGTGAAGGCAGACGTCGCGGCGATTCGCAGAGGCAAGGACTGATGCATCAGCTGCACAGTGGGCGTGCTTCCATCGTAGGCGTGAAACGGTGCCGACGACGTCTCGGACTTGTTGAACTGCTTCTGCCACGATCCCTTGAAGTAGATCGCGTTGATGAGGAACATCACCTCGGCCTGATCGATCTCGTCGAGAATCTTCGGAATCTTCGTATTCGTGCTCTGGTTAACCCATGAGTTGATCGTGGTGAGCGCGGACGGGCTGGCGAAATCGAGTCCCGCCACCTCGGCATCGAAGAAAGTCTTGCTCTCGGTCAGGAACGATGAGTTGAACGGAAATGTCTTCTCGTACCAGATCGAGTTCGCTATTCGGAAGTCGGTGGACTTATCGAGACCGCGGAGGAGTGCGATGAGCGATTTGTAGCCTTCGTTGACCTCCTCTCTCGTCGCATCGCCAAGCCGAAGGGTGTTGTGCATCGCGTCATAGGTCGTGCCGACGGCGCCGTTCGCCGTCATGCCGAGCGCCATGGAAGCACTCAGCGGCGAGACAAAGACGTTGCTGTCGCGTTGTGCGGTGTTGATCTGGTGAAGCAGGTCGAAGGCAAAAGCGTTGCTAGCGCTGATGAGCTTCTGCTCCGCGCCACTCAACTGACGAGGAAGCGAAGTGATGGGCTCGGATCCTGGTTCGCTCGGATTAGAGCAGGCAAGGGAAGCGACCGTCACGGCAACAAGGGCTCTACGCAAACGCGACAGTGTCATAAGCGCTTCTGCTCATGCGGATGTGATTGACGGCCCGAACGCTTCATTAGAGTAGACTGCCGCGAGAAGCGTTGCCGTCACAGTACCAGGCTTCTCAGTCCTGCGGGTCGGTTGCCCAGACCGTCACTTCGGTGATGAGGGCGCGATCCTCGAGCTCCAGCATCGAGGCGATTGTCTGCGCGATGTCCTTTCCCTCGAGCTTGGTGGGATTCTGCGGACGCGCCTTCCTTCCCGAGTTTGTGGCGAACGCCGTTTGAACCTCGCTCGGATTCACCTGCATCACCCGCACATTCGCTGTCCGGAGCTCTGCCCTCCAGCACTCTGTGAGGCCGGACAACGCGAACTTGGTCGCGACATATGCGCCCCCACTCGCGTAGCCGCGCTGTCCGGCGGTTGAGGCGATGTTGATGATGTCGCCGATTCCCTGAGCCACGAAGTGTCGCGCCGATTCGCGCGCAACGAGCATCGCGCCGAACACGTTCGTCTCCCACACACGGCGAAACTCTTCCGCCGCCGTCTCCAGAAGCGGAGCGAAGTATCCGTATCCGGCATTGTTGATCAGCACGTTGTAACCGCCGAGCTCCCTGATTACCTGCTTCACCATTTTCGCAACGTCCGATTCGCGTGATACGTCAGCGGCAATTCCGAGCACGCCAAGCTCCCGCGCCGCATCGTCGAGGCGGTGCCGGTCACGCCCGCAAATCGCGACTGCCGCTCCCCGCGCGTGAAGAAGCTTCGCGGTTGCATAGCCAATTCCGGAACTGCCCCCCGTAACCAGGGCCTTAACGTCGTCGAGTCTCATTGTCTGGCCTCAAAGCGGTTAGAGTCAGTCACAGCTCATACTGATGAGATCATGTGCGGGACGTTCCCACCAGCCCGTACATCCGATCTGCCTCGATCGAGGCGGTATCCTGGCGCTACTGGCGACGCCTCTCTCTCCGCCAAGGCGCTCATGAAAGACTCTTCAATTGCAGTTTCCGGGCGACCCGATGATTTCGTCGCGCCGGACGACGAGGGCCTCTTTGCCTTCGTAAGTACCCTCCGCGTTTCCGTGAAGGCGAAAGTAGCAGCCGAGCAGCAGCGCGGGCTGCCGCTCTCCGAAATCGTGGACCAGGTACGTAAAATGGGTGGTGCTCGCAGAAAGCGAGAGTCATCAGCGAAAGCCGCTGCCGGTCTCGATTACAATACCGTCGAAGTCAATCGATACTACTCTCAGGCCAGCGCTCCCGTCCTGATCGCATCCCGCTGTTGCGCGGTCCGTGGAGTTGGTGAAGATCTGAACGACCGTGGGCGCCGACAGGAGGGAGTAGGAGGTTTCTCGTAAGAGAAACCCGCACGAAGTTCAGGACAAACGCCGACGGACGATTTGGCGATAGCGGGTAGCTTTGCTTCAACTCCGTCGGACGGTTGACATGATCCGTGCATCGATTCTACTCCTTGGCAGCTCGCTGGCTCTCACCGCGTGCGTGAGTACTGTTCCGCCCGGAGGTGCGCCGGCACCGAAGTCTTCAGCTGGCGCAGCGATCGCTCCGGATAAAATCTGGGTAACCGGAACTTCGAACATCCGGAGCTTTACCTGTCGCGCAAGAATAGTGAACGTTAGCGTCGAAGCCGCGCCGGAAAATTTCGAGCGGACAAAGAGCGATGGGCTGACGGCGGTGCGAAGCGGAGGGTTGCAGGTTCCTGTACGCTCGCTCGACTGTGGCATCCGTCTTCAGAACAGACACCTCTTTGAGACGCTCGATGCGACGACATATCCCGCGATAAGTTTCAGCCTCGCCGACTACGTGGTGGAAAGGAGTGAAGGCGCAAACAATATTCGAATGCAAGGCCTGCTTCGCATTGCCGGCACGCAGCGCTCGCTGGTCGTACACGGGACGGTTTTCCGGAATGCGAGTGGCCAGGCGATCCTTCGCGGCGAACGCTTGATCGATATTCGTGATTTTGGCATCAAGCCACCGCGACGTTTCTTCGGTCTGCTGAGAGTGCGGAACGAAGTGACCGTGCATTTCGAGCTGGTTGTCAGGCCTCTGATTGACCCGCTTGGAATTCTCGTCAGCTCGCTACAATAGTTCCCAGGCGGTGTCGCTGGCTCTTGCCGATAATCAGCGGACCGGTACAGGGACGAGTTTGCTCACGTTCGTCCCGTCGCCGAGGTTGCCGTTGCCGTTGTCGTTGTCGCCCTAGCAATAGCCAACGCCCGCTGTCGTGACGCCGCAGGTGTGACGGTTTCCTGCACTGATTGTCGCAAACGTATGCGCGATTTGTCGCGCCGGCGGCTGGTCCTGCGGCAGCGTCTATCTATCCGGGGAAAAGCTCGTTAGCACGCTCCCGTTGCCGTAGCAGCCGGCGAGCAAAACGGACTTCAGGCTTAGGAAAAGACCACGCTCTCGCACGAACTTGGTCGACATCTCGCACCGCGAGGTATGATCTGCAATCATTGAGAAACGCCTGCGGAAGGGAAGCTGTCAAGAGTGGCCGCCCTCGCGCATCTCCTCTTCGACCGCGTCCGACTGCACCGCGATTCGGTCGATCATTTCCTGCGGCTGGACGTCGCGAAGAAGCTCCTGAATCTCCGGATCGCGGGCTTCGCTCAATCCCATCTTGTCGCTCATCGCAGCTACGAGGCGAAGGATGTGGGTGGTCTCATGTTCGTTGAGCAGACTTACTTGAACGTCAAGGTGATTTCGAATCTCCTCCTGTTCTGCCATCCGGTTTTGCGCGATTAGGACGAACGTCGCGATGAAGATCGCCTCTACCGATGCGAAAGTTCCAAGCTTCGTGAACGATGGATCGAAGTTGTGGATCGCCGGAATCCATCCCATGTCAATGGCTGCCCACACTCCAAAGGCCACTGCGTGGAAGGTGATGAAACTCATTGAGCCAACGAACGAAGAGATTGTGGCCGCGATGCGATCGGCGGTGGATTTCGCATGCTCCTGCTGAGCGGCGTGCCTAACGAGCGCGCGCACATTGCGCTCGACGACGTTCGAAGTGCTTGACGAGCTTGCATCCGTCGAAGTCTGAGTGACTGGATTCGTATCAGCAGGAGACATGGAGTTAACCGGTGAAAGTTGATTCGACCGTCGCCGGATGCCGTTGCACGAACGAATCGGCCTGTACGCCCTCGGCGCTCCATCGTTCCCTCATGGCATCCGCAACGCGCACCGCTGACTCCTGCGGCGCAATGGCGACGAGCGTCGGTCCCGACCCACTGAGCGTAGCGCCGTACGCTCCAGCTGTGCGCGCCGCGTCCTGCAGACTTTCTAACCCGGTCACGAGCTCGCGGCGGTAGGGCACGTGGAGGACGTCGTCGAGCGCGATTTGAAGCAGCGCGCCATCACCTGTTGCGAGACCGTGGGCGAGCGCCGCGGCTTTTCCCCCCGCTCTCACGGCAATCTCGTGCGCCACCTCGCGCGGCAGGATTGCGCGAGCGAATGACGTCTCAATCGAGTAGGGTGGAATGACGAAGACGAATGCGAGACTGGGATGTACGGGCAACGGCGCGAATACCCAATGCCGCGCGTCGACGCTGCCATTACCTGGGACCCCAAGCATCGCACCGCCAAATACCGCCGGGGCAACGTTGTCCGGGTGGCCCTCGATGCGCGTGCACAGCTCAGCGAGCTGAGTTGGGGCGAAGCCGATCTCCAGCGCCGAATTGGCGAGACTCGCGCCGGTGACCAATGCTGCGGACGACGACCCGAGTCCGCGCGCGACTGGTATCTCTGACTTGACGAAAAAGGCGAGCCGCTTCGGAACCGTGCGACCACCTGCGTTGCACGCGGCGACGAATCCCGCGTAGAGCATGTCCTCTTCCGGAGGTAGAGCGAGTGACGCCAACGTCCCATCGCGGGTGATAGTGATCGCCGCCTGACCGGAACGCAGGTTTTCGTCCGCTTCGACCGAGGCCGACAACCAGCGATCGACGGCGATGCCGATGCAGTCGAACCCCGCGCCGAGATTGGCGCTTGTCGCTGGGACACGAACGCTTGCCGTGAGGACGCCGCTGGTCACGCGTCACTCCGCCGCGCAGTAGCGAGCACGCGCTCAACGGCCGCGAGGTCGGCGTCGATCTCCAGCGGTCGATTGGCGAGCGCGGGAGGCGGATCGGTGTCGCGATGATACTGAAGCAGGATCCCCGAATCCTTCAGGATGTGACCTGTCAGCACGGCGACAACCGCGTCCTCGCGGCGGATTGTTCCGCGTGCGACGAGGGCGCGCGCGCCAGCCACGCTCGCCGCGCTCGCAGGCTCGCATCCCACGCCCGACGCGTCCACGACAGCTTTCGCGTCGAGGATCTCGGCGTCCGACAAGTCGATGACGACACCGTTGGTCTCGCGGATGGCGCGCACGGCACGGTGATACGATGCCGGATCGCCAATGCGGATCGCTGTTGCGACGGTCTCCGCCCGCACCGTGTGCCGCTGGCGAAAATTTTCGCGGAAGCTCGCCGCGAACGGCGCAGCGCCGGAAGCCTGGATCGCGGCGAGTCGTGGCATGCGGTCGATAAGGCCCAAGTCGCTTGCCTCGCGCAGGGCCGCACCGAATGCGGCAGTGTTCCCGAGATTGCCCGCAGGGAAAACGATCCAGTCGGGCGCTCGCCAGCCGAGTTGCTGGAGCATCTCGAGAACGATCGTCTTCTGCCCGGCGATCCGGTATGGGTTGATCGAGTTAGCGAGATAGACACCGAGCTTGTCTGCGGCAGCGCGCGCGAGACGCAGACAGTCATCGAAATCGCCGCGCACGAGAAGGGTGCGCGCGCCATACGCGATTGTCTGCGCGAGCTTGCCTAACGAGACCTGGCCGTTCGGAACGAGGACAAGCGCAGGCAATCCGGCCAACGCGGCGTAGGCGGCGAGCGATGCCGACGTATTACCGGTAGACGCGCATGCGACTGCCGGCGCGACGAGGCGGCGAGCCTGTGTAACCGCGACCGTCATGCCGCGGTCCTTGAAGGAGCCGGTGGGGTTCGCGCCCTCGAGCTTCAGATCGATCGAATCCAATCCGCACCACGCGGCTACTCGTTCGCGCCGCACCAGCGGCGTGTTCCCCTCCGGCTGCGTCACGATCTCGCCATCGCTTGCGTCGGGAAGAACGAGCTCGCGAAATCGCCACACGCCTGACGATTCCGGCAGAGCGTTGCGCGTCTTCAGGCGCGTGTCGAAAACCTCTTTCAGCGCGAGACCACGTTCCGCTGGCGGATCGTAGCGCAACGAGAGCAGCCCGCCGCACTTGGTGCACTGCGTTCTCGTGTCGCGCGCAGACATTTCGTTGCCACACTCATCGCAAACCTGAACGGTCGCGGCGCTTAATGTCATCTCGACCCGGCGAGCTTGAGCACGTCGTTGAGCACGCCGGCCGCCGTGACCGCCACACCTGCGCCTGGTCCGGTGATGACAATCGGATTGTCTCGGTACCGGCTGGTGGTGATCGAGAACTGATTGTCTGTTCCCATCAGTCCCGCGAGCGAGCTCGCCGTGTTCACAGCGACGAGGCCGACCTGGACAACATCGCTCGTCACCATCAGGCGGTAACGCAGCACGCTGTCGCGCGAGCGCGCGTCGTCTACACGTTGTCGCCAGAGCGAGTCCAGCTCCTCGAGGCGCGCAATGAACTCCGACGCAGGCATGTCGCGGTAGTCGTCGGGCACGAGTGACTCGACGATCACTGACTCGATCTCTCCGTCGAAGCCGAGCAGGCGGCCGAGGATAAGCGCTTTGCGCGCGACGTCCATTCCCGAGAGATCGTCGCGAGGGTCCGGCTCGGTATAGCCGAGCTCCATCGCGGCGCGCAGAGCTGTGGAGAACGTCGTGCCGCGGCCAAGCTCACCGAACAGGTAGCCCAGTGTCCCGGACGGGCATCCTTCGATGCGCAGCACTTCATCGCCTGATTCCTTGAGCTTGCTGATGGTGTCGATGAGCGGCAATCCCGCTCCGACTGTCGCTTCGTGCAGTAGACGTCGGCCGCGCGACGCAGCCGATTGCGTCAGCCCGCCGCTCGACCCGCGTCGTGCGGCAAGCGGCTTCTTGTTAGCGAGGACGACGTCCATTCCGCCGACCAGCGCCGCCTCGAGCACTGCACTTGTGTCACCGGCGGTGACATCGACCAGAATCGGCCGCGACAGAGCATGTCGCTGAACCTCGGAGATCGCCGACTCGGCGCCCGCGCGCACGCCGTGCGGCATATCGGCGAGCGCGGTACTCGCCTCCTTCGCCGCGGCGAGCATGGCAAGCCGTCGCTTCGACAGACCGCGTGACTCGAAGACGTAACCACTGCTGTCGATGACAGCGACAACGCGCAGCGCACGCGATCGCGCGACCTCTCCTAACTGCGTGGCAAGCTCGCGGCCAATTCGGCCGAAACCGAGGATCACGACGTCGGCGTTTGGCGTCGGCGCTACCGCACCGCCGCCGATCTTGTCGAGGCGGAAAGCCGCGTGCACAGCACGTTGTGTCGCTGCCACGCTCCGTTCCTCGACGACGACGGAGATGTTCAGCTCCGACGCGCCCTGGGCAATCGCGATGATGTTCACGTCCGCTTCTGCAATCGCGGCGAAAAGTCGGCTCGCGACTCCGGGCGTTCCCGACATGCCCAGACCGACGACGGCTACGATCGCCAAATCCGTCCGGACGTCGATGCCTTCAACCTCCTGCCGCTGCAGCTGCTCCGTGAACGCCGTACCCAGCGCATCGCTTGCTCTGTCCGCCACCGCGCTCGGGACGACGAGACAGATCGAGTGCTCCGATGATGCCTGAGAGATGAGCGCCACCGAGACGCCGACTCGCTCGAGGGCACCGAACGCGCGCGCCGCGATGCCGGGCACGCCGACCATTCCGTCGCCCGAGATATTGATGATCGCTTGTGCACCAATCGCGGTGATCGCACGCACCGGATGCTTCCTCTCCGTTGCGCGGTCGCGGCGAGTAGTGATTTCCGTACCCGGCGACTCCGGATCTGCAAGTGGCCGAATGAAGATCCGCGTTTCGTCCTTCAGTCCGATTAGCGCGCGGGGATGCAATACTTTCGCGCCGTAATACGCGAGCTCCGCCGCCTCGCGCACGTGCAGCCGCGGCACCAGGCGCGCGTTAGGCACTACCTGCGGGTCGGCAGTGAGCACACCGGGCACGTCCTTCCAGAGTGTCACCGAGTGAGCGTTGAGCGCACGGGCAAGCAGCGTCGCGGTGAGATCCGACCCACCCCGCCCGAGTGTGACGATCGCGCCGTTCGGCGCCGACCCGATGTAGCCCGCGAGGACGGGCACGACGTGCTCTCGGACCAGCGGCAACAGGTGCTCGTTGACGGCGCTCATCGTGCGCACGAAATCCGGCGTGGCGTTGCCGTGACGCGCATCTGTGTGAACGATCCGCGTCGCGTCGACGACCTTCGCGTGCACGCCAAGCGCCGACAGCGAAGCAGCAAGCATCGACGCCGACATACGCTCGCCAACAGTTGCTATGGCGTCAGTGAGTGCCGGATGAGGCGGGCCCCCGCCGCCGACCTGCCCCACGAGCTCCGAGAGCTCGTCGAACCCGCGATCGATCACCTCGGCCGTCGAGAATTGTCCGAGGTCGGCCGCAAGCTCGGCGTCCGTCATTAGGTGCCGCCCACGGAGGGCGTCAATGGCAGCGAGGGCGGCGCGGTGTTCACCTCGACTCGCGACGACCGCTATGTCGAGCAACGCGTCGGTGACGCCTCTCATTGCCGACGCGACGACGACTGCGCCCGACGGCCGCGCTGCGACGATCTGCGCTGCGTGGCGAATGGACTTCGCGTCCGCGAGCGCGGCACCTCCGAACTTGTGTACGACCGCGGAAATAGCTCTTGACACTGAAACCGCCACACAGCATTTCGAGAGTAGATCGATTCCAACCAGGAGCTCAAATGTACGCCACTATACGCCGCTTCAAGAATGCGCAGGCGCTGGCCGACGCAATGTCGTCGAGGAAGGACGAGGTAAAGCAGGTGATCAGTGGAATTCCCGGTTTCGTCAGCTACTATGCGACGCGCGAGGGTGATACCGTCACGACCGTCTCCATCTACAACGATAAGGCGGGAGGCGATGAATCCACGCGCCGCGGCCGCGAGTGGGTTGCCGAGAATGTGAAACCGGCGCCCGGAGCTCCCGAGATCACTGGCGGAGACGTATTCATCAATTTTTCGAAGTAGTCCTCGGGTAGTGCCGGGCCGCAGCTTGCTGTTGCCGGTCCCGTGGCACATGTTAATTGCCCTGCCCTTGAAGACGCCCCGCAAATCGCCGCTCAGGAGGTCTAGATGCGCCGACTCGCCCTGCTATGCACCGCAATTCTCTTCGTCGCCTGTGCGAAGTCCGAGAATAAACCAGCCGACACGGGAATGGCCGCCATAGCGCCGGCGCCTGCGCCGGCGCCGCCAGCCGCAGCACCAGTCTCGCTCAAGGACGTTGCCGGCAAGTACGCCGTCACCGGAAAGAATGAAGCTGGCGACACGACGCTCGTCACCTACGAGATCAACGCTACGCCTGACACCACGGGTTGGACTTTAGTCTTTCCGAACCGCAAGCCCGAGCCCCTTCGCATCATCGCGGTGTCCGGCGACAGCGTCGTGGTGGAAGCAGGTCCCTACGAGAGCGTCCTTCGCAAGGGAGTCAAGGTCACGACGCACAGCGTGTATCGATTCGCGGATGGGAAGTTGACGGGCCAAACCGTGGCTCACTATGCCACGAAGAGTCCGGACAGTGTGCGGATCGTTGTCGCCGAGGGAGTGCGCAAGTAGCAGCAGCAAAGGCGCCACTTGGGGACCCCGATTTTGTAGTTGAGGAGGGCGTGTGGCAACAGTCACACGCCCTTCGCACGCCGATAAGAGAACGTTCGCTAGCAGGCGCGAGTGCAATTCGATTGACGTGAAGCTCGAACGTCACCAGCAAAACGGAGCTCGATGATTCGCTGTAGCGTCGCGGGCAAGCTCCACCATACGCTACGTGTCGTTCCACTCGTGCTCATCGCTGCCTGCGGCACGAAGACCACGACAACGCGCAGCATCATCGGCTTCGTACAAGTCTCGTCCTCCGCACCACTCGACGATACCCGCGACGGCTTCTTCCGCGCTCTCGCGGACTCGGGCTACGTGCGCGACTCGACCATCACGGTGCTCGAGCGCAACGCCCAGGGCGACATCCCCACGCTCTCGCTGATCATGAGCGAGTTCCTCCAGCAGGGAGTTACGCATATCGCCACCGTTTCTTCCGTCGCAACACAGGCGGCTCTGAAGTCGGTCACCGATCGTCCGATCATATTTGGCGCCGTCGCAAATCCGTACATCATCGGCGCCGGCACCTCGCCGACGAACCATCGCCCCAACGTAACAGGCGCAGAGATCCCTCTCCCCGTCGACTCCGCAGTCTTTCTCGCGCACGAGGCATTTCCGGCGGTCCAGGCGTGGGGAACACTGTTCGACCCTGCCGACCCATTCGCAGAGTTCTACCTGGCGAAGGCAAAAGCAGCGGCGGCGACTGCGGGAGTCCGCTTCGTGACGGTCGCGTGCACCGGTCCGGGAGACATCGCTGCCGGTATCCAGGCGCTCAAGGCGAATGGAGCACGCGGCGTCGTTCAGATCCCAAGCGTGATGATTGGTGCGGCATTCTCTGCGGTGGTGAAGTCCACCCGCCAGGCCAACCTGCCCCTGATAGCGACCAACACCAGCACTCACGGTGCCCCGATCGCGATGGGACTCAGCTTTTTCGCCAACGGCTACGACCAGGGACTGATCATGATCCGCGTGCTTCGCGGTGAAGATCCGGCCACTATTCCGTTTCAGGTCGCACACCGCCGTTCGCTCATTATCGACTTGAACGCTGCGCGCGAGTACGGCGTCACTATCCCCACGGCAATCGTGAGCCGCGCCGATTCGGTAATCGGCGGAAACGCCTCGCCGAAGTCCGCCTCCGTTGTCGGTCGCGCCATCGAGCGTCAGCCTGTCAGACGGCGCAGCAATCCACTGGAGTTCTGGCTCGTCGCGGTCACGCAGGGCCTCGCGTACGCAGCGCTCGCGTGGGGCGTGTATCTGGCGTCGCGTGTCCTGCGCTTCGCGGACATCACACCCGATGGAAGCTTTCCCCTCGGCGGAGCGGTGGCGGCCTCATTGATCGTTGGGGGGACCGATCCGCTTGTGGCGACGGTCGTCGCCCTTTTTGCAGGTATGGCCGCAGGGTATGTCACAGGCTTGCTGCACACGCGACTTGGAGTCAAGGACTTGCTGGCCGGCATCCTCGTCATGACCTCGCTTTACTCGGTGAACTTGCACGTGATGGGAAAGTCGAACGTGTCGCTGCTGGACGTGCGCACAGTTGTCGGAGACGTTCACGCGCTCATTCCCGCGTCGGTGACATGGTCGGACGATCTGTCACTGGCCGTGCTTTTCCTCGCAATCGCTCTCGTACTCGGCGTGCTCCTCACGTGGTACCTGCGAACCGACTTCGGCATGGCGATGCGCGCCGTCGGCGACAACCCAGCAATGATCACCGCGCAAGGCGTCGACCGGCGTCGGATGATCGAGCTCGGTCTCGCACTTGCCAACGGCCTCGTAGCATTCTCGGGAGCGCTCATGGCTCAGCAGCAGGGGTTTGCCGACGTCGGGATGGGTGTGGGTACTCTGGTCGCCGGCATGGCCGCAGTGATCATGGGTGAAACTCTCCTCTTCAACCGAAGAGGGCTGGGAGTGACCATCACGATGGTGGCTGTTGGAGCCACACTTTTCCGCGGCATGGTGGCGCTTGCGCTTCGTGCAGGCCTCAACCCAATCGATCTCAAGCTCGCGACCGCCGCATTCGTGCTCGCCGCGCTGGCGCTGCCGAAGCTGCGCTACAGCCGAGGCTCGGTGGGAGTCGCCCAATGATCGAGATCGAGAGGCTCGAGAAGACTTTCACGCAGCCGGGGGGAGAGCGCGTGCCTGCACTGCGCTCGATCGATCTCCTCATACCCTCGGGAGAGTTCGTGACGGTGATCGGCACGAATGGCTCTGGCAAATCGACGCTGCTCAATGCGATCGCGGGAACTTTTCTTCCGAACTCAGGCACCATCCGGATTTCCGGGATCGATGTCACCCGCCAACCGGAGTTTCGGCGTGCGGCTCTCATCGGGCGTGTGTTTCAGGATCCCTTCAAGGGCACCTGTCCATCGATGAGTGTCGCCGAGAATCTGCGCATGGCGGAGATGCGTGGTGAACGCCGCGGACTTCGGGTGGGGTTGAGTCGTTCGGCGCTCGAGCGCTATCACGCACTCTTGTCGGGACTCGGAATGCGCCTCGAAGGTCGGCTAAAGGCGACGATGGGAACGCTCTCCGGCGGACAACGTCAGGCCGTAACGCTGCTCATGAGCACGCTCAAACGGCCGCAGCTACTGCTCCTTGATGAGCACACCGCAGCACTCGATCCGCGCGCCGCCGAACAGATTATCCATGTCACCAACCAGGTGGTGCGCGAGCATGCGCTCACAACTCTGATGGTGACCCACAGCATGGAGCAGGCGCTCGAGCAGGGCGACCGCACCATTATGATGCACCGAGGTGAGATCCTGGCCGATCTATCCGGAACTGAACGCAAAGGTCTCGATACTACGGATTTGCTGCGGCGTTTCGCCGAGCTGCGATACACGATCGAATTCGCAGTGCCGAGCCGCCCAGCAGGGGAGTGACGATGGGCGCATTACATTTTTCTCGCCGATGTCTTCGCCTGACAGAACCTCGACACGTCGGGCTTCGCTTTTAAGCTGTGCACAGTTCAGTTGGTCGTCTGATCGAGTCATACGGCTACTGGATGGTATTCCTGTTCGTCGGAATAGAGAGTATGGGAATTCCCCTTCCCGGCGAAACAGCGCTGGTGACGGCAGGGGCCCTCGCGGCATTGGGTCATTTGTCGCTTTCGGGCGTTATCGCCGCAGCGGCCGCCGGCGCAATACTCGGCGACGCGTCAGGCTATTGGATTGGGCGACGAGGGGCACTCGTGCTCCTAAAGAGATATGGACGACTGATCCACTTCGACGAGCCCAAAATCGAACGCGTACGTGCCTTCTTCGATCGGCACGGCGCGAAGGCGGTCTTCCTCGGTCGGTTCGTCGCGCTTCTACGAACGTGGGCGGCGATCCTCGCGGGCACTGCACAGATGCCATACCGGGTTTTCACACTCTATAACGTGCTTGGTGGCGTAACGTGGGCCGCGATCTTTGGAACTCTTGGCTACATGTTCGGCCGAAGTCTGCCTCTACTGGAGCGTTATGTGGGGCAGGCGAGCCTTGCGGCCGTGCTCCTTGTTGCTCTTGTGATTGCATTGGCGCTGAGCTGGAAGTGGTTCGAAAGGAACCGTGATATGCTAATTGAGGCAGGTACGACTCAGTGGGGCCGCGCGTCTGATCGGTTTCCGAGGGCTGCGCGGTTTGTCGTTACACGGTTCTCTCGCGAAGAGTACCTCGGTCTGCATCTGACGCTTGGATTTCTTATCAGCGTTGCTGGACTGTGGCTCTTCGCGGGGGTAACCGAAGATGTAGTCCACCACGATCCACTCACCCGATTCGACATTACGGTTCTGACCTGGATCAGGGCTAACGCGACGCCGCTGGGTGACGCGATCTTCCAGGCGATAAGTCTGATTGGATCTCCCATCGCCATGGCGATTGTCGGAATCGCCGGAATGTTGCTCATTCTGTGGCGCCGCAATTGGGTTGTGCTGACAGGATGGGTCGTTTCGTTTGCTGGTGCCGCTTTACTGAGTTTCATACTGAAAATCGTCATCAAACGTCCACGGCCGACGGGCGCTGCTGCGTTCCTTCACGGAGAGACGTTCAGCTTCCCGAGCGGACATGCGCTTGGATCTCTCGTCGGACTCGGCATGCTGGCCTACGTGATTGGCTCGTTATGGTTAGAGCGGCGCAGAAGCCGGACATTGCTCGCAGTTGGTACCGCGGCTCTCGTGATATCCATTGGAGTAAGCCGTCTGTATCTCGGCGTCCACTATTTCAGCGATGTGATCGGCGGGTATGCTGCAGGAGTTCTCTGGCTTTCCGTCTGTATCTCCGGACTCGAGGTGGTACAGCGCAAGCGTCTCATAGCAACGCGCGCTCGTCTGAACCGCATTAACGAGGACTCGGCCGAGGTAGCGGCGCGGATGAGTAGCAACAGTCAAACTCTCTAGTCCAGCTCGATGCGTTATTTCTCCTTGACTCTTCAGCTCATCACGCTCGTACTGATTCTTGTTGCGTTACCCCAGCGACTCTTAGCTCAAGCGGCGCCTTCCGACACGAGCGCCATTGCTGTCGTTCGGACGCATGATGCCGTGATCGCGCTCGGTGTTTCGGCTGTAACGCTTGGCGTCATGGCTTTCGATGAGCGTGTCGCCCTGAATCTTCAACGGTCCTCAGTACAATCGAACGGATCATTCAAAGGCGCGGCCAACGTTTTCAACGCGATTGGATTTCCTGGGTCGATCGTGATGATCGCCGGCACATACTTTTATGGATTGGGCGAGCATTCGCGACCAATCGCCTCGCTTGGAATGCATACCGGGGAGGCATTCGTGTTAGGCGGAGTTCTCGCAGAGGGTCTACAGATGTCGATCGGCCGGGCGAGGCCACAGCGTGACATTCGGAACGCGTACGACTTCAAACCCGGAAAAGGATTTCGAGACGACAATTACACGTCGTTTCCGTCCACCCATGTTACCGTTGCGTTCGCCGCGGCGACGGCCGCGAGCAGGGAAGTGACCCGTTCGTGGCCACTAGCCGCGAAGTACGTGACGCCGGTTACGTATTCGCTGGCGTCTCTGGCCGGCGTTTCGCGGATGTATAAGAACAAGCACTGGGCAAGTGACGTCGTGGCGGCCGCCGGGCTGGGAACATACTCCGGAATCCTGTTCGATCGGTACAACCAGGGGCATCCCGACAACCTCTTTGATAGAGTGTTTCTTCCGTCGTCGATTGCTCCGCAGGGAAGTGGTATTGCCGTTGAGTGGTCATTTGCAAGATGACACGCGCAGCATCTAGCGGCGAGGTGCAACATCCCAACAGAACCATTCACGCTGGCGCTCACCGGCGACGTCATGCTCGGTCGACTGGTCAACGAGACGATCGCGCGACGAGGTTTTGTGTACCCGTGGGGCGATACCCTTCCACTCCTGCATCAGGCTGACGCGGTCTGCATCAACCTCGAGTGCGCCCTCACGCATCACACGGCCCGCTGGGCGGGCGACCCGCGCAAGCCATTCTTTTTTCGCGGGGATCCCGAGGTCGTCGAGACGCTGCGGCTCGGCCGTGTGCGGTTTGCCGCGCTTGCCAACAATCATATCGCCGACTTCGGTGTCGACGGCTTGCTGGAAACGGTGGCGGTGCTCGATGGTGCCGGCATCGCGCACGCCGGAGCTGGAGCTGACGTCGAATCGGCGCGCGCGCCCGCGGTGCTCTCAGTGCGTGGGTGCGACGTCGCCATTGTCGCCCTCGCGGACTACCCCAAGGCGTGGTGCGCGACCGACAGTGCGCCGGGAATGTGCTTCACTCCGATTTCGCTCGAACCGCAGTACTTCGGGTGGGTCGAGGACACGGTCGCGCGAGCGCGGGCGGTCGCCGATTTCGTCATCGTCTCGATGCACTGGGGGCCGAACATGCGGTTGCGTCCCCCGCCCATGTTTCAAGGCGATCGAGCTCGTCGATGGACGACCGATTCTGTACGACACAGGCGATTTCATCGATGACTACGTCGTCCATCCTGCACTGCGAAACGATCTGACTGCACTATTTCTGCTGCGCGTGAATCCTCCCGTCGTCGAGCGCGTCATGATCGCGCCGATGCTGATCGATCACATGCAGGTGAACCGCGCCGCGGGAACAGCGCGTGGCCTCGTGGTCAGCCGCCTGAAGGAGCTATGCGCCGAGGTGGGAACCACGCTCGAAGAGACCGGCGACGGCTTGCTCGTGCGGCCGGACAGGGCACTCGCCCGGCCCCCGGTACTCGAAGCCTACCCCCGATAGGTAACCACGTTCTCCGTGATGGCGTCTGGTCCGAGTTTCGCGGACAGTCATGGCCAGTCCCGAATCAGCTTGCGCCATGGCAGACATGAACCCCGATACACAGTCAATTCCCTTTCTTGAATCTCTCGCCAGGCTGGTTCGCTATCACAGCCTAATCATGACGAGCACCGCGAAGTCGGGACATCTCACGTCATCGCTCTCCGCGGCGGACCTGATGATCGGGCTTGTCTTCGGCGGCACATTCCGGTTTGACGTCGACGATCCCGCTCATCCCAACAACGACCGGCTGATCTTTTCGAAAGGGCACGCGTCGCCCCTGTTCTACGCCTTATGGAAGGCAGCCGGCTGCATCAGCGAAGAGGAGCTGCTCACCTACCGGCGATTCGAGAGTCGCCTGGAAGGTCATCCCACTCCGCGATTTCCCTTCGCCGAAGCGGCGACAGGGTCGCTGGGCCAGGGCTTGGGCATTGGGCTTGGCATGGCGCTCTCCGCCAGTCGCCTGGACCGACTGCCTTATCGTACGTACGTGTTGCTGGGCGACAGCGAGATGGCCGAAGGCTCTCAATGGGAATCCATTCAGATTGCCGCGCACTACGGGCTCGCCAATCTGGTTGGAATCATCGACGTCAACCGGCTGGGGCAGCGCGGCGCGACGATGCTTGGGCACGACGTCGAAGCCTACGCCCGGCGTGTCGGTGCATTCGGCTGGAAGACGCTGGTCATCGATGGCCACGACATGCCGCAAATCCTCGACGCATTTCGCGAAGCTGCAGCAGAGCGTTCAGGACCGGTGATGATCATTGCCCGCACAGTAAAGGGCAAAGGGATCTCGTTTCTCGAAGATGCTGACGGCTGGCACGGCAAGGCACTCGACGAAGAGCAGACCAGACGGGCGCTGGCCGAATTCGGCGACGTCGATCGTGAGATGCGCGGCAGGATTTCCGCGCCGGAGAACCTCCGTCCCGAGCGGGCCCGGACGCAAGCAGCGTCCGCTCCCCACTACGAGCTCGGCAAGTCCGTAGCGACGCGTGAGGCTTACGGGGCCGCGCTGAAACGTATCGATGCGAAATTTCCGCAGCTCGTCAGCCTCGACGGCGAGGTTAGCAACTCGACAAAGGCCGACGAGTTCGGCAAAAAGGATCCTGGCCGGTTTTTCGAGATGTTCATTGCCGAACAGAACATGATCGAGGTGGCGCTCGGTCTTGCGCTGCGCGGCAAGCTTCCCTTCGTATCCACGTTTGCCGCGTTTTTCACGCGCGCATTCGATCAGATAAGGATGAGCCAGTATTCACGTGCGAACCTGAAGTTCGTCGGCTCGCACGCGGGCGTGTCCATCGGCGAGGATGGCCCTTCGCAGATGGGCCTCGAAGACATCGCGATGTTTCGTTCCATCCTCACGTCAACGGTGCTGGACCCATGTGATGCCGTGTCGACCGACAAGCTTGTCGAGACCGCGGCGGCTCACGATGGCATTGTTTATCTGCGAACGATGCGAGAGGGCACGCCGGTGATCTACGGCAATGACGAAACTTTCCCTATCGGAGGAAGCAAGGTATTGCGAGAGAGCGACGATGACCGGCTGACGATTGTCGCGGCTGGCGCGACGGTGCACGAGGCGTTGAAGGCACACGAGGAACTGCGACGCGACGGAATATCCGTACGTGTCATCGATGCCTACAGCATCAAACCCATCGACGCCGACACGCTTCGCGAAGCCGCCGCAGCCACGGGCGCAATCGTGACAGTCGAAGATCATTATCCCGCTGGGGGACTCGGAGAAGCCGTGCTCAGCGCGCTGGCGGATCGCCCGGTACCCGTGACGATTCTCGCGGTGAACAAGACCCCCATGAGCGGGACCGGTGAGGAGCTCCGCGACTACACCGGCATCTCAGCCGGCAGGATTGTCGAAACTGTCATGCGACTGGCCGACCAGCTCGTGCCGCCGACGCGATCATTACGAAGTCACTGATCTTCTCCGCCGTGAGCAAACCGACGAGCTCGCGCCCGCGTAATACCGGAAGCGTTCGACAATGGCACGTCTGAAGGCGCTCGAGAGCGCGCTCGAGTGACTCGTCGGGTGTCGTCGCCGCAAAGCTCCGCTGCATCACGTCGGCGACCGGGACGTCGATGCGTCCGTCCGCAAGCGCCTTGAGAAGACTTTCCCGCGTCAGCACACCGGTGACGACTTGATCGTCGATCACCGGAAAGTCGTGCTGAAAGCCCGATCGCACCTCCTCCACTGCAGCCGATATCGGCTCCGTGGATGTCAGCGAGTGAACGTCGGTAACCATTGCCCGCGCGACTGCCACGTCGCCTACCGTCGCCTTCAACTGGGCGGCGGCAGCTTCGGCTGCGGCGCTCAGCCACACGAACGCTGCGATGACGATAAGGAACGGATTGCTGACAACGAAGAGGCCAAGAAGCGCGAACAGCAGCGCGAAGATCTTACCGATCTGAGTGGCGATCTCCGTGGCTCGCGCGTACGACATGCGTGTGGCGAGACCCGCGCGCAGCACCCGGCCGCCGTCCATCGGGAAGGCAGGAAGCAGGTTGAACACGAGGAGCACGACGTTCACCCACATCAACTGTGCGACGAACGAGCCGACCGTAACCGAGCGCGTCTCCGGCATGACGAACGACGTTCCTGTAACCCACAGCGCGATGACGAAGACGAGAATGATGCCCGCGGTCACCGCGGGTCCGGCAATCGCGATCGCCAGCTCCTGACGCGGGCGATCAGGCATTCGCTCCAGCCGCGCGACGCCGCCAATTGGAAGCAGTGTGATGCTGCGCGTCTTCACGCCGAACCGTGCGGCCATGAGTGCGTGGCCAAACTCATGGAGCACCACCGAGGCGAAGATCGCGAGCGTCAACAGCACGCCCTCGATTGCCGCGGCTGCCGTGCGTCCAGCGCCGTAATCAGCGAGCGCGATCCAAGCGAGGAGAATCAGAAAGGTCGCGTGAATGTCGACGTTGATTCCGGCGATCCGCACAACCGTCCACGACCATCGCATGACAGTTGAAGGCGCACGCTTTGTGCCGCCTCCCGCCGAATCCGCTTTCCACGCGGCGAGCCTTCGGAGGCCGTTCAGGGTTTCACTTTACCGTGTCCAACCGACCAGACGTAGGAAGCGACAGCCAACGCTTGCGCTGCCGTAATTCCTCCAGGGTATGCGACCATCAGGGTGGACGGCACACCGTGTGTCGCCACGTAATATATCGCGGGGAATTCGCCGTTCTTGGCGTCTCTCCAGGCGTGCGGCTTCAAAGTCGGAGCGATCTGCGTCCCCTCGAGCTTGTCTCCGTGACACGCGAAGCATGTCCCCCGGCCGTGAAAGATCGCCCGACCCAGTTCCACCATCGCTGGGGTGATCGCGCTCGTGTCCGGTACCGCCTTGGAGGGTTGATGGAGCGCGAATGCGGTGGTACCAGCAAAAATCAACATCCCCACCACCAGCAACAAGGTCCTCATACGTGTGCAGAGGCGTCGCGAATGAGATTCGCTGGCGTCAAACCGCCGAAGAACGACGCCACATCTCCTCGAACGAAACTCGACCCGGTCCAATCGAGGCGAATGTAAGACACGCGGCTAGAAGCGTGAGCTCGAATTCGTAACCGTATGGTGCGAAGAAGCCACCATGCAAACGCGCAACAAGTATCGCGACTACCATCTCAAAGGCGAGCAATGCGCCAGCCAGTCGGGTAAATACTCCGAGCAGAATTGCCAGCCCTCCGAGCAATTCCACAGTCATGACGATTGCCGCGCACACAACTGGCAGTGGAAGTCCGAGCTTCCCCATGATATCTGCCGTCCCGCCGAGGCCGAAGACGAAGAACTTCTGCCCGCCATGCATGAGGAACACGAGGCCGACCACAATCCGCAGTGGGAGCATCCCCCATCTGGCGAATCGATGGCCCGGGTCGCGTCGGGACATCGTCGAGAGGTCTCTGTTACTCAGCGAATACTCGGACGCCTGCTGTCAAAACGCAAACCACAAGTAGAGGAAGAGCGTATTGTTGTCAGCTGCCTTGCGACCCGCACCGTCGTAATCGTTTGATGCGCCGTTGAACCGGTTGTACGCAACATATTGAAGCGCGAAGCGCATGTTCTGCCACGGATTGACCGCAAATTCTCCGATTGCACCCCTCGAGTCGGGACTTCCGTTGCGACTGCCCGTAACCGGTGCCGGAGCAAAGAGCACGTCGTCGCTCGTGCCCGTGCTCTGGAAATATCCTGCGCTCAGCGAGTAGCGCAGACTGGGCTCGAATGTCAGGTTGGCTCGAAGCGTCGAGAGCGTCTCGTGCAGATTTTCAGCTTCGGCGGGATCGGTCGCGGCAAACGCTGAAAGTGTCTGACGCTCGTGAATGTACGTCGCTCGTCCAATCCACGTGGCGACCCCAGCGCGATGCTCGACTTGTGCATCAACGGCGGCATCGGTGAAATCATTGGTGGGCCCGGTCACGCCCTCCGGATATAACCGCGCAGCGAAGCCGTAGGATCCGATCATCCCATAGGTGGAGTGCCACTCGTGCTGCAACGCCACCCGCCAGTAGGGGATCACACCTTTCGTTACGTTCGTGGAGGTCTCGCCGAGCGGTTGCTCTGCGCCCTGTGGCGCAGATCTGTAGGCCGTGAGCTCGGCGTAAAGTGTTTTGTCGTACAACGAGTAGGCGCCGAGCCCTGCTACCTGCTGTCCAAGGCCGCCATCGATCATCGGGCTCGCAGCAGGAGCCGGAGCCGCTTCGGAGCTCATGAACGGGAAGCCCCACGCCGGCACGGTATTCCAGACGTCCTGCACCGTCGGATTGTTGTGCAGGGTGAGACCGACAAGTATGTCGCGGTCCGCCAGAGACGCGTGCTTCGCCCAGCGCAAGTCGACGTTGTCTATGCCGATCGCACCGTCCGCCCCCGCATACGTGAACTGAGTGAAAATCCCGACATGAGGAGTGATCTGGCCAGCGAGGAAAATGCTGGCCTCCTGCGGAAAACTCACTGCCGCATTCTGCGTCCCGGGTTGCGCCCGCGCAGTTTGCGTCACTCCCGTCACGACCATCGCGGCGACCGGAGGAATCGTAGCCAGCTTCAGTGATTCGCTGCCGACAGTATCGCTGGTTTGACCTATCGTGGACAGCGCGGTGAGCGTGTAGCCATTGAGCTTGAACAACCGCCCGAATGGAGTGAGTTGCGGAAACTGGTAATGACAGGCGCTGCACGCCAGCTTGGTCTGGCGGGAAAAGCTCGGGATATAGAGCCTTGCGAGAGCTGCATAGAGCGAAGCCGGAGCGACTACGTGGTCGGCGCGAATGCCGAGAATGGTACCCGGCAAGCCGACTGCTTTTGTCATGCTGGGTTGTTGGCTCGAGGCGGCCGGAAGAGCGCGCAACGTGCCGGGAACGAGACCTAGTGCGAGCACTGCTGAAACGACGACGATGCTTAACCCGGTCTGTACTTTATGAATGCCCATAGAGCCGTCCGCATTGAGGAAGGAACGACGTGGTTCGCTGTGCGCATTCGTGCCAATGCGTACCCTAACTGTAGCTCGGGGGATGGGCCATCTAATAGTAGGGGAAACGCTGATTCTTTCCCGCCAAAAGCACAAAGAAGTGGGTGAAGGAATCAGCGGCAGCAAAAGACCACGTCGCGCTAATCACGACAGGGCCAGGAATAAATCGCGGACCATCGAGGTCTATATCAGGACCATCACCTTCCTCGAGGCGAATCCGCAATGCCACACACTCCCCACGAATCAGGCGCCCTCACCAAGAACAATCAGCGGCGTACCGACGTTGCCACCGATAGTGAGGCCTCGGACAACGCTCTTGATGCAGACGGTCTCGATCGCCGCAACTTCCTCAGCTGCATGGCTTGGGTCGGAACAGGCTTGCTATGGACGGTAAACGGGGGGATTCCGCGCTCCTCGCGTCTCGGTGCTGAATCGCCAGGAAAGGGACAGCTCTTCTTCATGCAGATAAGCGACAGTCACATCGGGTTCAACAAACCTGCAAACACCGATGTGACTGCGACACTTAGGGCAGCGATCGCTAAAATCAATGCACTACCTGCGCAGCCTTCGTTTCTGCTGCACACCGGAGACATCACGCAGCTCTCCAAACCTTCCGAGTTTGACACCGCCGATCAAGTTCTGCGGGAAGCTCGCACCGGGAAAACCTTCTACGTTCCGGGAGAGCATGATGTTAGCGTAGACGGCGGTGCGAGCTACCTCCAGCGCTACGGCAAAGGCACGCAGCGAGGACGCGAAGGTGGAGGCTGGTACAGCTTCGACCACAGCGGGGTTCATTTCATTGGACTTGTGAACGTCTTGAATCTGAAAGCCGGCGGTCTCGGCTCCCTCGGTGCCGAGCAGCTCGAGTGGATCGAACGCGACGTGAAACATCTCCCGAGCAGCACCCCGATCGTTGTGTTTGCGCACGTGCCGCTGTGGAGTGTTTACCCAGCGTGGGGTTGGGGCACCGATGATGGAGCACGCGCACTGGGCTACCTCAAGCGCTTCGGTTCGGTGACCGTGCTGAATGGTCACATACATCAGACAATGCAAAAGGTGGAAGGCAATGTCGCGTTTCACACGGCACTGTCGACCGCTTTTCCTCAGCCGCGCCCGGGAACGGCACCGTCACCCGGTCCGATGGTTGTGCCGGCTGGTCAACTAGGAGACGTCCTTGGAGTGCGCGAAGTTCACTATGTACCTTCGAACCGTCACCTCGCGGTGGTCGATCATACGCTTTCGGGAAATTCCTCCGAGGCCGCATTTGCCGCCGGCGAGGCGGCAGCGAGAGCGCACGCATCACAGCAAGCCGCCGCAGGAGGACTCGCTGGTGCGTCGGCGACGAACGAGGTGACCATCGACAATTTCGCGTTCACTCCGAAAATTGTTTCTGTCGCGGCGGGATCAAAACTGACGTGGCGCAATCGCGACGACGTACCGCACAAGATCCAGAGCGCGGACAATCGGTTCGCGGGCTCGCCGCTTCTGGACACGAAAGCAGCGTATTCGGTGAGCTTTCCAGAGAGCGGAGAATTTCCGTATTTCTGCTCGCTACACCCTGTCATGCAGGGAAAGGTTGTCGTGACGCGATGATTCTGAGCTTGACGTGAGGCTAGTCGGTCATGGTGCCAAGACGGTAGAGGTGGCGCGTGCCGAAGGTCCCCAAACGGGGCGGTTTGAAGGCGCTGTGCTTCCACACTTATCCGCGGGCTTCACTCTCGCGATGTATCTCACCGGTAACACAGCTGATGCGGAAGACGCCGTGCAGGAGGCAATTCTCCGCGCCGTCCGATACTTCCCAACGCTCCGCAATGAGGATGCACGCGCCTGGTTCCTGACAATCGTGCGCCGGGTGTGCTTCACAGCGTACCGCACGGATCACCCACAAGGAACCGACATGATCTCGATAGATGCGGTCGGACCTCAGCTAGTCGATCATCGCGAACAGCCTGATCTGACTGCAGAACGATTGCAGGTTCAACAGCGTGTACGCGACGCGGTCGACCAACTCCCGCCTCTTCTCCGCGAGGCGATCGTTCTGCGAGAGCTTCAGTCCTGCTCGTATGCCGAGGTCGCTGCCGTAACGGAGGTACCTATTGGAACCGTCATGTCGCGTCTGTCGAGAGCTCGAGCACGGCTGGCTGGTCTTCTGCATGACGTCGTGGATTTCGGAGATGTCGCATGAGCAAACGTCCAGACATTGGCACAGCAATGCGTGAAGCGCTTCCCGTTTACGAGGCATCACCGTCGCTTCAGGCGTGGGCGCGCGAGGAAGCACGCAAGCTTGACCAGGAGTCGTTGCCACAGCGCGAACCGCTGGCTCGTCCTTTGAGATCTCGTGTTTGGTCTTCTCAATGGCCGATCGCCGCTGGACTCCTGATTGCGGCAGCGGCTGGGTGGGGCGCAGGCTTGCTGCGACCCGTTGCCAGGATCACGTCGTCGACGACCGTGACAACCAGTGAGTTAGTCGACGCGCATGTCCGGTCGCTCTTGCCGGGCCACCTGCTCGATGTTGAATCGAGCGACCGGCACACTGTCAAGCCATGGTTCGCTGGCAAGACGGACATTGCGCCAGTCGTAGTCGACCTCTCCGACAAGGGATTCCCATTGTTAGGCGGAAGGCTTGACTACGTAGATGGCCATACGGCTGCAGTGCTCGCGTACGGTCGGCGTGGGCACAGAATAAACCTGTTCGTCTGGCGGACTACGACCGGTGAGCCCCGCGATGGATCGTTCGCAGTAAGAGGATACAGCCTGCTCCACTGGTCGAATGGCGGATTGAGCTCTTGGGCAGTGTCGGATGCGGCTCTTTCGGAGCTCGAAACGTTCCGTGACGCTTTCGTGCGCTAGCATCCGTTCTGAAAAAACTGCATATAAAGCACGAATTCGCCGAATATCTCGAGCCGAAACTGAGGTGATTTGGAGAAGTGACACGCCTCGCGTGCAGTTTTTGCATTTTTTCGTTGACAGCCGGCCACCGACGTCGTAGCTTCCCGACGAACGGATCGGCGCACACCACTCCACCATCCCTGGTCGACATGCGCTCGCACAATCGCGGCAGAAACCAGCTCCTCGTCAAGCGCTTCGGAAACAGCGAGGCGCGTATCGGACGCGCACGGATGTGACGGGGGTGGAAAGTCGGTTCGCACACTACAAACGCCCCTGTCTTCCACCGAAGCAGGGGCGTCGTCGTAGCCGCCCGCCATCGCTGTCGACACGCCGGCTGCATTACACGAAACGCTGGAGCGTAGGTATGACCGGAAGGCATTACCTGTGACGCAGGGCATCGTAGCCGCAGACACCGCATGGATGCTCATGAGCACCGCGCTCGTGCTGCTCATGACGCCCGCTGCAGGCTTTTTTTACGGCGGCCTCGTTCGCGCCAAGAATGCGCTCAACACGATGATGATGTGTGTGGGCGCGCTCGCGGTAGTCGGGGTAACGTGGGCGCTAATCGGCTACACCCTCGCTTTTGGCGGAACGGCTCGCTGGCTGGGTGGCCGGGAGTATCTGTTGCTCAACAGCGTGGGGCTCGAGGCGCACGGCACGATACCGCACCTGCTGTTCATGGCGTTTCAGGGCACCTTCGCGATTCTCACGGCCGTTTTGATCGCGGGCGCGGTCGTCGAGCGAATGCGATTCAGCGCATACCTCGCCTTCATCGCGGTTTGGTCGCTGGTCGTGTACGCGCCGATCGCGCATTGGGTGTGGGGTGGAGGCTGGCTGGCGCAGTTGGGAGTGCTTGACTACGCAGGCGGTACCGTCGTGCACATCAACGCTGGGATCGCCGCGGTCGTCGCGGCGACCCTCGTGGGCGGCCGCAAGGACTTCGGCCGACAGGCAATGCTTCCCCACAACGTGCCTTTCGTGGTGCTCGGTGCAAGCCTGCTTTACTTCGGGTGGTTCGGCTTCAACGCAGGCAGCGCGCTCGCAGCGAATGGGGCCGCCGTTCTCGCCTTCACCAACACGCTGCTCGCGCCCGCCGCAGCGCTCGCGGCATGGATGACGATGGACGCCCTGCGAACCGGGCGTGCGACGGCAGTGGGTGCGGCGACGGCGATCGTGATCGGCCTCGTCGTGATCACGCCGGCAGCCGGATTTGTGTCGCCACTCTCCGCACTCGCGATGGGCGCGTTGGGCGCGGTGCCGAGCTATTTCGCCATCCAGTGGCGTGCGCGCACGCGGCTCGACGATTCTCTCGATGTGCTCGGCGCACACGGGATCGGCGGCGTAAGCGGCGCCCTGCTCACCGGCATGTTCGCCGAGGCGCGATGGGGTGGGACTAACGGATTGCTGTTCGGACATCCCGCGCAGCTCGGCATCCAGGCCGTCGGCGTGCTCGCGACGATCGTCTACGCCGCGGCGGGCACATTGGCCGTGCTCAAGCTGGTGGGCCTGGTGATCCCGCTGCGCGCCACCATCCGCGCCGAGGGAGTCGGCATGGACATCACGCAGCACGGTGAGGAGGCATACGCGGAGGGCGAGGGCGCGGTGCTCGTGCTCCACGACGATGCGGATAGTCCCGTTGCTCACGCGCACCCGCAACCGCTGCTCGCCACCGAAGCAGGTGCTGCATGAAGTTGATCGTCGCGATCATCCGGCCGGCTAGTCTCAACGGCGTGCTCGAACGGCTGTATCGTGCCGAGGTCCGCGGGCTCACCGTGAGCCGAGTGCTGGGACACGGTGGCGAGACTGAGGAGGTCGAGACCTACCGTGGCGCCACCGTGAAGGTGGCGCTGCACGAGAAGGTGCGTCTCGAGATCGGAGTATCTGAGCCGTTTGTCGACATCACGGTGCGCGCCATACTCGAGAGCGCGCGCACGGGCGACGTGGGCGACGGAAAAGTGTTCGTGCTTCCAGTGGAGAGCATCTACCGAATTCGTACAGGCGATCGGGACGAAGCAGCAGTCACGCCGGCCGCCGTCTGATCGCAGTGCACGGTCAACCTGGCGCGCAGGGATTGTACGACCCTGCCTACGAGCACGACGCGTGCGGAATCGGTTTCGTCGCTCACATCCATGGCGTTCGCTCTCGCGACGTGGTGGAGAAAGCGCTCGAGCTCCTCCAGAATCTCTCGCACCGGAGCGCGGTCGCAGCCGACGCCTGCACCGGCGACGGGGCCGGCATTCTGCTCCAGGTGCCGCATGCTTTTCTTCGGCGAGTTTGCGGCCAGGCCGGAATCGCTTTGCCTGACGCGGGCAGTTACGGAGTGGGCACGGTGTTCCTCCCTGCCCGTCACGCCGCGCGCGTCGCCTGCGAGCACGTGTTCGAAGCAGCGGTGGCGGAGGAAGGGTGCTCCGTGCTCGGCTGGCGCGACGTTCCGGTAGACGACTCCGTTTTGGCCGGCTCGACGCGGCGTGCGCGTCCGGTCATACGTCAGATATTCGTCGCGCGGATGGGTGTGGCACGAGATGTCGACACCAGCTCCTGCTTCGAAGTCACGCTATACGTGATCCGACGAAGGATCGAAGCCGCGCTGCGCGAGATTCCGGGCGGCAGCGACTGCTACGTGGCGAGCTTCTCCTCACGCACTGTGGTCTACAAAGGCATGCTCCGTCCGGATCAGCTGCCCCGATTCTATGACGACCTTTGCGACGCCGAGCTGGCGAGCGCGATTGCGTTGGTCCACTCGCGCTTCTCGACGAACACTTTCCCATCCTGGCGTCTCGCGCATCCGTATCGGCTCCTTTGCCACAATGGAGAGATCAACACGCTGCGCGGCAATCTCAGTTGGATGCGTGTGCGCGAAGCCATCATTTCCTCCTCGCGCTTTGGCGGACGCCTTGCCGCGTTACTGCCAGTCTGCGGCGAGAAACAGAGCGATTCGGCCTCGCTGGACAACGTGCTGGAGCTGCTGACGCTCGCAGGCCGGCCTCTCGCGCACGCGATGGCGATGCTGATTCCCGAGGCGTGGGAAGGACATACGACGATGTCTTCCGCGCGGCGCGCGTTTTACGAGTATCACGCCTCGCTGATGGAGCCGTGGGACGGGCCGGCAGCCGTGGCTTTCACCGACGGTCGTCAGGTCGCCGCCGTGCTCGATCGCAACGGACTTCGGCCGGCGCGTTACGTCATTACCACCGACGACTTCGTCGTGTTTGCGTCCGAAGCCGGCGCACTTGTGACTCCCATCGAGAGCGTTCGCGCCAAGGGAAGGCTCGAGCCGGGCAAGATGTTCGTCGTCAACACGACGCAGGGACGGATACTCGACGACGAAGCGCTCAAGACGGAGCTGGCGTTGGTGCGGCCGTATCAGCGCTGGGTCGCAGAGCAGCGAATCGATCTTGCAGCGCTCATCGTGGAAGGCGAAGCCGCGCCACTTGTCGAGTGCGCGCATCACGAAGGCTCAGTGCCACTGACGGTTCGACAGCGCGCGTTCGGATACTCCACCGACGAGCTGAAGATGGTTCTCGCGCCGATGGCTGACGCGGGCGAGGAACCCGCCGGCTCCATGGGTAACGATACGCCGCTCGCGGTGCTCTCAAGGCGTCCACAGCTCCTCTTTTCATATTTCCGCCAGCTGTTCGCTCAGGTGACAAATCCGGCGATCGACCCGATTCGCGAGCAGCTCGTGATGTCACTGGCCATGAATCTCGGCCCGCAGCGCAATCTGCTCGAGGAGACCGACGAGCACGCAAAGCAGATCCGCATCACGCAACCGGTGCTGACAGAGCGCGCGATCTCCGCGTTGCACGGTGTGAGCGACCCGGAGCTGCGCGCCGTTACTCTTCCTGCGCTTTTCCCCACCGCCGAAGGAAACCATGCGCTCGAGTTCGCGGTCGACGCACTCTGCCGCGCTGCCGCCGAGGCGGTCACCTCGGGGTGCGGTGTCCTCGTTCTGAGCGATCGCGGAATGAGCGCTGATCAGGCTCCGATCCCGGCGGCGTTGACGATGGCAGCAGTGCATCACCATCTCATTCGCGAAGGACTGCGCTGGCGCGTGAGCCTCATTGCCGAAACCGGCGAAGCGAGAGAGGTCTCGCATCTGGCGCTCCTGATCGCGTACGGCGCGAGCGCAGTCCACCCGTACCTCGCGCTCGAGAGTGTCGCCGCGATGGCTCGCCCGGAGACGGTCGGAGACAA
>WNGF01002388.1_pt1 | contig 34176 bp, 29 predicted proteins | sample 5400641 | NCBI WGS metagenome assembly WNGF01 (sample SAMN13153371, study PRJNA577476) | soil metagenome | isolation source: 80 cm soil or saprolite under grassland replicate 2 | place: USA:California | collected 2016-06-15 | reverse complement strand
GTGCGGCTGGAAACGCGGGATAGCGCCGCCGCCTATTATTTCGAGACACGATCGGTGAGCCCGTCGGCGCCCGCGGCGTGGATCCACCGCAATTATCTCGCCAAATGAGATGAGGCGGCTCGATCAAGCCAAAAAACAGAGGCGACCGCGCGGATGCGCAGATCGCCGCAGGCTTCGAGAGGGCTATTATTTCACGTTGGTGTTGAGCGTCAGGTCGGCCGAGAACTTGGCGACGAAGGTTGCGCCGCACCAGTTCGAGACAAAGCCGCCCGGATTGGTGGGAGAGAAGGCGCCGCCGGGGCTCGCAGTATGAGCGCTGGTGATAACGGCGCAATCTCCCTTGGACAGGTTGGTGTCCCAATAACGCAGGTCGAGGGTGAATACCTTGTAGGTGATCGCGACGCCTAGATTCCAGGTTGCGTAATTCGGGTATTTGATTCCGGCCGGGAACGACGGCGTGGCGTAGAAGGAGTCCGTCGTGCCGAACCAATAGTACCCGCCCTCGCCCTGGAAATAGGCACCCCAATCTTTCGGGAACCAGGCACTTGGCGCCGTCCACTTGACGATGCCGGACGCGAACAGGCCGTAGGCGCCCGAATTGAGCCATGACGGCGAATAATACACATCGCCGGTGATCGCGAGGGCGTCGCTGACGGTATAGGTTGCCTTGCCGTAGACCTCCCAGAAGCTCAGGTTGCTCTTCGAGACTTGGCAGCCGGAGCCGAACGGGCCGGTGACGACCAAGCCATTCGCGCACGAGGCATTTGTATTGTCGGTCGCGGAAAGCCCCAAACCATTGAAGTTTATGCCGCCCGGGTAGTAATAGTACCAAAACCCGAAATCGAGGGCGAGCTTGTCGAACGTCGGGCGGATGCCGCCGTAGAAATCGATCTCGGCCGCGGCGTGATTCGGAAAGTCGATGCTCTCGCCGGCGTTGGCGTAGTAGACTTGCAGGTTCGGATTGAAATTGTAGCGCAGCTCCGAATAGGCGGCGACCGAGGGCTTGTGCGCCGACTGGGTGATGCCGCGGAACTCGTAATCGTTCATCAGCGCGCCGCCGAAGGCGATGTCCCACGGCGAAGTCGCTGCGGGAGCCGCCGGCGCCGCCTTGACCGGTATGGTGAGGTCCGCGGCGAATGCGGCCGGGACGGACAAACCTAAAGCGACGAGTGCTGCCGAAGCGAATTTCTTCATGAGATGCCCCCGTTCCCAGGCGCGGTGAGGAGGCGTTCTACGCAAGCCCTTCCGCGCTGCCGCCAGTTTTGGCTGCCGGCGTAATGTGACACCTAACGATCGATCCGGCGTCGGCGTCCGACAAGTGGAAACGGGGAGCAACTGCCCGTTTTTTGGGCGAATTCGGGGGAATCCAGCAAAAAAATCAAACCTGTTGTATTTGCGCGACATGGGAGGCCGCACGGGGTTGCGTGACATCCAACCCTACCCCTGAGCCAAGGGGTGGGTTTTCGCGTCGCGTTGCTCCCGCTCGACTCGCGCTACCAGCGGCGCATCACGGGAGCGGCGCGCTTGAGGCTCGCGAGATCGGCGTAGCCAATCTGGCCCAGGCAGCGGCTCGCCTCATCGATGAGAAGCTCGATCAATTCCTTGGCGGCCGCCGGCCCGTGCGCGGCGACCGCGTACATCATGGCGCGGCCGACGAGCACGAAGTCGGCACCCGCCGCGAGCGCCTTGATGATGTGCTCGCCGGAGCGCACGCCGCTGTCGATGATCAGCGGAAAGTCCGGTCCGACCGCGGCCCGGATTTCCGGGAGCACGTCGATCGTCGCCGGCGCCGAATCCAGCTGCCGGCCGCCGTGGTTGGAGACCACGACCCCGTCGCAGCCGAGCTCGCGCGCGCGCACGCTGTCCTCCGCGCTCATCACGCCCTTGACGAGGAGCCGGCCACGCCAGCGGGCGCGCAATTTCTTCAAGTCCTCCCAGTCGAACCGGCCGCGGATCTCCGAGGTCAGATAGGCGGCGATCGACTGCCGGTTCACCATCGGCGCGTATTGCTCGACGTTGACGAACCGCGGCACGCCGGCGGCGAGCGTCTCGAGCGACCAGGCCGGATGGGTGATGAGATCCAGCGCGACCCGCGGCGTAATCTTGAACGGCACCATGAAATTGTTGCGGATGTCGCGCAGCCGCCGCGCCGCGAGCGGGACGTCGACGGTCAGCAGCAGCACCTCGTAACCGACGCGCTCGGCGCGCGCGACGATGTCGGCCACGTCCTCGTCGCGCTTGGAGACGTAGAGCTGGAACCAGGCGTGGCCGGGCGTGATCTCCGCGATGCGCTCGAGCTTGGTGTTGGCCGCGGTCGAGAGCGTGTAGGGGATGTCGGCGGCGACCGCGGCGCGGGCGATCGCCTCCTCGGCGCGCGGCCGGATCAGATTGCCGAGCCCGATCGGCGCTATGCCGAACGGCGCCGCCCAGCGTTTTCCAAACAGGTTCGTCGAAAGATCGCGGCTCTCGATGTTGACGAGAGAGCGCGGCTTGAGCATCAGCTCGTCGAACGCGCGCTCGTTGCGCCGCACGCCCGCTTCCGAGCCGGCGCCGCCGTCGAGATAGTCGAACACGAATTTCGGCAGTCGTCGCTTCGCCAGCGGGCGAAGGTCCGATACGCACGTTAGATTCATTCGATACCACCTGATTTGGCGTGAATGCGAGACGGTTACGCGCCGGGCGGGGGAGGGCGCATTATGCGAGGGAGGCGAACGAAACTCAACGGCGGACAGTCGCGAGGCGGCGTCACCCGCCGAGCTTCTGCGCGAGATCTTCGAGGCTCATCGCGGCGAAATCGACCGGCACGGTCGGGCCTGTCTCGCCGGTGGCCGGCCCGTATTCGGCCGGCCGTGCGACGTGCGCGGTTTTCAACCCGCATTGCCCGGCCGCGGCGAGATCGCGGCTGTGGGCGGCGACCATCATGCATTCGCGTGGCTCGAGATTGAAGGCCTCCGCCGAGGCGAGATAGACGCGGGGCTTGGGCTTGTAATCGCCGGCGACCTCGGCGCCGAGGATCGCGTCCCAGTGCAGATGGTTGCGGCGCGCGAGATCCGCCATGAGCGCGATGTTGCCGTTCGACACCGGCGCGAGCAGGAAATTCTTGCGCAGGCGCGCAAGCCCCGGCGAAACGTCCGGCCAGGCATCGAGCCGGTGCCAGGCGAGATTGAGCTTCTCGAGCACGCTCTCGTCGAGCCCGTCGATTGCGAACCGCGGCAGGATGCGCTCGAGATTCCTGCGGTGCAGCACGTCGAGCTTGGAGAACGCAATCTTGCCCGAGCGGACCTCCTCCATGCCGGGCTGGTACTCGCCGCGCCAGGCGTCGGCGAATTGCGGCCAATCGAGCGAATGGCCGAGCGGCTCGAGAATGGCTTTTGCCTCGCGTGCGATCGAGGTGCGCCAATCCATCAGCGTGCCGAACACGTCGAAGAACAGTGCTTTGACGGGTGACATGAGTCGAGCCTTTCACGATGCACGCTCAGGCGCCGGGATGCAGAACGCAATATCACAAATCATCAAGCTCGCGTGAGCGGCGGTTGCACGCGCCCCGGCGGCGCCCAATTGGAGGTCATGGACCATTCGCTGCTCACTGCCTCACCCGCCACCCACCTCAAGATGGTCGTGGTGGCGCTGCTTGGCGCCATCCTGGTGGTGACAGTCGGGATCACCGCGCACGTGACCGCCTCGACATCCGCTGGGCTCGCTCCGACCGTGCTCAAGGCCGGCCAGCCAGTCACCTATACCAAGCACAACGGCGCGCTGGTTCGCTGATAACGGCGACCGCTCGGGCGCGTCGCGATCCAGCTGCTCGCCAGTGCGCCGCTCGCGGCCTAGTCGATCACGGCCTTCTCGGTTCCGGGGGGTGGCGCCCCGGTGCGCGGCCGGCGCATCAGCAAGAGCAGCAGCACGGTGGGCAGGGTGATCATCAGCATGAACTTGAAATCGTTCGCGTAGGCGATGATCTGCGCCTGTCGGGTGATTTCGTCGTTGAGCGCGGAAAGCCCGCGGTGCCGGGTCACGTTCCAGAACAGATAGGCACCGCCGGTCTGCAGCATGCGATTGAACGGCGTGACGTGGGCGGCGAGCTCGGCATGCATCACCTGCGTGTTCTGCGCCAGCAGGAACGAGGTGATCGAGATGCCGATGGCGCTCCCGACGTTGCGCATCAGGCTGAACAGCGCGGTGCCTTCGGTCCGAAGCTCCACCGCCAGGGTCGCGAACGCGATCACCTGCAGCGGGATGAACACGAAACCCAGCCCGAAGCCTTGAATGACCGAGGTCACGGTGAACGACCAGATGCTGATGGCCGGCGTCCATCCGGTCATCTGCCACATCGACCCGGCGATCATCAAAAGCCCGATCAGCATCAGCAGCCGCGGGTCGACCCGGTTGCTCAGCCGTCCGGCGACCATCATGGCGATCATGGTGCCGACGCCCCGCGGGACCATCAGCAACCCGGTCTCCGCGACCCCGTATCCGCCGAGCGTCTGCAGCCAGGGCGCCAGCAGCGCCGAGCTCGACAGCAGCACCATGCCGACCGAGAACATCACCAGGAGCCCGGCCACGAAATTGAGATCGCGGAAGATCCTGGGGGTGATGAACGGCTTTTCGGCGGTGAAGAGGTGCACAACGAACAAATAGATTCCGAGGCCGGCGAGCACCGCCTCGATGATGATCTCGGTCGAGCCGAACCAATCGTTGTGCTCGCCGCGATCGAGCATCAGCTGCAGCGCGCCGATCCCCAGGCTCAGCACGGCAAAACCGATCCAGTCGAATCTGAGCTCGGCGTCTTTTCGGGTCTCCTTGAGGAACAGCCACAGCCCGGCGATGGCCACGATGCCGAACGGCAGATTGATGAAGAACACCCAGCGCCAATTGTAGATATCGGTCAGATAGCCGCCGAGCGTCGGACCCAGAATCGGCCCGACCATCACCCCCATGCCCCAGATCGCCATGGCCGAGCCGCGCTGCTCGATCGGATAGAGGTCGAGCATGGTCGCCTGCGACAGCGGCACCAGCGCCGCGCCGAACGTGCCCTGCAGGAACCGGTATACCACCATCTGGGCCAGCGATTCGGCGGACCCGCACAACATCGACGCGATGGTGAAGCCGGCGAGACAAGCCAGGAACAGGTTCTTGCGGCCGAAGCGGGCCGCCAGCCATCCGACCGGCGCGGTGAAGATCGCGGCCGCCACGATGTAGGAGGTCAGCACCCAGGTGATCTGATCGAGCGTCGCGGACAGCGAGCCCATCATGTAGGGCAGCGCGACGTTGGCGATCGTATTGTCGAGCGCCTGCATCAAGGTCGCGATCATGGCGCAGACCGTGACGATGGCACGGTGGGGCACGGCGGAACGCTGGGGCGCGTAGGTCGCTGACGTCATGGACGTGACAGGAACTCATGCAGGTGCCGCGAACTCGGCGAACTCCCTCTCCCCGCTGGGGAGAGGGTTGGGGTGAGGGGGCTAGGGAGGAACGAGAGGGCGAAGCCCCTCACCCCACCCCTCTCCCGATGGGAGAGGGAGCAGGCTGAGCCGGCCGCGCGGTTACGGATCATCATGAATCAACGTCAGAACAGCTCGAACAGCGAGCGCCGATGTCCGGTGTCGATGTCGACGGTGACGCTCATGCCGGCGCGCAGCACCGGATCGTCCGGCTTGCGGTCGACCCGGATGCGCACCGAGATGCGCTGCACGACCTTGACCCAATTGCCGCTCGCGTTCTGCGCCGGCAGGATCGAGAACTCGGAGCCGCTCGCCGGGCTGATGCTCTCGACCGTGCCGACCCACACCCGGCTCGGATAGGTATCGACGAAGATGCCGACCGGATCGCCGGGTTTCACATAGGTGAGGTCGGTCTCCTTGATGTGGGCGTCGATCCAAACGTTGTCGGTCGAGACCAGGCCGACCGCGCCGGTGTTGGTGAGCGCCGCGGTCTGCGAGACCAGATAGGTCCCGGGCTGCAGCGCGTCGACCTGGGTGACGATGCCGTTGAAGGGCGCGCGCACTACGGTGTGGTCGAGCTGGCGCTGCGCCTCGTCGACGTGGGCCTGGGCCTGCTGATATTGCGGATGCTCGGCGACCGCGACGTCCGGATTTCCGCCGAGCCGCGCGAGCTGCACCTGTGCCTGCTGCTTGAGGGATTCGAGCTTCCGTTTGTCCGCCGCCAGCGTGAATTTCGCCTGGTCGTAATTGGCTTTGGAGACGCTGTCGCTTTTCACCAGGACGGTGTAGCGGTCGAAGTTCGCCTGATCGAGCTCGACCTGCGCCTGCTGGGCTTGGATGTCCTCCTGCATGCGCCTGTAATCCTGCTTCATCGCCTCGATGCCGAGCGCGGTCTGCTGCAGCTGCGCCCTCGCGTTGTCGAGCGCGATCTGGAACTGCCTGGGATCGATCCGGAACAGCACGTCGCCGGCCTTGACGGTCTGGCCTTCGCGCACGTCGACCTCGGTGACGATGCCGGAGACGTCGGTCGAGACCATGAGCTTGGCGGCGCGCACATAGGCGTCGTCGGCGGAGACGTAGCGGCCGCCGCGAAGCCAGAACGTCAGCGCCGCGATCAGTACGATGAGGATCCCGCCCACCATGAGCAGGAGCCGCAGCGTGCGCTTTCGGCCCAGCGACCGGGAAATCGCGCGCTCGATCTCACGGGTCCGCTGCAGCATGGCTCAGCGGTTCCTCGAGACCGGCTTTTTGGGTGCGCGTTGAGCGTGCCGCTGGCTCCCAACATCTCCCCCTGAAAGGAGGAGAGCCTGCCCTCGGGCTTGACCCGAGCGTCGACCGGGCCGGATCAAGTCCGGGCCAGGCTCCGCGTCGGGAGCGGGTCGCGATCCCCACCCCATCCTTCCGCTTTCGAAGGGGAGGGGGTCGCTTGCAGCTCGCGGCGAGCCAAATGGGATCACCCTGCGTGGGGCCGACGGCAACCGACTCATACAGAGTTCCTCAGGTTCCAATTGCATGGCTGTCGCGGGCTGCGGCGGCGAGATTGGCTTTCATGCGCAAGAGGCCGTCGGCCATCACCTTGAGCGTTGCGGCGTCGAGCCCCGCCGTCATCAGCTCGAGCAGCTCGGCGCGGTATTGTTTGATTTCCCGCAGGATGGGCGTGGCCGCCGGCGTCAATTGCAGCCGCCACACGCGGCGATCCCTGGGATCGGACCGGCGCTCGACGAGGCCGCGTGCCTCCAGCCGGTCGACGAGGCGCCCGATGGTGATCGGCTCGACCTCGACGATCGCCGCGAGCTCGTTCTGCGAAAGTCCCGACTGGCGGTCGAGATGCGCCAGGATCACCCATTGGGCCCGCGTCATCCCGCGGGTGCGGGCGCGCTGGTCCGCCCGCGTGCGCATCTGCCGGGCGACGTCATAGAGCAGGATGAGGAGTTCCGAATCGAAGCCGATTTGCATGAAAGAACCCTTAAGCGGCGATAAGATAAGCCGCGTTATTATTTAGGCAAGAAAAATTTCAGCGCGAGCATTCGGTCCGGCCGTCGGGAGGTTCGTGGCCCGGCCGTCATCCCGAGTTGCGAGGCGCGAGGGTCCCTCATCGATTTTTTAAGCGATGGGGCCCCCCGCGAGCGCCGAGCCTCGAAGACGGCCGAGACGCCGTCGCCCTTCGAGGCTGGCCCGCGATAAAGGTCAGAGCAGGTATGCCGACGGTACCAGCGGGCCAGCACCGCAGGGCGACGGAGCGAGCTAATAACCTTGAGGAACAATGCCGGGCCGGCGCGCTTGCGCGGGAAGCGGCGCTGGCCGATGGTGCGCCCCTTCAAGACTCGCGCCCGGCTCTGCGGACCCTCATATCGTACTTGGCATATCGTACTTGGCATATCGTACCTCTCCGATGCCGACACGGAACAGGCAGATGAATGCTTCTTTTTTCGGCGAGCTGCTGCAGGCGATCTCCGAGCGCGGCCGCGCCTTCATGGACCGCACGCGCGAGCGGCGCGGGCTGCCGGCGGAGCGCTCCGACAGCCTGGTCGAGTTGTGCGAGGAGCTCTTGTCCGGCCGCGGGGAGGCTACCGGGGTGGCGCTCGCGCGGGAGATCCTGCTGCGCTACGCCGAACTGACCACCGGGCCGCGGATCGCCTTCTTCGAGGCGCTGGCAACAAAATTCGGCGCCGACCGCGAGCGCATCGGGGCCGCGGTCGCCGCCTGGGAGGCGAACCCTTCCGAGGAGGCTGCGGCCGAGCTCCATGCCGCGGCCGAGCCGCGTCGCCAGGAACTGTTCCGCCGGCTCAACCTGGCGCCCGGCGGCACCACGGCGCTCGTCGCGATGCGCGAGCAGCTGATGGACGCGCTCGCCCGCCGCGACGACCTCGCCGCGGTCGATGGGGATTTCGTGCATTTGTTCTCGTCCTGGTTCAACCGCGGCTTCCTGGTGCTGCGCCGCATCGACTGGTCGACCCCGGCGATCGTGCTCGAGAAGCTGATCCGCTACGAGGCCGTTCACGAGATTCGCGACTGGGCGGACTTGCGCCGCCGCATCGATCCGCCGGATCGGCGCTGCTTCGCCTTTTTCCATCCGGCCCTCGTCGACGAGCCGCTGATCTTCGTCGAGGTCGCGCTCTCGGAGCGGATCCCCGACGCGATCGCGCCGATCCTGGCCGATGGCCGGGAGGTCCTCACCCCCGACCGGGCGACCACGGCGACGTTCTATTCCATCTCCAACTGCCAGCGTGGGCTGACCGGCGTGACGTTCGGGAGCTTCTTGATCAAGCAGGTGGTCGAGGAGATCTCGCGCGAGCTGCCGCGGCTCTCGACCTTCGTGACGCTCTCGCCGGTGCCCGGCTTCGCCGCCTGGCTCGCCCGCGAGCGCGCGACTGAGCATTCGGCGGCGCTCAATCCCGAGGACCGCGCCAAGCTCGTGTTGCTCGACCGGCCGGACTGGTGGCAGGAGCCGGAAGCCGCGGAAGAGCTGCGCGAAGCGGTGCTGCGCGCGGCGGCCGCGTATTTCCTCGGCGCGCGCACGCCGCGCGGCATGCCACTCGATCCGGTCGCCCGGTTCCACCTCGGCAACGGCGCGCGGCTTGAGCAGATCGATTGGCTCGCCGACAGCTCGCCCAAGGGCCTGCGGCAGTCGCACGGCCTGATGGTCAATTACCTCTACGATCTCGAAGAGATCGAGCACTACCACGAGGCCTATGCGGAGAGCCGCACCGTCGTGGCGTCGAGCGCGATCCGCAAGCTCGCCCGCAACTCGACCCTGCACCTCCTCCCCGCCGCAAGCTGACCGCAAACTCGAAATCGCCGCAGTTTGCCTGTCTTCTCGCTTGCCCCGCGTCGCCGCATGAGCCATTCATGCACCCGCCAATGAGTGGAAGTCTGTTCGATCTCATCCGGTCGCACGCGCCCGCGGCGGACAAAGCCCTGCTGGAGCTCGCCGACGGCCGGCAGCTGAGCTACGGCGACGCGCTCGCGTGGTCGGGTCGCGTGGCCAACACGCTGGTCCTGCGCGGGGTCGAGCCGGGCGACCGGGTGGCCGTCCAGGTCGAGAAATCCCCGGAAGCGCTGATCCTCTATCTCGCGACCCTGCGGGCCGGCGCCGTCTACCTGCCGCTCAATACCGCCTACACGCTCCCCGAGCTTGAATATTTCGTTTCCGACGCGGAGCCCAAGGCCGTGGTCTGCGACACGGCGAGACGCGCCGGCGTCGAGGCGATCGCGAAAAGATGCGGCGTTGCCGCGGTCGAGACGCTGGATGCCTCGGGACGCGGCTCGCTCGGCGCGGCGGCGGCCGGCGCGCCTGCGGATTTCGCCGATGTGCCGCGCAAGCAGAGCGACCTTGCCGCGATCCTCTATACGTCGGGCACCACCGGCCGCTCCAAGGGCGCGATGATGACTCATCGCAACCTTGCCTCCAACGCGAGGACGCTGGCAAAAGTCTGGCATTTTTCCCAGCGCGACGTGCTGCTGCACGCGCTGCCGATCTATCACACCCACGGACTGTTCGTGGCCACCAACGTCGTCATGATCGCCGGCGGCTCGATGCTGTTCCTGCCGCGGTTCGACGCCGGCGAGGTGCTGCGCCTGTTGCCCAAGGCCACCGCCATGATGGGCGTGCCGACGTTTTACGTGCGGCTGCTGCAGCATCCGGAACTCAGCCGCGCGCGCTGCGCCCACATGCGGCTGTTCATCTCCGGTTCCGCGCCGCTGCTCGCTGAGACCCAGCGCGAATTCCTGATGCGCACCGGCCACGCCATTCTCGAGCGCTACGGCATGACCGAGACCGGGATGAACACGTCGAATCCCTATGACGGCGAGCGCATCGCCGGCACGGTCGGCTTTCCGCTGCCCGGGGTCGAGCTGCGCATCACCGATCCAGCGACCGGCAAGGTGCTGCCGGCGGGCGAGGTCGGCGTGATCGAGATCCGCGGCCCCAACGTGTTCGCCGGCTATTGGCGCATGCCGGAGAAGACCGCGGCCGAGTTCCACGACGGCTTCTTCATCAGCGGCGATCTCGGCAAGATCGATGAGCGCGGCTATGTGCACATCGTCGGCCGCGGCAAGGACCTGATCATTACCGGCGGCTTCAACGTCTATCCCATGGAAATCGAGACCGAGATCGACGCGCTGCCGGGCGTGGTGGAATCTGCGGTGATCGGCGTGCCGCATCCGGATTTCGGCGAGGGCGTCACCGCCGTGGTGGTGAAGGACGAGGCCGCGAATCTCTCGGAGCAAACGATCCTCGCCGCGCTCGAAGGGCGCTTGGCCAAATTCAAACTTCCCAAGCGCGTGATCTTCGTCGAGGACTTTCCCCGCAACACCATGGGAAAATTGCAGAAGAATATTTTGCGCGACCGCTATGGGGGGATTTACGCCGAACGTGCGAGAGCCGGGCAAGGTGAGGTGTCGTAGGGTGAGTCGAGCGGAGCGAAACCCACCGCGGAAATTTGGCGAAGGGCAGATTCCACGTAACGCACCGTGGAGTGTGCCCGGTTTAGCTTCTCGCGATGTCAGGCTCGGCGCGCCATCATCACCAGAAACTCGAACATCACGTGGGCGGCGAGGAATGCCGACATGTCGGCCGGATCGTGCGGCGGGCTGATGGTATTGACGTTCATGCCGACGACGTTGAGCATGCCGCATGCACGCAGCGCGGCCAGGCCCTCGCGCGTCGAAAGGCCGCCCCAGGCCGGCGTGCAAACGCCAGGCGCGACCGAGGGATCGAATACGTCCATGTCGAAGCACAAATAGACCGGCCCGGCGCCGATCGTTTCCGCCACTTCGGCAAACGTATCGGCGATGCCGCGGTCGAGCAGCCGGTCGGTCGTGATGATCCTGTAGCCGAGCTGGCGTCCGTATTCGTAGACGCCGGGAAGCAGCAGGCTCGAGCGTACCCCGATGTGAAACGAGCGGCGCGCGTCAACGATGCCCTCCTCGAACGCCCGGGAAAAAGCGGTGGCGGTGTTGTAGCCGGCGATCGGATAGGCGTCGGTGTGGGCATCGAGGTGCACCACCGCGAGGTCCGGATGGCGGCGATGCAAGGCTCGCATCTCCGGCAGCGAGATCGCCCCGTCGCCGCCCATCGTGACCGCAACCGCGCCATTGCCGAGCGCCGTATCGAGCGCGGCTTCGATGCCCTGATAGGACGCATCGATCTCCCCCGGCGTCACGTGCGCATCCCCGAGATCGACCACCTTCAGATCTGCGAGCGGGTTGATGCCGGTCTCGGCATCGTACGCCCGGATCAACAGGGACATCTTGCGGATTGCGGCCGGGCCCTGGCGCGAGCCGATCCGATGCGGGTGCGCGCCGCAGTCGAACGGCAGGCCGAGGATGACGGCTTTGGCGTCGCCCGGCTCGGTGCAATGCGGAACCCCCATGAAGGTGACCGGAGGCGCAAACGGCGAACCGACCATCTAGCCGTTCTCCCGGCGGGGCGCGGTGAGGAAATCGAAACCCGCAAGCGTGTGCATGTAGGCGACGGCGTGCAACTCCTCGAGATCGACGAACTCGTCGGGCGCGCCCATGTTGTGCGGTGTCAGGCCGCAGACGATCGAAGCAACGCCGCGCTGGCGGTAGAGCCGCGCGTCCGAGCCGCCGATCCGGTAGTTGGTAACCGGACGGCGGCCTCGCGCCTCCTCGCCGGCCCGCGTCAGGAGCTTGAAGATCTCGTGGTCCGGATCCGACCACAGCGGCTCGCAGCGCCGATCAATGCCATAGCTGATGCCCTCACGCCCTCGGAGCGCCTTGCCGAGCCGTTGCTCGATCTCGGCGACGGTGATGCCGGCGGGAAGCCGAATGTCGATCGATGCCTTGGCGGACGGCGGCATGATGTTGCGGAGCACGCCGCCGTGGAACAAACCGCAGTTGACGGTGACGCGGCGCAGCGTTTCGCTCTCGCCCTTCCCGGAAATCGCCTCGGAAACGGCCGCTGCCTCGCGGATCGCGCGCTCGACCTTGGCCGGAAGCCGTACCGGAAGCTCGCGGAGCTTGAACACCTCGCCAAGCGCGGCGATGAGCCGCTCGATTGCGTTGACGCCGAGGTGGACGTGCGCGCCGTGCGCGGCTTTTCCGGCGGCCTCGATCTGAAGCCACACCATCCCCTTCTCGCCGAACCGCAGCACGTCCGGCGAGCCGGCATCGCCGGTGATCATCGCATCGCCGGCGGCGTGGGGATAGTTTTCGAGCAGGAACTGCGTGCCCTGCGTTCCCATCGTCTCCTCGTCGCCGGCGAGCGTGATGACTGCTTCTCCCGCCCAGGCATGGCGCAGCTCGGAGAGCAGCAGCATCGCCAGAATCGAGCAGGCAATGCCGCCCTTCATATCCGCGGCGCCTCGGCCGTAGAGGCGGCCATCCCTGATCTCGCCGCCGAGCGGATCGACCGACCATTCCGGCCGGTTCCCAATGGGATAGGTATCGAGATGACCGTTGTAGACCAGGCGGCGGCCCGGCCCGTTGCCGCGGACGCGGGCGATCAGGTTGGTGATCGGCGGCACGGACGTCACGACTTCGACTTCGATGCCGTTTCCCGCAAGCAGCCCGGCGGCCAGCTTGGCGATGTCCGAGGTATCTCCGGGCGGGTTCTCGCTGGGAACGCGCACCAGGTCCCGGTTGATGTCGATCAGCCGGTCGCGATTGTCGCGAAGGAGCTCGATCAACGCCTTGCGCGCGTCGGATGCGGCCAAGCCCGGATCTCCACGGTTCGTCACGCGATCTGCATTCGCCGTTCGAGCACTCGGATGAGAAGCGACAACGGCCAGCAGATCAAGAAGTACATCAGCGCGACGAAGCTGAAGATCTCCAACGGCCGGAACGTCGAAGCGCTGAGCTCGGTCGCCCTGCGGGTGATCTCGGCGACCGCGAACACCGAGGCGAGCGAGGAGAGCTTGATCAGATCCACCAGATTGTTGACCAGCGGCGGCAGCACGTTGCGGAACGCCTGCGGCAGGATGATCCGCACGAAGGTGTCGCGCCGGGAGAGGCCGAGCACCTTGGCGGCTTCCGCGTGTCCCTTCGGCACGGTTTGAATACCGGCGCGGTAGATCTCGCCGAGGAAAGCGGTCGAGTGCAGCGTCAGCCCCAGCACGGCGGCCGAGACTGCGTCGATCCGGATGCCGAGCAGGATCGGCAGCACGTAATAGACCCAGAACAGCTGCACCAGAACCGGCGTGTCCCGGAACAGCTCCACATAGGTCGCGGATGCGAACGACACCAGCCGGGATTTCGAAAGCCGTCCGAGCGCCACGAACATCCCGAGCACCATCGAGAACGCCAGCGCGAGGGCCGAGATGAGCAGCGTCAGGTAGAGTCCCTCCAGGAGAAACGGCAGATTGTTGTAAACGGCGTCGAACCGGAAGGTGTAGGTCACGGCGCGACCTCCCTGCAGTGTTTGCCGAGGCGTGGCGCGGCAGCCGGTGTCGGCTGCCGCGCCGGTGAAGTCGGTCGTCCCGGGGAGTACGAGGCAGCGCCCGTCAATTCAGGTTCACGACCGGCTCGAGGCCGTTCTTCCTGGCCGCATCCAGCAGGCGGCCGTCGCGCTTGATCGTCTTGACGAACAGATTGATGTAGTTGAGCCAGACCTGATCGCCGGGCGCGACCACGTAGGCGTACGGGGTCACGGCGAGCGGTTCGGACGGGTTGATGATCTTCGCCCAATCCTGGGTCGCCTCGAGTTTCTTCGCGACCGGATAATCGGTCATCAGCACGTCCGCGCGGGCGGCCGCGACCTCGCCTTCACGGGTCGCCGGCGGCTGCACGGAGAGCACCTTGGCTTTTTTCAGGTAGGTTTTCATGAAGTTGTCCACGTAGCTGCCGAGCTGCGTGGCGACGACGATGCCGTCCTGGTCGAGGTCACCCCAGGCTTTGATCTTGGGATGGTCCTTCTTGGTGACGCCGTAGATGCTGGTGATGATGTAAGGGTCGCTGAACTCGACGGCGCGGGCGCGGGCCAATGTGGCGCCGACGCCGAACATGCCGATATCGCATTTGTCGGCCTGCAGATCGGCGATGAAGGCCTGGAACGAGCTTTCCACGAACTCGAGCTGCGCCTTGAGCTCGCCCGCGAATTCCCTGGCGATGTCGATGTCGATGCCCTCGAGCTGACCCGTCTTGGGGTTCTTGTAGGAGATGGCGTAGTACTCCGGCCAGATGCACACGCGCAGTTTTTGCGACTTCACGATGCGATCGAGGTGGGATTCCTTCTGCTGCGCGGCCGCCGGGGGCGCGCCGAGCATCACGGCCGTTGCAAGCACGGCGGCCGCTACCTGCAGCCGACCGAGGCCGGCAAGACTTGACCACTGCATGTTCCCCTCCTTCACCCGATGGGATTGAGAATGCGCGACAGGAATCGTTTCGTCCGCTCGTGTCTCGGACTCTTGAATGTTTCGCCCGGCGGTCCTTCCTCGATGATTTGCGCGTCGCTCATGAGCACTACGCGGTCGCAGACCTCGCGAGCGAACGTCATCTCATGGGTCACGACCACCATGGTGGTGCCTTCCTCGGCGAGTTGCCGCATCACGCCCAGCACCTCGTGAACCAGCTCGGGGTCGAGTGCCGACGTGACTTCGTCGAACAACATGACGTGCGGGCTCATGGCGAGCGCGCGGGCGATGGCGACGCGCTGGCGCTGACCGCCGGACAGCCGTGCCGGATACTCGTCGCGCTTGTCGAGCAGGCCGACCTTCCGGAGCAGCGCCTCGGCGACCGCGATGGCCTCGGCGCGGCTCATGCCTCTCACCCGCATCGGAGCCTCGATGACGTTGCCGAGCACGTCGAGGTGCGGCCAAAGATTGAAGTCCTGGAACACCATTCCGATCTCGGGCCGGTTGCGGCGGATTCGTCGCTCGACCGCAGGATCGGCAGGCGCGCAGGCGATCACCTTGCCTTCCATGAGGATGCGGCCGGACGTCGGCGCCTCGAGCAGGGCAAAGCAGCGCAGCAACGTGCTCTTGCCGGAACCGCTCGGCCCGATGACGCAGACCACCTCGCCCTTGGCCACCGTGAGCGACACGTCGCGGAGTGCCTCGAGGCTGCCGAAGCGTTTGCCGAGGCCCTCCGCCCAGATGATCGGCTGATCGAATCCATGCGGGGCCGCCTCGGCACGGACATTAGCGGTGCTCATGGTCACGCGACATCCAGCCAGCTCTGTCCAAGATCGATCCGGGCTCCGAAGCGCGGGTGCGCAATGGAATGGGATCGTGCGGAGAATGGCTTATGATGTCAAATAGACCAACCGGCCAAACAATTGTCGCTTGTGCCATCGAGGGCTCTCGCCGCGACCGCTCTCGTATCGGCATCGCGGGACGGGTCGAGCGCGGCGAAATCCATCGCGGACGATCTGGGAGTTGGCGGGTTTCGCGGTGCTCGACCCGCCTACGATTTCCCGTACACCGGCACGATGGCGCCGCGGGTCACCTGGTTGCCCGGCGAGGCGAGGAACAGGATCGTGGCCGCGACCTCCTCGACCTTGGGCCATTTCGCATGATCGGCTTTGGGCATCGCGGCGCGGTTCGCCGCCGTGTCCATGATCGAGGGCGCGACCGCGTTGACCAGAATGCCCTTGCGGACGACTTCCTCGGCGAGCGCGACGGTGAGCGCCGCGACCGCGGCCTTGCTGGCCGTATAGGCGGTCATGCCGGCGCCGGTGCGCCATTCGATGGCGCGGCTCGCCGCGACGTTGACGATCCGCCCGCCGTTGTTTCCCATTGCCCGCACCGCCGCGCGGCAGCACAGATGCGCGCTGACGAAATTCATCTCGACCTGCCGCAACAGATCCGCCTTACCGGTCGCTTCGATCGGCGCCGCCGCGAAGCCGCCCGCGATGTGGAGCGAGGCCCATAGCCGCGGCGCGCCGGCATAGAGCGTTTCGACCGCGGCCTCGTCCGCAAGGTCCACGGGCGCGGAAAGTTTTACGGCCGCATGATCGCGGTACTTGAAGCGCTGCGCCGCGTCGCGGGTACGGCACGGAACGTGGCAGATCGCGCCCGCCTCGAGCAGTGCGCCCACGACTGCGGTGCCGAGCGCGCCGGCGCCCCCCGTCACCACCACATGCCGATCCCGGTAATCCATGCGACGTGCTCCCGAATGAAAGGATCCGGGCGCCATCATCGCATCGTTTCTATCGATGCGACATGGCGCGTCGGCCGCCCGCCGCCGTGCACAAGCAGTGGATGAAAAGCCGTCAGGTAACGCAATCTGAACATGTATTCCTGCAAAATGGAGTACAGGAAGCCCTTGTCTTTCAGAGGCTTGCAAATTTCGCCCGGGCCGAAAATTCCGGGATATCGGCGCCGCACCAATGCGCTTGAGCGCAAGCGGCAAAGCGCGCCATGCTGCGATTCGCTCGGGTGCCCGCGTGAAAGAATCGGGCGCCGCGGCAGGAGACCAGATGGCCGATTTCGACCTTGCCGTCATCGGCGGCGGCATCAACGGCGCGGGCATCGCCCGCGATGCCGCCGGGCGCGGCATCCGCGTGCTGCTGGTCGAGCAGAGCGATCTCGCCTCGGCGACTTCGTCTGCCTCGACCAAGCTGATCCACGGCGGCTTGCGCTATCTCGAGCAGGGCGCGCTGCGGCTCGTGCACGAGGCGCTCGCGGAACGCGAGGTGCTGCTGCGCAATGCCCCGCACCTGATCCGGCCGCTGCGCTTCGTGCTGCCGCATCACGACGCGCTGCGCCCGGCCTGGCAGCTGCGGGCGGGGCTGTTCCTCTACGACCGCCTCGGCGGGCGCGAGATCCTGCCCGGCACCGAGGTCCTCGACCTCACCCACGGCGACGTCGCCGTGCCGCTGAAACGCCGGTACAAGGTCGGCTTCGAATATTCCGACTGCCGGGTCGACGATTCGCGGCTCGTCGTGCTCAACGCGGTCGACGCCGCCGAGCGCGGCGCGCTCATCCGCACCCGCACCCGGCTGGCCCGCGCCGATCGCGACGGCCTGGTCTGGCGGCTCGCGCTCAAATCGCGCGGCCGCCGCGACATCGTGACCGCGCGCGCCCTCGTCAACGCTACGGGCCCCTGGGTCGCGGTCACGGCGCAGCAGATCCTGCGGCGGGAAACCTCGATCCCGGTGCGGCTCGTCAAAGGCAGCCACATCGTCGTGCCGAAACTATTTGCGCACGACCACGCCTACATCTTCCAGAGCCGGGACGGCCGCGTCGTCTTCGCGATTCCCTACGAAGGCGATTTCACCATGATCGGCACCACCGACGAGGATTACGACGGCGATCCCGGTGCGGTTGCGGCAAGCTCCGACGAGATCACCTATTTGTGCCGCACCGCGAACGCGTATTTCCGCGAGACCATCGGGCCCGAGCAAGTGGTCTGGGCTTACGCGGGCGTGCGGCCGCTGCACGGGGACCGCACGCAGGCGGCGAAGGACATCAGCCGCGATTATCTGCTCACGCTCGATGCTCCCTATCGCGAGGCGCCGCTGCTCACTGTGTACGGCGGCAAGATCACGACCTATCGCCGGCTCGCCGAGGCGGCGCTCGAGAAGATCGCGGATTTTTTCGTGACCGGGCCGGCCTGGACCGAGCACACGCCGCTTCCCGGCGGGGATTTTCCATGGGACGGGCTCGAGGCGCTTGTCGCGCGCTCGCGCGGGCTGTGGCCGTTCCTGAGCGAGGCGCATGCCAGACGTCTGGTTGCCGCGCACGGGACGCGGATCGATCGCATCCTCGGCCGGGCGCGCAGCCTCGAGGATCTCGGGCCCTGGTTCGGAACCGAGCTCGCCGGGGCCGAGGTCCGACATTGGATGCGGTGCGAATGGGCGGAGCGTGCGGAAGATGTGCTATGGCGCCGCTCCAAGCTGGGCCTGCGGCTCGGCCCAGCCGAGCGCGAAGCGCTGCAGCGCTTCATGGCGGACGCGGGCGTGGCGAAGACCGCCGCGGAATGATCAGGGCGTTGTTGGGAGGCTATCGCATATGACGACCCGCTCGCTCCGGGTACCGTATAGGGGATGCGCTTGCCGACCCATGTGATCGCCATCGACCAGGGCACGACCTCGACGCGCGCCATCGCGTTCGGCGCATCCTGCCAGCCGGTCGCGGTCGCGCAGCAGGAATTTCGCCAGATTTATCCGGCGCCCGGCCTCGTCGAGCATGATCCGGAGGCGATCTGGACGACGACGGTCGAGACCGTGCGCGCGGTGATGGCGAAGGCCGGCATTGCGGCGAAGGAGGTCGCGGCGATCGGCATCGCCAACCAGCGCGAAACCACGCTGATCTGGGATCGCTCGACCGGCAAGCCGATCCACAACGCGATCGTCTGGCAGGATCGCCGCACTGCCGATCTGTGCGCGAAGCTTGGCGCGGAAAATCACGAGCCGGAGGTCACGAAGAAGACCGGCCTCGTGCTCGATCCGTATTTCTCCGCCACGAAAATCGCGTGGCTGCTCGATCGCGTCGAGGGTGCGCGGAGCGCGGCGCAAGACGGCAAGCTCGCATTCGGCACCGTGGACAGCTTTCTGCTGTGGCGCCTCACCGGCGGCCGGGTGCACGCCACCGACGCGACCAATGCGGCGCGCACGCTTCTCCTCGATATCCGCCGCGGCGAATGGGAGGCCGGCCTGACCAAATTGTTCGGCGTGCCGTTGCCGCTGCTGCCGCAAGTGCGCGACTGCGCCGCGGATTTCGGCATCACCGAGCCTGGCCTGTTCGGCGGTCCGATCCGCATTCTGGGAATGGCCGGCGATCAGCAAGCTGCCACCATCGGCCAGACCTGCTTCGAGCCCGGCATGATCAAGTCGACCTACGGGACCGGCTGCTTCGCGCTGCTCAACACCGGCACTACCGCGGTGAGATCCCGCAGCCGCTTGCTGACCACCATCGCCTATCAGCTCGACGGCGTGCGCACCTACGCGCTCGAAGGCGCGATCTTCGTCGCCGGGGCGGCCGTGCAATGGCTGCGCGATGCTCTCAAGCTCATCGCGAGCGCCGCCGAATCCGGCGAGCTCGCGGCCAAATCCGATCCGGCCGAGCCGATCTATCTCGTGCCGGCGTTTGTCGGGCTCGGCGCGCCGTGGTGGGATCCCGACGCTCGCGGCGCGGTCTTCGGGCTCAGCCGCAACGCGGGCCGCGCGGAATTCGCCCGCGCCGCGCTCGAGGCGGTCGGCTACCAGACCCGCGATTTGCTCGCCGCGATGCGCGCCGATTGGCCCGGCACGGGCAGCACCGTGCTGCGGGTCGACGGCGGCATGATCGCCAACGAATATCTGCTCCAATTCCTCGCCGACATCTTGGCGGCGCCGGTGGACCGGCCGGCGGTTGCGGAGACGACCGCGCTCGGCGCCGCGTATCTCGCGGGCCGCCGCGGCGGCGTCTATCCCGACCTTGCCGCCTTCGCGGCGACCTGGAAGCTCGACCGCCGCTTCGAGCCGGCGATGGACGCGGCGACGCGCGAGCGCAAATGCGCCGGCTGGCGCGATGCCGTGCAGCGCACGTCGACGCGGCGTCCGTCCTGACCCGCCGATCCGGGATCGAAGCCATGGCGGAGCAGGCGGACAGGACGAAGCCGAGGCTCGGGCCCAAGCGCGATTTCGCGCCGTGGGCCGATCCCGCCGCCCGGCCGCTGGTGCGGTTCGAGCAGGTCACCAAGCGTTTCGGCGCAACCAGCGCGATCGACCGGCTCTCGCTCGATATTTTTGCCGGCGAGTTTTTCGCGCTGCTTGGTCCGTCCGGCTGCGGCAAGACCACGCTGCTGCGCCTTCTCGCGGGATTCGAATCAGCCGATGAGGGCCGGATCCTGCTGGACGGCGCCGATCTCGGCGCGACGCCGCCGTACCGGCGGCCGACCAATATGATGTTCCAAAATTATGCGCTGTTTCCGCATCTCACGGTCGCGCAGAACGTCGCCTTCGGCCTCGAGCAGGAAGGCATGCCGAAGCCGCAGATCGCCGCGCGCGTTGCGGAAATGCTGGCGCTGGTCAAGCTCGAGGGCTTCGATCGCCGCAACCCCGATCGGCTTTCCGGCGGCGAACGCCAGCGCGTCGCGCTCGCGCGCTCGCTCGCCAAGCGGCCCAAGGTGCTGTTGCTCGACGAGCCGATGGCGGCGCTCGACAAGAAGCTGCGCGCCGAGACGCAGTTCGAGCTCATCGAGCTGCAGGCGAGGCTTGCAACGACTTTCGTGATCGTCACCCACGACCAGGAGGAGGCGATGACGGTGGCGGACCGCATGGCGGTGATTGAGCGCGGCCACATCGTGCAGGTGGGAACGCCGGCCGAGATCTACGAGCAATCGAATTCGCGCTATGTCGCGGATTTCGTCGGCGACGTGAACCTGCTGGAAGGACGCCTTGCGGCAACCACCCCCGGCGAATCCCTGATCCAGGGCACCGGCGGCGCTGCGCTGCGGATCGCGCAGGCGGTCGATGCCGCGCCGGGCGCATTGGTCTGGGTGGCGCTGCGCCCGGAGAAGGTGCGCATCGGCCTCGATCGGCCGGGCGAAGCCCGCGAGAATGTCCTCGCCGGAACCGTTGCGGACGTCGGCTATCTCGGCAATCTGTCGGTCTATCAGGTGCGGCTGGACGATGGGGCGTTGATGAAAGCGACGCTCAGCAACCACACCCGGATGCTGGAGCGCGCGATCGGCTGGAACGACCGGGTGTGGCTGTCCTGGCCGGCCGATGCCGCGATCGTGCTGACGCGTTAGGCCGATGGCACTGCCGGCGGGAGATGCAGCAAGCGGGACGACGCGTTGGCGTCGGGCCGTGATCATCCCTTACGTGTGGCTGATCGCGTTTTTCCTCGTCCCATTCCTCATCGTCTTCAAGATCAGCCTGTCCGAGACGACGATCGCACAGCCGCCTTACCTGCCGGTGCTGGATTTTTCCGCCGGCTGGGAGGGTTTCAAGCGCTTCGTGGGCGCGCTTTCGTTCGACAATTACCTGGCGCTCGCGTCGGACCGGCTGTATCTCGCCGCATATTTGAAGAGCCTTGAGGTCGCGGCGTTCTCCACCCTGATGCTGCTCGTGCTCGGATATCCGTTCGCCTACGCGATGGCGCGGGCGCCGCGCCGGCTGCAAGCCGCGCTGGTCGTGCTGGTGGTGCTGCCGTTCTGGACCTCGTTCCTCATTCGCGTCTACGCCTGGATCAACATCTTGCAGCGCGACGGGCTCTTCAACCAGGTGCTGACGGCGCTCGGCATCGTCGAGGAGCCGGTCGGCTGGCTCTCGACCAACACCGCGGTCTACATCGGGATCGTCTATTCGTATTTTCCGTTCATGGTGCTGCCGCTCTATGCGGCTTTGGAAAAAATCGAAGTCTCGCTCCACGAGGCCGCCGCCGATCTCGGCGCGCCGCCCGGGAAGGCGTTCTGGCGCATCACCATTCCGCTATCGCGGCCGGGCATCATTGCCGGATCGCTGCTCTGCTTCATTCCGATCATCGGCGAATTCGTCATTCCTGACCTGCTCGGCGGCTCCGCCACCTTGATGATCGGACAGACGCTGTGGACCGAGTTCTTCGCCAATCGCGACTGGCCGATCGCTTCCGCCGTCGCCGTGGTGCTGCTGTGCCTGCTGATCGTGCCGATCCTCATCTATCAGCATCAGCAGGCGCGCGAGATCGAAGGCCGTTGATGCCATGCGCAAGGGGCTCTCGGCATTCAATATCGCCAGCGTGGTGCTCGGCCTCTCTTTTCTCTATCTGCCGATCGCGATCCTGGTGATCTACTCGTTCAATGCTTCGCGGCTGGTCACGGTGTGGGGCGGCTGGTCGCTCGAATGGTACCGCGAGCTCCTCGCCGACGGCGCGATGCTGGAATCGGCCTGGGTGTCGGTACGCGTCGCGCTGATCTCGGCCACGGCAGCCACGATGCTGGGCACGCTCGCGGCGGTGGCGCTCGCGCGGGGCGGCAGGTTCCGCAGCCGCCTGCTGTTCACCGGCCTGCTGTACGCGCCGCTGGTGATGCCGGAAGTGATCACCGGGCTGGCTTTGTTGCTGCTGTTCGTCGCGATCGAGCTCGATCGCGGCTTTTGGACCATCACCATCGCGCACACCAGCGTGACGCTGTGCTTCGTCGCGGTGGTGGTGGAATCGCGCTTGCTGACCTTCGATCGCAGCCTCGAGGAAGCCGCGATGGACCTTGGCGCGTCGCCGCTGCGCAGCTTCCTGCTGGTGACGCTGCCGCTGATCCGGCCCGCGATCGCCACGGGCTTCTTGCTGGCTTTCACGCTCTCGCTGGACGATCTCGTCATCGCCAGCTTCACGACCGGCCCCGGCGCCACGACGCTGCCGATCCGGATCTATTCGGAGGTGCGGCTGGGAGTAAAGCCGCAGATCAACGCGATCTGCACGCTCATGATCGCGACCGTGGCGCTCGGCGTCATCGCCGCCGCGCTGCTCAACCGGCGCCGCGAGTTGCAGCGCGAACCCGTGGATCTTACCGCGAAGCTGTGACGAAGCTTGCCGGCGGGCTCGGGAAACCGATCCCGCCCGTCAGTGGCTCGCGGCGTCGTCGGACCGGGCACCCTCCTGCGGAGCCGAAGCAGGGTCTTGCCCGACTGCCGGCGCGGCTGCGGCGGCCGGTTGCGCCGGCGCCTCCTGTGCGGCCGACGAAGGGGCGGCGGCGGGCTGCGCCGCTGCGGGCTGCACCGCCGGAGCTTTCGGCGCGGGCCGAATCATCCGGTCGATGACCGAGCGCACCGCATCCCGGGTCTTGGGATCGCGCACCGCATCGAGCAGCGGCGCGGCGGCGCCGGAACGGCGGATCAGGATCTCGGCATCGGGTAACAGCAGCGGATCGTCCCAGGGCCCCTGGATCACGAACGGCAACTCGAACGTGGGCGGGCTGTCCGCCACGGCAGCGACCAGGCTGGCGGTCCCCTTGAGGTCGAGATCTCGCGCCGGGATCGACGCCGAGCCCCCAAGCGCGAGTCGCACCGTCGCGCTCTCCAGCCTCACGTCCTCGATGTTTGCGGTCCCTTCAGCAAGCCTCAGATTCACGGTCAAATTATCGAACGGCGTGCGGCCGCTGCGAAACTCGCCGCCCCCCGACAGCGGACGGCGCTCCAAGCGCTTGAGCAGCTGCTCGATGTTGAGCCCGGACAGCGAGCCGTTTTCGGCCACGAGACTGGCCGTGCCGCTCAAGGTTTGGGTCAGCGCGAGCACGCTCTCGCCGGCGGCTTCGACGGCGAACACCAGCGTGCCCTTGCCGTCGATCCGGCGCATGCCGAACAGATCGCCGAGGCAGCTCTCCAGGTCGACATTGGCGAATTGGAGCTGCGATTTGATCTCGGCGCCGGATTGCGATCTCGCGAGCGCCAGGGATCCCTTGAGCACGCCGCCGAATGCCTGCGATTCGCCGATCGCGAGCGTCAGGCGCCCATCGCGCAGATTGGCTCCGATGGCGGTGCGGCCGAGCTTGGCGTTCCCCAGATTGATGCGCGCGGCCGAAAGCCGCAGATCCACGTCGAAATCGGCCAAGCCATCGAGCGCGATCGGCACGCGGCTCCAGTCGCGCCCGCGCGCGCGCAGCACGTGCGCAGCCGAAATGTAGGGCGTGAGGTCGAGCTCGTCGGCCGCGAGCGTACCCTGCACCGTCGGCCGTCCGTCCGTCGCGAACGCGAGCACGCCATCCCCGCTGTTGCCATCGAGCTCGATATTGACCCCCGACAGCGCCACGGTCCCGGCGACCAGGGTGGTGTGGGCCTTGAGCGCGAAGCGGCCAAACCCGCTGCCCGGGAGCGGTTTCTGGCCTGCCCATATCAGCGCATTTCGCAGCGATTGCGTATCCGCGGCGAGCGTGCCCTCCATCTTGAGCGTCGGCCGCCGGCTGATGTGGCCATCGAAGCCGGCCCGGAACGGCTGGCCGCTCACTCGCAGCTTGAGTCCGGCGCGCTCGCCGTCGAGCGCGGCGGAGAGATCGTTGAGATTCAGGCTCAGGTCGATCGGTTCGGCACGCCACACGAAGCGGCCGGTGGCGACGAAGCTCTTGGCGATCGCCGGCCACGCGAGCGACATCTCGACGTTGGAGAGGTTCTCCAAGACGCCGCGTGCATCGTCGCGGATTTCGATCGTGCCGTCGGCGATGCGGATTTCCGAGAAGGACATCGACGGGTCGGCCAGGGTTGCCGCCGGCTTGAGCGCGCCGGTCAGCGCCTCGGCGACGCCGGACCAGTTCGAGCCCGCTTCGGGCGCGAAGCGGATCGAAATTTTGGGCCGCAGCAGCCAAAGATCGGCGGCCTCGATGCGACCGAACAGCAGCGGGAGCAACCGCAGCCGGGCAGTCACGCGCTCCGCGGTAAGCGGCCGTTCGTCACTGCCCTGATGGCCGAGGCTCACCTCGTCGAAGCTGACCGTGCCCCACGGGAACAGGGAAACGGAGGCCTCGCCGCGAATCAGCGGCTCGAAGCCGGTCACCGCCCGGATCTCGGCCTTGATGGCGTTGCGTACGGTCTCGGCGGGAATGAGCAGCGAAATCGCCACGAGCGCCGCCACCCCGGCCGCAACCAGTGCAGCGACGAGGATTCCCACGCGTTTGAAACCGCCAGCCGCGATCACGATGTTCAACCCTTAGAGGATCCGAGCGCCGACGAAGGGCCGGCAGAGCGTCGGCCACTCCTGACGCCGCTCTGTGACCCTTTCGTGGCTTTCACGCGCAGATCGCGGCCGGAGCCGCCCGGATATCAAGGGTCACATGCTCGCCAGCTTGCTCCGGTTACCTCTCCCGGAAAAGGGAGAGCCTGCCCTCGAGCTTGACCCGAGGGTCGACCGGCCCGGATCAAGGCCAGGCTCCGCGGTCGGAGAGCGGTCGCGATCCTCCCCATCCCTCCCCTTTTCAACGGCAGGAAGGTGATTGCGGCTCGCTCAGCCCCAAAGACGACAAGCCCGCATGAGCAGGACTTTCAGGCTCAATTCAGCTTCGGATCGACCTGGAAGCCGGCCTCGGTCCTGGTGCGGATCTCGTCGACGGTGACCTTCGGGGCGATTTCGATGAGGGTCATGCCGCCGCCCTTGTGCTTGTCGATCGTGAAGACCCCGAGATCGGTGATCACCATGTCGACGACCTGCGCGCCGGTGAGCGGCAGCGTGCAACGCTTCAGCAGCTTGGGCTCGTCCTTGGCGGTGTGCTCCATGATGACCACCACCTTCTTGACCCCGGCGACGAGATCCATGGCGCCGCCCATGCCCTTGACCATCTTGCCGGGAATCATCCAGTTGGCGAGATCGCCGTTCTCGGCGACTTGCATGGCGCCGAGGATCGAAAGGTCGATATGACCGCCGCGGATCATGCCGAAGCTGTCGGCGGAGGAGAAATAGCTCGTCGTCGGCAGCTCGGTGATGGTCTGCTTGCCGGCGTTGATGAGATCCGGATCCTCCTCGCCCTCATAGGGGAAGGGACCCATGCCGAGCATGCCGTTCTCGCTCTGCAGCTGCACGCTGATGCCTTTCGGTATGTAGTTGGAAACCAGCGTCGGAATCCCGATACCGAGGTTGACGTAGAAGCCGTCGCGCAGCTCCTTGGCGGCGCGGGCGGCCATCTCTTCGCGGGACCAGGGCATCGTCGTTGTCTCCTGCTCAGGGGCGCGGCCGCGTGGTGCGTTGCTCGATGTGCTTCGGTGCGTTCAGCGCGGGCACGATTCGCTGCACGTAAATCCCCGACGTGATGATGTGGTCCGGATCGATCTTGCCGGGATCGACCAGGATCTCGACCTCGGCGACCGTGACCTTGCCGGCGGTCGCCATCATGGGATTGAAGTTGCGCGCGGTTTTTCGATAGACGAGATTGCCTTCGGTATCGGCCTTCCATGCGTGCACGATCGAGAGATCGGCGACGAGCCCGCGCTCCATCACGTATTTCTCGCCGTCGAACTCGCGCACCTCCTTGCCTTCGGCAATGATCGTCCCCACGCCGGTCTTGGTGAAAAACGCCGGGACGCCGGCACCGCCGGCGCGAATGCGCTCTGCGAGCGTTCCCTGGGGATTGAACTCGAGTTCCAATTGGCCGGCGAGGTATTGCTGCGCGAAGATCTTGTTCTCGCCGACGTAGGAGGAGATCATCTTGCGGATCTGCCGGGTTTCGAGCAACAGGCCGAGCCCGACCCCGTCGATTCCCGCATTGTTGGAGATCACCGTGAGATGCTTCACGCCGGAATCGCGGATGGCATGGATCAAGGTCTCGGGAATGCCGCACAGCCCGAAGCCGCCGGCCATGATCGCCATGCCGTCGTGCAGCAGTCCGGCGAGCGCCGTCCTCGCGTCGGAATAGACCTTATTCATCGAACCCCACCTGGGCGTTTCGGGATGATCGGCGGCGGAAGGCGCCCGCGTGCTGCTCGACCGAGCGGCAGCGGGGCGACGCTACCCGACCGGGTGGTTGCCGATCAAGACCGCGCCTACAGGCGCCGGGCCGCCGCGGGAGAAGCAACCTCGGCGATCTCGGCGACCAGTTTCTTGACCAGCGCTGCCCCGAACGAGGAGAAGTTCTCCGCAACCATGACGAAGGCGTTGGGTCCGCCGACGACGTTGCGGCGATAATATTCGGCGAGTCCTCCGGCCGGATTGGTGTGTTCCGGATTCCAGACCAGCGGCGTCTCGCTGAGGATGACGAGACCGTTGATGGTGACGCCCTTGACGATTGCGTCGTCCCGCGCCGCGCCGGCGTCGCGTCCGCTGTTGTTGGTGCCGTCGCCGGATACGTCGATGGCGCGGCGCTTCGATGTGAATGGCGCGCGTTCCAGTTGCTCCATCGCGAAATCGATCCCGGCGCTGATCGAGGTCCGGTCGGCGAACGAGCGCGGCGCCTCGACGATGCCGTCGCTGAAGTGGCGGGCACTCTCTGGATCCCCGATCAGCGTCCAGTCGATCACGAGCCGCTGCGACGCCACCCCCGACCACTCCAGGAAGCACACTGCGATGCGTCCGGTCGGACCGGAACGGATCGCGTCGAGCACCTGCGGATTGGTGATTGCGGAGGCGTAACCTTCCCGCTGCAGCTGGAATTTCGCAACGTCGATGCTGCGCGACACGTCTGCCGCCAGCACGAGCAGCAGATCGGCGCTCTCCCCTTCCGCCGCGGCGGGAGCCTGCCCGGCCAACAGCAGTGCCAGAAGGGCGAGGCATGTGCGACGGATGCGAGAGATCACGGTACGTCCCCGGCGAGCTTCGTGTGCCGGACCAGCCTAGCGCATCGACTGTGCGGTTCCTATGGCGGAGCGCGAAACCGAGCTTGGCTCCGGCGGCTTGCAGGCACGACCGCACGGCTGCCGTCTACTCCGCCAGCACCCGGGTCGACGGAAAGGTGATCTCGACCAGGGTTCCGGCATTCACCGCGCTCCGGATCGTGAAAGTCGCCCGATTGGCTTCGACCAGCGCCTTGGTGAGCGGCAATCCCAGGCCGGTTCCGCCGGAGCCCCAGCGCGTCGAAGTCGCGAGCTGGCGGAACGGCTCGAGCGCCGTCTCGATCTCCTTCTCGCTCATGCCGATGCCGGTGTCGCGCACGCGCAGCACGGCTTCGCCCCGCTCGGTGAGCGCAGTCGAGACGATCACCTGGCCGCCGGCTCCCGTGAACTTGATCGAGTTCGACAGCAGATTGAGCACGATTTGGCGGATCGAACGCTCGTCGACCACGACCGCCGGCAGGGTGGGCAACAGCGATGTGCGAATGATGATCCGCTCGCGGTTGGCCTGCGGCTGCATGAGGGCAACGCACTGCTGCAGCAAGGCGGTGAGGTCCACGCTGGTAAAGGTGAGGTCGAGCTTGCCCGCCTCGATCTTGGAGAGATCGAGAAGATCGTTGAGCAGCGACACGAGATGGCCGCCCGAGGCGTGAATGTCCTTGAGGTACTGCCGATAGCGCTCGTTGCCGACCGGGCCGAAACGCTCGTCCATCATGACCTCGGAGAAGCCGATGATGGCATTGAGCGGCGTGCGGATCTCGTGGCTGATCTTCGCGAGAAAATCGGATTTCGCCGAGGACGCCCGCTCCGCCTCGCGCTTGGCGTTGAGCAGGTCCTCCTCCGCCCGCTTCCATTGGGTGATGTCGCGGAGCACCGCGCAGAATTTGCCGGTTCCGTCCGCGATCCTGCCCATCGTCATGAACAGCGGGATCAAGCCGCCCTCGCGCACCCGGCCGATCACCTCGCGGCCGTCGTTGAGCACGCTTGCCACGCCGTTGAGCGACAGCCCGTCGAGATAATCGAGCGCGGCGCGCTGGCTCTCGGGCGCGAACAGATCGCTCAACGGCGCGCCGACGAGGTCGCGGCTCTCGTAGCCGAACAAGGCTTCCGCGCTGCGGTTGAGCGAGACGATGCGGCCGTCGCGCTCGATCACGACCACGCCGTCCGTCGCGGTGTCCAGGATCGACCGCAGCTCGCACGCGTCCGCCTCGGCGCGGCGGAGCGCCAGCTCCGAGCTCTTGAGCCGGTCGCCGGCCTGGAGCAGCACCAGCATGAATGCCGTCTCGGCGCCCCATGACACGCTGAACAGCCGGCCCTCGACCGCAAGCGGCTCGCCGGTGCGCGTGATGATTGCGAGCGTCTGGCCGGTTTCGCCGGACTGGTCGAGCGCGGCGGCGGGTTCGGCGAACACCCGCTCAAGCCCTCCGGCCGCCGCAAGCGCGCCGAGATCCTCGTATCCGGTCCAATCCAGCAGCACGCGATTGGCATGAATGAGCCGGCTGCCGCGATAAACCAGCACCCCGATCGGGAGACGGTCGAGTTCGATCGATTCGGGTTCGCGCGCCGCCGCGTTGGGTGCGGCCGGCATAGAGCCGGGGGCAAAGGCGCTCGGTACCACGCCGGCATCGTCGGCGAGGAACTCCGCGTGCTCGCCGCGCGCAGGCTTTTCCTCCGGTCTTGCGTCCTCCCCGGAATGCTCCGGGAGCCCCGAATTCAAGGCCTGGCCGATCTCCCGGAACGCAGTTCGCTCGACCGCGCTCAACGCGGGCCGCCGCTCGTTTCCGGCGGCGCCGCGAAACGGCACGACATTCTTGGCGGCCGGCACCAGCGTGAGCTGCGGGCGCGAGTCGGTGGATTGTGCGCCGGAAGGCTCGCGGACATCGACTGCGCTGGATTCGGCGGCGGCATCGGACGGCGCGGCGCTTCGGGCGGCGATCGCGGCCGCCACCCGCGCAACGTCCCGGCATACGCCGAAGCCGCGGTAGCCGCGAAACGTTCGATCCCGATCGAAGACAGGCAGTCCCGAAAGCTCGACCGCGAGCCGCTCCGCGCTGCCCTCCACCGGCCAATCCACCGTGATGCCGCTCCACGTGTCGCGCGAGGCGATCGCACGCTCCACGCGTTGTTCCGGGTCGAGCCCGAGCTCGGCGGCGATCTCGTTCCAGATCCGGCCGATTTGCGCAACGGTCTGCCCGCCCATCGCCTCGGCAAAATCCGTCGAGCCGACGGTAAATCGACCCTCCGGGTCGATCAGCCACACGAAGCGGAGCGGATGGCGCCGCTCGGGCCCAGGAGAAACCGCCACAGTCTCGGCCGCGGCGGGCCCGGCGGGTTCCGCCTGCTCCGGTTTGCGTTCGGCCGCAGGCCCTGCGGCCTCTTCCCCAGCGGGAGGCGCCGGAGCCGGCTGCGCTTGCGCAGGCCCGATCCGGGGCGGAATTTCGTCCACGAGGATCTCGGAGGGCAGGGGCTGCGAGCGATCGGGCTCGACTCCGAAAATTGCGAGCACGACGGAATGGCCGCCGCTGCCGATCCGCTCGAGCTCCGCGGGCCCGATGCGCGTGTTGCCGCTTGCGCGCCCGCAGTTCAGGGCCTCGGCCGCCAGTGCACCAGCCTCCCAAGCCGCGAGCGTAGTGATCTGGCCGAGCCGAGCGGCACCCTCCGGGCTCGCATGAAGGAGCGCGCCATCGGGGGAGAACACCGCGATCGCCGCTTCCGCGTCCGCAAACGCCCTGCGGACGCGTTCCGCAAGCGGCATGTCGGATGCTGCGTGCTCGGCCGCGACCATCAGGATCGCCGCGACTTCGTCTATCGCGAGCCGCGAGCAGGCGCACACCGTCGTGCGCCCGATACCGGCCGAAAGCCCGCGGATCCGTTCGAGTCGCGCGGCGCCGGAATGGGGTAGGCTGGCGGCGAGCCGCGCAACATCGGTGGCCAAAAGATCGCCTGGCGAAATCGCCCGCTGCGTAACGGTTGCGGGGCTCGATGATCCTCGGAAACGGGCGCCCGCCGCATTCGTCCAGACCATGCGCAGGGGCTCGACCGTGCAGAGCCAAGCCGGGACCGGGCTCGTCACGTGAGGCGAGAGCCTGGGGTGGCGGACCAGCGCGAGGACCGGGTTCGTCATTGCGAGTAAAGGATGCGCAACACCGGCTACTCCCGGGCGTTTCGTCTCCGGCGTAAAGGAACCCTTATTAGTGCGGGGGTTCCCTGGCGTCCACGTCGGGTCGCCGTTGCGGCTGCAGGAGGCAGGGATAACGTTAACGCCGCCGCCGCGTGTGGCTTTCTTATAAAGCGATTCGCCTGCGGCACTATGATACGCTGACTGACCGGTGCTAGGCGCCAGCGATCCCCGGGCGCCAAAACCATGTTAAGACGCCGGAAACGGGAGGCGACGATGGCCCAGGAGCGCATGCCGAAATTCGAAATCCCCGCCGAAATGCGGCAGGTGGCGGAGCAGAGCGTCGAACAGGCGAGAAAAGCCTTCGATGGCTTCATTGCGGCCGCCCAGCAAGCGGTCAGCACGTTCGAAGGTCAAGCCGCGGTGGCACAGGCCGGGGCGCGGGACGTGGGCAAGAAGGCCATGACCTTCGCGGAGCAGAACGTAGCGAATTCTTTCGACTTCGCGCACAAGCTGGTCCGCGCCAAGGACGTTCAAGAAATCCTCCGGCTCCATTCCGAGTTCATCCGCGCTCAGATGGAATCGCTTTCCAACCAGGCGAAAGAGCTCGGAGAGGCCGCGAGCAGGGCCGCCAAGGAGACGGGCAAGCCTACGGGTTCGTGATCGCCGATCCGAGCCTTTTGGCTGAAATGACCGCTGTGACTGCTGCACTGCGACAGAGTGTCCCATCGGTGCGGGTGGGCTGATTTTCTTCACAATTGCGGCGACTAGTCCCGCCCGCGTAAGCAATCGCCTGTCGCATCCGACCCCGCGGGTCAGGAAAATTCACCTGCGATTTCCGTGACTTCAGATCGCACGACCGTTGCCGGCGTTTCTTCGGAGCCGCCTCGACGCCTGCATTTTGCAATGCAGTAGTTATGTTGCATCGCACCATATCCAGTGTTATATAGCGGGCGCGTAATTGCCCGGCGCTCGGCGGAGTGGAGCACATTCGCCGCGGGGACGAGACGGGATCCATTCGAGGCATCGGACCGGCGGCGGCGGGTTCGAAGAGCCGGACATGCTGCCGCCCTGTGACGGAGGAGTGCCATGACGGAAGCGACGACCAGTGTGAAATCCAAACCGGTGAAAGCGGCCGCGCCGGTCAGCTCGATCTTCGAGCTGCCGAAGTTCGATTTGCCGAAGTTCGACCTGCCCAAGCTCGAGGTTCCCGCGGCTTTCCGCGAGATCGCCGAGAAGAGCGTGGCGCAGGCCAAGGATGCCTACGAGCGCGTGAAGGCCGCCGCCGAAGAGGCGACCGATGTGCTCGAGGACACCTACACGACTGCTGCCAAGGGCGCTGCCGACTATAACCTCAAGGTGATCGAGGCGGCCCGCGCCAACACCAATGCGGCATTCGATTACGCGCGTGAGCTTCTCGACGTGAAGTCGTTCTCCGAGATCATCGAGCTGTCGACCGCGCATGCGCGCAAGCAGTTCGATGCCGTCTCCGAGCAGACCAAGGAGCTTGCGGCGCTTGCCCAGAAGGTCGCGACCGAGACCGCCGAGCCGCTCAAGAGCGGCGTCACCAAGGCGTTCCGCAAGGTTGCCTAAGTTCGGGCTTCGTTCGCGATCCCGAGTTGTAGCGTTGCGTTGCGTACCAAAGCCCGGGCCCGTCGCCCGGGCTTTATCTTTGCGGCAATGGTTGCTCAGGGGGCTCGAACGAACGGCATTCGCCGCTCGAAATCCTTGCCGCTCGTCCGCGCCCAAGTACCTGTCAAGTACTTGGCCGGACCTTGCCAATACCCGCCTTCTCTCCTAGTTTCCGGCGTCTCGCCGATCGGTGCAGCCCGTGCAGCTGTAGCTCAGTTGGTTTAGAGCGCCTGACTGTGGATCAGGAGGTCGGCAGTTCGAATCTGCCCAGCTGTACCAATCTTATCAATAGGTTAGAAGAAAATCTCTGAAGCCTTTGGCACTGCCTTGGCACCCAAACAAAGCCGCCCATTTCCGAGCGGCAGAAAAGAACTATTCACGAGCAGTTTCCGATTCAAGATCGGTTGAAAACTTGACCGTGACGCCCTCGATTTCAAGATTCTCGGGGTAGATCTCCCCATATTCGACCGAGTATTTACCCGTCTTATCATCCTTGAAGAGGGTGATCGGGATGGCGACGTAGACGGTCTTCAATTCACGCTTCAGTAACCCCGTCGGCCGACCCTGGAGCCGTACACACCCTTGTGGCATGCCTCAGGCGCTCTGGAATAGCCGACCGAAGGCGATTGGGGCAAGGTGGGCCTCCTCCGGCCGCCGTGGCGCTAGGTTCAAGCGGGGAAGGACAGTGATTGCCAAAGGAAATAAGCCGCAACGGGCCCGGCGGGGAAGACCCCCAAAAACGCGGCGAAGGGTTCAGGCGGACCCGGATCGCATTAGGTCCCTGAAGCTCCGTCGATTCGAGCTCAAGCTGTCGGAAATAGACTTTGAGCGTCTTGACCGGTTGGTGGGCCTGACGGGCGCGGCCTCTATGGGGGAAGTCATTCGGGACGCGGTGCGAGAGTACGAGGCAAGGATTATTGGCGGGAAGAAAACGGACAAATAATCTTCCGCCCGCCGTGGTCCTAGGCGTTTTTCTTCAATGATCAGAATCGCTTACGAATTCGATTGACTTGCATGCGATATACGTATACGTATTACGGATATGTAATTGGGCAGGGATTGGATTGGGATGCCAATAGGAGGCCATAGATGAACAAATTGTCCCGAGTTCTAGCGTTGCTATTGGCTGGCACATGCATCGGCGGACCGTCGGTCACGGTACCCGCCCAAACGATCCAGTCCGAAAGAAATGCCCCAGCTCCTGCCAAGCCCAACATTCCAAATGCGCGGAAGGAGTTCCGCGCGATGATCCAGCAATATCAGGGCGAGTTGGATCAGCTGAGCAAGGATGTTGCGGATGTCAGTAAGAAACTCGAAGCGCAGTCCGGTGCGTCGATTGAGTCAGGGAAGGCGCAGGTGGATGCCCTCCGCCAGCGCTTAATCCAACTCGGCGCGCAATTGCAGCCCGACGCTCCTCTGCCGCAGAACGTCGAGCGTTTCCAAAGCTGGATCTCTGCGCAGCTTGGGCGGGTGAACACCCAACGCCAAACGCTCGGCGTCGAGTTCGTCGAGCAACTCATCAGGCGGTATCAGCAGTATCAGCAGGAAGTGACTGCCGAGCGGGAGAAACTGGTCACCGGCTCAAAGGCAATCGACAGCTTGCTTGGCGAGCTTACCATGAGCGAGTTGCGGATATCAGAGCTGCTTGTGGCGGATGACGCCGGAGCCGCTGTGCAGGAGCTTAAGAGACTGGTCAGAGACATAACCAACACGATCGAAAGAATTCGCAGACAGATCCGCATACAGACCGGCTCTCCCGGAGTGTAATCAAGGACTCGAATTGCTCAGGCGTGCATTCGTGCGGTGTTGGCGGAACGCGATTCCTCGCCTTCAGCAAGAGTGACGTATTGGCTGGCGAGCAGTCGATATTCTGCCTT
>WNGF01003090.1_pt1 | contig 34195 bp, 24 predicted proteins | sample 5400641 | NCBI WGS metagenome assembly WNGF01 (sample SAMN13153371, study PRJNA577476) | soil metagenome | isolation source: 80 cm soil or saprolite under grassland replicate 2 | place: USA:California | collected 2016-06-15 | reverse complement strand
GCAGAAGATCCTTTGCTGCAAAACGCAAAATAGGCGGCCGGTCTTCAGGCCGTGTCGGAAGCCCGCGCTGTGCTCGCATTGAATCATCCAAACGTCGTTACTGTTTACGAGATTGGACACGAAGCCGACGCACAGTTTATCGCCAGCGAGTTCGTCAAGGGCGACACTCTGCGTGAGCGGATGGCGGGTGCGCCACTGAAAGTGGGTGAAGCATTGGAGATCGCAGTTCAGGTCGCCAGCGCATTGGCTGGGGCACATCAGGAAGGCGTGGTCCATCGCGATATCAAACCTGAGAACATCATGCTGCGGCCGGACGGTTACGTGAAGGTTTTGGACTTTGGCATCGCCAAGCTGACTGAGCCGCAAGTGCCTTCCTCGCAAACCGAAGCGCCCACGCTGATGAAAATTCAAACGCGACCGGGAATGGTTTTGGGCTCGGCGCATTATATGTCGCCGGGAATGGTTTTGGGCTCGGCGCATTATATGTCGCCCGAACAGGCGCGCGGTCTGCCGGTCGATGAGCGCACAGACATCTGGAGTTTGGGCGTTGTGCTTTACGAGATGATCGCCGGGCGAGTGCCCTTCGACGGTCAGACGCCGAGCGATTGTATCGCGGCGATTCTCGATAAAGAGCCGCCGCCGTTGATTCGCTTTGCTCCCGATGTGCCTGATACTCTGGATCTGATCGTCTCGACCGCGCTGACCAAAGATCGCGAAGAGCGTTATCACTCAATCAAGGAATTACTGGGCGCGTTGCGCAGACTGAAGCAACGATTGGACGCCAGCGCCGAACTGGAACGCTCGGCCCCGCCGCAAAGCAGCGGCCTGTCTACGGCGAGCGGGAGCGGTGAAGCAGTCGCACGACTATCGGGCGAAGCAAGCGCAACCCAGCCGATAACTCATTCAACCTCGAGCGCCGAGTACATTGCGACAACAATCAAGCGACACAAGACGGGCGCGGCGCTCGCGCTTGTCACGCTCGTCGTCGTCTTAGTCGGCGTGGGTTTTGCGCTCTACAAACTGCTGACACGGACTAAAACTGATGCGACGTTGCGCGCGCCGAAGTTCACGGCGTTGACGACGGGAGGGCGCGCTGCCGATCAGCCGATTGACGGATTGGTGACGATCTCGCCTGACGGCAAGTACATCACCTACTCGGCATTTGATGAGCATCAGCAGTCGGCGTTGTGGGTCAAGCAGGTCTCGACGAATAATCAAGTGCAACTCGTGCCGCCCGCCGTCTGCTTCTACTTCGGCACGACCTTCTCGCCTGACGGCGAGTTCGTTTACTACGTCAGGAGAGTGGGGGGCAGCATAAACGCGACGCTCTACCGCGTGCCCGTCATTGGTGGCGCGCCCATCAAAGTGTTGGACAACGTCTGGAGCACGGTCGGCTTCGCGCCCGACGGCCGGCGCTTCGCCTTTGTGCGCAACGAACTGGTTGAGCGCGAGGAACGTTACGAGATCATGTTGGCCAACACGGACGGCAGCGGCGCACCAACCGTGCTCGCGACTGTGAAAGCACCGCAGCATTTCTCCAATGAGACCGCGCCCTCTTGGTCGCCCGATGGGAAGACAATCGCCCTCGCGCTCAGAACGGACACGGGCTTGATCAACTGCACGGTGGTCGGCGTGTCGGTCGCAGATGGCAAGCTCGCGCCACTCACTGCGCAGACGTGGCCCGACATGGGGCGCGTCCTCTGGCTGCCGGACGGGAGTGGTCTCGTCTTCACCGCAGTGCCGTCACAGAACACGACGGGTACACAGGTCTGGTATCTCTCTTACCCCGAAGGCAAGGCGCGGCGCATCACAAACGATCCGAACGGCTACGGCGGCATCAGCCTCGGGCTGACGGCGGACGGCACGACCATCGCCACGATCCAGAACCGCACGACGGGCGCGGTCTGGATCGTCGCGCCGAACGAAGACGAAGGTCGGGCGCGCAAGATCACAAGCGGCGGCTCGGTAGACGGTTACGACTCGCTCTCTTGGCTGCCCGACGGGCGCATCGTTTATAACGCGCGCGCAGGCGACAACGCAGACCTCTGGGTGGTGAACGCCGACGGCACGAACCGCCGCCAACTGACCAACGACGCCTACTGGGAGTACGCCGCCAAAGCTTCGCCCGACGGGCGCTACATAGCGTTCGAGTCGGAACGTGGCGGCAACTTGAATCTCTGGCGGATAGACGCGGACGGCAAGACGGCAACAACCCTAAGCAGTTGACCGAAGGCGATGGTGTTGATAACCAACCCGTCTTCTCGCCCGACAGTCAGTGGGTCGTCTTCACGTCCACGCGTGCCGGCAAGCCGACCGCCTGGAAAGTCAGCATTCAAGGCGGCGCGCCCGTGCAGCTTACTAACGAACACACATACAGCCCCACCGTCTCGCCCGACGGGAAGCTCATCGCCTATGGCCACGTCGTCGAGCAGCCCGGCCAACCTCCCCATCCCGAAGAAGTCTTTATCCCGTTCGAGGGCGGCCCGCCCGTCAAGACGATGGCCCTGCCGGATTTTGCAACGCCCGGGCGCGGCGGTATGCAGTGGATGCCCGACGGGCGTGCGCTCGCCTTCGCGGGTTTGCGCAACAACGTCCTCAACGTCTGGGCGCTTCCGCTTGACGCTGCACCGCCCCGACAGTTGACCAACTTTACCTCCGACTTCATACGCAATTACGCCTTCTCGCCCGACGCGCGCCAAATTGCCGTCTCGCGCGGCCTTGAGATCAATGACATCGTGCTGATCAAAGATTTTCGCTAGCCGATTCGCGGCGAAACCGGAGTTTTCCACCCGCTGGTATTCTCGCTATAATGACCTCAGTTTAACTAACGAGTCGGCCACAATAAGGCCACAATAAGTCATTCGAGAAAGGCTAAACCATGCCATATCTCAAACCTGAACGTCCGGAGAAAGTGAGCGCGCCTTCGCTGCGAGCCAGCAAGGAACGCGGTGAGCTTTTGGTTTGCCTGACTGCGTACGATTATCCGACCGCGCGGATCGTCGACGAAGCGGGCATCGACATCATCCTGGTCGGCGACAGTCTCGGCAATGTCGTGCTGGGCTATGGCAACACCGTGCCGGTGACTCTGGAAGAAATCCTGGTCCACGTAAAAGCAGTCCGGCGCGGCGTCCAAAGAGCGCTCCTGGTGGCCGACATGCCGTACGGCAGTTTTCATACCGGCGCGGATGATACGGTGCGGGCTGCTTTGCGGCTCGTCAAAGAAGGGGAAGCTGAAGCGGTCAAGCTCGAAGGCGGACAAAAGCGGGTCAAGCTGGTACAGCGGCTGGTGAATGAAGAGATTGCCGTAATGGGTCACATTGGTCTCACGCCGCAGTCGATCAATCAGCTCGGCGCATATCGCGTGCAAGGTAAAACCGCCGATGCCGCGCGCCGGCTGCTCGACGATGCGCGTGCCCTGGAAGACGCCGGTGCGTTTTCGCTGGTGCTTGAATTAGTGCCGCGCGAAATCGCCCAAATGATTACTGAGAGTGTCAGCATTCCCACCATCGGCATTGGCGCAGGCGCGCATTGTGATATTCAAGTGCTGGTGTTTCATGACCTGCTGGGCATGGCCTTCGGTAAATTGCCGCGCTTTGTGCGTGAATACGCGAACCTGCGCGAAACGATCACGGATGCCGTCACCCGCTGGGCCGAAGACGTGCGCAATGGAACTTACCCGGCCGAAGCAGAGTCCTACGGCCTGCCTGCACAAGCGGCCGAAGAGTTGAGGATTGAGACAAAGAGGAATTGAGGCTTAAACAATCCTGAGTTGCGTTGTCTGGTCTTTGGTCTTTGATCTCTGGTCTTAGAAAAACGAAGACCGAAGGTCAAAGATCCGTCCTTTTTATGGAAATTATCAATCGTCGCAAGCGCATGATGTCGGTTGCCCGCAGGCTGCGCCGCGAAGAGAACCGGAACATCGGATTTGTGCCGACGATGGGAGCGCTGCATGACGGGCATCTCAGTCTGATTCACGAAGCGCGGGCGTTGTGCGATGTAGTAGTAGTTTCGCTCTTCGTGAATCCAGCTCAGTTGCCTCGCGATGCAGCATTGCTGGCCGAGTACAACGTCGATTACGTTTTTGCGCCGGCAGTCGAAGAGATGTATCCGCCGGGATTCTCGACTTATGTTACGGTCGAAGGCCTGACCGATAAACTGGAGGGCGCCGCGCGCCCGCGTCATTTTCGCGGGGTCACGACGGTGGTCGCCATTCTGCTGAACATCGTGCGGCCGGATTTTGCTTTCTTCGGACAAAAAGATGCGCAGCAGGCGATTGTCATCAAGCAGTTGGTTCGCGATCTCGCGTTTACTTGCGAGATTGTGGTCGCGCCGGTTGTGCGGGAAGAATCCGGCCTGGCCATGTCTTCGCGGAATAGCTATCTGACCGGAGATGAGCGCCGCGCGGCCCTGGTTCTAAACCGCGCGCTGCTAAAGGCCAGCGCGGCCTACGAGGATGGTGAGCATAACGCCACGCGCTTAATCGACCTCGTGACCGCGACAATTGAAAATGAACCACTGGCACGGATTGACTATGTGTCGATAAACGACGCCGAAACGCTCGAGAACGTCGACAAAGTTGATGAACGACCGGCGCTGTTGTCGCTCGCGGCTTTCATTGGCAAGACCCGATTGATTGACAACATCGTGCTCGGGAAGACGAAGAAGAACGTCATCAGTGCTAACGCGTAGTGTCGCTTTCGCACTGTGGCTGGAGGTGATGTTTCACGCAAAGTAGCAGAATCGAAAAGCCGCGGGAAAGATGAAACGTAAATCTCATATTTCATTTATGCTCAACGGCGAGCCGGCAGAGGTTGCGTTTGCCCCGCACAAGACGCTGCTCGAAGTGCTGCGTGAAGATCTGGGCTTGACCGGCACGAAGCATGGCTGCGAGCTGGGCGAATGCGGCACCTGCACGGTGCTGGTCGATGGCCGTTCAATTCTCTCCTGTCTGATGTTGGGCTTGGATGCCGAGGGCCGGGAAGTCACGACCATTGAAGGCATGGCTGAAGACGGGCGCCTGCACCCGCTGCAGGAAACATTTGCGGATCTCGGCGCGGCCCAGTGCGGCTACTGCTCGCCGGGTTTCCTGCTGGTCGCGAAAGAGTTGCTCGAAAAGTCGTCTAACCCTTCGCGCGATGAAATCAAAGAGGCGTTGTCCGGCAATCTGTGTCGCTGCACCGGCTACATCAAGATTTATGAGGCGGTTGAGTTGGCAGCGGCGCACATGCGTGGGGAGGCAGTAGAACTAAACAAGGAATCAATTTATGGGTTGTGATTCAACTCTGTTGGTTTCGCACACGGAATTCCGATTCAAGGTTAGTAACCCCTTCAGGTTAGGAAGGGGGCTCGCCCCCCGCTTAGACTCTAGTAACCAGAAAGCGGGGGTAAACCCGCCTTCCTAACCTGAGAGATTGTTCAGCTGAGTTATCAATTGCGATCGTTGAATGCCTGATAACAAACAAAACAACGGAAAGCCACTCAAGGTAGTAGGCAAACCCTTCCGCAAAGTCGACGCGCGCGCGAAGTGCACGGGGCAGACGAAGTTTGCCGATGATATTTTTTTACCGCGCATGCTTTATTGCAAGATTCTGCGCAGCCATTTGCCGCATGCGCATGTAAAGAACATTGACCTCTCTAAAGCCCTCGGGCTGCCTGGAGTCATTGCGATCATCACCGGAAAAGACCTTCCGATTCCGTACGGCATTCTCCCCGTCAGCCAGGACGAGCACGCCCTCTGTATAGATAAGGTCCGCTTCATTGGCGATCCGGTAGCTGCAGTGGCGGCGATTGACGAGGACGTCGCGTTTGACGCGATGAATTTGATCGAGGTTGAGTACGAGCCGCTGCAAACAATTTCTTCGATTGAAGAAGGTGTCATGATCGATGAGCCGCGTATTCATGAATACGGAGACGGCGGCAATGTCCACAAGAAGGTTTCCCTTGAGTTTGGCGAAGTGGAAGCAGGATTCGCCGAGGCGGACCTCATTCGCGAAGACATTTTCTTTTACGAAGGCAACACACATTTGCCGATGGAGCAGCACGCCGCGGTTGCTCACTTCGATTCAGATGAAAAGCTGACGCTCTGGAGTTCGACACAGACGCCGCATTACGTGCATCGCGCGCTGGCCAAAGTTCTGGAAATGCCCGCCAGTCATATTCGCGTGATCGCCACGCCGAATGGCGGCGGTTTTGGCGGCAAGAGCGATCCTTTCAATCACGAAGTTATCGTCAGCAAGCTCGCCATGATTACCGGCCGGCCGGTGAAATGCACACTGACGCGCGAAGAAGTTTTCTATTGTCATCGCGGCCGCCACCCGGTGCTGATGCACGTCAAGACCGGGGTAAAAAAGGACGGCGCCATCACGGCCATGCATTTCAAATCCTTTCTCGATGGCGGCGCATATGGCAGCTATGGGGTGGCCAGTACCTTCTACACCGGCGCCTTACAGACGGTTACCTACGACGTGCCGCGTTACAAATTCGACGGCTTACGAGTGTTTACGAACAAGCCACCATGTGGCCCCAAGCGCGGGCATGGCACGCCCCAGCCTCGCTATGCCCTCGAAGTCCATCTCGACAAGATTGCGGAACAGCTGAATCTCGATCCCGCAGAGATGCGTAAACGTCACCTGGTAAAGCCTTACTCGGTGACAGCAAATTATTTGCGGATTGGCAGCATGGGACTGGGCGCGTGCATCGACAAAGTTGTCGAAGGATCGGATTGGAAGAATAAATTTTCGTGGAATGGGTACGCAGGCGTCTCGCCTGCTATCCCAACGGGGGTTCGCTATTCTGACTTGGGCGAAAGAGCAGGCGGGACGCCTGCGTACCGTAAACTTCCCGCCGGCAAGGGAATCGGTATCGCGTGCAGTTCATACATTTGTGGCGCCGGGCTGCCAATCTACTGGAACAACATGCCGCAATCGGGGGTGCAGCTTCGGCTCGATCGGCAGGGCGGCGTATGCGTGATGTGCGGCTCGATCGATATCGGCCAGGGATCCGATTCGATTCTCGCTTACATCGTCGCGGAAATTCTGGGAATCGATCCGTTCGACATCCGCGTGGTCACTGCAGATACGGATCTGACGCCGGTTGACCTGGGGAGCTACTCCAGTCGCGTGACCTTGATGACCGGCAACGCCGCGATCCAGGCTGCGGAACGGGCGCGAGAATTGTTGACGATCGCGACGGCCGAAAAACTCGGCGTGCCGATTGAAAATATTTCGTTTGCCGACAGGCGCGCCTTCGACGTCGAAAATCCGGACACAGGTGTTTCGTTTGCGGAAGCTGTAGTGCTCGCTGAATCAAAGTTCGGCACGATCGGCACTGTTGGCTCGTACACACCGCCGCGCTCGCCGGGCAAATACAAAGGCGCCGGCGTCGGGCCTTCGCCGGCCTACAGTTATTCGGCTGCGGTTGCCGAAGTCGATGTCGACGAAAGCACCGGCATAGTTACCGTCGAAAGAATCTGGATCGCGCATGACGTCGGCAAGTCGATCAATCCGCTTTTGGTTATGGGCCAGGTCGAAGGCAGTGTCTACATGGGGCTGGGTGAAATCCTGATGGAAGAGATGGCCTATCGCGCGAATCGAAATGTGGTGCACAAGTTTCCTTCGATGCTGGAGTACAAGAGCCCGACGACGATGGAGATGTGCGACGTGAAGACTTATCTGATCGAAGACGCGGACCCGAATGGGCCCTTTGGCGCTAAGGAAGTTGGCCAGGGACCCTTGCTTCCGGTGCCTCCGGCAGTCGCGAACGCCGTCTATAACGCGGTGGGCGTACGCATTGACGAAGTACCGATCACGCCGGAGAAAGTTTTGAAGGCGCTGCGCGAGAAGAATCGTGGCCGCGACCCTCGTTTAGGCCCAACCTCGATTCCGTCGATCGAATGGCCCGAGCCTTTGCGCGTGCTGACGCCGGCGGAGGGCGGCGACGGGAAAGAGATGCCGCGGGTGGCGGTCCATTCGTAAATATCCTCATGATGCGTCTTCCCAGATTCGACTACCGCATACCGCGCACCATCGCGGAGGCGGTGAAGATTGTCGGCGACACGGGACCGGAAGCTCAGTTTGTTGCCGGCGGCACCGATCTCTACCCCAACATGAAGCGGCGGCAGCAAACGCCGCGCACCGTAATCTCGGTGATGCGTTTGCCGGAATTAAATCAGATTACCGGTGAAGGGAAATCGGGTATCAGAATCGGCGCGTCGATGACGCTGACCGACATTGTTGAGAACCCTATCATCCAACGCGACTATCCTGTCATTGCAAGTGCGGCGCGGACGATATCGACACCCATCCTGCGAAATATGGGCACGATTGGCGGCAATCTGTTGTTGGACACGCGCTGTAACTACTACGACCAGAATTACGAATGGCGCAAAGGAATCAATTTCTGTCTCAAAAAAGACGGCGATATCTGCTGGGTCGCGCCGGGCAGCTCGAAGTGCTGGGCGGTGCAGTCGTCTGATCTCGTTCCGGTGATGGTGGCGATAGGTGCGAAATTTCGTCTCGTCTCGACGCTCGGTGAACGACTGATTGACGCGACCGGCTTCTATAACGACGACGGGATCGATTACCTGAAGAAACGTCCGGACGAGTTGCTGGTCGACATCCATCTGCCACCGACCAATGGTTGGCGCGCGTCCTATCAAAAGTTGCGACGGCGCGGCGCCTTTGATTTTCCGGTGTTGGGTGTCGCGGCTTACGTCAAATACGAAACAGCCGGTATCGGCATCCTCCCTGGCGGTCGGGTTTCGGCCGTCGACTCAAGTGGCCAACGTATCACCGATGCCAAAATTGTCCTCGGTGGGATTGCGCCTTCACCGATTGAAGTAGGCGAAGCAGCCAAAGAGCTGATCGGTCATCAGTTGGACGGCGATCACATCCAGGCTGCAGCTGAAGCCGCTTACATCAAAGCTCGCCCTCTCGACAACACTGACTTCGTTTACCAATGGCGCAAGCAGATGGCGCGGCAATACACAATCCGAGCTCTTCAGGAATTAGCAGTTCCGGCTTGATCTCTGCCCTTTGGTCTTTGGACTTAGGTCTTTGGTCTTAGTAACCTGACTATCGTCCATATGATGACAAAGACCGAAGACCAAAAACCAAAGACCAACGGTGTCGCTGCGATCCTTCTGGCTGCCGGGCGTTCGCGTCGCATGGGCGCGTTTAAGCCCTTGCTGCCTTTCGGTGAAATGACTGTCGTAGAATCATGCGTCAATAATCTTCAAGCAAAAGGCGTCGGGGAACTCGTCGTAGTAGTTGGGCATCGTGCTGACGACGTAAGAAACGTCCTCAAAGAACGCCGGCTGCGGTTTGCGTTCAATCCCGACCCCGAAAGCGAGATGAGCGTTTCGATTGCCCGGGGCGTCGAACAAATCGATAGCGATACGAAAGCGGTGATCATCGCGCTGGTCGATCAACCAGCGGTACCTCGTGAGATTGTCGAGATTCTCATCCGCGAGTGGCGACACAATGATGTAAAGCTGGTCCAGCCTGAATATCAAACTCGCGGCGGTCATCCCATCCTAATCGATATGGCGTACCGCCGGGAACTCTTGAGTCTCGATCCCGAGCGCGGCTTGCGATCGCTGTTTGACGAACATCGGAATGAAGTGCGGCGACTGCCCGTCGAAACGCCTTATGTTGCGCGAGACATGGACACGTGGGAAGATTACCGGCGGCTGCATGAGGAAACTTTTGGCCGGCCCCCGGCTGCTTGAGTCACGTTTTCGCCAATGTTTATGGGCTGATTCGCAGTTGTCCAACTGGATGGGTTGAGTCATCATCTAAGACGCGGTCGATTCTCCCAGGGATTGGAAGCCAGGAAGAATGCACGACCAGGAGAAACTTGATGGTCAATAAAACTCGCAAGACGGTAATGGGAGCGACATTCGTTTTAATAGCAACAATGGTCATTGCCGCTACGGCGGCGCAAAACCGTCCTTCAGACTTCTCGTTCCGGTCAATTGACGGCGAGACCGTAACGTCCGACTCGCTGCGGGGCCAGGTGGTCGTGTTAGCATTCGGGGCGTCCTGGTTACCTCTGTCAAAGAACCAGCTCGAGGGAGTCAAAAAACTCGCTGACGATTACGCGGGCCGGGGGGTGGCAGTCTATTGGGTGAGCACCGATTCCGATTCGCCTAAATCGAAGAACTTCGCTTCAGAAGATCAATTACGAACTCTCGAGCGAAAATACAAGGTAACCGTGCTCCGTGATCCTGATGGCGCCGTTTCCAAAAAATTTGGCGTCAATCAATTGCCAACCGTAGTGATAATCGACAAGCAGGGCAATACGTCCGGCGGGCCGATAGGCGGGCTCGATCCTAACGCGAATCTGACAGCACAACTTTCGGAGCGGCTCAAGAAAATCCTGTAACACGCGCACAGTTGCAGATTGCAGAAAACTACGGAGAGGTCGTTCGCGAGATTTCATTTTCTTCCCGCATTCTCGTTACCAGATCGTAAAGTAGACGCACCGGAAGTCCCATCACATTAAAGTATTCTCCCTTGATCTCTTCGATGAACCGCGCGCCCAGACCCTGGATTGCGTAAGCCCCGGCTTTGTCCATTGGTTCGCCGGTGGATACGTACCAATCGATTTCAGCATCGCCCAGCTTCGCGAATTTCACGTCGGTCGCTGCGTGCGCGACGAATGCGTTGTTGTTATTTGCTATGCCAATCAAGGTGACCCCGGTTAAGACTTGATGCCAACGCCCGCCCAGGTCGCGGAGCATTCGCCGGGCCTGTGACTCGTCTTCAGGTTTTCCAAGAATTTCGTTGTCAACCACGACTACCGTGTCAGCGCCAAGAACGATTCGCGAAGGAAAATGGGGAGCTGCCGCTTCGGCCTTATCACGAGCGAGCCTTTCCACATAAGTTTGCGCGTCTTCGCCTCGATGTCGGGATTCGTCTACCTCAACGGGAAAAGTCTCGAACGGCCAACCGACGGTGCGCAGAATCTCAGCGCGCCTTGGGCTGGTGGAAGCCAGCACGATCCGCGGCAGATTTAGTGCGCTGACTGAATCCGCGTGACGCTCGCCCGCAGCCTCACGAGATGTTTTACTAATTTGGTTTCCGAGTGATTCTTCCATTACACTGCATGCTCATAACGCGGTGATAGATTCTAGATTGAAAGGCGCAATTAATAAATTGTGACGAGTGCAATGCGCCGTTTCAAACTGATATGAACGATATTATTCGCTTGCTGCCCAAGCTCCTCGAGGCTGCCGGTGACAATCATGAGTTTACCGAAAGCCTCGCCAGGGTCGCGTGGAGCCGCGCAGTTGGCGAGGGCTTGCGCGTTCATACGATTCCGATCCGCCTTTCGGGAAATACTCTGGTAGTCGCGGTGGCCGATGCGCCGTGGCAAAAGCAATTGACCGCGATGAGCGCGGAATTGCTGGCCCGCGTTAATGGAGTTTTGGGACGCCATCTGATTCGCTTTCTCGAGTTTCGTGTTTGTCCCGATCAACTTCCAACCAGGAATATCGATATTAAGGAAGCTGAGCTAATCGAGCCGGCATTGGCTAGCGTTCCCGTTGAAATAGTGTCTGCCGCCGAAGACATCAGCGATGAATCCTTACGGGAACACTTCCTCCTGGCTGCTGCCGCTGCGATAAATCGAAGGCAAGGACAGTCGAAAATCTGAAGTCAAAACTCTGGAATTCATTATGCCTATAACTGAAGATGACATTGAAAAAGTTGCGCAGCTGGCGCATCTGGAAATCACGGAAGCAGAACGACATATGTTTGCGCCGCAAATCGCTGAAATCGTTGCCTATGTCGAGCAATTGAATGAAATTGATACCAGCGCAGTTGAACCTGCTCTCGGAGGATTGACGCCTGAAGGCGAACGAACCGAAAGCTCGCGCCGAGATGAAACCGAGCCTTCGTTAGGTCAGAAGATTGCCCTCGACCAGGCGCCCGATCCGGCCTCGGGTCATTTTCGGGTGCCGAAAGTCCTGGCTTAGCTGGTAAGCGCGAGCGCCCTGATCAGAAACCCGACCGTTAGGGAGGGTGCAAGGAAAGTCCACAAAATTATTCGACACCCTCTTGATGAAATCCGCGATCGAAATCCGAAACGAAATCATCCGCCGCGAAACAAGCGCGCGTGCGGTAGTTGAATCTGCTCTCCAGGCAGCCGAGAAACTTAACCGCACCCTCAACGCTTTCCTGGAAATCGATCGCCAGGCCGCCTTGAAGCGCGCTGAAGCAATCGACACAGAAGTGGCCTCGCAGCGAACGGCAGGTGAGCGTACGCTTCCCCCGCTGGCCGGCATTCCGATCGCAATCAAAGACAACATTTGTGTGCGCGGTCTGCAGACGTCTTGTGGCTCGCGCATTCTTGGTCCTTATAAGCCCCCTTACAACGCAACGGCAATCGAACGACTGATTGCCGCGGGCACCGTGATTATCGGAAAGACCAACTGTGATGAATTTGCGATGGGCTCTTCGAACGAGAACTCCGCTTTTGGGCCGGTAAAGAATCCCTGGGACACGTCACGCGTGCCGGGCGGATCATCGGGCGGGTCGGCGGCGGCGGTGGCGGCCGGCATTGTTCCCGTCGCCCTGGGCTCGGATACCGGCGGCTCAGTTCGCCAACCGGCATCGCTGTGCGGCGTGATCGGCGTGAAGCCAACTTACGGTCGCGTGTCGCGGTATGGGTTGGTTGCTTTTGGTTCATCTCTCGATCAGATCGGCGTATTCGCGCGCGAGACTTCGGACGCGGCAGTCGTATTGCAGGTCATCGCGGGCCGAGACAGACACGATGCCACCACTGCTGATGTGGCGGTCCCCGATTATTCCGCGCAACTGAAAGGCAATGCCAGTGGTTTGCGGCTGGGTGTATCGCGCGAGTTGCTGGGTGAAGGTCTGGATGATGAAGTCCGCGATGCAGTCGAAAAAGCAATCGAAGCTTATCGCGAGCTGGGCGCCGAAATCGTAGACATCGATCTGCCGCATGCAAAATACGCGATCGCTGTTTATTACATCATCGCCACCGCTGAAGCTTCATCGAACCTGGCGCGCTATGACGGGGTCCGCTATGGCTTTCGCGCCGAAGACGCGCCGGCGCTGCGTGAGATGTATCGAAAGACTCGCGATGAGGGTTTTGGTGCTGAGGTCAAACGGCGCATCATGCTCGGCACTTATGTTCTTTCTGCCGGTTACTATGACGCTTATTACCTGAAAGCTCAGCACGTGCGCGCGCTGATCAAGCAGGATTTCGCCAGGGCTTTTGAAAAATGCGACGCGATTGTCACGCCCACATCGCCGACGCCGGCTTTCGCGTTCGGAGAAAAGGTCGATGACCCGCTTGCCATGTATCTTAATGACGTATTTACCGTGACGGCGAATCTCGCGGGCGTGCCCGGCATCAGCGTTCCCTGCGGCCTTTCATCTAATGCACTTCCAATTGGCCTGCAATTGCTCGGGCCGCACTGGAGTGAAGCATTGTTATTTCGCCTCGCCCACGCCTATCAAGCGTCGCATCCCCTGAACGCCCAGCCGCAAGTGCACGCCTGATGCCTGGATCCTGGATCGAACTCAGGAGCTAGTGTTTTGGAAATTGATTTCGGAAATCGGCGGAACGCAGGCGCAAGCTCAGCCAATCTTCAAAGATCTCCGGGGTTTGCAACCAGACGCGAAGCCATTCTGCGATTTCAATTTGAGCGGTGCGATTAGTTTCGTCCAGTCTGTTATCCCGAGCCAGTAATTGAGCACGCGCTTTTTCGTTTAGCGCCAGTTCGCGTAACCCTCGTAATTCGCCGCGATTGTTCTCGCGCATGAATCGCTGGCGCTGTTCCTCGAAGCGTTGCAGGATCTTTGCAGCGGTTTTCAGTGTCAGCGGCTTTTCGAAATCGCGATCTCCAATCAAACCAGAATTCATGTCCGCAATGTTTTTTTCGCGCCATCGAGCGTCGAATTCAATCACCTCAGGATGACGCAAGTCGCCGCCCTGGTCTGCCAGGACTCGGGCGATGGCTGCAGGGCTGTCGCTTGCTCCCTTGCCAAATTTATCGTCGAGCCCGCGCTGGATTTTCTCAAGCACTTGTTCGCCGACAGGCGGGCGTCCGAGCTGCGACCAGATTTCAAGGATCGCCTCGCGCATTGTTTTAACCTTATCAGTACTCTGGTTCATCGGAATCGCCAGGACCGCCGCCGATTTCAGGGAAATGAATCGCTGTTGTAGAATCGGCTTTCCAGTCTCTCCTCATTTCGTTTTTCAGGAGACTTTCACATATGCATCAACTTCGTCCCGCTCGCAATTTGAGCATTGACTCAATTCTCGATCAACTCCGCGCCGCGGGCGCGATCGCCATGCTGCTGCTGTTCGGTTTCGCGGCCGCAACCCCGGCCCAACAACGACAGCGTTTGAGCAAAATAGATTTTGTAGGCTTAAAGCATTTGTCCGCCGAGCAGGTTATCACCACCAGCGGGCTCGAGATTGGACAATCAGTCGATCAGAAAACTCTCAATGCGGCGGCCCAAAAACTGATCGACTCCGGTTTGTTTAGAAAGCTCAGCTATAACGTTCACGGCGCACGCGACCAGGCAATTGTTACGTTTAGCGTGGAGGAAGCGGTCCGACGATTGCCGGTGCTGTTCGATAATTTTGTCTGGTTTACTGACGAAGAAATTTACGTAGCTGTGCGACGCGACATTCCATTCTTTGACGGCACCGCGCCCGAGGGTGGCGATACCGGCGATAAGATTGCCGCCGCCCTGCGACGTCTCCTCAAAGAGAAAAACATTTCCGGCGAAGTCGAATATATGCCCTACGGAAATATGCAAACCGGTAAAAAGGAACTGCTTTTTAGTGTTAAAGCCCCCCACACTTCTATCTGCGCGCTTCGCTTTCCCGGCGCCGAAGCGATCTCCGAAGAGCATCTGCTGAAAACATCGCAGCCTTTGCTGGGAAAGGAATATTCGCGCAAGGATGTCGGCCAGTTTGCGCTCTTCACCCTGACGCCGCTGTACCGCCACCTGGGCCATCTGGGAGTAAAATTCTCTGATCCGATTGTGAAAATCGAGACGACTGACCAATGCAAGGAGGGCGTATCGTTGGAAATTCCGGTTGACGAAGGGGTCGTTTATTCCTGGAACAAGGCTGAGTGGTCCGGTAACCAGGCGTTCAGCGCTGATGAATTGACCGCTGCCCTCGGGATGAAGAGCGGCGAGCTCGCTGATGGCGACAAGATCGAAAAAGCGCTGCGATCCCTCAACAAGCTTTACGGTCATAAAGGTTACCTGGGGCTGGGCGTTAAAGAATCATTCGACCTTGATGAACAGTCTAAACTTGCGACCTTCCGATTTGCGCTGCAGGAAGGCGCGCAATATCACATGGGCGAGGTCACCGTTACCGGCTTGTCGGACGAAGACTCACGCCGCGTGAAGGAGCTTTGGACTCTGGCCCCGGGCTCGATTTTCGATTCCGCTTACCTGGATGAATTTTTGGCGAAGTCGGTGCGCGATTTCCTTAGCCGTCATCCGGTTTTCAGCGGCGTTCCGCTCAAGTTTGGCGCCGACATTAAGCCGGACCACAATACAAAAACCGTTAACGTAATTATTGCTTTTAAGTGAACCGTACGGACGGCGGCTGAGGGAGTGCGGTAGACTCGAAGTCAAGATTGATATGTCTGCGCTGGTCGAATTACCGGAGAAGAACGAGTCGGAGGGCCGCTGGAGCGCCGCCGGTGCCCGCGTCTTGCTCGAAAGGGTTAAGGCGGAATTCGACAAAAAGCCCTTTGTTCCGCACCGTTTATTCCGGCAAGGCGACGCGCAAACGATTGGCGCGCATTTTTGGCCGCGCCGTATTCACCGGCGCGCCCAAAGTGAAGACGAACCGCGGCTGTTTGAAGTCGAAACCGATGCGCGCGTGCTCTCCCATTGCCGCTGGCAAGCTAAGCGCGCCTCCCAGCCGACGCTGGTGGCCTGGCATGGCATGGAAGGTTCGACGTCGTCGGGATACATGCTGAGCGTTGCCGACAAGGCCTACCAGGCAGGTTTCAACGTGGTACGCGTTAACCTGCGGAATTGTGGCGCGACCGAACATTTGACAAGCACGTTGTATCACGCCGGACAGACGGGCGACTTGCGAGCGGTAATTGATGAGTTAATAAAGCGTGAGAAACTCTCTCGGTTATTCCTTGCCGGTTTTTCACTCGGCGGAAATCTGGTGTTAAAGGTGGCCGGCGAGTACGGTGATGATCCGCCGCCGGAAATAAAAGCCATCAGCGCAGTCTCGCCTTCAGCGGATCTGCGCGCCAGTTGCGATTTGACTAATCAACCTCGTAACTGGATTTATCGATACGATTTCCTGCTTTCTCTCAAGCGGCGCATTAGAACCAAACAGAAACTCTTTCCCGATCTTTACGATGCGACGGGTCTGCGCCGCATCCGCACCATCGAACAATTCGACGATCGTTTTGTGGCGCCGGCTTTCGGCTTTGCTAATGCCAGCGACTACTATGCGAAAGCCAGCTCGTTGCCATTCATTAGTCGCATACGCATACCGACTTTGATTATTCACGCCGAAGACGATCCCTTCATAGCGTTTCCACCGTTGCGTGATCCCTCGATCGCGGCGAATCCTTACGTCCTGCTGATGGCGCCGAAACGCGGCGGTCATGTGGCCTTTGTCTCCGCAAAACGACGCGACGAAGATCGCTTCTGGGCTGAAAATCGGGTGGTGGAGTTTTGCCGGATGGTTGCCGAATGCCAGACCTAAAGCTACTTCTCGATCTTCTTCAACAATCGATCAGCGTGATTGCGGGCGATGAGCGGAATGTGTTCGTCGGTGCGGAGGTCTTTCAATAACGGGACGAGCTGCTGCGGATCGGACAGCCCGTTGCGCGTGTAGAGCAGTTCGAGTTCATCCATCAACTGCGGCGCGTTCAGCGGTTGAATCTCGCGCGCCACATTCATGTTGAAGATCAAAATCGCCTGATCGGCGACCCGGCGATATTCCGTCACCAGGTTCCAGGCGTTTCGGTTGTTGCTCCAGTTGAATTCAGCAGTGCGCTTCCGCTCGCCGTTTTCCATTTTGATCCACATCGTTCCCAGGTGGGGAAACTGCTTTGCTGACTGGTAGTTTTCAGTTGAATCCAGAAAATGCAATTCACCCCAAAAGCCCAGGATGCGGCCGAGCGCGGCCGTCGATAACTCGATTGGCTCGACAATCGGTGTCTCTTCGTTCTGCCGTTCGAAAATGATCTTGCCCCGGCCCATCGCATCGTGCTCGATCAAAATTCGACGCACGATGAACTGCGGCTGCTTGAATTCGTAGGAATACCGCGTCGCATCGGGCGGCTTCTTGTTTTCTTCTCGCCGCTGCGGAGTTGAATTTGTTTCCGGGGGGCGATCGTTGCGTTTGGTTTCGGTTCCCTGGGGACCAGGTGTCGAAACGGTTGCTCGATTTGCCTGAGCACGTGCCGGAACACCGGCGCAGGCGAATACCAGGACTACTACCAAACACATCATTGATGCCGCAATAATTGGTCGCAAACTCATGACTAAACCTGGAGTCACACCTTATTTGTGGAGAGACGAACCGGACTGGCTTCTGACTTACTTTTAGAGGATGTCTGCAAAGAACGCAAGGTGGGAAGGTTCGTCACCCGGCGCACTCAATGCCGAGAAGGGACCTGCGCTTTTATTCGAATCGGACAGATACAAGTTTCGATACGCCCACTTCTTCCATCGTCACGCCATAAAGCGCGCGCGCGGTTTCCATCGTGCGCTTGTTGTGTGTGATGACGATGAACTGGGTGTTTGCGGACATAGTGACGACTTTATTAGTGAAGCGGCCGATGTTTGCTTCATCGAGCGGAGCATCGACTTCGTCGAGCAGGCAGAAAGGCGCGGGGCGATAATGGAATATTCCGAGAACGAGCGCGAGGGCGGCCATGGCTTTTTCACCGCCTGAAAGAAGTAAGACATTTTGCAGGCGCTTACCCGGCGGTTGCGCCACAATGTCGATTCCGGACTCGAGTTCATCGTCCGCATCGATCAGGCTCATTTCTCCGTGTCCGCCGCCGAAAAGCTCCTGGAAGAGTTCGCTGAAGTTCTTATTGATCTTCTCGAAGGCGTCACGGAAGCGCTCACGCGAACGGCGTTTGATCTCGCGCAAAGCCTCTTCTGTCGAAGCGATGCCCTGTTGAATATCCGCGCGCTGGGTTGTTAAAAATTCCAGCCGCTCATCGGCCTCCGTCAATTCTTCCAGAGCCATCATGTTCACGGCGCCAAAATTCTCCAGGCGCTCGCGCAGCTCGTCGACGCGCGCGCGTCCCTGTTCGAAATCAAATGAATCATCCGGCGTGAGTTCGCGAGCAATCTCTTCCAGGCTCTGGTTCAATTCGTTCGCGCATGACTCGCGCACGAAATTCAGCCGCGCCAGCGCTTCTGCCCGTTGTACTTCGATCGCCGCGCGCGCGTCGCGCGATGCGGCGGCGGTCCGGTTTAGTTCCGCCAACTCGGCAGAAAGCGCGTCGGCGTGGTTCCGGGCCTCAGTTAGTCGCACCGAGGCTTCAGTAACTTGCTGCTCTTCCCGAAGTTTTTCTTCCTCGACGATCGCTGCCAGGCGATCAATTTCAGCGATTGACGTGCGCAATTCCTCAAGCCGAGTAACGGCTGCGGCATTTTCGATGTCGTGACGCGCGATGCGATCGGCCACATCCTGGCGTTCGTTGTGCAACCGGCGCAGCTCGGCGCTCATTGATCGACGTCGCTCCGCGGCGGCGGCGGCATCTGAGCGTTGCTTATTGAGCAGTTCGCTTTCCGATTCAGCTTCGCGCCGCACGCCGGCTAAAAGATTAGTTGAGGTTTCGATTCTTTCACGGGCCAGACGCCGGGCCTCCTCAGCGGCTTCCGCTTCCGCCAAAGTCCTGGAGCGGCGTTGTTCCAGCTCGCTCTGTTCCTGAGCCAGCAGTTGGACGTCGTCGGCGACGACGCGCATGTGCCGCGCAGCTCGCTCAACTTCTTGTCTCATGGTGCCGGCATTTAACTCCCGGGTCATTAACTCGCGTTCTTCGCGGGCAATTGAACCGTTCAGGAGCACGACTGCTTCTTCGAGATCCGTCAGCTTTGAGCGCGCTTCCTTTACCGACGCCTCGGCGACGAACATTTCGGCCTCGAGTTGTGATGAACTCGACTCGAGCTCGCGCAGCTCGCGTTTGAAGGTCAGCAGGCCCGCGCCTTCCTCGAGCGCGCGGCCATTGCCGGCATTAACGAACTGTCCACCAATCACCCAATCGCCTTCGGCGGTTACAAACATGTCGCCCGTGGCCAGGGACAAGGCAATCGCATCGTCAAGCTTATCGACGATCCGCGCATTCATTCGATCAGGCAGGACGCGCTCGAGCACCGTCAGCAACTGGTGCGGGGCCTGCAGGATATCGCCAACCCGCGGGCCATCGATGCCTACGGGAACGTATCTTTGACGGGCCGCGGCGGTGGCTGGCGACGACTCGAAATCTTCCTTCAGTAATTTGAAGTCTGAAATCTCCGCTTGTAAGTCCGCTTCGGAAACAACGGTTTTCGCTTCATCGCTGCCGCCGTGAAGTCCGCTTACGAGGAAGTTCGCCCGGCCGGCTTGATTAGCCTTCAACCAGGCCGCGGCGCGCGCCGCATCATCGGGCGTCGGAACAACTATCGATTGCAGGGCCGAGCCGAAAGTACCTTCCACCGCGCGCTCCCACTCGGCATCGACCTTGATCGTGTCGGCCAGCGTACCGATGAAGTGAAAATCCTCCTGTTCGTTAGCCGTAAAGGCTTCCTGCACAGCCAGCGAATAATGCGCGCGCCTCTGGTCGAGATCCTTCAAACTTTCCAGTTTGTGCACAGCGCGAGAACGCTCATCGCGCACGCGCAATAGTTCAGCGTCGGTATCCGATACGCGTTCATGGCCGTCGACAACTGACTTGACCGCTGCTTCGCGTTCCGCATGCAGCTTTGCCAGCTTCTCTTTTGCTGACGCAACGGCTGCTTCCAATTTCTCGGCTTCAGATTGCTTCTCGCTGTGGGCCGCGGTGGCGCGTTCACCTTCGCGCGCGAGGCCTTCTGCCTGATGTGTTAACTTCTCGAGAGCGCCATCGAGTTGCCGCGCTAACTCCTGCAGGCGCTCTGCCGCGGCTGTGTGTATCAAAAGATCCGCGCGCGCAGCTTCTATCTCGTTCTCGATGCGAATAACCGCCGCCAGCTTCTGGGCGTGCGCTTCCTCGCTTGATTGCAGGAGCCGCGCAGTTTGTTGACCTTCCTCACTAAGCTTGAGATCGAGTTGCGACAGCCGTTCCAACTCACTTTCAATAGTTGCCAAACGAGTTTTCAGGGCTTCGATCTCTTGCTGAATTTCATGCCGGCGTTTCTCAAGCGTTTGAATTTGTTCTTCCTGATAGACGCGTTCGCGGATGCGCCGATCGCGCTGCAGGGCCGCGTCAGCAACCGCGGCGCGCACCTGGGCCAGCTCGTCTTCGAGAGCGCGGGCATGTTGGGTCGCTGTTTGGCTGCGCTTCTCATGTTCGGCTAATTCTTCCGCCAGTCTCTGATCGTCCTGCGTGGCGTTATCGAGTTGCGCTTGCGCTTGTTCGAGCGACGTTGCAAGGTTACGTTCTTCGGCCACATAAACGCGGCGCAGGAGCTCGCGCAATTCTTCGCGCAGCACGGCGTACCGGCGGGCCTTCGCAGCCTGACGCCGCAGGCTGTTTACCTGTCGTTCAATTTCGGAAATGATGTCGGAGACGCGGCTGAGATTGGCACGCGCGGATTCGAGGCGAGATTCCGCCGCCCGCTGCCGCACGCGAAACTTGGTAATACCTGCTGCCTCTTCGATGATCGTGCGGCGATCCATCGGCTTGGCGGAAAGAATCTGGCCGATGCGACCCTGCTCAATGATTGCGTAATGGCCGCCCGATAACCCGGTGCCGGAAAAAACATCCTGAATGTCTCGGAGGCGGCAAAGGCGATCATTCAACAGATATTCGCTTTCGCCGGAACGAAACAGCCGGCGTGTTACCGTCACCGCTTCACCCGGCGCAAACTGAAGCGCGAGATTGCGTCGCCGCCAGTGGCGGTGATGATGAGCCTTTACTTTTGGTTTCGCCTGGGAAGTATCGTCTGGGGCCTGATCAGAACTGATCAAGGCTTCGGAATTAGCTCCGTCGGGATTGCTGGTCTCTGAAAAGGTGTCTGCCGAAACCACGGCCGCTGTTTCTGGCGCTGCTTCAATTTCTGGAGCTTCAAATTCGGCGATCCGATCGTCGATCTCTTCGAGAGTCTCGTCAATCTCCTGGATGTCCGGCTCGCTCTCAACATACTCGTCACGCACGAGATGGAGCACAACTTCGGCCATGCCGTTCGGCGTGCGGTTGCGCGAGCCCTGGAAGATCACGTCTTTCATCTCCGCACCGCGCAGGTGTTTGACGCGCTGCTCGCCCAAAACCCAGGCAATCGCATCGGCTACGTTGCTTTTACCGCAGCCGTTGGGCCCGACAATCGCAGTTATGCCATCACCGGTGAAGATGAGGTCAGTATGGTCCGCAAAGGACTTGAAGCCCGTTATTTCCAGACGTCGAAGCTTGAACATCGTGATCCCGTCGATTTGATGCAAAGGGGGGCGACGGTCGATGTAGGCATCAAAGGCGACTCTACGGGTTCGGAACTATAAAGGCAGCCCAGCGCAACTGTCAACAAGAACTTTAGCTTAACGAGTTTAATTGGCGAATAAGGCTAAGGTTAGAGTGATTCAGAAGCTCCGACCGTGAGGGAGGGCTGAATAGATAGACGACCGGGCTGTTTGGGTTCTATGACACCGCTTTCTTCTCGAGCATCAGATTGATACCGCGTCGCAGTCCTTCGGGGTTGGTGTGTTCGTATCTCAGCATTTGCCCCTCGATAAAGACCGTCGGAGTCCCGGTCACTCCCCTGGAAGAGGCCTTCTCAATGTCGGCATTGATTCGCTGATCGACTTCAGGGCTGTCCATATCACGCACGAATTTATCGATGTTGAGACCTAACTCCTGTGCATACGAAATAAACGTCGGCCGAGGATCGGGTTCGTCGGCCCAGGTCTGTTGATTGCGGTACAGCCGGTCATGCATCTCCCAGAACTTATCCTGATTGCGGGCGGCCTCAGCTGCATGAGCGGCCGCGAGAGCATTCTTATGCATCTTCGTCAGCGGAAAATGGTGGAAGACAATTCGCAACTGATCCCCATATTCAGCTTCGATCTTTTTTAGTTCCGGATAGAGCGTGCCGCAGGGCGGGCATTGATAGTCGCCGAACTCTTCAAGCACTACCGGCGAACTAACTTTAACGTTTGGTTTCGGAATAGAAACTTCCGAAGTCGCCGCAGGTGAAGCCGCGTTGGCGCCGGCCGGCGAAGCTTCATCGGGTTTCACTGTGGTGCTCAAGACATTTGTTGGTTGAGCATTGGATTTTTTCCGCAACAAAATTGCGGCTGATGCGACAGCGGCAATCAGGACAATGGCAATGATGATTAGCGGTAGATATCGCTTCATGGATTGGCTCTTCTCACCTGTGACATTTTCCGGCTTAAGTTTATTGTTCAGTCACAAGTTCCGTCAATTCGCGATTGAAGCATGGCCGGACGCCGGGCGTGTCATCGTGCGACATCCCGGCGTACGTAGAGCAGCAAGTCAACACCGGGCCGCAGAGTATAACTACCCTCAGGAGCATCCGCGAAGCCGGATTTGATCAGTTCGTATTGTCCTCCGTATGTTGAGGCGAGCTCCTCTTTTTGCGCGACCGAGCCGATCACTATTGGCTCAGTGGGAGGCGGTACTAACTGGCCATAGAACAACGCATGCTTGTAATCGCGAAAATACCACGGTAAGGGCCAATAATCGGGCGAGACGATGGTGATGCCGGTTTCATAACCGGTCCCGTTGCGCTTTGCGATGCGGTCGATTTGATCGAGCATGGCCAGTGTTTCCCGGCGCGTGTGCGCATAGACGTAGGCGTATTTGTCGTCGTCGTAGTGAAAAAAATTGAGGGCGATCGTTTGGTATCCGCAGGCGAGAACAATTATCGTGGCCAGTAAGGCAAAACCACGAGCCTGCTCAAAATCATTCAGCTTTCGGTAAGCGACATCACAGGCGTAACCGCCCATGATTGCCAGAGGCACGATGAAGTTAAGACATATCCATGGCGTTTTGTATTCGACTAACGAATAAGCAGCCAGTAAGCCAAATGCTACCTGCGCCATGTAGAGTGCGAATCGATTATTGGAACGCCAAACTGACAGCAATACGCCCACAATACCTGCGAGCAGGATTGGTAATTCTTCCTGGCGCAGCCATTCAATGTATTGCGAACCTATATGAGCGTGTTCATGCGTCCGTCCCGACCATTGCGTGACCGACGAGAAAGCATCATGAACACCCTTGGGATAATTGGTGAAGAAGGATGAATAAAATAGCACGCCGAGAAATATGAAAACTGAGAGCGCAACAAGGAAGTGAGTCAACATCGCAATTGCACCACCAGCTCGATTAACAAAATTTCTGTCTGAGGACGGGTTCCGCATCGAAGCATCATCACCGCTCTTATCATTCGTCCGAGAGGCAAGCAGAAAACCTCCGACTGCTCCCATAATGGCCACAATTAAGATCAGATCGAATGAAGTTTGCGCTACTGAAATTGTTTCGGGGGTCAGGCCGGCGGGACTCAGCCCTCGGGTTAAGACGGTCTTCAATGGGAGTTGACTAGTATCGGTGACCGGCCGAAATAGGAAGGCGAATAACGCTCCGGTAAACATGCCGGCAAATCCCAAAATGAACTGTCGCGGTCTTCCATAATTGAACCGCGCGTATAACGCAGTTGTCACGATCGCTATTAGCAAGACCCCGGCATTTATCACCCACGTTTCTTTCGTGGCTACCATCAAGGCAGCAGAGATTGCGGCCAGGATCAGATAGACCGCCTGCGCCGTATCGTAGTACCTCAAAACTGCTACCCCGATTCCCAGCGTAAAAAACACAAACAGGCTCTCGTGAATGAAATAGCGGGAGAGATAGACAGCACCCGGAGAAATTGCGATTAGACCAGCAGCCGATAACGCGCCAATCGATCCCAGACGTTTTCTTAGCAGCAGAACAAGCGCAATAGTGCCCACGCCAAACGCGGCGGGAACGAATCGGATCGTGAAGGTAGTCAGACCGTAGGCTTCGCCAAAGTTTTTGCCGCCCAGTAAGTGGGTAATCCAGGGGATGATGGCCGCGAAGTAATAAAGTGTCGGCCCGTGATAGTTTTCCGGGTTGTATTGATAAGTGCCATTGCGTACCAGAGGGATCAGGAAATTTCCGTTGACGCCCTCATCATGGTGCAAAGGAACGAGCGCCAGATCGTAAAGACGCAAGATGGCGCCGACAATCAAAATTGTGATTGAAGCAATCAGCCAATTGCGTTGAGACAAATCCGGAGAGACGTCTGGTTCGGCCGGAGACTTTGGGGACCCACCGGCCGGCGACGGTTTCGCGCGCTTCTGCGTTTTATTTGATTTTGTAGAGGCTGTAGCCACCGGTTTCGATAACCTTTTGATAATGACTAAAGAAAGCGTCGTTAGGCTTAACTTCGGTGCGTTCCTGCGGACCGAGAGCAACATAATCGACGCCGTACCTGGCGAGCAAGTCCGGCGCATTTGGAGCGCCCGCGTAGATCTGCCGGATCTCGGACTCACGCGCACCATACGCGAGGCCGTGCGTCCAGATATGACCCGGATAGCCCATCAATGATCGCCGCCCCGTCAGAAAAATTGGCGTGTTGTGAATTGGCGCGTGCAAGATCATCGCGCGCGGCGGCGTCACTCTTTTCACTTCTTCGGCAAAGTTGACGCCCGCGCGATCGAATTCCTGCCAGTCGCTGCGACTTGAGACGAGTGCAAATACATCAAGCGCTCCAGCCAGAGTCAGAACGATAAGAAAGGCCACTGCCAGGACTCGATTCCAAAATCTTCCTTCCCACAGCCGCGCCAGCAGCAGAGCCACCAGTGGCGCCGACGCGATCCACCAGTAGAAGAGCACTTTCACGTTGTCCCAAATCCAGGGCGCGAGCTTGACCAGATTTGGAACGATAAAGCAGAGCGTGAATGGAACGTAAAAGAACAGCAACCGGCGCGAAATCAAATAGTTGTCGCTTTTCCAAATCAGCGCGGCGATCAAAAGCGGAATAGACAAGCCGGTGTTCTTGAGCCAGAACCACAAAATATTTTCGGTGCCGTGGTCCCAGCCAACTTGAAAGCCGAGAAAACTCATGGCGCTCACGGCGCTGTGATGCGTTGACCATAGCAACTGTGGCGCGGCTATTAAGATCGCGACGATGAAAAATACTGACCAGTCGCGCCACTTGCGCCAGTTGATTAACGCCAGACAGCCACCCATCCCCATCACTACCAGAAAGGTGTGCGCGTGGACGAGCGGAATGAGACCGGCGATCGCACCGGCGGCGAGCATCCGCTTCGCGGAAGGAAAAAGGAAAAAGGAAAAAGGAAAAAGTGATGACGTTGGCGGGCCTTGTTGAAATTTCGCGCCGGGCTTCTTTTGTGTGAATGCGTCCTTTTTGCCTCTTACCTTTTTACTTTTTCCTTCTTCCTCGCCGGCGAGCGAGTCCCACCACAACGTAAACACGATCACCGCCAGGGGTATACCGAGCAGAAAACCGCGTTGGGGAACGAGCAGCGTGGTCACCGAGTTTCCCCAGCGCCACGCATCTGCGACTTCAGGAAGAATCGTGTACGAGTGCTGAACGTTTTTGAGAACTTCGAACAGACCTCCGTCTGCTTTGTTGGCATCGCGGAACAGCATGGCCCAGCCGAACCCGCCGTTCAGAATCACGAGAACCGGCGTCAGGATTGCTGCCGTGCGATTTCGCAGGAGCCTTTGCCCAAATCGGTGCAGGACTCCCACGAGCGCGACGCCGACGAAGTAATTCTCGATGAACATCGAGTCGCGCAAACTCGTGCCGGCGCGAACGAACATCGCCGAGATAAAGTCAGTCATGAAGGGATAGGTGAAGCGCGCGAAGGCATAGGTAGGATCCTCCGGCGGAAAATTCTGGCCGAACGCAAACCGCGTAATTACGCTGAGGTGAAACGGCAAGTCGCCGTAGTTGTTAAGGACTCCGGTATAGATGCCGTCAGGTTTGTCGAGAACTGCGCGCGCGAAGATGAACCACATCAAAATCGCGACGCCCGCGTAGAAGAAAAAATAGATGAAGGCCCAACGATCCGGCCTTGAAGTTGCGCGGCTGATTCCACGCAGCGCGCGGTTGATATCTGCATCGACGCCGGCGCGAACCGCCCCTTTGCTTAAGAGCAGAAGTGGCGTCCCCATGGCGATCCCAACCATGGCCACCGTGGATCCATCCAGGCCAATAACTGACGCGATCACGAACCCGACGAGTCCCAGCAATCCGAAGCCCAGGCAGGCTCCTGAGCACAAACGCGAAGCGAGCGGCGCGTCCTCATCATAAGTGTAGGTAAGAAGCGCGCCGCTGACTGTGGCGATGATTGATAGCGCGACTGCGACAATCATGGATTCGGTCTGAGAATTTTGCCTACCGCGGAACCGTTTGTACTTCCTCCATCACACGCAACATATTGCCGCCCAGAATCTTGTCAACGTCGCTTTCCGAATAGCCTCGCCGCAGAAGTTCCGCCGTCAGGTTTGGCAGATCGGAAACTGATTTAAGATCCGCAGGCACGGCCTGGACACCGTCAAAATCAGAAGTTTCCTGTTCGGAAGCAAGGCGTACCAGCGCAGCGATCTCGGCATCGACCTTCTTTTTCTTTTCACTCCAGCCCGGCTCGATGTGTTCCGGATAGAAAATAACATTTACCACGCCGCCGGTTTTGGCGAGCGCGCGAATCATGTCGTCGGTGAGGTTGCGCAGCACATTGGTTATCGCGCGGCAAGCGGAATGCGTAGCAATCACCGGCCTGGACGACGTGTTCACAATGTCCCAGAAGGTCTGATCGGAAACGTGGGAAACGTCAACCATCATGCCCAGGCGGTTCATCTCGCGCACGACCTGCTTGCCGAAATCGTTCAGGCCCCGGGTTTTGCCAAGTTCATCGCCCGAAGATCCGGCCCAACTCAAGCTGACACTCCAGGCCGGTGACATATATCGCACGCCCATTTGATAATAGCGTCCGACGTTTTCAATCCGCTCATCAATCGCATAACCACCTTCCAATCCCATCAAGGCGGCGAGCTTGCCTGAGGACGTTATGCGACGAACATCGGCTGCTGTGGTGGCAGTCTCCCAGTTTTCAGGATGCTTCTCGCTGAGGGCTCTGACTGCGGCGATTTGTTTGTCTGCCCGTTCCATTGCCGTTGGCCCGCCCAGTCCGAACAGCTCAGGTTCGACCCAAATCGAAAAGAACTGCGCATCCAGCCCGCCTTGTTTGGCGCGTGCGGTATCGAGGTGGCCATCGCTTAATTTTTGATTGAGATCGACACTTTCATCGACCAGCCGCTGGGCAGTATCCGCATGCATATCTACCACGATTGCGCGACGATGAATCGAAATCGGATCGGTTGAAGCTTGAGATTGATTGGCCATCGATTTCAGGTCTTCCGTCTTCCCAGAGCCGCGGTTGCCGCTACATGAGTTCGCAGAATAAAAGAGCGCGGCGGCAATGAATAGTAACACCGGCGCGCGGTGATTCTCAGGAAATCGATGTCGATTGAAATTCTTGATTGAATGCAAGGTGCATTGAAATCGTATGCACTGAGACGTCCGGACGCAAGCGCAGGGTAATGAATCGGCCGGGCACGGCAATCTCGAAAGCATCACCTCATGAAATTATGACGGCCTGTAAACACTCTGATTGACGCGCGATGTTTGATGCTTTTTATCGGAGAATTGGTGACCGCGTTCGGTGGGTGATTTTGATCAAAAGTTACCTTGCCAATGAGCGCGGATTTAGAGTATCGTGCCTTATCATAGCCCTTGAATAAGTCGCGTCAAGCGAGCACGTGACGAGCCAACAGATGCCGAAACTGACAACGGTTCAATGCCAGAATAGTTCGACTCAGTGATCTGCCATTCTTGACCCAGTTTCCGAAGGAGAAAGACAACATGTTCTCAAAGACCGGCAAGGCGAAAGACGTCAGCACTATGCGCATTTGCGACGTAGTCTGGCACAACGGCGAATTCATTAAATGGAATGACGCGCGCGTGCACGTCATGTCCCACGTGCTCCATTACGGCTCGAGCGTGTTTGAAGGAATCCGTTGTTATGCCACAAAGCGTGGTCCGGCGGTCTTTCGTTTGCGCGAGCATATGCGGCGTTTCCTTAACTCGGCAAAGATCTATCGAATGGATCATGATTGGTCGATCGATGATTTGTGCGAGGCATCGGTTGAGTTGGTGCGCCGCAGCGGTCTGGAGCAATGCTACATAAGACCGATCCTGTTTCGCAGCCTGGACGAAGCGAATCCGGCATTTGGCGTCAATCCATTTCCGAATCCGCTTGCCTGCTATATCGGCGCGTGGGATTGGGGGAAATATCTCGGCGACGAAGCGATCGAGCGAGGCGTGGATGTTTGTGTCTCGAGCTGGAACCGGCTTACCCCAAATTCTCTGCCGGCGATGGCCAAAAGCGGCGCGAACTACATGAATTCGCAACTGATCAAGATGGAAGCGTTGCTCAACGGTTTTGCCGAAGGGATCGCGCTTGACGATCGCGGTTATGTTTCGGAGGGTTCGGGCGAGAATATCTTTCTGATCAGCAACGGCGTCGTTAACACGCCGCCGCTGTCATCGTCGGTGTTGCCGGGAATTACGCGCGATAGCGTGATTCAAATCTGCCAGGAATTGGGTGTGACACTCAAAGAGCGGACGATTCAACGGGCCGCGCTTTATGTGGCGGATGAACTCTTTTTCAGTGGTACTGCTGCTGAGATCACGCCGATTCGATCCGTCGATCGAATCGCGATTGGTGATGGCAAGCGCGGAGAAATCACCGCCAGGATTCAGAAAGTTTTCTTTGAGATTACTTCCGGCGAGCACGAACCTCCCGGGCCATGGCTTACTTACGTTCGCGAGCAGCCGGCGTCGAGTCGCCCGTCGCAATCTGTGAACTTGGATAACGGGAACAGGCCGAGCGAAGCCAATGCGTCGGTCAAGTCAGCCGTCAGTCCCGCAATCAAGACTGAACTCGTTGCGCGGGCGCGCGCGGGCGTGGATTAGCAAGACTCAAATTACTTGATAAATGCAGCGAGGCCGGCCGTCGCGAGCTGAGTTCGAATTTGAACTTCGTTCCCGACGGTCGTGATTTTTAGATTGTCCAGTGCGTTCTGCGCCAGCGTTTTCTTCGGTGGCTGCATGCGCGCGATAAAGATCGCCCCCAACTGCTCTAATCCGGTCACGGTTTCACTCACGCTTTTTGCTTCCGCAGCGCTGCCTGTGCGCGCCACGACTAACAAAGACAGGTCAGTCGGCGTACTGCCAATAGATCCATAGACCTGTTTGATTGAGCCGATGTCTTTGGCGATCGCATCGGTGCCCACGTGCAGGTTGTCGAGCAACGCGCGCGTCACGTTTCCGCCGAAGCCAATCAGAGCGTTTGGATCGCGATTAGCAAGTGTTGCCAATGCCAGGTTTGATGCTACGCCGGCTTTGCCTGCGACGACCGCGGCGCGCACGTTTTCCGGCGAGCCAAACGCCAAAGTGTTCCCATCAAGTACACAGATTCCCAGTTCGTGAATTCGCACGTCCCACAGCCCCGCGAGCTTGATCTGATCGTTAAGACCAAGAATCGAGATCGTCGTGCCTCGATATTTCTCTTCCCGGTACTTCTCACCTGCAGCCGTATGCGCGGCGGCGATCAATGCTTTCGCATCGAAGGTCCCGCTCGCGATGGCGACTGTTTGCACCTTGGTTATGTTGGGCGAGGGATAGGTGTAATGCATGCTCAGCACCACCCTTTCCAACGACTTCGGATCGACGCCAGTGCGCGTTTTGAATTTCGTGATGTCCGCGTTTATCTGAGCCAGTTTCTGAGGATCGCCCGCGACCGCGGCAGGCAGGGCTTCATTAATCAGCCGGCGAACATCGACAACTATGATGGCGTCCGAGGCCGGCAGATATTTGATAGAACTTGCCGATGGATTTGTTCGTGCTCGCTGTGCTGCAACCGGATTACCCGACGCCAGAACGGTGAAGAGCAAGGATGCCAACGCGGCGATTGAAACAAGCAATGTTTTAGTCACGATATTCACGAGATTACCTTTCGGGAAAATTATTAACGGGGCGAGAAATGTGATGACATTGTGTCCGATGCCGCCCGTAGCTTCTCAGTTGGCCGCGAGAAATCAAACGCGTTCCACCAGGACGGCGATGCCCATTCCACCGCTTATGCAGAGTGTCGCCAGCCCGCGCCGTGCCTGTCGGCGTTTCATTTCATACATCAAGGTGGTCATAATACGAGCGCCGGTGCAACCAATCGGATGCCCCAGGGCGATCGCGCCACCGTTAACGTTCAAACGATCGTGGTCGAATTGCAAGTCGCGATCGCACGCAATCACCTGCGCGGCAAACGCCTCGTTCAGTTCAATTAGATCAATATCTGAAAGCCCCATTCTTTGCCGGGCCATCAGGGCGCGCACGGCCGGAACCGGTCCGATACCCATAATCTCCGGCGCGACCCCGACGATTTCATAATCCACGACGCGCGCCAGGGCTTCGGCGCCGCAATCCTTCAGAGCCTGTTCACTCATCACCATCATTGCCGCTGCGCCATCCGTGATGCCGGATGAATTTCCGGCGGTCACAGTGCCATCCCTGGCAAATACGGGCGCCAGCTTATTCAGTGATTCGATGGTTGTGTTTTCCCGCACATGCTCGTCCTGAGCGAAAATTTTCGTCGCGCCCTTCTTCGCGCTCAGCTCAAGCGGCAATATTTCGCCCGCGAAGTTGCCGGCGGCGGCAGCCGCGGCCGCACGTTGTTGGGAGCGCAGAGCGTATTCATCCTGTTCATCGCGCGAAATCTCGTAGCGCCCGGCGAGATTCTCAGCGGTTTCACCCATCACGAGTCCGGACAAGGGATCATTGAAGCCATCGCGGTACATTGCGTCAACCAGATCGACATTGCCCATGCGCATCCCCCACCGCGCGCCTTCCGCCAGATAAGGCACGCGCGACATGCTCTCAGTTCCTCCTGCGAGGACGGCTTTTGCGCGCCCCAGCAAGATTTTTTCGGTGGCCAGAATAATGGCGCGTAATCCCGAGCCACAGGCTTGATTGACGGTGAACGCCCCAGTGGTTTCGGGAATACCGGCGCGATAAGTAATTTGTCGGGCGACGTTTGGCCCGCCGCCCGCCTGACGCGCGCAACCCCAGATCGAATCCTCGACTGTTTCGGGCGGAACATTCGTGCGGCGCAAACATTCTTTCGCAACTGCTACACCCAGATCGGCTGCAGTCCAGCTCGCGAGCGAACCGCCAAAGCGGCCAATCGGAGTGCGTACTGCGCCAGTGAGATAGACTGTTTGCATCGTTTGTCTTTTCAGAATGAGTTGGGGCTGCTAAGCTGTTGCGCGATTCACGATGGTAGCATAGCGAACTGCAACTCCCGCAAATGCAGCAGCAGCTCACCGATTCAGCTTCAATCCAGAGCGCGGAACGCGCCATTCGCCAGGTGGTGAGCGCCCACAGCGAATGGTTTTTGGCGCAGGATAACTTGCCTGCGCTTGCCTTGCATGCAAACGAATTCGACTTCGCGATAGCGCATCAGCGATTGCTATTTTCCTGCTGGACTGAGAAAGGCTCGCAGTCATGGCGGATCAAATCATGGTCGTGGTTCGGCGATAAGCTGGCGCTGCAGGTCACTCGTCGCATGGGCGCCGAAAAGGCCCAGCTCGAATTGATCCCGCGCGCTTCGGCGAAAGCAATCACCGCCGGTATTGCTGCCGCGCGCCAGCTCCGCAGCGAGCAGCTCGCGGGGGTTGCGGCACAGACGCTGCCGGGAGCAAAGATCGAGAAAGCTGCAGTCAGTCCCGGCATGCGCCGCGATCAGCCCGGCCGCTACGCGCGCATCGTGCTGCGGTTGCCGCATGAACGCATAGCCGTGACGGCGACCGTCGGTCAAAGCGATCCGCGCAATATCGATGCATTGTTCTCGTCGGCGGTGCTCTGGTTTTCCCGCCTGCGAGAAAAGTCGCGCCGGCCTTATGTCGAAAGGCTTTGGCTTGTTGTCGAGCGCAGTCTGGTTGCGTCGGCGAAACAGCGACAGGTACTGCTCTGCGAAAAGTTGCGACACACAATCGATCTCTTCCAGATCGACGAATCATGGAACAACCTGACGGCGATCAAACCGATTGAGCGAAGAGAGTTGTGGCGAAAGAAGCTGACGCCTTTTCCAACAACTGCTGATTTTCAAGCGAGTGACGCCGCCCAACAAATTATTGCCCAGGCGCCATCGGCGATCGATCTGGCGCGCTCACGACATGGCGAAACAATTCGATTCCACGGACTGCCTTTTGCTCGCGTCCGGTCGGTCATGGATTCCGAGCGCATTTGGTTCGGCATCGAAGGCGCGCGCCGTCTGATGCTCTGCGACCGGAACGGGGAAGACTGGCGAAAGCTGTGGCGAGATCTGGAAACTCATCGCGCGGCAAGCGTCAAGGACCAGCGTCACTGGCTGTATCGGGCGGGCGGAGAGGCCTGGCTGGAATCGATCCTCCGGCGCGACATTACGAAACTGGATCCTGGTCTAATCATTGCGCCATTGCATGCGCAATTTCGCACCGCACATGGTATCGGGATTGCGGCGCGCCCGATCGACTTACTGGCGTTAAGACAGGATGGCCGTCTGGTAGTGATCGAATTGAAAGTGACCGAGGATCGCGAACATGTCTTCCAGGGCGTGGACTACTGGCGGCGCGTCGAAGCGCATCGCCGGCGCGGTCATATCGCTTCGGCGGAGTTATTCGGGGATCGGGCAATCGCGGATGAATCTCCGCTGGTTTACCTGGTTGCCCCGACCCTCCGCTTCCATCCATCGTTCGCCACTCTGGCGCGGGCGATCGCCCCTGACATTGAGCTTTATCGTTTTGAAATAAATGAGAATTGGCGTCAGGGCGTGCGCGTGATGCGCCGACTGAGAGTTAACGGATGAAAAAGTTTGACAGGATTAACATGATTAACAGGATGATCAGACAAGGAATGATCGGATAAAAATCCGTGAATGTCTCCTCGATCGAACTCTCTGGTTTCTGAATTCGGTTCCTCGAATCAGTAGTATTTGAATTCGCTTGCGAATCATGTAAGTCGGGTCGAATTCGGGTAGCGCAAAAAAAATATGGCGGGCTCTCGAGAAACCCGCCGTTTTGAAAGTGTTCGCAGACGTTTGGCTTAACGCCTGAGCGTCCGATCGGAAGCTATGTTCGAATAAGCCGAATTTCCGGCCGCATTAAAGGCGCGGACGCGATAGCGATAGACTGTATTGCGCCCCAGCCCGGTGTCGGCAAAACTGGTGGTATTAGCGCCGACCTGGGTGATCTCGACGAAGTTAGTGCAGTTATTGTTCTGGCACCTCTCAATGCTGAAGCCGGCTTCGTCAATTGAATTATCAGCCCACGTCAAATCAATTTCTGAGGTAGCTACTGCATTTGCCGTTAAGTCACTCGGCGCATTCGGAACCGGAGCAGGCGTTGGTGTAGGCGTCGGCGTGGGTGTTGGAGTTGGCGTAGGTGTCGGCGATCCACCGCAGCCTGCAAACTTGAACGATCCGATACGCGTGCGCCAGTTGAAGCTCGATGTTGACGGATAATATTCGTTGGTGTACCAGAAGGTACAGTCATCAACCGGATCGACGGTGAGATCGCTGTAGTCGCCCCAACGATTACTGGTGCCGGTCTGACTGCCGGTTCCGGCAAACAGAGTCGCTTCACCCTCAGACAGAACGCTTAAAGGATCACTGGCCAGCCGTCCGGCATAACGAAGCTCCGGAAAGATTGTGCCGCTCGAAGCGCTATAACCGATGGCTATATTTCCCTGCTGGTCCATCGCCGCGCTGCCCATCCACCGCCACGTCGAGTCAGGTTGAAAAGTACTCTCCTGAAAGACGGTGACGGGTCCGGCGGTGACATTGCGTAGTTCAAACCAGCGAACTCCGGCAACGCTGCCGGAACTGACTGTGTAATTTCCAACCACTGATTCGTGATCGCCGA
>WNGF01001505.1_pt1 | contig 34206 bp, 29 predicted proteins | sample 5400641 | NCBI WGS metagenome assembly WNGF01 (sample SAMN13153371, study PRJNA577476) | soil metagenome | isolation source: 80 cm soil or saprolite under grassland replicate 2 | place: USA:California | collected 2016-06-15 | reverse complement strand
ACCGGAACGCGGGCCAGCAGGTGCCGCGGGGTTGGCGGAACGCCGGTCAACCGGAACGCGGGCCAGCAGGTGCCGCGGGGTTGGCGGAACGCCGGTCAACCGGAACGCGGGTCAGCCGGAACGCGGGTCAGCCGGAACGCCGGTCAGTCGCGGCGCGTCATCGAGGCTGCCTTGCCGCCGCCCCAGACGATGACCGCGGCCACGCCGAGCGCCAGCACCAACCTGCCGAAGACGTCGAAGCCCTTCTGCTTAGCCGGGTCGGAGGGCGGCCGGGCGGTTGCGTCCGGCGTCCGTGAAGTTGCCGGCGCGACCAGGCCGCCGAACGGCACCGCGTGTACGGCGGCTGGGCGCCCTTCGGTGCTGGTGAGCAGGCTGCGCCCGTCCGGGGAGAACGCGATCGCCTCGCCCTGCCGGGTCGCGGGCAACGGGATCCGTACCGGCTTGCCGGCGGACAGTGCGGCCGCCACGTCGCCGTCCGCGGCCTGCCACAGGTACGCGTCGGTGTAGGTGCGCAGCACGATCCGGGTGCCGTCCGGCGAGACCGCCCCGCCGGTCACCATGAGCTGGCCGGCCACCCCCACCGGCCCGCCGGGTGTACCACTCGGGGTGAAATGCAGCGCGGTCACTCTGCGCAGCGGCGTCGGGCGGCTGGTCGAGGGCGTGCCGGCCGGGGTGTAGACGCCGCTGTTGCCCAGCGGCTCCTTGGTCACGATGAACGGCCGCCCCGCCCGGTCCAGCAGCAGCGCCTCCGCGTCGTGCGGCCCGTCCGGGTAGCCGAACCGGAACAGCCGTGCGGTGCCCCCCTCGGTCAGCAACTCGATCGCCACCGTGCGCCGCTGCCTGTCGTTGTCGCCCAGGTCGGCCAGCCACAGCGTGCCGTCGGCGGAGCGGGCCAGATCCTCCACGTCGTACGGGTCGATGCCGGCGGTGACGGTGCGCACCACCCGGCACGACGACCCGTCGAGCACGAACACCTGTAGCCGGCTGCCCCCGTCGTTCACCGTGTACAGCCGGTCCCCGACCGCGACCAGCCCGCTGGACTCGGTGATGCGCGGGTCGTCGATGCTGCACCGGAGCTCGCCCCTGCCGGCCGTCCCCGTCGGCCTCCCCGCCGACGCTCCCGCCGACGCCCCCGACCCTGACGGCTCAGCCCGCGCGGACATCCACGGTGGGAGCAGCATCGCCCCGGCCGTCAGGCCCAGCACGACCCAGCCACGACGCATTGCCCCAGTCTCCCAGCCGGGCACCGAAGATCAGGTGAGTGACGCGCAGTACCAGCACGCCGGCGACGGGCCCGCCAGCAGCCGGTACATGCCAGAACATCACGATTGCCGCGACGCTGCGCCAGGATGGGTACGGCGTCCGCCGCCCACCTGTGCGGTCCGGGCCGGACCACCGGGCGCGGGCGCCCCCCCGGGGCCACGCCGGCAGGTATCTCCCTGCGTCACTCCTTGCGGCGGCGGGACGGCTCGTCCTTGGCCGCGGTGGGCCGGATGACCGGCTCGCCCTCGATCACCGGCGGCGGCGTCTGCGCCGTGGCCGGCCTGGCCGACGACCCGCCGTCGCGGGCCGCGGTGTCGTCCTCGCGCATCCCGCTGACCTCGGCCTTGAAGATCCGCATCGATTTGCCCACCGACCGGGCGGCGTCAGGCAGCTTCTTGTACCCGAAAAGCATCAGCACGACGACAATCAGCACGAGCCAGTGCCAGGGCTGAATTGCGCCCATCAGATCCTCCTGTCGTGGACCTTGCCGGCGTTCAGCCTACGCGTTCGGCGAGACCATGTACGGCATCAGCGTCGCTGCGAGGTCCGGATCCACCCGCGCGTGCAGCAGCGTGCCGTGCTCGGTGTGGTCGCTGGCCAGCACCTCGCCCTGCCCGTGCACCCGGGCGACCAGGTCGCCGCGGTCGTACGGCACCAGCACGTGCAGCTCGGCGTCCGGGCGGGGCAGCCGGTCGGCGACCACCGCGCGCAGCTTGTCCAGCCCCTCCTCGGTGTGCGCGGACACGAACACCGCGTCCGGGAACTCCCTGCGCAGCCGGTCCAGCGTCTCGGCGCCGGCGGCGTCAATCTTGTTCACCACGATCTGCTCGGACACCCCGGCGGCGTCGATGTCGGCCAGCACGGCGCGCACCGCTGAGACCTGCGCCTCGGGGTCCGGGTCGGCGCCGTCCACCACGTGCAGGATCAGGTCCGCGGCGGCGACCTCCTCCAGGGTCGACCGGAACGCCTCCACGAGCTGGTGCGGCAGGTGCCGGACGAAGCCCACGGTGTCGGCCAGCGTGTAGATCCGCCCGTCCGTGGTCTGGCAGCGCCGCACGGTCGGGTCCAGGGTGGCGAACAGCGCGTTCTCCACCAGGACGCCGGCCCCGGTGAAACGGTTCAGCAGGCTGGACTTGCCGGCGTTGGTGTACCCGGCGATGACCACGCTGGGCAACGCGTTGCGCAGCCGCTCCGCCCGCTTGGTGTCCCGGGCCACCTTCATGTGTGCGATCTCGCGGCGCAGCCGGGCGGTCCGGGTACGGATCCGGCGGCGGTCCAGCTCGATCTTGGTCTCGCCGGGGCCGCGGCCGCCGATGCCCAGCCCTGCGGCGGCCCGGCCGCCGACCTGCCTGGACAGCGACTCGCCCCAGCCGCGCAGCCGCGGCAGCAGGTACTGCATCTGAGCCAGCTCGACCTGCGCCTTGCCCTCCTTGCTGCGCGCGTGCTGGGCGAAGATGTCCAGGATCAGCGCGGTGCGGTCCACCACCTTGACCTTGACCCGGTCCTCCAGGTTGCGGAGCTGGGCCGGGGACAGCTCGCCGTCGCAGATCACCGTGTCCGCGCCGGTGGCCAGCACCACGTCGCGCAGCTCCTCGGCCTTGCCGGAGCCGATGTAGGTGGCCGGGTCGGGCAGGTCGCGGCGCTGGATGAGCCCGTCGAGCACCTCGGAGCCGGCGGTCTCGGCCAGCCGGGCCAGCTCGGCAAGCGAGTTCTCGGCATCCTGGAGGGTGCCGCTGGTCCAGACGCCGACGAGTACCACCCGCTCCAGCCGGAGCTGGCGGTACTCGACCTCGGTGACGTCGGCGAGTTCGGTGGCCAGTCCGGCCACCCTGCGAAGTGCCTGCCGTTCGGCGAGCTCGAGGTCCTCGCCGCCGGCGGCGTGCAACGGTTCGGTCATGTCCCCTCGATCGTGTCACGTCCGCGCCGCAACCGGCACCTCAGTAACGGCTCACCGCCGGCGGGACGCGTCCGGGTGTACCGCCAGGAACACCGAGTACGGGACGCCGTCGGGGGTGGGCTCCCGGTTGCGGAACTCGTCCAGCACCGCGTACAGCCGGTGCTTGAGCTCCTCCAGTTCGGCGTCGGTCAGCCGCAGGCCGAGCCGGCTCATCGCCGCCTGCGAGTCGAGGTCGACCTGCCGGATCTCCTCCAGGAACGCCTCCAGCATGGCCCGCCGCCGCCCGCGCACCGCCTCGTGAACGTCCAGCGTCCAGGACTTGCCGGTCGCCCGGTACGGCACCTCGCGGGCACCCCGCGCACCGCGCCGCTCCGCCTCCGGGGTCAGGAAGCCGGTGGCCACCAGGCGGCGCACGTGGTGCAGGGTGGATGCCGGGTTGAGGTGGAGCCGGTCGGCGATCTCCTTGTTGGTGTGCGCCTCGTCCAGGCAGACGCGCAGGATCCGCAGCCGCACCGCGGAGGCCAGCGCCCGGGCCTCCGCCTCGGTGGCCGGCCGGCGGGGGGTACGGCGGTGCGCTGGCCCGGGCTCGGTCATGCCAGCCAGGGTAAACCGATTGACAGCTCTCAATCACTGGGTCCAGGCTGGTCCCGTGCCTGGGTCCCTCCTCCGCCACCGCGACTTCCGGCTGCTGTGGGCCGGCGACACGATCAGCCAGTTCGGCAGCCAGGTGACCATGCTGGCGCTGCCGCTGCTCGCCGTGACCACGCTGCACGCCAGCCCGTTCGAGGTCGGCCTGCTCACCACGTTCGAGTTCCTGTCCTTCCTGCTGGTCGGCCTGCCGGCCGGGGCGTGGGTGGACCGGATGCGCCGGCGCAACGTGCTGATCGCCGGCGACCTCGGCCGCGCGCTGCTGCTCGGGTCCCTGCCGCTGGCCGCGTTCCTCGATGTGCTCAACCTGCCGCAGCTCTACCTCGTGGCGCTCGGCAACGGGCTGCTCACCGTGTTCTTCGACGTGGCGTACCAGAGCTACCTGCCGCACCTGGTCGGCCGCGAGCACCTGGTGGAGGGCAACGCCAAGCTGCAGGCCAGCCAGTCGGTGTCGGTGGTGGCCGGCCCCACCGCGGGCGGCTTCCTGGTACAGGCCCTCACCGCGCCGTACGCGGTGCTGGTGGACGCGGCGAGCTTCCTGTGGTCGGCGCTGTGCGTCGGGGCGATCCGGTCCCGGGAGCCGCGGCCGGAGCGCGTGCCGGAACGGCACCTCGGCCGGGAGATCGCGGAGGGGCTGCGGTTCGTGTTCGGCAACCGGCTGCTGCGCGCGATCAGCTTCTCCACCTCGACGTTCAACTTCTTCGCCACCATCGGCGGCACGATGCTGATCCTGCTGCTGGCCCGCGAACTCGGCCTGTCCGCGGGCACCATCGGGCTTTTCTTCAGCATCGGCAGCGTGGGCGCCATCGTGGGCGCGCTGGTCGCCAGCCGGGTGGCGGCCCGGCTCGGCCAGGGCCCGACCATCTGGATCTCCGCGGCGCTGTCCGGGCCGCCCGGGCTGCTGCTGCCGCTGACCCAGCGCGGCTGGTTCCTGTGGGTGGTCGCGGCCGCGAACGCGCTGGTCACCCTGCTGATCCCGGTCTACAACATCACCCAGGTGAGCTTCCGGCAGGGGCTGTGCCCGGAGCGGCTGCTCGGCCGGATGAACGCCACGATCCGGTTCGTGGTGTGGGGCACCATGCCGGTCGGCGGCCTGGTCGGCGGCGCGCTCGGCTCCTGGATCGGGGTGCGGCCCACGCTGTGGGTGGGCGCGGTCGGGCTGTCGCTGGCCTTCCTGTGGGTCTTCTGCTCGCCGCTGCGGACCATGCGGGAGCTGCCGACCCGGCCGGACGACGACGAGCTAACCGACCTGGAGCCGCTGTCCGTCGAGTGACACCTCGCCTGCGGCCACCAGCACCGCCGGCCCGGTCAGGGTGACCGTGTCGGACCAGGTCACCGACAACCGGCCGCCGGGCACGTCCACCGTCCACGGCTCGCCCCGCCCGTCCTGGCCGCCGGCCCCGGCACCGTGCACGGCCGCCACCACGGCCGCGCACACCCCGGTGCCGCAGGAGCGGGTCTCCCCCACCCCGCGCTCGTGTACCCGCATGCCGATGTGCCGCGGCCCGCGCCGTACCACGAACTCGACGTTCTGACCGCCCGGCCGGGGGGGCGTGACGACGGGCGCGGCGGCGAGGTCGAGCGCGGCCAGTTCGGCGTCGGTGGCCAGCGGCACCACCACGTGCGGGTTGCCCATGCCGACCGCGACCGCCTTGATGCCCAGCACGGTTGGCGTGCCGGCCGGCAGCTCCGGCGGACCCATGTCCACGGTCACGTCGCCGCTGGCCGGCACGGTGACCCCCTTGGGGCCGCCCCGGGTGCCCACGCTGAAGGCGCCGGGCGAGGCCAGCCCGGCGTCGACGAGGTACCGCGCGAACACCCGTACCCCGTTCCCGCACATCTCCGCGACCGAGCCGTCGGCGTTGCGGTAGTCCATGAACCAGCCGTCGCCGTCCCGCCCGACCCGCAGCACGCCGTCCGCGCCAAGTCCGGCGCGCCGGTCGCACAGGGCGCGCACCAGGGCCGGGGTGAACCCGGCCTCGGGCAGGTCCGGGAGCAGCACGAAGTCGTTCTCCGTGCCGTGTCCCTTGATGAACCTCACGCGGCCGATGCTACGGCGTGCCAGACTCCCGGCATGACGCCCGAGGAGACGCCGCCGGAGACACCGGAGGAGACGCCGGAGGGGACGCCGGAGGAGCGGTACCAGCAGGTGGTGGCGGGTCTCGCGGACCGCGGTGCGAAGGCCGCGCGGATGTTCGGTATGCCGTCGGTCAAGGACGCCGCGGGCAAGGCGTTCGCCGGGCTGTACCAGGGCGAGCTGGTCTGCCGGCTGGGCCGGGACACGCCCGCGTACGCCGAGGCGGTCGCGCTGGCCGGTGCCCACGTGTTCGACCCGACCGGGATGGACCGGCCGATGAGGGACTGGGTGTGCATCCCGGCCGAGCACGCCGCGCGGTGGACCGAGTTCGCCGCGGCGGCGCTCAGCGTGCCGCGCTGACCGCCTGCTCGACCAGGTCCGGCGCGGCGGCGTCCAGCCAGCGCACCCGGGGGTCGCGCCGGAACCAGGATCGCTGCCGCCGCGCGAACCGCCGGCTGGCCCGCTGCGTCCCGGTCCGCGCCTCGTCCTCGGTACACCGGCCGTCGAACGCGGCCAGCACCTGCTGGTAGCCCAGCGCCCGGCACGCCGTCCGGCCGGCGCGCAACCCCACCGCCTCCAGCCGGCGCACCTCGGCCACCAGCCCGCGCCGCCACATCCGGTCCACCCGCAGGTCGATGCGTTCGTCCAGGTCGGCCCGGTCCAGGCCGACCTGGACCGCGTCGTACACGGCGTGGTAGCCCGGCATGGTCGCGGTGAACGGCCGACCGGTCAGCTCGACCACCTCCAGCGCGCGGACGATCCGCCGGCCGTTGCTGGGCAGGATGCCCCGCGCCGCGTCAGGGTCCACCTGGGACAGTCGCGTGTGGAGGGTGCCGGCGCCAACCGTGGCCAGCTCGTGCTCCAGCCGGGCGCGCACCGCGGGGTCGGTGCCGGGGAACTCCAGCCGGTCCAGCGCCGCCCGCACGTACAGCCCCGACCCGCCGACCAGCACCGGGGTACGGCCGCGGGCCAGCACGGCGTCGATCGCGGTCCGGGCCAGCCGCTGGTACTCCGCCACGCTGGCCGGTTCCGTCACGTCCCAGATGTCGAGCAGGTGGTGCGGCACGCCCTGCCACTCGGCCTCGGTCAGCTTGGCGGTGCCCACGTCCATGCCGCGGTAGAGCTGCATCGAGTCGGCGTTGACCACCTCGCCGGCGAAACGCAGCGCCAGCGCGACGGCCACGTCCGACTTGCCGGTGGCGGTGGGGCCGACCACGGCCAGCACCCGGGTCATGTCGGGGGCCTCGCCGAGTTCGTGGGGTGGCTCATCGCCGGATCCAGGACGCGACGAAGTAGCCCACCCCGTACGGCGCGCCGGCGTACAGCAGTTCGGCGTCATACCGCCCGCCGTCCAGCAGCCCGCCGGCGGCCCGCCAGGCGGTCGGCCCGGCCGCGAGCAGTTCGGCCCCGAGCGCCGGGTCCAGGACGCGCAGCTCTGCCGGGTCGCCGGAGCGCAGCGCCGCGGTCACGGCGTCGTCGTACGGCACCGCCCGCGGGTCGACGTACCCGGGTGCCGACTCGGTACGCCGCGCCGACCCGTCGCCCATCACCAGCAGCCCGACCGGGGCATCGCCGTCCACCACGGGAAACGCCCCGTCCGACCCGACCGCGGCACCGCCGTCCACCACCGGGAACGCCCCGTCCGGCCCGACCTGGACGCCGACCGCCGGTGGGTGGTCCCCGGCCCGGCCGAGCAGCCACGCGCCGACCGCCACCGACAGCGGCAACCCGTCGGCGCTGCCCCGGGTGGGCGGCCCCAACCGGACCCTCACGTCGACCCCGTACCCGGCCAGCGAGCCGTGGTCGGACGGCCCGTGCACCCCCGCCCGCGGACCGGCGCCCAGCACGTACAGCCGCTGCGGGCCGGCCGTCAGCAGCCGCCGGACGGCGTCGTCGCAGGCCGCGCGGAGGCCGTCCAGCTCGACCGCCGCGCCGGCCGCCAGCTCGGGCACCAGCAGCGGCGGATGCGGGCAGAACGCGGCGGCCACGAACACGGGACCGAGGCTATCCCGAGCCCATTACCGCCCTCGGGCTGACCGCAGGGGGGCACTGCTGTGAGAATGCGGGCATGACCAGCAGCGAATGGGGGCGGATCGACGCCGACGGGACGGTCTGGGTGAAGACCGAGTCCGGCGAGCGGCAGATCGGCTCGTGGCAGGCCGGGGCCCCGGCCGCCGGGCTGGCGCACTACGAGCGCCGGTACGAGGACCTTGCCACCGAGGTGGAACTGCTCGAGCAGCGACTGGCCAGCGGGGCCGGGGATCCCGCCAGCACGCTCTCGCACGCCGCCACGCTGCGTGAGTCATTGCCCACCGCGGCGGTGATCGGCGACCTGGGCGCGCTGGAGCGCCGGCTGGCCAAGCTGGGCGAGGCCGCGCAGTCCAAGGCGGAGGAGGTCGCGATCGAGCGGGCACACGCCCGGCAGGAGGCGGTGGCGGCCAAGGAGCGGCTGGTGGCAGAGGCCGAGCAGCTCGCCGACAGCACCCAGTGGAAGGTGGCCGGCGACCGGTTCAAGGCGATTGTGGAGGAGTGGAAGACGATCCGCGGCGTGGACAGGCGCACCGACGCGACGCTGTGGAAACGGTTCGCCACCGCGCGGGACACCTTCACCCGGCACCGCGGCTCGCACTTCGCCGAGCTGGACAAGCACCGCGCCGCGGCCCGGGCCCGCAAGGAGGAGCTGGTGGCCGAGGCCCAGGAGCTGGCCGACTCCACCGAGTGGGGCCCCACCGCGGCCCGGCTGAAGCAGCTCATGGGCGAGTGGAAGGCCGCCGGGCGGGCCAGCAAGGACGCCGAGGAGCAGCTCTGGCAGGCGTTCCGGGCGGCCCAGGACCAGTTTTTCGCCCGCCGGCAGGAGGTGTACGGGGAGCGCACCGCGGAGCAGACCGGCAACCAGCGGGCCAAGGAGGCGATCATCGCCGACGCGGAGGCGATCGACCTGTCCGACGTCAAGGCGGCGCAGAACCGGCTGCGCGACCTGCAGGACTCCTATGACGCGATAGGGCACGTGCCGCGGGAGGCGATGCGCACCCTGGACTCCCGGATGCGCGCCGCCGAGCAGCGGGTCCGGGACGCGCTGGACGCCCAGTGGCGGCGCTCCAGCGCGGCGCACAACCCCGTGCTGATGCAGCTACGCGACGCCGTCGCCAAGGCGGAGGCGCAGCTGGCCAAGGCGCGGGCCAGCGGCGACGCCAAGCGGATCGCCGACGCCGAGGCCAACCTGGCGGCCCGGCAGGAGTGGCTGTCCGAGGCGGAGCGGTCCGCCGGCGGCTGAGTCCCGCCAGCCGGCCCGCCTTTCCGGCCACCACAACGTGTGGACACGACACGCCGGTCGCTGGCGTGTCGAGTCCGCGCGTTGAGGCCTGTGGACAACCGCCGAGGCGCAGGCCCCGAATCCGGCACACTCTGCGGCATGATCCGGTCGCTGCAGATCCTCGCGCTGCACCAGGGTGGCGTGTTCGGCCGCGCCCAGGCGGTGAGCGCCGGATACACAGCCGGCCAGATCCGCAACCGCATCCGGCGCGGCCAACGGCGCGAGGTGCTGCCGCGGGTGTACGCCGCGACCAGTACGCCGCTCGACCCGCTCGCCCAGTTCTGGGCCGCACACCTGTCGGCCGGCCCGGTGTCGGTGATCAGCCACACCACCGCGGCGCGCCTGTGGGAGTTACCGGTGCCGCCGGACGGTCTCGTTCATCTGTCCGTGCCGCCGGGCCGGCGACCGCGGACGGGCGCTCCAGTCCGCGTACACCGGGTCGTGGTGGGCGACTCGGACCGGGCCGGGATCGACGGCCTGCCGGTCACCTCCCGGGCGGCGACCGTGCTCGACTGCCTGCCGTTGCTGGACCGGTCCGACGGGGCAAAGCTGCTCGACCGAGCGGTTCAGCAGGGCTGGCTGCGACCGGTGCACGTGGAACGGCGGCTCGCCGAGTCACCGGCCGGCACGGCAACCAGTCGCTGCGACGGCTCCTGGCCACCTTCCGACCCGGTGCCGACAGCGCAGCGGAACGCCTGCTGCACCGACTCCTGCGCCAGCACGGCATCGACGGCTGGCGACCGCAGTACGCCATCCGGCTGCCATCCGGCCGGATCGCAACCGCTGACGTTCCCGGCGAGTCTGGTCGCCATCGAGGTGGACGGCTGGGCCTGGCACATCGACCCCGAACGGTTCCAGCTCGATCGCAGCAGGCAGAACGAGATGGTCACGGCCGGCTGGACGGTGCTGCGGTTCACCTGGACGGACCTCACCGAGCGACCGGACCTCGTGCTTCGGACAGTACGCAGGGCGCTGGCCACTCCCCGACTTATGGACGCGACACGCTGTTGAACCGCGTGCCGCGTCCACAAGTGGGCCAAAGCTACGCGGGCGGGCCGAGCGTGGGCATGCCGAGCAGCACGCCGGGGGTCTTCGGGGTGACGCCGGCGGCCCAGTTGTCGCCGGCGCGGGTACGCCGGTGGGACAGCAGCGGGCCGTCGGCGACCAGGTGGTGCGGTGCCGCGTAGGTGACCACGGTGCGCACCACGTCGCCGGGGCGTACCTGCGGGGACCCCTTGCCGTGTTGGCCGTTCGCCGGGACGGCGCCGTGTTGACCGTTCGCCGGGACGGCGCCGTGTTGACCGTCCGCCGGGACGGCGCCGCGTTGACCGTCCGCCGGGACGGCGAAGTGGACCAGTCGGCCGTCGCGGGCACGCCCCGACATCCGCCCGGTGCCGGCGTCCTTGCGGCCCTCGCCCACCGCCACCAGCACCTCCACGGTGCGGCCGACCTGCGCCTGGTTCTCCGCCCAGGAGACCTCCTCGACCAGCGCCACCAGCCGTTCGTACCGCTCCCGTACCACCGCCTTCGGCACCTGGCCGGCCATGGTCGCCGCCGGGGTGCCCGGCCGGGTGGAGTACTGGAAGGTGAACGCGCCGGCGAACCGGGCCGCCCGCACCACGTCCAGCGTCGCGGCGAAGTCCTCCTCGGTCTCCCCTGGGAAGCCGACGATGACGTCGGTGGTGATCGCCGCGTGCGGGATCGCGGCCCGGACACTGTCCACGATGGACAGGTACCGCCCGGCCCGGTACGAGCGGCGCATCGCGCGCAGCACCCGGTCCGACCCGGACTGCAGCGGCATGTGCAGCGACGGGCACACCGCCGGTGTCCCGGCCATCGCGGCGATCACGTCGGCGGTGAAGTGCGCCGGATGCGGGCTGGTGAACCGCAGCCGGTCCAGCCCCTCCACCGCACCGCAGGCACGCAGCAGCTTGCCGAACGCGTACCGGTCGCCGAACTCGACCCCGTAGGAGTTCACGTTCTGGCCGAGCAGGGTGATCTCGGCGACCCCGTCGGCCACCAGCGCCCGCACCTCGGCCAGCACCTCGCCCGGCCGGCGGTCCCGCTCCTTGCCGCGCAGCGCCGGCACGATGCAGAAGGTGCAGGTGTTGTTGCAGCCGACCGAGATGGACACCCAGCCGGCGTAGCTGGACTCGCGGCGGGCCGGCAGGGTGGACGGGAACACCTCGAGCGACTCGAGGATCTCCACCTGCGCCTCGCGGTTGTGCCGGGCACGATCCAGCAGCACCGGCAGCGAGCCGATGTTGTGGGTGCCGAACACCACGTCCACCCACGGTGCCCGCGCCACGATCTCGCCGCGGTCCTTCTGCGCCAGGCAGCCGCCCACCGCGATCTGCATCCCCGGATGGGACTGCTTCACCGGGCGCAGGTGGCCGAGGTTCCCGTACAGCCGGTTGTCCGCGTTCTCCCGTACCGCGCAGGTATTGAACACCACCACGTCCGGGGTGGCACCCTCGCCCGCACGGACGTACCCCGCGTCCTCCAGCAGCCCGGACAGCCGCTCGGAGTCGTGGACGTTCATCTGGCACCCGTAGGTGCGCACCTGGTAGGTACGCGCAGTCATCTGGCTCACGAGGGTACTTGCCGGCGGGCCGTAGCATCCGGCGGGTGAGCCAGACGCCGCCGGCCGACGCGACCATCCACCCGTCCCCGCGGCGCGAGCGGCGGATGCGCCGGCTCGGGTTGGCGCTGGCCGCGCTGATGGTGCTGCTGCTGGCCGCCATCGGGACCGGCGGGTGGTACTACGCCAACCAGATCATGGCCCGCCCGGGCCCGAGCGCTCCGCAGCAGGCCACCCTGACCGCGGTCAGCCCCCGGGGCACCACCGCGACGGTCCAGCTCCGCGGCGCGGCGCTGGCCGGCACGCGGGAGGTCGTCGGGCTGCGCACCGCGAACGGGTACCTCCAGCTCGACCCGCCGACCGGCCCGGTGACGCAGGCCGGTGGCCAGACGGTGGCGACCCGGACGGCCGCCCTGATCACCGGGTCGTGGCCGGCGGCCGGCGAGCGCGGCGACCTGGACATCGACGCGTTCCCGTCGGCCGACCCGGCGGCGGCGCTGGCCGGCAAGCTCACCCAGGTCACGGTCAGCGGGCCGCTCGGCGGCTACCCGGCCTGGCAGGTGGACGGCGCGAAGGACACCTGGGTGGTGTTCGTGCACGGCCGGGGCGGCGGCCGGGCGCAGGGACTGCGGCTGCTGTCGGTGACCAGCCGGCTGGGGTACCCGGCGCTGGACATCACCTACCGCAACGACACCGGCGCGCCGGCCTCGCCGGACAGGCGCAACCACTGGGGGCTGACCGAGTGGGCAGACCTGCAGGCGGCGGTGGACTACCTGAAGGGCCACGGGGTGCGGCGGCTGGTCCTGGCCGGGGCGAGCATGGGCGGCGCCATCGTGGCCACCTTCCTGCGCCGCTCGCACGACGCCGGGATGGTGGCCGCCGCGATCCTGGACGCCCCGGTGCTGTCCATGCAGGACACGCTGCGGCTGCAGGCGGCCGACCGCGGGCTGCCCGGGCCGGTGTCCGGGGTGCTGCTGCCGGTCGCCAAGGCGATCGCGGACTGGCGCGCCGACCTGGACTTCGCCGCGCTGGAGCAGACCCCCGGCGAGCTGAAGGTGCCGGTGCTGCTGTTCCACGGCACCGCGGACGGCAGCGTGCCGGTCGGGCCGGCCGACGCGTTCGCCGCGGCCGGACCCGGCCAGGTCACCTACCTGCGGGTGGACGGAGCCGACCACGTGGCGGCGTGGAACGTCGCGCGCAGCCGGTACGAGGAGTCGGTGGCCCAGTTCCTACCGAACCATGCGGGATGAACGATCAGCCTGATTCCGGTCGTCGGTGGCGTGCCCTACGCTCTGGCGGCATGACCCTGACAGGTGACGTCCCGCGCGGCGGCGGGTCCGGCCCGCTCGTCGTACTGGAGAACGTCAACAAGCACTTCGGGCAGCTGCACGTGCTGAAGGACATCAACCTGACGGTTGACCAGGGCGAGGTCATCGTGGTGATCGGCCCGTCCGGTTCGGGCAAGTCCACGCTGTGCCGGACGGTCAACCGGCTGGAGACCATCGACAGCGGCAGGATCACGCTGGACGGACAGCCGCTGGCGGCCGAGGGCAAGGCGTTGGCCCGGCTGCGGGCCGAGGTGGGCATGGTGTTCCAGTCGTTCAACCTGTTCGCGCACAAGACGATCCTGGACAACGTCACGCTCGGTCCCCTGAAGGTCAGGGGGCAGAAGAAGGCCGCCGCACAGAAGCGGGCGATGGAGCTGCTCGACCGGGTCGGGATCGCCGACCAGGCGGGCAAGCTGCCGGCGCAGCTGTCCGGGGGTCAGCAGCAGCGGGCCGCGATCGCCCGCGCGCTGGCCATGGCCCCGAAGGTCATCCTCTTCGACGAGCCCACCTCGGCGCTCGACCCGGAAATGATCAACGAGGTGCTCGAGGTGATGATCCAGCTTGCCCGGGAGGGGATGACCATGGTGGTGGTAACCCACGAGATGGGCTTCGCCCGCCGGGCGGCCAAGCGGGTGGTGTTCATGGCGGACGGCCAGATCGTGGAGGAGGCCCCGCCGGCCGACTTCTTCTCGGCGCCCAGGAGCGAGCGGGCCAAGGACTTCCTGTCGAAGATTCTCACGCACTAGAGGACGGCCGTCGTCCTGCGTGCCGTACGTGAAAGGATCGCTATGAAACTCCGTCGTGGAGTCGCCGTCGCCGCGGCGCTGCTCGTCGCCCTGACCATGGCTGCCGCCTGCGGGAAGAAGAGCGGCGAGAGCACGATCGTCGGCAAGAAGAGCCTCAAGATCGGCGTGAAGGAGGACCAGCCCGGCATCGGCTTCAAGGGGCCGGACGGCAAGTACGCCGGCTTCGACATCGAGATCGCCAAGGCGGTGGCCAAGGAGCTCGGCGTCGACGAGGGCAGCATCGAGTTCGTCACGACGGTGTCGGCGAACCGTGAGCCGTTCATCCAGCAGGGCAAGGTCGACTTCGTGGTCGCGTCGTACACCATCAACGACGACCGGAAGAAGAAGGTCTCCTTCGCCGGTCCGTACTACGTGGCCGGCCAGGACCTGCTGGTCCGCGCCGACGAGACGGCGATCACCGGCGCCGACACGATCGCGGGCAAGAAGGTCTGCTCGGTGAGCGGCTCGACGCCGGCCAAGCGGATCAAGACGGACTACCCGCAGGCGAAGCTGCAGGAGTTCGACGCCTACTCCAAGTGCGTCGCGGCGCTGATCGGCAAGAGCGTCGACGCGGTCACCACGGATGACATCATCCTGGCCGGGTACGCGGCGCAGTACGCCGGGAAGCTGAAGGTGGTCGGCAAGCCGTTCAGCAAGGAGCCGTACGGCATCGGCCTCGCGAAGGACGACAAGAAGGGCCGGGACGCGATCAACGACGCGCTGCAGAAGATCTTCACCGACGGCCGGTACAAGACGGCGTGGGACAAGACGCTGGGGGTCGGCGGCACCCCGGCACCCAACCCGCCGACGCTCGACCGGTACTGACACTCGGGAGCACGCCGCTCGTCCGGCGGTACGGCGGGTTGCCGACCGTACCGCCGGGTGACGGCGGCCGGCCCACCCAGACAGGGGGGAACGATGCAGGCGCTGCTGGACAACCGCGACCTCGTTCTCAAGGCGCTCTGGCTGATCATCGAGCTGACCGCCGTCTCGGGCGCGATCGCGCTCGTGCTCGGCACGCTGCTGGCCGGGATGCGGGTCTGCCCGGTGCCGGTGCTGCGCGCGTTCGGCACCGGCTACGTCAACGTCTTCCGGAACACGCCACTGACCCTGATCATCTTCTTCTGCTACTTCGGGCTGTACGCCAACCTCGGCGTCACGCTCTCCAACGACCTCGACCGGAACAACTTCTGGCTCGGCGTGATCGGGCTGTCGGTGTACACCGCGGCGTTCGTGTGCGAGGCACTGCGCTCCGGCATCCAGACCATCCCGCTCGGGCAGGCCGAGGCGGCCAGAGCGATCGGGCTGACGTTCGTCCAGAACCTGCGGCTGGTCGTGCTGCCGCAGGCGACCCGCGCGGTGATCGCGCCACTGGGCAGCCTGCTGATCGCGCTCACCAAGAACGCAACCATCGCCGGCACCATCGGCGTCGCCGAGACGGCCTCGCTGATGAAGGACCTGATCAACGACAACGGCGACCAGACCATCGCGATCTTCTTCGGCTTCGCGATCGGCTTCCTCGTCCTCACCCTGCCGATGGGCTACTTCTTCGGCTGGCTGGCCCGGAGGGTGGCAGTGCTTCGATGAGCTCCCCGTCGGTTCTCTACGACGCGCCGGGACCGCGCGCCCGGGCCCGCAACAACCTGCTCAGCGTCCTGGGTCTCGCGCTGCTGGCCGGGCTGGGCTGGCTGATCTACGCCAAGTTCAACGCCAGCGGCCAGTGGAACGCCGAGAAGTGGAAGCCGTTCCTGAAGTCGAGCACCTGGACGACGTACCTCCTCGAGGGCCTGAAGAACACCCTCAAGGCGGCCGGCATCGCCATGGTGCTGGCGCTGCTGTTCGGGGTGACCTTCGCCCTCGGCCGGCTGTCGGACCACCGGTGGGTGCGGGTCCCGGCCGGCTTCGTGGTCGAGTTCTTCCGCGGCATCCCGCTGCTGCTGCTGATCTTCTTCCTGTTCTACGGCGCCCCCTACGTCGTGCCGTTCGACGTGCCGGCGCTCTGGGCGCTGGTGTTCGCGCTGACGCTGTACAACGGCTCGGTGCTGGCCGAGGCGTTCCGGGCCGGCGTGCTCGCGCTGCCGAAGGGTCAGACCGAGGCGGGGTACGCGATCGGGCTGCGCAAGGGCCAGCTCATGCGGCTGATCCTGGTGCCGCAGGCGGCCCGCTCGATGCTGCCGGTGATCGTCAGCCAGCTCGTCGTGCTGCTCAAGGACACCGCGCTGGGCTACATCATCGCCTACCCCGAGTTGCTCGCGCAGACCAACGTGATCAACGCGAACTACAGCAACCTGCTGCAGTCGGCCATCGTGGTGGGCGCCATCTTCATCGCGATCAACCTGCTGCTGGGCCAGCTTGCGTCCCTCCTGGAACGCCGGTTCGCCCCCGGCAGGTCCAGCCGGCTGCAGGCAGAGATGGGCGCCGCAACCCCCCTCGGCGTCCAGGGCACCGCTGTGGCGCCTGAGGGCTGATCCGCCGCCGCTCCGCGCCCCTCGACCAACCTGGACCGGCCAACGTCGGAGTGGCGCGGGTCGGGCCGGTCGGGTGGCGCGGGGTCGGGTGGGACGGGCGGGTCGGTTGGGACGGGCGGGTCGAGTAGGCGGGCAGGTCGGGTCTGGCTGGTGGGATGGTGCGGATCAGGCGGCGCGGTGGGCGCGGAGCAGGTCCAGCGCGGCCGTGAGCGAGTCGGCAACGGGCACCCCGGTCCGCGCCAGGCTGGCCTCGGTGCTGATACCAGTGGTGAGCAGGATGCACCGGGCGCCCACGCTGGCCGCGGCTGTGGCATCGTCCACCACGTCGCCGATCAGCACCACGTCGTCCGGGTCGAGCCGGAGCGCGGTCAGGTGCTCGGCAAGGTGCGCCGCCTTTGAGCCGCCGCCGATCTCGGTGCGCAGGCCGTCGATTCGGGTGAACTCCGCGGTCAGCCCGAGGTCGCCGACCAGCCGAACCAGGTCTTCGTGGAACCACATCGACAGCAGCGACTGGCTGCCACCGCCGGCCCGCCAGGCGTTCAGGGCGTGCCGTGCGTCGCTGGCCAGCCGCAGGTCAGGCAAGAGCGCCTGGTACGCGTCGTGGTACGCCCGGTCGATCCGGGCCCAGTCCGCGGCCGACAGGGACAGGCCGAGCAACCGCTCGTAGCAGCGGTCCAGCGGGCGGCAGTACACCGCACGCCAGTCCGCCAGGGTGATGGCCGGCCGCTGGTACTCCGCGCAAACGGAGTTCACCGCGGCGACCACCGCGGCGTTGTCGTCGAGCAGCGTTCCGTTCCAGTCGAACACGATGTGCCTTCTCACGTCGCCCACCCTACGAAACCGCGGCGCGGCCGGGCGCGCTCTTTGTTCCGAGCCGGCCGTCGTGCGCCCGGTTAGGTCTGTTGCCGAGCCGGCTCGAGTACGGCAGCGACGAGTCACGCTCCGCCGCCGGGCCGGGTCGCTGCCGGGGTACAACCTGCTGGCGAGACCCGGTTCGGCGCGGCGACCCTCAGGCTCCGCTGGGGGCCGCTCCGGGTACACCTGCCGGCGAGACGCGGTCGTCCGCGCGGCGACCGGTCAGGCTCCGCTGGGGGCCGCTCTCGGTACACCTGCCAGCGAGAACGGTCGTCCGCGCGGCGACCGGTCAGCCGTTAGCGACCAGGCCGGCGGGCGGGATCGCGCGGCCGGCGAAGCGATGGGATCGGCAGCGGTCAGCGGGCGATCTCGGTGGCGCGGGACTCGCGGACCACTGTGACCCGGATCTGGCCCGGGTAGGTCAGCTCGTCCTCGATCTGCTTGGCGACCTCGCGGGCCAGCAGGTGCGCGGTCACGTCGTCGACCTGCTCCGGCTGCACGATCACCCGGATCTCCCGACCGGCCTGCATGGCGAACACCCGGTCCACGCCGGGCTTCCCGGAGGCGATCTCCTCGATCCGCTCCAGCCGCTTGACGTACGCCTCCAGGCTCTCCCGCCGCGCCCCCGGCCGGCCGCCGGAGCAGGAGTCGGCGGCCTGGGTGAGCACGGCCTCGATGGTCTGCGGTGGCACCTCGTTGTGGTGCGCCTCGATGGCGTGCACCACGTCGTCGCTCTCGCCGTACTTGCGGGCCAGGTCGGCGCCGATCAGCGCGTGGCTGCCCTCCACCTCATGGGTAAGTGCCTTGCCGATGTCGTGCAGGAACGCCGACCGCTTGAGCACCGTCGGGTCCATCTTCAGCTCCGCGGCCATGATGCCGGCGATGTGCGCGGTCTCGATCAGGTGCTTGAGCACGTTCTGTCCGTAGGAGGTGCGGTACCGCAGCCGGCCCAGCAGCTTGATCATCTCCGGGTGGATCTCGGTGATGCCGACCTCCACCAGCGAATCCTCGCCAGCCTTGAGGCAGAGCTGCTCGACCTCCTCGCGGCTACGCTCGTAGATCTCCTCGATACGCTGCGGGTGAATCCGGCCGTCGAGCACCAGCTTCTCCAGGGTGAGCCGGCCGATCTCCCGGCGCACCGGGTCGAAGCAGGACAGCAGCACGGCTTCGGGCGTGTCGTCGATGATCAGGTTGACCCCGGTGACCGACTCGAAGGCCCGGATGTTGCGGCCCTCACGGCCGATGATCCGACCCTTCATCTCATCGCCCGGCAGGTGCAGCACGCTGACCACGCTCTCCGCGGTCTGCTCGCTGGCCACCCGCTGGATGGCGTCCACCACGATGTGCCGGGCGCGGTGCTCCGCGTTCTGCTTGGCCTCCGCCTCGACGTCCCGCACGATGATCGCGGCGTCCCGGCGGCACTGGGCCTCGACCGCCTTCAGCAGTTCGGCCTTGGCGTCGCCCGCGGTGAGGCCGGCGACCCGTTCGAGCTCGGCCTGGATGCCGGCCTCGGCGGCCACGGCCTCTGCCTCGCGGGTCTCCAGGGCGCGCTGCGCCGAGGCAAGTTCGACGTCGCGCTGCTCCAGCCGGCGGTGCTGCTCGTCCAGCCGGCGCTCGCGGTCGACCAGCCGCTCCTCCCGCCGCTCCACCTCGGCCTGGGTCGCCCGGGCCCGCTCGGTGATCGCCGCCGCCTCCTGCTCGGCCTGCCGCCGGGCCTCCAGCACGACGGTGGAAGCCTCGAGCGCCGCCTGCCGCCGTGCGTTCTCCACCTCGGCCTGGACCGCGCGGCGGGTGTTCTCGATCTCGTTCTCGACGGTGCGGCGCAGGGTGGCCGCCTCCGCCTCGGCCATGCTCCGGGTGAACGCGGCCAGGGTCTCCGCCTCCGAGCGGACCGACGCCGCCGACTGGATCGCCTGCATCCGCATCTCGGACAGCTCGCGCTCGACCTCGCGCCGCGCCTGCGCCCACAGTTCCTCCCGCTCGGGAACGCTCAGGGCACCCAGACCGCGCACCGCCGCGGTCCCAGCAGCAACGGTCCCAGCAGCCGCGGTCCCGCCGGTCGCTCCGTCCGGCCGGGCGCGGTCGGCGTCGGTGTGGGCAGCCGCATCCGCGGCCGCCCTGTCTCCGGCCGCCCTGTCTGTGGCCATTACGTCCCTGGCCGCCCCGTCCCTGGCCAGTACGTCCCCGGCCGACCCCTCCCCGGCTGGCCCGTCTCCGGCCGCCAGGTCCCCGGGTGCCGCGACCCGGTCGCTGCGCACCGTCGCCGTGCCGTCCGCGTGGGCACCGTCGGCGGTCACGTCGTGCGCAGGCCGCCGAGCCGGCGTCAGCTCATCGGCCGAGCCGCCTCCCGCTACGTCCGGCTGCCCCGGCGCCGGCGGAGTCCGGTCAGACCGACCGGTGTCGGGCTGACCCACGTCGGTCCGGGCCGATTCGGGCTGAGGTGTCCGGGGCCGGGCGGGGTGGGTCCTGCCTTCGTGGGTTCCGATGGGATCGGGCGGGGCTGCGTGGGACGGCGCGGGGTCGGGCTGGCCTGCACGGGTCCGGTCCTGGTCGGGCTTGTCGGTGGCCGGCTGCCCGGAGGCAGGTTCGACGGTCGCCCGCACGGTCGGCGCCTGGCCCACCGCGGCCGCCTGGGTCGTGCCCGCCGGCTGGGACTGATCGGTGATACGCAGCCGTCGCAGACCCGACGACAGCCGCCACACGGCGACGCCCAATGCGACGACGACCAGGCCGAGCAGCGCCAGCAGAAGGTCATGCACCTGAGCACCTCCTTCCCGGTCGGACCGCCGATTGGGGCGGCGGGCGAGGAGGACCCACGAGATGCAGGCGCCGCGTCCGATGCAGCCTCGAACCGGACGCGCCGACCACGGCGGCCACAGGCTGCGCCGATCCGCTCGACCGCGGCGAGGTGATCCTCTGCCGGGGCGAGCGGACTGCCGTGTGCCACTGCTATCAGCGCCCGGTGCGCGCAGGCGCCGGACGGTGTGTCGTTTGTTCGGTTTGTCTATCTGCCGATTGCTCGTGACGTGACCCGTGCGGGGTTGACTCCTCGTTAACTCGAGGCTACGGGCGGGCAGACACGCCGGTCAAGCGGCACTCCTACCCACGGATCGTCATTCAGTCTCGACGTCAGGTGGAGCCTCCAAAGGGTCCCAGGCGCATCCGTCGGCCGCCAACTCCTCGCGCACGACCCGGTATGCGAGCGTGGCCGGGTACCCCTTGCGGGCCAGTAATCCCACCAGCCTGCGCGCCCGCGCAGTCGGGTCGAGGCCCGCCGTCGCGGCCAGCCGGCGACCCACCAGCGTGCGCGCGGTGACCTCCTCGGTGTGCTCGTCCAACCCCTGCACCGCGGCAGAGGCCGTCGCCTGGTCGATCCCGCGCTGCCGCAGCTCAGCCGAGAGCGCGCGTCGGGCGAGCCCTCGGGCGCTGTGCCGGGACATCACGAACGCCTCGGCGAACGCCCGGTCGTCGATCAGCCCCACCTCGCCGAACCGGGACAGCACCCGCTCGACAACGTCGGCCGGGACGCCGCGGCGGGTCAGCGCCGTGGCCAGTTCGGCCCGGCTGCAGGACCGGGTCGTGAGCAGCCGCAGGCAGGTCTCGCGGGCCACCGACTCGGGATCGCCGAGCGGATCCTCCGGGTGCCCGGATGGCTCGGCTGCACCGCGTCGGCGTGCCGCGCCCGGATCCGTTCCGCTCCGACCAGCGCCACCCGGAGTCACTCCACCCGGAGCGGTACTGCGCAACTCCATGCCGCGCAAGTCCGTACCACGCGGCTCAGCCCCGCCCAGCTTGGTTCCAGGCAGCGCCGTAGCACGCGGCTCAGTCCCCCGCGGCTCAGTCCCCCGCGGCTCAGTCCCCCGCGGCTCAGTCCCCCGCGGCTCAGTCCCCCGCGGCTCAGCCCCCCGCGGCTCAGCCCCCCGCGGCTCAGCTCCCCGCGGCTCGGTTCCCCGCGGCTCGGTTCTGCGCGGCTCAGCTCCGTGCCGAGCTGTTTCGTGCAGATCCGTGGTGCGGGGCGTCGGGCCCGAGCCGCGGTCAACCGGCCCGCCGCACCGGCGGGCCGGCTCGTCCGTGTCGCCGTACACGCTAGAAGTCGACCGGCACGCCGACCTCGATCTCGGTGTCGAGCCGCGGGCCGACGCCGAGCTTCTCCTTGATCTTCTTCTCGATCTCGTCGGCGAGGTCCGGGTTGTCGCGCAGGAAGTTACGTGCGTTCTCCTTGCCCTGCCCGAGCTGGTCGCCCTCGTAGGTGTACCAGGCGCCGGACTTGCGGATGAAGCCGTGCTCGACGCCCATGTCGATCAACGAGCCCTCGCGACTGATGCCCTGCCCGTAGATGATGTCGAACTCGGCCTGCTTGAACGGCGGGGCCATCTTGTTCTTCACCACCTTGGCCCGGGTGCGGTTGCCCACCGCGTCGCTGCCGTCCTTGAGTGTCTCGATGCGGCGCACATCGATGCGCACCGAGGCGTAGAACTTCAGCGCCTTGCCGCCGGTGGTGGTCTCCGGCGAGCCGAACATGACGCCGATCCTCTCCCGGAGCTGGTTGATGAAGATCGCGGTGGTGCCCGCGTTGTTGAGCGCCGAGGTGATCTTGCGGAGGGCCTGACTCATCAGCCGGGCCTGCAGGCCGACGTGGTTGTCCCCCATCTCGCCCTCGATCTCGGCGCGCGGCACCAGGGCAGCCACCGAGTCGATCACGATTACGTCCAGCGCACCGGACCGGATCAGCATGTCGGCGATCTCCAGCGCCTGCTCGCCGGTATCCGGCTGGGAGACCAGCAGAGCGTCCGTGTCCACGCCGAGGGCCTTGGCATAGTCCGGGTCGAGCGCATGCTCGGCGTCGATGAACGCCGCGATGCCGCCGGTCGCCTGCGCCTGCGCCACCGCATGCAGCGCGACCGTGGTCTTGCCGGAGGACTCCGGGCCGTAGATCTCCACGATCCGGCCACGCGGCAGGCCGCCGATGCCGAGCGCGACGTCGAGAGAGATCGACCCGGTCGGGATCACCTGGACGGGCGGGCGCGAGTCGTCACCCAGCCGCATCACCGAGCCCTTGCCGAACTGCTTGTCGATCTGGGCGAGCGCCACGTCGAGTGCCTTGTCGCGGTCCAGTGCTGCCATATCTCCACCTCACGGGCGATCCGTCGTATCAGTCATCCCCGACGTTAAGCCCGACCACCGACGAAAATCTCGGTGGCTGAGGCCGCTGTGGACAACCGCGCCGGGTGTGGACACCGTACCGAACACCTGTTCGATCATACTGCGACACGCCGCGACACACTGATCAGCGGTTCTTCGCCGGTACGTCGAACGCCTCGCAGACCGCCCGCCACACCTGCCGCGCCGGCTCGCCGGCCTCCAGCGCCTCCGTCACGGTCCGCCCGCCGAGCTGGGCCAGCACCTGGTCCTTGGCCAGCGACTCGGCGTACGTCGCACCGAACTGTCCCTGCATCCGTTCCCAGAAATCGGTCAACCGCACCCCGCCAGGCTAGTGCGCGGAAAACTGTCGGGGCCTGCGGCTACCTTCCCCGGCATGGATGAGATCGCACTGCACGACCGGGCGCTGGACGAGGTCGCCCGGCTTGTCGCCGGTGTCCGGCCGGACCAGTTGGACCGGCCCACCCCGTGTACGGACTGGACCGTGCGCACCCTGATTGCGCACCTGATCGACGCCAACCGGCGGTTCACCCACGTCGCCGAGGGACAGCCGGTGACCCGCCCGGACCGGCCGCCCGATCTCGGCGCCGAAGACTACACGGACAGCTACCGGGAGTCCGCGAAGGCACTGGCCGAGGCATGGAAGGTGCCCGGCCGGCTGGACCAGCTCTTCCGGCTGCCGTTCGGCGAGCTGCCCGGGCGGGCGGCGCTCGGCATGCGCCTGGTCGAGCTCACCGGGCACGGCTGGGATCTTGCCCGGGCGACCGGTCAGCAGCCGGAGTTCGACCAGGAGTTGGTGGCCGCCGCGACGCGGTTCGCACAGCGGAGCTTGCCGCCCGGGCAGCGGTCCGGCACGCCGTTCGCGCCAGCCAGCGAGGCCCCGGCGGACGCCTCGGCGCTTGACCATCTGGCCGCGTTCCTGGGGCGCGCGGTGTAGCCGGTCAGGCCCGGGCGGCGCGACGGGCGAGCACGAGGAGTACCGGCAGCACGACCGATGCGGCGAGGGCGTTGAGCACCGGGTAGCCGAGTTGGGCCACCACCACGCCGGCCGCCAAGCCGCCGACGCTGGCTGCCACGCCCATGACGAAGTCGGCCGCGCCCTGCACGCCGGCGCGGCTGGACACCGGCACCGACTCGGTCAGCAGCGTGGACCCGGCGACCAGCCCGAACGACCAGCCCAGGCCCAGCAGGAACAGGCCCATGCCGAGCAGCACCGAGCCGTGGCCGGCGGTGCCGGTGACCGCCGTCGAGGCGATCTCCAGCAACGCGCCGAGCGCGATCATCCACTGCCGGCCGTACCGGTCGGCCAGCCAGCCGACCAGCGGGGAGAACGCGTACATGCCGAGGACGTGGATGCTCACCACGAGCCCGATGATCCGCAGGGTGGCTCCGTTGCGGCCCATGTGCACCGGCGTCATCACCATCACGCCGACCATCACCGCGTGCGCGGACGCCACCGCGAGCAGGCCGAGCCGGGCGCCGGGCGAGGCGGCGATGGTGCGCAGCGACTCGCCGAGCGAGGGCCGGGGCGGAGCCGCGTACTCCGTCCCGGACAGCCGTCGGGCAGTGAGCAGCGGGTCCGGCCGCAGCAGCGTGGCGATGACCGCGGCGGCCAACGCGAACGACGCGATGGAGAAGAAGAACGATCCCGCCAGCGGGCGCAGGCCGATCGCGGTGGCCAGCCGGCCGCCCGGGTCGGCGAGGTTCGGCCCGAGCACGGCGCCCACGGTGGTGGCCCACACCACGATCGCCAGCGACCGGCCGCGGGTCCGTGCCGTGGCCAGATCCGCGGCGGCGTACCGCGCCTGCAGGTTCGCGGTCTGGCCGCCGCCGAACGCCGCCATCGCGGGCAGCAGCAGCCATACCGATCCGGTGACGCCCGCCAGCACCGCGAGCACTGCGCCCGTCCCGCCAAGGCAGTACGCGGCGACCAGCCCGGGGCGCCGGCCGCGCCGGGACATCAGCCGCGACACAGGCACCGCGAGCAGGGCGCCACCGAGTGTGGAGCACGTCTGCGCGATGCCGGCGTACGCCTCGGATCCGGCCAGCTCGGCCGCCAGCAGGCCGCCCACCGCGATGCCGCTGGAGACGCCGACCCCGCCGAGCACCTGACTACCGGTCAGCACCCGGAGGGTGTGCCGCTGGGTGTCGGACGGGTCGCCGGCCGGGACGGGGGCCCGGACGAGGGCGCGTGCCACGCCGCTCAGCCGGCGGACGACTGCGGCGGAGGTGGCTGTAACCGAGGCGGCTGCGGCAATGGTGGCCGCAAAGGCGGCGGCTGCAACGGCGGCGGCTGCAACGGCGGCGGCTGCAACGGCGGCGGCTGCGACGGCGGCGGCTGCGACGGCGGCGGCTGCGACGGCGGTTGCTGCGACGGCGGTTGCTGCGACGGCGGTTGCTGCGACGGCGGCGGCTGCAACGGCGGCGCCAGCGGCTGCCCGGCCGGGGGCCACCCGGAGCGTTCCGGCGACGGAGCGACGGACTGCTGGGCGATCCAGCCCTGGTGGTCGGAGAACTGCTGGAACTCCCCTGCGCTGAACTGCGGCACCTCGAGCTGCCGGCGTTCCTCGGTGCGCCGCCGGGCCGCCAGCAGCATGCCCACCAGCAGCACCAGCCCGACCGCCAGGATGCCGCCGACGATCGCCAGCGCCCGCCAACCGGGTGTCAGCGTGACGCCGGACCCGTCGGCTCGCAACTGCATCCGTTCACCATCCTGGCTGGTCATGCCGGTACGACGGCCCCGGATCGTCCGGCAGCGGGACCGTCGGCAGTCGCAACGTGTTCTCCGGCGATAATCCCGGCCCGGACGGCACCGTCGGGTACGGGTCAGCGTAAGGCCCGGGCGGAACGGCGGGCCACGCGGGCGGAATGGCGGGCCACGCGGGCGGAATGGCGGGCCAGGCGGGCGGGACGCCGGGCGGCGTGGGCAGGGCGCCGGGCGGCGCGGGCAACGCCGCAGTGCGAGCCGCGGGCCGTGCGGGCCGAACGGCCGGTGACGCGGGCGGGTACGCCGCAACCGCCGGGCGGCGCCGCAGCAACTGCGCGAGCAGCAGCACCACCACGCCGGCCAGCACCGCGCAGACCCCGATGAACAGCGCCGGAGACACACCGGAGGACGCCGGGCCGGTCACCGTGGCGGTCTCGGTCGCCGCGGGGTACACCGCGTGCGCGCTGAGCGGCAGCAACGTCCCGGGCTGCGGGGACCAGGTCACGTCCTGCCCGGCCACCGTCCCGTTCGCGTTGACCGTGCTCGCGCCGGTGAAGGAAAGCGCGATCCGGGCGTCGAACCCATCGTTGCTGCCGCCGAGCATCGACAGGTCCGGGAAGAACGCCGACCCGGTCACCGAGACCTCATCGCCGGTCCGGGTCATCGACAGCCGGACGGTGGCGCCGGTGCGCTGCCCGCCGCCGAACAGCGCGCCCACCTCGTCCATCGACAGCCGATCGAAGCTGACCGTGCTGCCGACGTACCCGTCCGCCTCGTACGGCGCCACCGCGACCTTGTCCCGTATCAACGGCGGCACCTCGAACCGCTGCGCCAGGTTGGTCGACAGCTCCGCCCGGAACGCCACCACGAGCTGGCCGGACACCGTGCCGGCGGCGTCCACCTGTAACTGCGCGTCGTAACGCAGGCACCCAGCGGAGGCGAGCGTGAGCGCACAGACCGCCACCACGCGGGCCCACCGGGACATACCGCCATCGTGACAGGCGCCGGCTGGAAATGTCAGAGGCACGGAGCAGACTGAATTTCGTGACCGATCCGCTACCCGGCTTCTCCCCCGCGACCAGTGCGTGGTTCACCGGCGCGTTCGTGGCGCCCACGCCAGCCCAGGAGCAGGCGTGGACGGCGATCCGGCGCGGCGAGCACACCCTGGTGGTGGCGCCGACCGGCTCCGGCAAGACGCTGGCCGCGTTCCTGTGGTCGCTGGACCGGCTCGCGGCGGCAGGCGGCGCGCCGACCATCGGCCCCGGCGTTGCGGCGGACGCTGCCATCGAGCCGACCCCGGACCCGGGCAGGCGCTGCCGGGTGCTGTACGTCAGCCCGATGAAGGCGTTGGCCGTCGACGTGGAGAAGAACCTGCGCGCCCCGATGGCCGGCATCCGGCAGGCGGCGCTCCGGCTGGGCCTGCCCGAGCCGGACATCAGGGTCTCGATCCGCTCCGGCGACACCCCGGCCGAGGAGCGGCGCGCCTTCACCCGCACCCCACCGGATGTGCTGATCACCACACCCGAGTCGCTGTTCCTGCTGCTCACCAGCAACGCCCGGGAGGCGCTGCGCGGCATCGACACGGTGATCGTGGACGAGGTGCACGCGGTGTGCGGCACCAAGCGCGGCGCGCATCTGGCGCTGTCGCTGGAGCGGCTGGACGTGCTGACCGGTCGGCCGGCCCAGCGGGTGGGGCTGTCCGCGACGGTGCGGCCGGTGGAGGAGGTGGCGCGGTTCCTGGCCGGCGGGCGGACGGTCGCCATCGTGCAGCCGCCGGCGGCCAAGTCGGTCGAGCTGCAGATCGTGGTCCCGGTGGAGAACATGTCGGCGCTGGGGGAGCCCACCGGCGACCTGTCCGGGAACGCCGCGGGCCACGAGCGGCGCACCTCGATCTGGCCGCACGTGGAGGAGCGGGTGCTCGACCTGATCGAGGAGCACCGGTCCACCATCGTGTTCGCCAACTCCCGCCGGCTGGCCGAGCGGCTGACCTCACGGCTGAACGAGTTGGCGTACAAGCGGCTGTACGGTGAGCCGCTGGAGCTGACCAGGATCCCGGCGCAGGTCATGGCCGAATCGGGCGCCGGCAGGGGGGCGCCGCCGCTGGTCGCCCGCACCCACCACGGCTCGATGTCGCGGGAGCAGCGGGTCAGCGTCGAGGAGGACCTGAAGGCCGGGCGGCTGCCCGCGGTGGTGGCCACCAGCAGCCTCGAGTTGGGCATCGACATGGGCGCGGTGGACCTTGTGGTGCAGGTGGAGGCGCCGCCCAGCGTGGCCGCCGGCCTGCAGCGGGTCGGCCGGGCAGGGCACCAGGTCGGCGCCATCAGCCGCGGCGTGTTCTTCCCGAAGTACCACGGTGACCTGGTGGAGTCCGCGGTGGTGGCCGAGCGGATGCGGGCCGGCGCCATCGAGTCGATGCGGTACCCGCGCAACCCGCTGGACGTGCTCGCCCAGCAGGTGGTGGCCATGGTGGCGATGGACCGGTGGAACGTGGACGACCTGGCTGCGGTCGTGCGCCGGGCGGCCCCGTTCGCCGAGCTGCCGGCCTCCGCGCTGGACGCGGTGCTGGACATGCTGGCCGGGCGGTACCCGTCGGACGCGTTCGCCGAGCTGCGCCCGCGGATCGTGTGGGACCGGGTCACCGGCGTGCTTACCGCCCGGCCCGCGGCGCAGCGGCTGGCGGTGACCAGCGGCGGCACCATCCCGGACCGTGGGCTCTTCGGGGTGTACCTGGCAACCGAGAAGCCGGTCCGGGTGGGCGAGCTGGACGAGGAGATGGTGTACGAGTCCCGGGTCGGCGACGTGTTCCTGCTCGGCTCGAGCTCGTGGCGGATCGAGGAGATCACGCATGACCGGGTGATCGTGTCCCCGGCGCCCGGCGAGCCCGGCCGGATGCCGTTCTGGAAAGGCGACGCGCCGGGCCGGCCGGCCGAGCTGGGCCGAGCGCTCGGGGCGTTCCTGCGCGAGGTGTCGGCGCTGGACACCGACGCGGCGATGGAGCGGGCCCGCGCCGCCGGCATGGATACGTGGGCCGCCGACAACCTGGTCGCATACCTGGCCGCACAGCGGGAGGCCACGCGGCACCTGCCGGACGACCGGACCGTGCTCGTGGAGCGGTTCCATGACGAGCTGGGTGACTGGCGGATCGTGGTGCACTCGCCGTTCGGCGCCCCGGTGAACGCCCCGTGGGCGCTGGCCATCGCGGCCCGGCTGCGCGAACGGTACGGGCTGGACGTGCAGTCCATGCACGCCGACGACGGGATCGTGCTGCGGCTGCCGGAGATGGACGCGGCGCCGGACGCGGACCTGGCGATCTTCGCCGCGGACGAGATCGAGGCCCTGGTGCGGGACGGGGTCGGCAATTCGGCGCTGTTCGGCGCGCGGTTCCGGGAGTGCGCCGCGCGGGCGTTGCTGCTGCCGCGGCGTGACCCCCGGCGGCGCACCCCGCTGTGGCAGCAGCGGCAGCGGGCCGCCCAGCTCCTCACCGTGGCCTCGGAGTTCCCGACCTTCCCGATCACCCTCGAGGCGATGCGGGAGTGCCTGCAGGACGTGTTCGACCTGCCCGGGCTGGTCGGGTTGATGCGGGACGTGGCCGCCCGGAGAGTGCGGGTGGTCGAGGTGGAGACCCGGGAGGCGTCCCCGTTCGCCAGGTCGCTGCTGTTCGGATACGTGGGCGCGTTCCTGTACGAGGGCGACGCGCCGCTGGCCGAACGGCGCGCGCAGGCGCTGGCGCTCGACTCGGCGCTGCTTGCGGAGCTGCTCGGCCAGGCCGAGCTGCGCGAGCTGCTCGACCCGGCCGCGGTGGCCGAGGTAGAGGCCGAGCTGGGCTGGCTGGCCGACGGCGGCCGCCGGGTGTCCAGCGTGGACGACCTCGCCGACGCGCTGCGCATCCTCGGCGACCTGACCACCGCGGAGGCGCTCGCCCGCGGCGCCACCGGACCGCTGCTGGCCGAGGCGGAGGCGTCCCGCCGGGCGCTGCGGGTGCGGATCGCCGGCGAGGAGAGGTGGACCGCGATCGAGGATGCCGGTCGGCTGCGGGACGCGCTCGGGGTGGCGCTGCCGGTGGGCGTGCCGGAGGCGTTCACCGAGCCGGTGGCCGACCCGCTGGGCGACCTGGTCGGGCGGTACGCGCGCACCCACGGCCCGTTCCACGCGGCCGACTGTGCGCGGCGGCTCGGCCTGGGGCCCGCGGTGGTGGGCGACGTGCTGGCCCGGCTGGCCGCCGCCGGACGGGTGGTGGCGGGCGAGTTCCGCCCGGGCGGTTCGGGGCAGGAGTGGTGCGACGCGGAGGTGCTGCGCAGGCTGCGCCGCCGGTCGCTGGCCCGGCTGCGGCGCGAAGTGGAGCCGGTGCCCACCGAGGCGTTGGCCCGGTTCCTACCGGCCTGGCAGGCAGTGGCGGGTGGGTCGTCCGGCGGAAGGATGCGTGGCGTGGACGGCGTGTTGCGCGCGGTGGAGCAACTGCAGGGCGCGGCGGTGCCGGCATCCGCGCTGGAGTCGCTCATCCTGCCGGCACGGGTGGCGGAGTACTCCCCCGCGATGCTGGACGAGCTGACCGCGGCCGGCGAGGTGGTGTGGACCGGTGCCGGCAGCCTGCCGGGGGACGACGGCTGGCTGGTGCTCTGCCCCGCCGACACCGCGGCGCTGGTGCTGCCGCCGCCCGAGGAGCTCACCCTGACCCCGCTTCACCAGGCCGTCCTGGACGTGCTGGACGGCGAGCAGGCGCTGTTCTTCCGGTCGCTGTCGGACCGCGTCGCCGGCCTGGTCAGCGACCCGGTGAACGACCAGGGCCTGGCCGCCGCGATCTGGGACCTGGTCTGGGCCGGTCTGCTCGGCAACGACACGCTGGCCCCGTTGCGGGCCCGGGTAGGCGCCGGCCGCACGGTGCACCGGCGGCGGGCGGCCACGCCGCGTGGGCGGTACGGCCGGGCGCGGCTCGGGGCGCTGGTGGACGGCCGCCCCGTGATGCCCACCCGCGGCGGCCCGCCCACGGTGGCCGGCCGGTGGTGGCGGCTGGCCGAGCGGGACGCCGACCCGACACGCCGTGCGCACGCGCTGGCCGAGGTGCTGTTGGACCGGCATGGGGTGGTCACCCGTGGCGCCGTCATGGCGGAGCGGGCCCCCGGCGGGTTCGCCGGGGTGTACCCCGTGCTGCGCGCCTTCGAGGAGACCGGCACCTGCCGCCGCGGGTACTTCGTGGACTCCCTGGGCGCGGCACAGTTCGCCTCACCGGGCGCCGTCGACCGGCTGCGCAGCTTCGCCGGAGACAGCGGTGAGCAGGGCCACGCCGGGCACCAGCGGGCCAAGCACCCGGCTCTGGTGCTCGCCGCCACCGACCCGGCCAACCCGTACGGTGCCGCGCTGCCCTGGCCGGACCGCGAGGCCGCCAGCCTGGACGGCGGTACCGGCCCCGCCGGCGCGGGGGGCACCGACACGGGCGGCGCCGGCACGGCCGGCGCGGCCGGCACCGGCATGGGTGGACCGGCCGGGACCGGCACGGGCGGACCGGGTACCGGCCACAAGCCGGGCCGCAAGGCGGGCGCGCTGGTGGTCCTGGTCGACGGCCGGCTCGTCCTGTACGTGGAGCGCGGCGGCCGCACGCTGCTGTCCTGGTCCGACGACCCGGCGGTGCTGCAGCCCGCGGCTGACGCGCTGGCGCTCGCCGTCCGGGACGGCTCCCTCGGCAGCATCGCGGTGGAGCGGGCCGACGGCGGGCACGTCCTCACCCAGGCGACCGCGCTGGCCGGGGCGCTGGAGTCGGCCGGCTTCCGGGCCACTCCCCGCGGCCTGCGGCTGCGCGGCTGATGCCGGGATAGACATCGCTCAATGGAGTGATAACCCAGGTTTCCGCCTCCGCCGCCCACTCAGCCCACTCGAAACTGAACTCAGCGACCGACGGACCTGGGGGAACGCATGACCGAACCGCACGATCGACATGCTCGCGTTCAACGACTTCCACGGCAACATCGACCCACCCACCGGCAGCGGCGGCGTGGTCGCCGGTAACCCGGCCGGTGGCGTGGAGTACCTGGCCACCACCGTGAAGACGCTGCGCGCGCAATCCGTCGCGGCGGACCGCTCCACGCTCACCGTCGCGGCCGGCGACCTGATCGGCGCCTCGCCGCTGGTCAGCGCGGCGTTCCACGACGAGCCGGCCATCGAGGAGATGAACGCGCTCGGCCTACAGATCAGCTCGGTTGGCAACCACGAGTTCGACGAGGGTGTGACCGAGCTCAAGCGGATCCAGCGCGGCGGCTGCCACCCGGTGGACGGCTGCCTGGACGGCGACGGGTACAACGGCGCGAAGTTCCAGTACCTGGCCGCGAACGTGACCGACAAGCAGACCCAGCTGCCGATCCTGCCGCCGTTCCAGATCAAGAGCATCGGCGGCGTCCGGGTGGGCTTCGTCGGCATGACCCTGAAGGGCACCCCGACCATCGTCAACCCGGCCGGCATCCAGACCGTGGACTTCCGGGACGAGATCGCGACCGCGAACTACTACGGCAACCTCCTGATCCGTGACCACAACGTGAAGTCGCTGGTGCTGCTCATCCACCAGGGCGGCATGCAGGGCTCGACCCCGCCCCCCACGGTGGACAGCTGCAGCGCGTTCGCGGGTGACATCACCCCGATCGTGGCCGGGCTGCGGCCGGAGTACGGCGTGGTGGTCTCCGGGCACACGCACCGCTTCTACACCTGCGCCCTGCCGAACGCCTCCGGGCAGAACGTCGTGGTCACCAGCGCCGGTGCGTTCGGCGTCCTGGTCACCGACATCTCGATGACGCTGGACAAGAAGACCGGCGCCTTCACCTCGGTGAGCGCGCACAACGTGATCGTGGAGAACGGCGTCCGCAACCCGGACGGGAGCTGGCAGCGCGACGCGAACGACAACTTCGTCCGCAACCCGGACACCGTCGACCCGACCGCCAAGGCAATCGCCGACAAGTACCGGACAAAGGTCGCCCCGATCGCCAACCGGGTGGTCGGATCGATCACCGCGGACATCACCAATACCAACAACACCGCCGGCGAGAGCGCCCTGGGCGATGTGATCGCCGACGCCCAGCTCGCGTACACCCGGACCAGCGCGGGCGCCCAGATCGCGTTCATGAACCCGGGTGGCATCCGGGCGCCGCTGACGTTCGCCAACTCTCCAGGCGGCGAGGCGCCCGGCGAGGTGACCTACGGCGAGTGCTTCACGGTGCAGCCGTTCAACAACCTGGTGACCACCCAGACCTTCACCGGCGCGCAGATCAAGAGCGTGCTGGAGCAGCAGTTCCCCGGCTTCGCCGGGCAGACCACGACCCGGATCCTGCAGGTCTCGGCCGGGTTCACCTACTCCTACGACACCACCCTGCCGCTGGGCAGCCAGATTTCGAACCTGGCGCTGAACGGCACCCCGCTCGACCCGGCCGCCAGCTACCAGGTGACCACGAACGACTTCCTGGCCAACGGCGGCGACGGCTTCACCAACCTCACCCTCGGCACCGGGCGCATCACCGCCCCCGGCTTCGACGTGGATGCGCTGACCACGTACCTGGGCAGCGCCGCGCCGGTCGCCCCCGGCCCACAGAACCGGATCACCAAGCTGGCCTGACGCTTCCCTCGAATGGGGCCGGGTGGGCACTCCCACCCGGCCCTGCACCATTTCCGGACCTTGCCGGCCGGCCAGGCCCATCGTGATCCGGCCGCCTCCGCCACCGAGTTGATCTTGGCTGTCCCCCCAACACCGGCCCCGACTCTGCGAACGGCAGGCAGCCGGCGGACGGTGATCAACAACGAGGGTGGAGGAAGCCGCCGGAGGTGACGCAAGGAAAATCGGGAGCCGGCAGGCGCGCGCAGCCCTCATGATGGCGGCCGTGGACGATCCGGGTATGCGGAGGCCGGTGGAGGAAGGGCTGCGCGACCCCCGGCCGGTGTCCGCCCCCCGGCCGGTGTCCGACCCCCGGCCGGTGTCCGATCCCCAAGCGGTGGCCGACCCCCAAGCGGTGGCCGACCCCCCAGCGGTGCGCGAGCCATCCGGCGGTGAGCTGCCCGGGGACCTGGAGCTACGGCCGCCGACCGGGGACGAGCTGCCCGAGCTGCACCGGCTGCTGACCGAGGCCTGGGGATCGCCTGTCGTGGCTGCCCACGGTGCGACCTACGACCTGACCACGCTGCCCGCCGTCGTCGCCGTCCACAGTGGACGGATCTGTGGCGCGGTCACCTACCGGATCGACGGTGCCGCCTGCGAGCTGGTCTCGATCAACGCCTTCGACGGCCGCCGCGGCGTGGGCACCGCGCTGGTGGAGTACGCCGCCGCCGAGGCCGCCCACTGGGGCTGCACCCGGCTGTGGTGCACCACCACGAACGACAACCTGGACGCGCTGCGGTTCTACCAGCGCCGCGGTTTCCGGCTGGTCGGGCTGCGCCCCGGCGCGGTGGACGAGGCGCGCCGCGCCGTCAAACCGCAGATCCCCGCGGTGGGCGCGTACGGCATCCCGCTGCGCGACGAGCTCGACGTGGAGCGGCCGCTGTGACCGCGCACGCCACCGTCCGGCTGACCGTCCGGGATCCGCGCCGGGACGACCTGCCCGATGTCGCCCGGGCCGGGATGCCACCCACCTGTGGTACGTCGCCGAGGCTGGACCGGGTGGCCCGCGGCGAGGTCGGGTACCTCGCCGTCCGCGGGCCCGCGTTCCCTGCCGCTCGGCAGCGGTGGCGTCGACTGCGCCGCCGACCCAGACGCCGGCATGCTCTGGCAGCCCGCCGTCCGCCCGGCCCTCCGCTCGTGCGGCATCGGCACGGCGCTGGTCCGCGGCGCGAGTCGTGCATCCTCGCGCGGCCCGGTGGTTGCGTCGAGCAGGGCAACCACCGGGCCCGCGCGCTGTACCGGCGGCTCGGCTACCGGGCCTACCGCACGGAGCCGGCACGGTCGAGCGGGGCAACCACCGGGCCCGCGCGCTGTACCGGCGGCGCGGCTACCGGGCCTACCGCACGGAGCGGGCACGGTCGAGCAGGGCGACCACCGGGCCCGCGCGCTGTGCCGGCGGCGCGGCTACCGGGCGTACCGCGCGGAGCCGGCAAGCTGGTACGCCGAGCGCCGCGACGGCACCGTCGCCCGCCACGACAGGGTGTGCGACCTCCCGCG
>WNGF01006990.1_pt1 | contig 34226 bp, 33 predicted proteins | sample 5400641 | NCBI WGS metagenome assembly WNGF01 (sample SAMN13153371, study PRJNA577476) | soil metagenome | isolation source: 80 cm soil or saprolite under grassland replicate 2 | place: USA:California | collected 2016-06-15 | reverse complement strand
TCCCACTACCTGAGCGAATACGCCGAAGCAAAGAGAATCTACATGAAGATCAATCATGTAAACGCAGATCACGTTCACGCTCTCATCGATTTGCCGACGGGGATGTCGATCGAAGAGGTCGTGCAATTGCTGAAGGGAACCTCCTCGCATTGGATAAACACGAACGATGTCATCGCGGGGAAGTTCGCGTGGGGGCGAGGCTATGGAGCCTTCTCCGTATCAGAATCCAACGTGAGCGCGGTCGCGGCGTACATCGCAGGACAGGAGCAGCATCATCGGATTCGCACGTTTGCAGAGGAGCTCAAGAAATTTAACGAGCGCGACGGTCTCCACTGGAGGGAAGAGGAAAGCCGTTGAAACGGCTTTGCTGGCGGATGCTTGACGAGCACCGGCCTGAAGGCCGGTGTTAATATTTATATGACATCCTTGATTGCGTGCCCGGGGTTTGAACTTCTCCACAGGTCGGGGCAAAGATATACATGGTCAAAAAACTCTTACGATGTCCTCGGTCTCGAAGAGCTTCGCCGCCACACGTCTGGTCGCGGTTCACAGCTCGTGTTTTTGAAAGCCCCTGGTAGCGACGAGGAAATCGAGATTTGCAAATTCGACGAAAGCGGGCCGGTTGTGGTTGGGCCTGATCTTACGCATCTGGCTTTTGAGGTGGACGACCTGGATGAGTTCGCGAAGAACGCGGCGGCGAAAGGTTATCCGCTCTCGGACGGGCCACATTCGACCGGCACCGGTAGAATTGCGTTCATCGACGCGCCGGAAGGCTACGAAATCGAATTGATTGAACGCGCCACCCGCTCATAAGACGAACGCTGTTCAGACACGAATGACGCGAATTGTCGCGAATCTCATGAGGCTGGAGCCAATTCATGTGGATTAGTGAAATTCGTGTCCCGGCGCCGGACTTGCGCAGATCAAAATTCTATCGCTAAGTTCCCGCCGATGAAGTGGCACGACCGGATCTTGCTCTTTTGCGTCTTGATTTCGATCAACGCGTTGAGCGTTTCGGGGCAGGATAGCGATCTCGAAGCAGTGCGGCCCACCGGCATCGCCCCGGCTCCCGTCCGGAAAGCGCAATCGGTGGAGAAAGAAGAGGCGACGGAATCAACTCCTGCTCGCGCACGTCGGGCACATGCAAAGGCGAAGAAAAGGGTCAAGTCGACACCAGCGCCGATAGAGGACACGCAGTACACGCCCGATGGAATACCGAAGACCGGCGCAGCTTCGGTGATTGTGGTGGACGCGAATACGGGTCAAACCTTGTACGAAAAAAACGCCGATCAGACCCGGGCTGCGGCGAGCACGCAAAAATTGCTTACGGCTCTAATCATAGCCGAGTCCGGCTTTCTGGATCGGCCCGTTATGATCCAATCAATCGACACGATGGCCGAGCCGGTGAAGCTGAATATAAAACCGGGCGACACTTATCAGCGGATCGATCTGCTGCGAGCGCTGCTCGTGAAAAGCCCCAACGATGTCGCCCGATGTCTGGCGCGCGATAATGCCGGTAGTGTGGAAGCGTTTGCTGAGGTGATGAACAGGCGTGCGCGCGCTCTCGGAGCTGTGAATTCGCATTTTGTTAATCCAAACGGCTTGCCTGTCCCCGGTCAATATTCCTCAGCACGCGATCTTTCAATTATCGCGCGGGCGGCTTATGCGAATCCGACGATCAGATCAATCGTTCGCCTTCCGCAGCTTGTTTTTCGCTATGCCAATGGCCGCACGCGAGAGCTCGAAAATACGAACAAAGTCCTGAAACGTCTTCCTTACTGTAACGGGATGAAGACCGGTTACACCGAGGCGGCCGGCCACTGCTTGATTAGCAGCGGATCGCGAGCTGGCCGCGACATCATCGTGGTCGTTCTCGGTGACAGCAAGGCCGGGGTCTGGCGGGATTCGTCTGCGCTCCTTTCATGGGGTCTTTGGATGTAGGTCGCGCGCGGCGGCGAGACGCTTCGAACGCCGTAGGTGCGTCATGTTTATAGCCCGTCCAACCGAAAATCTGAAGCTCCGACGGAGCGGCAGGTTGTCGTGCCAAGAGAAACATGTCGCCCCTACGGGGCTACAAATTTCACAAATTGCTCTTGCTATGAACAGGTCGCGCCCACGGCGCTTGGCCCGTGGCGAACATCAACAATAAACGATAACATGCGGGATCTTTTCCAGGAGCAATTGGAGGCGCTCTGCGCACGTTCCTTAGATCGACATCTCCGCGAAATCAACAGTTCGCAAGGGCCGGAAATTGAAATCAGCGGGGTAGGGCGCGACCGCCGGGCGCGCCGCTTCATCAACTTTTCCTCGAACGATTATCTCGGTCTGGCCAACGATCCTAAATTGCGAGAGGCAGCAATCGCGGCCATCAACGAATTTGGCGTCGGCGCCGGAGCTTCCCGGCTGATTACCGGGACGCAGTCGCCACACGTGCGTTTGGAACACGCACTCGCGAAATGGAAAGGAACCGAAGCCGCACTGTCTTTCAGCAGCGGATATGCGGCCGCGCTCGGGACCATTCCCGCGTTGGTCAAGAAAGATGACGTCATCCTGCTCGACAAACTCTGTCACGCCTCATTGATCGACGGCGCAAAATTAAGCGGCGCTACCCTGCGCATTTTTCCCCACAACAATTTGCGCAAACTGGAGAGTCATCTGGAATGGGCGCGACGCGAACATCCGGGCAAACGCATTCTCGTCGCGACCGAGTCTGTCTTTTCCATGGACGGCGATCGCGCGCCGTTGCGCGAATTGGTAGAATTGAAAAAACGCTTCGACGCGCTGTTGATGCTCGATGAAGCGCACGCCGTCGGAGTGATCGGCCCAAATGGCCGCGGCCTAGCCGCCGTAGAGAGCGTAAGTGAAGATGTCGATATTCAGATGGGAACGCTGAGCAAGGCGCTGGGCGCAAGCGGCGGTTACATCTGCGGTTCGCGCAATCTCATCGAATGGCTAATTAATCGTGCACGCTCCTTCATCTATTCCACGGCGCCGTCACCGGCAATCGCGGCTGCAACTCTGGCCGCAGTAGATTTTCTCTCATCGTCCGAAGGCGAGGAGCGCAGACTCTTGCTTTGGAAGAAAATCAGGTTGATGCAAGAAGTAATGCCGACGAGTGGACTGAACAAAAAAGACGCTCCCGCTGGCGCGATTTTTCCGTGGATCGTCGGTGACGAGCAAGCGGCGCTGGATTTGGCGTCTGCGCTCCAAAATGAAGGATTTCTCGTACCGGCGATTCGTTATCCGACGGTTGCCAAAGGATCCGCGCGATTGCGCATTACCGTGACGGCGGCGCATCAAGAAGATCAAATCCGATCGCTCTGCGAAGCGATTAAACGAGCGAGCGCGGCCTTGCGGCGTTTGGAGTTCCGCCTTTAGGCGGCTCGGGCTAATCTCAATCCATGTCCGCCCCGCGCTATCTCTGGCGACAGCTCAATGAAAGGCAACGCGCAGAGTTGCTGGCCTGGCGAAAGGCGCGCGCATATCCATGGCATTCACCGCCGCACCGGCCCAATTTCGGGCATCTGCGTTTTCTCATCACCGCGTCGTGTTTTGAGCATCGCAATTACATTGGCTACAGCCCGGAGCGCATGGATAATTTTTCGCGCGACCTGCTGGCGGTGTTCGCGACGCACACCGGCAAGACTTTTGCGTGGTGCGTGTTGCCGAATCATTATCACGCGCTGGTTGAAACGCCGGACGTAAAAGCTTTGCTGCGTTTGCTGGGATTGCTGCATGGACGCACGGCGCATGCTTGGAACGACGAGGAGCAGGCGCGCGGGCGAAAAGTTTTCTTCCGTGCCGTCGAGCGCGCGATGCGGTCGGACCGGCATTACTGGGCGACGCTCAATTATGTGCATCACAATCCCGTGCGGCACGGTTACGTGGCGCGCTGGATGGATTGGCCGTGGAGTAGCGCAACGGAGTATCTGGCGCAGACGGGCGTTGAGGAGGCGAAGCGTATCTGGCAGGAGTATCCGCTGCGCGACTACGGGAAGGATTGGGACGAGCTGGGGATGGAGATTTGGAGTCCCGCCTTAAGCGGTTTGCGTTTGGACGCTGCACCAGACCGCATGAATGCGGAACTCCGAACCTTACAGAAACCGTCTCAAAATCGGCTTCAGTTTTTCTACCGTCGCTTCTGGCCAAAGCTTGCGGTCTGTGATTAGGGCTGTGTCGAGTGCGAAATGTTCCGGCCAATTCGGCTCTGTCGGGATGCGCGGAATTACATCGACAAGCACCTTTTTCGCAGTCTCCGCGTTCGCCATCAAGTGACTGAGGACCGTTTGCGCCGAGACCGGTTCTTCGTCCACTTTCCAGCAATCGTAATCGGTGATCATTGCCATTGTCGCGAACGCGATCTCCGCTTCGCGGGCCAATTTCGCTTCGGGAAGGTTCGTCATCGCGATGACGTCGAAACCGTTGCGATGATTCCATTCCGATTCCGCGCGTGTGGAAAACGCGGGGCCGTCCATGTTCACGTAAGTACCGCCATTGTGCACTGTAATGCCGAGAGATCGTGCTGATTCCGCCAGGAGATTGCGCAGCTTCGTGCTGATCGGCTCAGCGAACGCGATATGCGCGGCAATGCCTTCTCCAAAAAATGTATGCTCCGCTCGCCGGCTGGTACGGTCGTAAAACTGCGAAGGCAACAACACGTCCCGCGGCGCGTATTTTTCCTGGAGACTACCCACTGCCGCTACTGAGATAATCCAGCGGACATTGAGCGAGCGCAGCGCATAGATATTGGCCCGGTGATTTATTTCGTGCGGCAGAATCCGATGGCCTCGGCCATGGCGCGGCAAAAAATAAACCTGACGGCCACCTACCGTTCCACCAACAAACGTGTCCGATGGCGGTCCGAACGGCGTGTCGATCTTCTTCTCGCTCGCATCGCGCATCTCTTCCATTTGGTAGAGACCGCTGCCGCCGATGATTCCTATTGCTGGAGATTCATTTTTCATTTCCGCTAGGTCGCGATTTAAGACACGAATTACTCGAATTGTCACGAATCTCGTAACGCTCTGAGTCAATTCGCGTGAGTTCGTGAAATTCGTGTCGTGTCTTGGACGAAGGCGGCTGGGGCGTGTATTATTTTTGCCGTCCCATGCCGAAATTTTTTATTAAGACATACGGCTGCCAGATGAACGAGCGTGACTCTGAACAAGTCGCGCATTCGCTACTGGCGCGGGGATACGAGCGGGTCGCGCACGAGGCTGAGGCCGACGTCGTGCTTCTAAATACGTGCAGCGTGCGCGACATGGCGGACCAAAAGGCGCTTGGTAAAATGGGGATGCTCGGCCGCATGGCCAAAGAGCGGCCGCACGTTGTGTTTGGGTTCCTCGGCTGCATGGCACAGGCGCGCGGCGAATCGCTGCTTAAAAATCTGCCGCATGTCGATCTTGTGGTTGGTACGCAGAAATTTCATCGGGTGGCGGATTACGTGGAGGAATTGCTCGCTCGGAAAGCAGCGCGCCCGGCGGTCGCGCCCTACGAGCTCTCGAATCGCGCGATGGACGATCTGCGGTTTTCGATTGTCGATGTTGCTGAGGAAGCGGGTTCGCAATCGACGATTCGCGATCAGCAACTCGCGCCGCGGCAGGCAACCGCGTTTGTTTCGATCGTGCAGGGATGCAACATGCATTGCACCTTTTGCATCGTTCCGCAGACGCGCGGCGCGGAGCGCAGCCGTTCCATTGACGAAATCGTGAGCGAAGTGCGCGATCTGGTGTCGCGCGGCGTGAAAGAAGTCACGTTGCTCGGGCAAATCGTGAATCTTTACGGTCGTCACGAATTCCCGAAGATCGACAACAAATCTCCTTTCGTGCAGTTGCTGGAAGCTCTTCACAAAGTTGATGGGCTCGAGCGGCTCCGTTTTACTTCGCCCCATCCGATCGGATTCCGCGAAGATTTGATTGACGCGATCTCGCGCCTGCCGAAACTGGCCGAGCACGTTCATCTTCCGCTGCAATCCGGTTCGAACAAAATTCTGAAAGCAATGCACCGCGCTTATACCGCTGAGAAATATGTCGATCTTATCCAGCAAATCCGGCAGGCGCGCAGTGGCATCGCGATCACCACCGACATCATCGTGGGATTTCCCGGCGAGACAGATGACGATTACAAGCAGACGCGGGATTTGGTGGAGGAAATCCAATTCGACAATGCGTTCATCTTTCGTTATTCGCCGCGACGTGACACGCCAGCCGCGGAAATGCCGGACCAAATCGATGAGCGCGTGAGGGAAGAACGCAACCAGGATTTGCTGCGGATCGTGAATGAATCGACCCGACGCGCCGGCGAGCGGTTCGTCGGCTGCAATGTGGAAATTCTTTGTGAAGGTCCCAGCAAGACGAATCCAGCGCGACTGATGGGCCGCACGCGCACGAACAAGATTGTTGTGTTTCCGCCTTCGCCAAGGCTACGGCGGACAGGTCCGCCTTCGCCCGGGTATTCCGAAAGCTTTCGCGAGCTGGCTGGCGTGGCAGGCGAAAGCAACAGCGATGAACTCATTGGAGAACTCGTCGATGTCCAAATCGAGCGGGCCAATGGATTCAGCTTGTATGGCACGCCGGTTCTGAAAAGTGGCGCAACTTTTTAAGTTGCGTCTGCCACGTCGCGAGTTGAAAACTTTGCGCCACCAATGATCTACCATCTTTCCTTGCAAACCGTGGGCGTCATGGCGGGCGCGTTCCTCATTCTCATCAGCCTGCCCGGTCTGGTGAAGCCGGATCTGGCTAATGTCGCACAACGGTTTCCACGTTCTTCCGTCGCCGGAGTGGTTCTGCTGACTATCTGTCTTGCGTGGACATTTTGGCTAGTCGCGACGATCCAGATGGGCGAATTCTCATCCTTCCGGCGGCCGCTGCTCATTGCGCTGCCGATCGGTTACGTCCTCGCTCTTCGTTTCGTTGACGAATTTCTCGCCGTGCGCGCGCTTGGAATTCTTTGCTTGCTGGCCGCGGAACCACTGCTCGATGCAGCCTTTTTGCGCCACGAAACGAGCCGGTTGCTCGTTACGGTGTTCGCTTATGTGTTGATCGTCACGGGATTGTTTTGGGTTGCGATCCCGTATGTGCTTCGCAATCAAATTAACTGGAGCACGCGGAGCGTCTTCCGCTGGCGTTTCCTGCACGCTCTTGCGTTCATCTATGGCTGCGTGATTCTCACATTTACGTTTACGCGATACTGAGGGACGGGCCTGTAGCTGTGGTCTGTGCCCGGCGGTCGAATAAGTGCGACGCTCATAGAGCGCCGCTACAGTAGCGCGTATGAACAGGATCCTAGTGATCCGCGGCGGCGCAATTGGCGATTTTATTCTCACTTTGCCAACGCTAAAGGCGTTGCGTGAGGCCTATCCGCAAGCGCACCTGGAGATCCTCGGGTACAAGCATATTGCTGTGCTGGCGGAGCACCGCTTCTATGCTCAAGCCGTTCGCTCCATCGAATACGGGCCGCTCTCGAGCTTCTTCGCGAAAAACTCGGAACTGCCCACAGACCTCGCAAATCATTTCGCAAGTTTCGATTTGGTCATCAGCTATCTCTACGATCCAGATGGAATCTTTGAGAATAATCTGCGGCGATGCGGCGTCGAGAATCTGATCCACGGCCCTGCAAAGGTCGATGATCGTGACCATGCCGCGCGTCAGCTCGCCCGACCGCTCGAAGAGCTCGGACTGCGAGCCAGCGATTTCGCGCCGAGGATTTACCCCTCGACGGAAGACCGAAAATCTGCCGAAGATTTTCTACGCGGTATGCCGCGGCCGATTCTCGCTATTCATCCCGGCAGCGGCAGCGAAACGAAGAACTGGCCGATTGAGAACTGGATCGAGTTCGGAAATGTCGTACTTGATTCGGATAAGTTTCGCGGATCGTTGATCATTGTGTCTGGTGAGGCAGATCAAGGACGATCGAACGAATTGGAAACGATTTGGAGAAACGATCGTGTCCAGTTTGCAAGAAATCTGCCGTTACCGGTCCTCGCCGCTCTGTTGGGACACGCGATCTTTGTTGGACATGACAGTGGAATCTCGCACGTAGCTGCGGCCGTGGGCGCAAAATGCATTTTGTTATTTGGTCCGACGAATCCGGAGGTCTGGGCGCCGATGAATGAGAATGTGGAGGTCATACGTGGGCTAAATGGCGATATGCGTGAGATTGGATGCGAAGACGTAATAGAAGCGATTTCGCTTTGGTAGGCGCGACCGCTGGGCGCGCCGAAATTTTCGGAATTGTCAAGACGGGACGGCCTCCCGCAGCTGCGGGAGGCCCTACCACTACGAGCTGATGCGCATCGGCATCAGGACATAGAGAAACGGCGTCTGAATTTTCAGGATGCCGGGGCTCATCTCGTCAATCAAATCGAGAAAGACTTCGTCTTCGCTAAGATTGCGTAACGGCGCCATGAGGAATTCTGGATTAAAAGCAATGGAAAACTCGCGCCCTTTGTACTGCACCGCGACGGATTCCTTTGCTTCGCCCACTTCCGGCGTATTGGCTGTGATGTCGATGTTGTTCTTGCTGAAATTCAGCTTGATCGAATTCGATTTGTCGCTCGCCAGCAGCGAAACGCGTCGCAGTGAATTTAGAAATGTCTCGCGCTCCAGTTTCACTCGCTCTTTTGTTTCGGCCGGAATGACCTGGCGATAATTGGGATAATTGCCTTCGATCAATTTCGAAACCAGCAGCGTCTTGCTTAGATCGAACGCGATCTGGCCGCTGCCCATGCTCACTTTCACGTCGCCGTCATCACCAAGGAGGCGCTGCAATTCGGTGACCGCTTTTGTGGGAACAATAATGTCCATTTCGTGGCTGCGCGGGAATTCCAGTTCGATTTCGGCCATGGCAAGCCGCCGGCCGTCGGTTGCCACCAGTGTGAGCTTGTTGTCTTTGAAACTGAAAAGGACTCCGTTCAGCACGTAACGGGTCTCGTCCGTCGATATGGCATAGGAAGTTTTGCGCAAACTGTCTCGCAAATCTTTTTGTCGAATGGTGACGACTTTCGCGTCCTCAAATTTCGGCAGCGGCGGAAATTCTTCCTCTGGCAATCCGAGAATTTTGAAAAAGCTTTGTCCGCTCCGGATCGAGGCCGCATTTTTTCCATCGACATCGAATTGAATTTCGCTGGAGGGCAGCTCACGAACGATGTTGAAAAGACGACGTGCCGGGAGTGTGGTTGCGCCGGCCTTGTCCACTTGTGCTTCGCAACTGCCGCGCACGCCGACATCGAGATCGGTTGTGGTCAGGTGAATTTCGTCGCCGTCGGCCTGCAAGAGAACATTGGAAAGGATAGGCAAAGTCGTGCGTGTGCTGACGACGTTTTGGACTTGTTGCAGGCCCTCAAGCAGTTTTTCTTTCGTGACACTGAATTTCATGATGGATAGAAGCGCTTAAGATGTAAGGCTTTCGATTTTATTCGGCAACCGTAAAGTCATGCGTGCCATAATCGACAATCCGAAGCGCCAGGGCAACCGAAGTGAGTCGCCCTACCTCTGCAGCGAGCTATCGATAAAGGAAATTGTCTGACGAAGGTTGTCTTGTTCGGCCATACGCTTTTTTACCAGTTTACAAGCATGCAGGACAGTGCCGTGATCGCGTCCGCCGAATGCATCCCCGATTTCATTAAGGGACGCCTTGGTAAGCTCCCGCGCGAGATACATCGCCACCTGCCGCGGAAAGGCAATGCTGGCCGGGCGGCGTTTGCTCGTCATGTCCGCCACACGCACATCAAAGTGTTCGGCTACGCGTCGCTGGATTTGCTCGATCGTAACGGAATGGCGTCCTTCTTCCTGCAAAATATCTTTCAGCAAATGCTCGACGACTTCTTGCGTAAGCTCCTTTCCGCTGAGTGAGGCAAAAGAGGCCACGCGCATGAGCGCACCCTCCAGGCGACGCACGTTCGTGCGAATGCGACTGGCGAGAAATTGGAAAATGTCGTCGTGCAATTTGATCTGCATCGTGCGCGCTTTTTTCCGCAAGATCGCTAGGCGGGTCTCGATGTCGGGCGGCTGAAGCTCGGCGGTGAGTCCCCATTCAAAGCGGGAAACCAGGCGGTGCTCTAGGTTCGCGATTTCCGAAGCGGGCCGGTCGCTGGAGAGCACGATTTGTTTGTGCCCGTCGAAGAGCGTGTTGAACGTGTGAAAAAATTCTTCCTGCGAACGCTCCTTGCCGCCAAGAAACTGGATGTCGTCGATTAAAAGGAGATCGGCCTGGCGATAGCGTTTTCGGAACTTGACCAGATTACTGTGCTGGATCGCATCGATGAACTCGTTGATGAAGAGCTCGCTGGAGAGATACATCACCTTGGTGTTTTTTTTCTTCGCCCAAACATACTGACCAATCGCCTGCATCAGATGGGTTTTGCCGAGGCCGACACCGCCGTAAATAAAGAGCGGGTTGTAAGTGCGCGCCGGTGACTGCGCGACAGCGAGACTGGCGGCATGGGCAATCTCGTTGTTCGGACCGACCACAAAAGATTCGAACGTATTTCGCGGATTGAGCCCGAGCACGCTCGCGCCTGTTTTTGTGTCGCCCGTTACCTCTGGCAAAATCTCCTTTAAGGTGACGGCGTCCTCCAAAGGCGTTTGCCCCGCAGTTCCAGAGGGCGAGGAAAATCTTACCGCGCGCGGGGCGCCAAGTGAGCTGACGACCGCGGTTTGCAATGCCGTCATGTAGTTACTCTCGATCCAAAACTGATAGATGTTATTTGGGACCCGAAGCGTGAGCGATTTATCGGTGGCCTGGACCAATTCGACGGCAGAAAACCAGCGCTTGAAACTATCAGGGCTGATCTGTGGTTTGAGCGCAGCGGATAATCGCTCCCATACCTGCGCACATTTTTTGTCCATAGCAAACTTGTTAACAGTGTTACACAATCGCCACAGAGGCTGATACGAGGGGAAATTGCCCCGCGCGCGCGAGGCGACATCGGGCTGATTTTCGCCGCAGTTTCCCAGGGAAACGCTCGGAAAAAACGACCGGGATGCGTAAATACGAGGGAAAATTGAACTTTGTGCAGCTTAATTGCGAATACGCGGCGGCGACAGAGCGATGCGCAGGAGCTGGTTTGTTTTGTGGAGGTGCGGTGCCGTTCATTCTCGCTGCCGGAGGTTTCTTAGGAAATGTTCACATCTTATTCACAAGTGCTTTCTTTCTGCCCTGCCCAACGGGCTTGAGATTAGAAACCGCCGTCAAAATCGACAAGAAAAAAACTGAACTTTATTTTTCGTCACACGAAAAAATTTCTTGACTGAAAAAGAGAAACGCGCGTGTCACCCAGAACGACAAAAGCACACGCTCATGGCGCGCAGTGAAGTCTAAGAATTTTGGCTCATTCGCTGCGGATCAGTTGCCGCCGAGACCTCGCCCGTTATCTGGATCCCGGCCCCTGGCAGATGAATCGCGAGTTGACCGAATTGAAGAGCCTGCGCATTTTGCCGACTCCAGAGGCTATGGGACGTGTATGTCCTGCAATTAAAACCCAGACAACCCAATCGAACTGGAAAATGAACCGCGTCAATCTGAATCGGACCCGGTCAATCCGGCAAATTCTTCCAGCCACTTTGATCGGGTTGTATCTCTGTATGTCGTGTGCTCCGGAAGCTTTCGGGGCTGGCGAAGAGCTGTTGCCCCCGTTTGGCTTTCGTTGGAACGATTCCATGGCACACGTGGAGGCGGTGCTGCATGGAGCAAAGGCGAAAATCATATCGCGGGAAAAAAAGGAGAACCGCGAGATTTGGATAGTGGAAGGCCTCGTTCACCCCGGATTGAAGCGCACCCTCTTTACTTTTAAGGAGCGCTCGCTGATTGAAGTGGAACTGCAGTATGAGTATCCGGACCGGACGATCGAATGGTACAACCAGCGGATGGGAGAAATTCGGAAATACTTCGACGAGAAGTACGGAACGGGAAAACTCGTCTCGCGGTCCCGCGACACCGATACCGATGTCATCCAGACGCTGGTCGGCTATCAATGGATGGTCGGCGCGACGATGCTGGAACTGTTTTATTTTTCGGCACAGAAGGGCGCGCTTGTTTACCGCACGATTAGCGTTGATTACAAAGCGCTTTGATTTTGCGGAAGGTGGATCGAGCGGTCCCTTGCTCGATGCTAAATAATGGCGGTGAAGCCGCACTTTTTTAACATCGCCCGACGGAGCGGACGATCCACCGCTGTCCAGAGCAATTTAGTTAGTTAGCCCACTCGCTTCGTCTCGCACTCGCGGACTACGGCACGACACGCAGGTCGACGCCTACAGTGTTGTCTCACTGACAAGCGCTTGTTCGTCCTGCGGGCGAATGCGCTTGCCCCGTTTCGTTTGCTTTTGCAAGCGTTTTAAGCGGCTCGACAAAGCGGCTTTTGCCGCTGAGTTCATGCGATCGATAAAAAGAATTCCGTTGAGGTGATCGACTTCGTGCTGAATCGCGCGCGCCAGCAAGCCGCTTGTTTCGATTTCGATTTTGTCGCCTTCCAAAGTTTGCGCACGGGCCATTGTTAATTTCGCGCGCTCAATTTGTCCGGTAATTTCCGGAAAGCTCAAACATCCTTCCGTTCCGATTTCTGTCTTGCCGTCGAGTTCGATCTCCGGATTGATCAATACGAGTGGCATCGCGGTCTCTGGATCGATGTCTTTCCCATTCAACTTCAGCGTGCTGGGCCGATCTTCCACTTGCGAAATGTCGAGGACAGTGAGCTGTAAAGCTTCACCCACCTGCTGTGCGGCCAAGCCGATGCCGGTGGCAGCATGCATCGTCTCGATCATGTTGGCGGCCAACCCGCGAATGTGATCGTCGATCTTCACGATCTGTTTGCCCTTCTCCCGCAGAATCGGATCGCCGTATTGCAAGATCGACAAGATCATTTTCCTTCGCGAGTGAAGGCCGGCAAATTTCTCACGCCCGCCAGCTTTAACGCGTCCATCACTTTGATGATCGTGCCGAAGGATGCTTTTTTGTCCGCTTGCAGAGCGAGCGTGGACTTTCGGGCCTCGGGGAGATCACGCACCGCACCCTCCAGTTGTTCCACGCCCATCCCGCGTCCATCCAGTTTGATCTCGTCATTTTCATCCACGCTTACGATCGCGTGTTCGAGCTCAGCAGGTAGTTTCTGCGCAGTCTTCGATTCCGGCAGATTAATTTTAACCTCCGGCTGGTCCTTCTTAAAAGTCGTGGTGACGACGAAAAAGATCAGCAGAATCGTCAAGATATCCACCAGCGAAACGATGATAATGGCGGGCGCCCGCCGTTTGCGGACTGCGAATTTCATGGCGCGGTTCTCAGCTTAACTTCACGCAAGCGGGGCGTCCCGACCTGTCGGGATTACAGGGTGCAGGGCGGCTGACTCTCCTCCGATGCGGCCGTAATAGCATTTGGCGATGAGGTCTGCGACGAGCGATTCCATTTCAACCGACATCACTTCGACCTTTTTGGAAAAATAACTGAAAGCAATCAAGCTTGGCACGGCGATGGATAATCCGAAGATGGTGGTGTTGAGCGCTTCTGAAATTCCCATGGCAATGCCTTTCGTATCCGACGCGCCAGCGCTCAATCCCAAATGCGAGAAGACATGCACCAAGCCGGAGACCGTTCCGAGCAAGCCCAGGAGCGGCGCGACTCCCGTGATCACCTCCAGCACAACTAGACCGCGCTCGAGCCGCACCATCTCGTGGCGGGCACTGGTTTGCACGGCTTCCACGTTTTCGGAGCGCGGCCAGCGCAAATGTTGCAGCGCCACCCGGATAATCCGCGCCAGCGCAGACGGATCGTGATGGACCATGCGGGAGAGCCGCTCTGGGCTTCCGCCCGGCACTAACTGGTCAATCTCGTTCTCGATCAGCGGAGGCAGCACATTTTTTTCACGTAAAGCAACACTGCGCAAAATGATGGCGGTCAACGAAACAATCGAGCAGGCCAGGAGCGGCCACATGAAAAGACCGCCTCTGCCAAAAAACACGATCACCGAATTCACGGTGTCTGGCGCTTCGGCAAGTATCCACGCTGCGATCATTGGTTTCAAAAAATCGTGAACGGAATATCCATTTCGACCGCTACGGTCAACTACAAAGACAACTCGAGTGGTGCCGATTCTGATCAAGTCATTTTTTTGGTCGACAAAGGCGTACCAGCGGGAGCCAATCGCATCCAGCAGAGTCTTCATATAACGACCAAGCGGTGTGCCCAGCGCATTAACAGAAGAGACGCCGCGGCTTGTGATCCGGCCTGAGATACGAGTGCGTTCCTTGTAGGCACGATATGCGGACGGCGCTTGCGCCGACGCGGGAGCAACGGAAGGCTTGGTCTCTTGCTTGGGTTTTGCGGTCAACATCGCAAATTGCTCTGCAGCCGTAAGCGGCTGCGGCGGAGGGGTCGACTGCGGTGCTGCCGATGAATTCGGATTTTCTTGTGGCGCGGCGCTGGGCTGCGGTTGGGCCCCATTCATTTGAAGCGAATACGGATGTGTCTCCAAATCCACCATGGGTCGATCTTTCCCCATCTGCGATGGCAATGGCGCTTGCCCTGCAGCGGGAAGCTCGCTCGCCGCGATGGAATTGGCGTTTGACTCAAATGTTTTCTCCTCCGGCGGCCGGGCTGATTTCTTGGATTCGTCCGTTTCTATAAACGCGGAATTCTTCGGAACAAGCGACGACGGCGAAAGGTCGACAAACGTGAGTTCGACTGGCTTTTCCTCCATCGGAAGAGCTGGCGAAAAAACCCCGCCGAAGGCAGCAAGCAAAAACGCGATAACCAGGTGAATGAGAATCGCCGCCAGCAACGCCCACAAAACCGCTCGAGCGTCGTATTCGCGATCAATCAGTCGGTCGCCGGGCCGGGCGAACATGATGTCAGCCGTCGTCATGTGAGCGGTCTGTTAATAGTAAGAAAAGATTCAGGCTCAGAGTTCTCTCAGCTTAAGGTTTGAACATTATCTCAGCCTGCAGGCCCTGACAACTTGCGAGCCGAAAGTGGCGGGTGCCCGGATGTATAGGAAGTTAGGCTTCCAGCCTGACTCGGCAGGTGGGCATCTTGCCTGCCTTCTCGCTCGGCAGGCTGGAAGCCTGCCCGCCGGGACAGGCTGGAAAGCCTATCTTCCTCAAAGCCGTCCGCGCATCCCTCCTTTTTGTCATTCCGAGCGGAGTCGAGGAATCTCTTGGTGTTCCTGACTTCCGTAAAGCTGTCCGCGCGTCCTTTCCTTTGTCTTTTCGACCGGAGTGAAGTGGAGGGTTCCGCTCTTGCGGGATTGGTGCTCCTGACTTGCGTAAAGCTGTCCGCGCGTAATGAAACAAGTATTGCTGCGCGTAACCGCCATGATCTCCAAAATAGGTTTCAGAAAATTCGCGCAACCGCTGCGTTGTCGTTTTCCCATTCCGCGGAAAATATTTTTCTCTTAAAACACGCTCGATCCAGACATCGATCGGAAAGGCCCGCAGACGTTCGTACGCAAAGAGCATGACACAATTAGCGATCTTTGCTCCCACACCTGGCAATGCGCAGAGTTTTTCTCGAAGATCGGTATCCGAAAGCGCGGACCACGCGTCGAGATCCGCTTCGCCTGAACTGACGAGCCTTGCGGTCGCGAGCAGGTTCTTGGCGCGATAACCCAGCGCGCATTTCCGCAGTTCGCTTTCGGAACTTTCAGCGAGGCGTTGCACGGAAGGAAATGTGTGGACAACCTGATGATCGATCTTGCGCGCCGCGCCGAATCGTTCGCGCAACGCTTTCGAAATTTGCCGGATATGCGCCACTTGTTTCATCGAGGAACAGATGAACGTGGCCAGGCATTCCCATTTCGGCTGACGGATGATCCGCAACCCGTGACAAAAATGTCGGGCCGCGCTCATCGCTGGGTCGTTCGGAAACGAAGCGCAAATTTCTGCCAGGGGATGATCGAGCGCGAAATAATGCGCGATAATTCTGGGTAGGGCACGCCTCTGGCGTGTTGGTTGCGGCGTCCCGCCGCAACGAACTTTCAAAACGTTCCTCCCTTGTTCCACGCACACTGGCGAATCACCAACCGCACCCACAAAACCATTGCCGATCTTTTCCCAGTGGAAAACCTGGCCAGAGTCAAGAGTCGTTGCCAGATCGAAATCGGGAGCGTGAATTTTAACGAGATGCACCAGCAAATATCTAACCTCCAACGCTCAACGTCCAACGCCCAACGCTGGAAAAAGCACGTTGCGCGTTTGCAAAATTCTGTCACCTAAGATCGGCATGAACGGGCGGCTCGCGATCGATTCAGGGGTCTTGCTCTCATATTTTGTGATCATCATCTCCATCGGCCTCTACATGGGCCGGAAGGAAGAAGGTCTCAAAGACTTCGCGCTTGGCGGTCGCAGAATCCCGTGGTGGGCCGTGCTCGCTTCCCTTATCGCGGCGGAAACGAGCGCCGGTACATTCTTCGGAACGCCGGGCGAGGGCTTCAGCCACCGCGATTACACCTACTTGCAGCTCGCCTTCGGAACGATCATCGGACGTGTTCTCGTCAGCTACATTTTCATCAAACCGTATTACGACTACAAAGTTTACTCGATTTACGAATATCTGACCGCACGCTTTGGGATCGCGAGTAAAAATGCGGCCTCCGCTGTTTTCATGATCACCCGTCTGCTCGCGTCCGGAGCGCGGTTATATGTGGCAGCAATCGCACTCGCTCTTGCCTACGAAATGATCAGCGGCGCTCGACCGAATCAAATTCAAACTCTCTGGATTTACCTCGGTGCCACCATTGCCATTGTCATTCTCACGGCTATTTACACCACGTTCGGTGGCATCAAGGCTGTCATCTGGACCGATTTGATTCAAGCTTCGATCATGATTGGCAGCGCATTGATCGCGCTTGCTTTGCTTTACTTCGCAATCCCAGGCGGCTGGCACGAAATCGTTCAACGCCACGGCCCATTCCAAGTTTCGGATCTCATCACAACCGGTCTTGATCCGGCCAAACATGGCTGGGACCAAGTGAAGAACATGTTCGAGACGGAGTACACGATTTTTGCCGGCTTGATCGGGGCTGCGTTCATCACGATGGGAACACACGGCACCGATCAGGACATGGTGCAGCGAATGTTGACTGCGCCCGACATACGCCGGAGCCGTCGCTCCCTTATTTGCTCCGGCCTCGCCGACATCCCAATCGCGTTCACGTTCCTCAGCATTGGGTTACTGCTCTGGGTTTATTATCAAGCCCATCCCGATCCGACGCTGCCGAAAACGCCTAACGAAACATTTTGCCATTTCATCTTATACGAGATGCCGGTCGGACTCCGCGGTCTTTTAATCGCGGGTATTTTCGCCACCGCCATGGGATCGCTCAGCACCGCGCTCAACGCGCTCGCCACCAGTTTCACCCGCGATTGGTATGAGCCTTACCTCAATCCTGAAGCCACAGACGAACAAAGCTTGCGCGCCGTGCGCTGGGCGACAGTGTGGTTTTCTGTCCTGATGATCATCGTTGCTTCGACAACGTCTTATCTTGTCATTGTGCACCCGAACGTCCGGATCATCCCAATCGTAATCGGAATTTTCGGCTACACCTACGGCTCATTGCTCGGTGTGTTTTTTGCGGGAATGCTAACCAAGGCGCGCGGGAACGATCGGGGCAACATCATTGCCATGATCGTCGGCTTTACTGTTGTTGCCATCCTGAGCGGATTGCCGAATGGCATCGCCAATATTTTCGGCACGCAACTCTATACACAGCCAGGCTGGCTGCCAGTGCTGGCATTTCCGTGGTGGATTTGTTTCGGAACAATCGTCACTTTTTCGGTAGCGGTTCTTTTCCGGACTGGCCGCGAACATCACCCGCCCGCGGCCTAACGCGATATTGAAACAAGAATTGACCGGGCGGGCATCACCGACTTACTTGGGCGTCAACAGCAGTATCTTCAGGAAACCCTCAGCCACCAAATCCCATGCCCCACATCGTGACCGACAAATGCAATGGATGCAAGTTCACCGACTGTGTGGAGGTGTGCCCGGTTGCCTGCTTCTACGAACTGGACAACCAGGTGGTCATTCACCCGGAGGAATGCATTGATTGCATGGCATGTGTCGACGTATGCCCGGTGCACGCGATCTACGAGGAGAACGACCTTCCGCCCGAGTTCGCGAAAGATGTCGAATTCAACGCGGTTCAGTCCAGGCAGATAAAGGACTCGGGCACGGAAGCGATCACAGTCCGCAAGGAGCCCCTGCCCGGCGCCGCGGAGCGAAAAAAGGCCCTGGGTTATTGAGCGACCAGCCCACACTCGGGATTTTAGACTCCTATAATCCGGGCACCTGAAGTGTATTCACCTTCTCACTCTTCCCGCAGGAGTTTGGATGGATCGACGGCAAGCGCTCGCAGCGCTGGAATGGCGGAGGCGGCAAGGCCCAGCACCGCCATCGTTAGCACCGCACCGACCACGACCACGGGATCCCGCGGATTCGCCTGATACACAATCTGCCCGAGTAACCGGCTGGCAAAGATTTCCAACAACAGTCCCACCAACGACCCGACCGCAAGCAGCACGATTGGCCGCCCCACCGCGGTGCTGATCACGTGCCTTGAGCGCGCGCCCAAGGCGACGCGGATACCCAGCTCCTTCATCCGGCGGCTCACGTTGTAGGTGGCCATGCCGAAGATGCCCGTTACCGCCACCACCACCGCCAGCAGGCCCATGACGCCCAGGGCCGCTGCCGCCGCCCGCGCCGAGAAGAGTGCACCCTCCATCACATCCGGCCAGCTCTGCACCGTGATCTGCGCGTTCGGCTCAAATCCGGTCAGGGTGCGTTCGATCGCCGCCGCCATCTCGTTCTGCGCCCGGTCCGAGCGCACGACGAAAGTCGTGTTGGCCTTTTCGTTTTGCGGCAACGGCAGATACACGACAGGCTGGGGCGAATCTTGAATCTCATGGTACTTGCCGTCCTCCGTCACGCCGACGACTTGCCTCAAGTGGTCCAGGAAAATAAAATGTTGTCCAATCGCCGGCGTGTCGCCCCACATCTTCTGCGCGAAGGTCTCGTTCACGAGCGCGACATACGGGGTCTTTGTAGTATCACGCCATGAGACATCCCGGCCGCGCAGGAGCCGGGTGCGGGCAGTCTCGAGGTAACCCGGGGATATCGTGAACCCGTACGGTGACAGCACTGAATTGTTCAACGTGAGCTCCGTCGTCCCCGGCGGGAAAACCGGGATACCGCGGATCCCGCCGGTAAAGGGTAATTTGCTCAGCGTCCCCGCCGCCGTCGCGCCAGGGATGCTTCTCAGGGCGTCGATCATCGCTTTCGTTTTCTCGAGCGGCACGTCGCCTTCCACCTCGCTCAGGTCCATGTCGGCCACCATTGCGCCCTGCGGCTGGAATCCCAGCGGCGCGTGCAGCAGGCGCACCATACCTCGCACAGCGACCAGTGAGGCGATGACCAGCAGCGTGCAGATTACAATTTGTGCGCCAAGGAGCAGGTCCCGCAGGGCCAACCGGCGCCGGGGTGTTGCATCCACCGGTCCGCTCTTCATCGCCTGCAACGGACTGCTCTGCCAAACTTTTCTCGCCGGAATCATCCCGAAGAGCAGCCCGCTTGCGAGGGTCAAAATCAGGGCCGCCAGACAAACACCCAGATCGACATTCACTGTCAGATTGCTATAGGCCGAATGCATCCCGTAGCCCGGCAATCCCCATCGGTTCAGCGCACCCAGCAGCAGACCTGCGGTCGCCATCCCCGCTGCCCCGCCGAGCATCGACAACGCCATCGCCTCAGTGAGGAGTTGCCGCACCAACCGCCACCGGCTCGCACCCAGGGCGACACGGAGCGCCAGTTCCCGGCTGCGATCCGCCGCGCGCGCCGCGAACAGACTGGCCAGATTCGCGCACGCCGCGAGCAGCACCAGCAGAGCGAGCGCGGTCACGCTAAAAAGAAATCCGCGGACGAGGTCGCCTTCGTCGGCGTAGAGTCCTGGACGGATCAGTCGCAGCGGCACTCCCGTATCCGTCTTTGGATACTCCTTCGCCAACTGGGCCGCGATCGCACTGAGATTTTCCGCTGCCTGCTCGGGCGTCACGCCTGGTTTGAGACGGCCAAGCACCGTCAAAGGATGGCCCGTCCGATCCCGCAGGTACTCCGCGTCGAAGTGATTCACAACGGGTATCCAGTAGTCCGGCCAGACAAATCGCTCCGAGCCGTGAAACCGCGGCGGGGCCACGCCCACCACCGTGAACGGATCTTTGCCGAGCCGCACCGTGGTCCCGACTACGCCCGGATCGGCGTTAAATGCGCTTCGCCAAAGACGATCGCTCAACACCATGTAGGGCGCTGAATTCGGACCGCGCACGTCCGCCTCATGGAAAAACCGTCCCAACTGCGGCTGCACTCCCAGCAGATCGAAATAGTTGCCGGTAGCCGAATAGCCGGAGACAGTTTTCACCGCGTTACCCCAGCGCAATCTCCCCCCTGAATATCCATCATAGCCGGCCAGGCCGCTGAAGGTGGTGTTTCGCTGCCGGTAGTCTTCAAACGCGGGATACGACGTCGTCAGTAGTTTCCAGTGCGTCCACGGCTTGAGGCGAAGCTCGTAGAGGTTCTCGGGCTCGCTCACGTCCAACGGGCGCAGCAGCACCGCATTCACTACTCCGAAAACGAGGACGTTTGCCCCAATCCCAAGCATCAAAGTGAGGATGGCTACGAGCGTGAACGCGGGAGACTTCCAAAGCACGCGCAGCGCATAACGAATATCCAGCAGCAGGTCCTGCATCATAGCAGGCCCTCCTCGGCGCGATAGGCTTCCCGAACCGCCTCCACAGCCCCGAACGTTAGGCGAGCGTATCGGCGGGTTTCGTCGCGCACACTGCCGCGTATGCGCCCGGGCCGAGACCTCGAACGCTCCGTGCTCGCGACACGCACGTTGTCGCCCCACGTGAACTTTGACGCTCGTTCGCTACCGCTCATGAGATGAGGCCTCACGCCGGCGTCATTTTGCGAAGCGCCTTGATTTGTTCAGAGTGAACATCTTCGCTCATTTTTTCTCTTCCAACAGCCGAAGTTTCAGTTCGCGCAGCTGGCGAGAATCGACTTCGGCTGGTGAATTCGACATCAAATCCATGCCCCGATTGTTTTTTGGGAACGCCATCACATCGCGGATGGATTGCTCGCCACAAACGAGCATGACAAGCCGATCGAGGCCGAGCGCGATACCGCCGTGCGGCGGCGCGCCAAGATGCAATGCGTGCAGCAAATGGCCGAAGAGCAGTTGTTGATCTTCCGGACTGACGCCGAGCGTTTCGAACATTTTTTCCTGCAGTTCTGGCTCGTGAATTCGAATGCTGCCGCCGCCGATCTCCACGCCATTGAGGACGACGTCGTAGGCCTCGGCGCGAATCTCTGGGAAGTTCTTTGCCTCAAATAGCGGTATGTCTTCCGTTTTCGGTCGCGTGAAGGGATGATGCATGGCATTCCATTTGTTTTCTTCAGGGCTCCATTGGAAGAGCGGAAAGTCTGTGACCCAAAGAAAATCCCAGATTTCAGACTTCGGTATTAGCTTCTGAATCTCGGCGATGCGCAGCCGTAAGCGGCCAAGAACTTCACAGGCGATTTCCCATTTGTCGGCGCCGAAGAAGATGCAGTCGCCCTCCTCGATTTCCAATTTCGATTGGAGCGCCGTTTTCTCCGCTTCCGAGAAGAATTTCACGATGGGCGATTTCCATTCGCCGTTCTCGACCTTGATGAAGGCGAGTCCTTTTGCGCCGAACAACTTTGCGATTTCAGTTAACTCGTCGGCTTGCCCAATGGTGATTCCGGCAAAGCCTTTCGCATTGATCGCTTTTACGACGCCACCTGCGTCAATTGCGCCGCGAAAAACTTTGAAGCTGCTCGACCGAAAATCGTCGCCCAGATCGACGAGTTCCATTCCGAAACGTCGATCCGGTTTATCGCTGCCATATCGACCGACCGCTTCCTGATAAGTAAGCCGGTCGAACGGCGTTTTGATATCGATGTTGCGCGCAATCTTGAAAATTGCGGCGAGCATTCCTTCAGTGACCGCGAAGATGTCGTCTGGGGTCACGAACGATGCTTCGATATCGATCTGCGTAAATTCCGGTTGCCGGTCCGCGCGGAAATCCTCATCGCGAAAACATTTCGCGATCTGGAAATATTTTTCCACTCCGGCGACCATGAGCAGTTGTTTGTATTGCTGAGGAGCCTGGGGTAACGCGTAAAATTTTCCCGGCGTTAATCGGCTCGGCACTAAAAAGTCGCGCGCGCCCTCGGGCGTGCTCTTGGATAAAATCGGTGTCTCAACTTCGACGTAGCCCTGGCCGTCGAGATAATCGCGCGTCGCTTTCATGATCCGATGACGCAAACGGAGATTGCGGGCCATCCCTGGCCGGCGGAGGTCGAAATACCGGTGCGTCATTCGCAAATCTTCGTTGTGCGGCTCGGCATCAATCGGGAAGGGCAGTGTGTCGGCCCGATTCAAAATTCGCAGACGACTTGGAATGACTTCGATATCACCCGTCGCGAGGTTTGTATTTTCCGTGCCCGCAGGCCGCGCGGCGACCCGGCCCGAAACCTCAATTACGTCTTCGCCGCGCAAACTGTGGGCTTCCTTTGCGAGCTGCGCATTTTCCTCGGGCCGAAAAACAACCTGGGTCAACCCTTCGCGGTCGCGCAGATCAATGAAAATCACGCCGCCGTGATCGCGTGTGACATTCACCCATCCGGCAAGCGTGACTTCCTTGCCGATGTCTGTTTTGCGAAGTGAATTGCAATCGTGTGTCCGATACATGTTGTCGTCATTCCGAGCGAAGTCGAGGAATCCCGACGCGAAATCCTGGATAATGCCACGGGATCCTTCGACTCCGCTACGCTGCGCTCAGGATGACAAGCTGGATTGCGCTTGCAAGTGCGCAAGTAGACGATCCTGTGGCACGAGCTGCTGTTCGCCGGTAGCCATGTTCTTGACCTTTACCTGTGGCCATTCATCGCCATAGAGGAGCGCAAGCGCCGCGCCGGCGTCTTCGGCGGCTTGGAATTGTCTAGCAACTTTCGTTGTGGTGAGCGGGTAATCTACGCGATAGCCGCGATCGCGTAGTTGCTGGATTTGTGTGAGCGCATTGGCGCGACGTTCTTCCTTCGCGATGACGACGTAGATGTCGATCTTTCGATCACTGACGTCTGCTTTCTGCATCGCTTCGTGGGCGCGCGGGATCTCTTTGATTACTTCGCCGAGAACGACATCGCCCATGGCAAAGCCGAGAGCAGGCATTGAGACTGCGCCATCACTGAGATGCTGAATGAGATTGTCGTATCGGCCGCCGCCAGCGATGGCGCGGAATTTTCCAGCGCGATCGAAGACCTCAAATACGATCCCCGTGTAATAAGCAAGGCCGCGAACGATACCGACATCGACCGCGACGAAATCAGCTAGTCCGCGAATGCGCAGACCATCTACAAGCTTGTCGAGCTTCTCGCTTTTTCCGCCGGTCTTTAGCAGCGCAAAGACCGGATCGGCGAGCTTGCCAAGTTTCTCAGCCGTTTTCTGACGCGGCTCGCGCCCGGATTTGTCGATCGCTTGCAGTAAGTCGTCCCAGCGATCCGGCGAGACATTTTTCTCGCGCAGGAAATCAGTCCAGAAATGGCGATCGCTAATTCGCACGACAAAATTTTCTTCGGTGAACCCGAAGGCGCGCAGGATATCGATGCAGAGCGCCACCAGCTCGATATCAGCGGCAATGTCCGCTTCGCCGATGATGTCGCAATTGAGCTGGAAATGCTCGCGCAGTCGGCCGCGCTGCTGCTTTTCGTAGCGGAAGAATTGGCCGATGGAAAACCATTTGAGCGGTTTTTTGAACTCGCGCTCGTGCGCAGCAACCACCCGGGCCAGCGTCGGCGTCAGCTCGGGGCGCAATGCCACTTCGCGTTCGCCTTTGTCAGCGAAATTGAAAAGTTGATCGACAATTTCTGCGCCGCTCTTTTTTTTGTATAACTCGGTCGGTTCGAGAACAGGACCTTCCCATTCCAGAAAGCCGTAGCGACGCGCGACTTCGCGCCAGCGCGCAAAGATATAATTGCGCGCCGCGCATTGGTCTGGGAGAAAATCGCGGAAACCGGGTAAAGCCTGCATAAAGATCACATTACATTGGCACAGGAAAAGTGATTACGCCCCTGGATGCGGCCACGCGAGCCGGAGCTTACGATATCAAGGCGTAGCTGAAGAAACTCCGGCGCTAAGAAGCCGGAGAAATACGCGATGGAGAACATCCATTCAATCAAAGCAGAGGGACAAATATGAAACAAACGAGATTAATCAAAATATTGGTCGCGGCAGTAACCTGCGCGGCAGCGCTTGGCATGGCACTGGCGCAAGAGACCACCACCACGACGACCACAACGGACCCGGTGACTGGCGCAACCCAGCAGACCACCGTCACGACTGCAGGCACGATTACGGCTTACACGCCGGATTCGGATTATATCATGTTCCGCACGTCAGCGGAGGCCGCCCCGGTGCGGTATTACTATACGAAAGACACGACGATTCTGGATCCAGAAGGGCATACCGTAACCTGGTCGGCCGTTCGCCCAGACACCCCGGCCACTGTCTATTACACGCACGTAGGTGATCGGGTCGTCGTGCGTAAAGTCGTGTTGAGTCAGCCGACCACGATTTACAAAAAAGAGGAAACAACTACCACAACGACAAAAGAGCCGTAGGGGAAATTTGGTTGCGTAGCTGAATTCAAAAGCGCCCGCCCGCAAAGCGGGCGCTTTTTGTCATGACTTGCGACCAATGAATTCGCAAGCCAGGGGCATGCATCACGTCAATCTCCGTAGCCGTCTGGAAATTTCTGGTGCCATTTCCAGGCACTTTCGATGATCTCGTCAAGTAACTGGAACTGCGGTCGCCACCTAAGCTCATTTTTGATCTTCTCTGAGGAAGCGATGAGCCGCGGTGGATCGCCAGGGCGACGCGGCTTTTCTACGGTGTCGATCTTTTTGCCAGTGATCGTGCGGCAAGCGGCGATTACTTCACGAACACTGGCGCCACCGCCGGTACCGAGATTGTAGAGTTCGCTCCTGGCCGCGTCCAAGGCCAGAATGTGCGCCCGCGCAAGGTCGACAATGTGGATGTAATCGCGAATGCATGTGCCATCCGGCGTTTCATAATCGGTGCCAAAAATCTCCACGTGCGGCTTTTGGCCAAGCGCGACTTTTAGCGCGTTTGGGATCAAATGGGTTTCCACCCGGTGATCTTCGCCGAAATTGGCGGTGGCGCCGACTGCATTGAAGTAACGCAGTGAAACGAACTTCAAACCATGAATCTCCTCGTACCAGCGCAGAATCTTTTCAAAGGCTAGTTTCGATTCGCCATACGGATTGATTGGACGCGTCGGCGCAGTTTCGCCGATTGGGACCCGTTCTGGCAGCCCGAAAATCGCGCAGGTTGAGGAAAAAACGATCCGCTCGACGTGTGCTGCCACCATCGCGTCCAGCAGATTGAGACCATTGGAAATGTTGTTGCGAAAATATTTCGATGGATCGCGCATTGATTCAGAGACGAGGGCGCTGGCGGCGAAATGCATTACCGCCTCCGGGCGGACTACGGCCAGCGCGGAATCGATCGCTTGTCGATCCTGCAAGTCCCCTTCGATGAATCGCGCCCGCGGATCGATGGCGTGGCGATGGCCCTCGCTGAGATTATCGAAGACCGCAATCTCGTGGCCTTGATCAAGAAGCAGTTCTGCGCAGATGCTGCCGATATAACCGGCCCCGCCAACGACGAGAATTTTCATGCGCGTGAAAATGCGACGCAACTTGCACTAAATCAATAGGGTAGCGCATGCGTCTCGCGTGCTGGTGATCGCGTCTTCGCGATGATGGACCTTTCCTGCTCCGCTGCATTGTGGGCATCGTAAGCGTTGGGAAAGTCCCCTGACTGGCGTCCACTCATCCCTCCAACGCCTGCGTTAGGCTCTCCTCGCAACCTGAACGAGAACGAGGACGAAGATGAGCTGTTAATTTATGACGCGATATTCAGATCAAAGCGATCTGCGAGTCGAAGAAGCTTGTGCGACAGTTTTTCCTCTTTTTTTCTCAAGCGCCGCGACCATCTGCCGGACACAACGATGTTTGCAGCGCGGCCCGAGCACCTTCAAGCTCTCTTCTTCCGACCCCCATTCCAAGATAGCGATGTCCACATGACGGACGCCCCACTGTTTCATGGCGAGGCGGTTTGCCTTGTAAAGATCGATCGTGTCCGTGCCAATCAGGGCCGTTCCATAATCATCAATGACGTACTCCTCGTTTGTATCGGCGATTCGGAAATGGGTCCCTAGTGGAAAGCGCGACCAATCGGACGCCGCGCTCATCACGTGGTGGGCGGAAAGGCGGCTTCCGAGGGCGTTACGCGGTCCGCCTCCTTCCGTATGTGTATAGGCGGTAGTCCGCACGCGTTGCACGCGATGTGCCCTGGTAAGATCCATTTTCGGCTGCGTGGCGCAGCCGAAAATGAAGCACGCAGCAACTCCTGCGAGTGTAAGGTTAAGGCACTTGGGCATTTGCAATTTCGCGCCCTCAATAGCAACTGGGGCGGCTTCGTGCAAGCATTAATTTTCGACTTAGGTTTGGAAAGGTAGTGTTCGTCGATTGTCAGTTTGACTGAAAGAGGCGCAATTGGATGTCGGCCAGCTTGGCTGACTCGGCCGACAGGCTGCCAGCCTGGCGAATGGGCATCCGGGGGCAGGCTGGCAGCCTGACATCCGATTCTCCCGCGCCGCCCAAACTGACAATTGACCACCACTATCGTTTGGAAATCGTTGGCGATCCGCGGCTTGAGACCTGCATATCTCTTTGGGACAGGAAGAGGTGACCCCCTTAGAATGCTTTCTTCTAATCGCACGCATGAGCATCGGCCTGAGCATCTGTTTAGCGCCAAAGGCGCGGTCTCATGCTAGCCTGGGGCATCGCCCCAGAAGGTTCGATTGTCAGGAAAAGCCAGCGCTCGCTTCAATCCCTGCATCCCGCGTGAATCGCGCTTTTGAGTTCCACATATCCTGTGGCGTTGCCCCAGGCTGCCAGCGAATGCTGCGCCTTTAGCGCTAAAACACATACCAGCCTGAAGGCCGGTGTTAACGATAGTTCCGCGATGTTACGTGGCAGGGGAAGCGCGGCTGGAAAGCTCAGTCGTGCAATGTGGACAACGTGTCGCCTTGATTGGGATCGTCATCGCGCAGGCGGGACAATCCTTCGAAATCGCCGGTGCGTCGAGCGCCGGGCGTTTCATTTTGTTCATCGCCTTGTCCCGTAGTTCCAAGTGACGGCACCTGCTTTGGCGGCTTCGGCGGGAGTGGCGAAGGTGCCGTCTCCGGGCGCGTCTTTCAGAATCAGAAACTTGTTTGAGAAATCTAATCCGCCCGTTAGCAAACCGATGGGTGGCATGATGATGTCTTTCACCAGCGAGCTGATGACACCGCCGAAGGCCGCTCCGATAATCACGCCAACGGCGAGATCGACGGCGTTGCCTTTGACGGCGAATTCCTTGAATTCATTCCAGATCTTCTTCATACGACGATGTTGACTAATTTTCTCGGGACGACAACGATTTTGCGAATGGTCTTGCCGGCTGTGAATTTTTGAATTTTCGGATTCGTGAGCGCGGCGGCTTTCGCTTCCTCGTCGGTTGCCTGGATCGACATCTTCATTCGGTGCCGCACTTTTCCGTTCACTTGAATCACTATTTCCACTTCGTCTTCAACCAGCAATCGTTCCTCGTAATCTGGCCATTTCTGGTCGGTAATATCGCCGGCATTATCCCGAAACTTGGCATTCAGCTTCTCCCAAAGCTCGGAGGTGAGATGCGGTGCAAACGGATTGAGCAAGATGAGAAACCTTCGCATCGCCGACAATGGAAGTGTTTCGGCATTGATAAATGCGTTTACGAAAATCATCATCTGCGAAATCGCAGTATTGAACGACAGCGACTCGATATCTTCAGTCACTTTTTTAGTCGTCGCGTGCGTGATTTTTGTTTCCGCTCCGGTTGGATCGACATCTTTGAGTTTGGTGGATAATTTCCAGTTGCCTCCCTGGTTCTCGGTCATGAACAGACGCCAGACGCGCGCGAGAAAACGAGCCACGCCTTCCACACCGCGCATGCTCCAGGGTTTCATCTGCTCGAGTGGCCCCATAAACATCTCGTAGCAACGGAACGCGTCTGCGCCGTACTGATCGATTACGTCGTCCGGATTGACGATGTTTCCGCGCGATTTCGACATTTTCTGGTTGTCTTCACCGAGGATGATTCCCTGATTCACCAGCCGCTGAAACGGCTCCGGCTTGGAGAGGTAACCGAGATCGAACAACACCTTGTGCCAGAAGCGGGCGTAGAGGAGATGCAACACTGCGTGCTCGGTTCCGCCGACGTACAAATCCACTCCGCCCGGCCCGTCACCGCCCATCCAATAACGCTCCGCCTCTTCGCCAACGAACCGCTGATCGTTCTCCGAATCGCAAAATCTCAAATAATACCAGCATGAGCCCGCCCATTGCGGCATGGTATTCGTCTCGCGGAAGGCCTTGTCCGAATAACGAACCCACTCCCTGGCTCTCGCCAATGGCGGCTCGCCCGTGCCAGTAGGCTTGTATTCTTCGAGCGGGGGCGACACCACCGGAAGCTCCTCGTCGTCAAGCGCCCGATGCTTGCCATTCTCCCAAATAATGGGGAACGGTTCACCCCAATATCTCTGACGCGAAAACAGCCAGTCGCGCAGTTTGTAATTAATTGCGCCTTTACCGAGATCGTGTTGTTCAATCCATTCGGTTATCTTGCGAATTGCTTCCCGTGATGGCAGGCACTCGATCACTGGCGAATTAATCGCGATTCCTTCGCCAACGAATCCGATCGGATCTTCGTCGCCCAACGGCCGCACCACCTCGCGAATCTGCAAATTGAATTTACGCGCAAAAGCGAGGTCGCGTTCGTCATGGGCTGGCACACCCATGATCGCGCCGGTTCCATAGCCAGGCAGAACGTAATCGGCAACCCAGATTGGAATTCGCTCGTTGTTTACCGGATTAATTGCATGTGCACCCGTGAACACCCCCGTTTTTTCCTTTGCCAGTTCCGTTCGCTCCAGGTCGCTCTTGCGCGCAGCCCGCTCACGATATTCGCGCACAGCCGGCCATTGCTCTTCGCTTTCAATGAGATCGACCAATGAGTGCTCGGGCGCGAGCACCATGTAAGTCGCGCCGTAAAGCGTGTCGGGGCGCGTGGTGAAGACGCGAATCTTATAGTCGCGGGCACTAACCGTCAATCCCAGGTCGTCGCCCCCGGCTACAGGGAAATCGATTTCTGCGCCTTCACTCCGACCGATCCAATTGCGCTGAAGCAATTTGATCCCTTCGGGCCAGTCGAGTCCGTCCAGCTCATTCAACAGCCGCTCGGCATAGGCGGTGATGCGCAGCATCCATTGCCGCATCGGTCTTCGAACGACGGGAAAGCCGCCGACCTCGCTTTTCCCGTCGACAACTTCTTCGTTGGCCAGGACGGTGCCGAGCTCCGGACACCAGTTCACTGGAAAATCCGCGACATAAGCGAGCCGAACGCTGTCAGGATCAGCGCCGCGATAGATTGAAATCGGCTCGGCCTTATTTGTGTCCGGATTGAACCATGAATTGTAAATCTGCAGAAAAATCCACTGCGTCCATTTGTAATAGCGCGGATCGGTCGTGTTAATCTCTCGCTGCCAGTCGTAGGAAAAACCGATGCGCTTTAGCTGTATCTTGAATTTTGCGACATTGGCGCGTGTTGTGGTGGCCGGGTGCTCTCCGGTTTTGACAACCCATCGGATGCAAGACGTTGAAACCGCGCATGCGTTTGTACCGCGCAACGATATCGGTGGCGGTGTAACCTTCAGGATGGCCGACGTGCAACCCAGCCCCGCTCGGGTAGGGGAACATGTCGAGGACGTAAAATTTAGGCTTGGCCGGATCGAAATGTTTTTCGCCGGGATTTGGTGCATGGAAAAGCTGCCGCTCGTGCCAGATTGCCTGCCATTTTGGGTCGATATGATCGAATGGATATGGTTTGCGACGCTCGCTCATGACAAACCCGATGTTAACCACGAATGGACACGAATGAACATGAATTGACAAAGCAACTCTTCTTTGGCCAATAGCGTTCCGTTATTTGCATCCATTCGGGTTGATTAGTGGTTAATCCTCTAAATCCTGTCAAAGGTGCAGCATTTGATTGTCGCCACGCGCAATGCGCATAAGACACGCGAGATTCAACGGATTCTCGGAGCGGACTTCGCTGTGCGCGATTTGTCCGCTTATCCCGAGATTCCCGAAGCGGCTGAGAGCGGAAAAACATTTGGGGAAAACGCGGTACTGAAGGCGACCGCCGCATCGAGCCAATTGCCAGGCCGCGTCGTGGCGGACGATTCCGGTCTGGAAGTTGACGCGCTCGGTGGTGCACCGGGAATCTATTCCGCCCGCTATGCTGGTCAGAACGCGACTAACAAACAAAACATCGACAAGTTACTGGCAGAGCTTGCGCGAGTCGAAAGGGCGAAAAGATCGGCGCGATTTCGTTGCGTGATTGCGCTGGCGCACGGGGGCAAATTGCTTGCCACGTTTGAAGGAGTTGTCGAAGGAGTGATTGTCGATCCTCCGCGCGGACGTGGCGGTTTTGGCTACGATCGGATTTTTGTTCCGCAAGAATTCGAACAAACGTTCGGTGAATTGCCTGCCGAAGTGAAGAATAGAATCAGCCATCGGGCACGAGCGATTCGCCTCTTCGCCGCCAGGCTTGTAGCTCTTAAGCCGAGCGATTAAGGCTTCGGTGGCGGCGGTGGTGGTGGAGCGCCGGGAGGCGGAGCCTGAGCGGCGGGGCCAGCAGCTGCTCTGATCTGATACCCAACTTTTGTGATTCCGACCGACCGAACTTTGTCGAGGACTCCAATGACATCGCCGTACATGGCCATCGGGGCTGCGCTGATCGAGACCTTAATTTCCGGATTTGCCCGGTGGAGTTCATAAATGCGCGGGAGGACCTGGTCATCTGCTACGTAATCGTTATCGAAGAACACAGCGTTTCCTTCCAGCACTTTTATGGAGACAAAATCCTTTACCCCGCTTGGCGGAGGCCCCACCGCGGCCGGCAAATTGACGCGAATGCCTTTCATGTGGGCTTGGCTCAAGCTCACCATCATAAAGCTGGCAAGCAGAAAGAACATGATGTCGATCAATGGAATGATCTCGATGCGCGCCCTTTTGTGAGGAATTGGTGAAGAGATTCGCATGGCTATGGGATCAATACGAGGCGCCCGTTATCGTGAAGGTAATGGGAATTCTGACCTTTGAAACTGTCCCAGGTCTGAATCGCCACTGCCGGAAGGCGCTGAGGGCGGCGTTATCGAGGATGGGATTCCCAACACTTTGCGACATGGAAGCGCCGGTTACGTTGCCGCTACCTGGATCAACATTGACGATGCAAACTCCACTGCCCGTGATGTGCCGCGAACGCGCCTCGTACGGGTACTGCGGTTTCGGCCCGTAAACGGCGAGGGCTTTGGCTCGGGACATCGACATCTCGGAGCTTTTGATTGGCGTGAATTTTTGCGCCATTGGTGGTGGCCGTGGTGGAGGTGTTCTTTCTTCGACATACTCCGGCTTAATTTCTGGAGGCGGTGGAGGTGCTGGTATTGGAATATCTTCTGGCGGCGGAGTGGCCTCAGGTGGCGGCAATGTCGCCTCGATGATGGTCGCTGGTGGAGTAATAGGAACCTCTAACGGCGCCTCGTGCTTTTGAGCAAGTGCAACCGCGGTGAGGTGAATTGCCACTGCACCACCCAGAGCTCCCCACAAATGCCAACGTGGAGCTGGCTGGTAAAGTAACGGTTTTATTGGCGTTGTGGCCATATCAAAAAATTACCCCCGGGGCCCTGGAACTGCCTTGAGCGCTTCACTCTTGATTTCAAACGAGATTTTGTAGAATCCCGCCGCGCGGAGCATATCAAGCAAATGGCTAACGTTTAGGTGAGCCGTGTCGCGATCACCGCGCAAAAACACTTTCGCGTCGGGTGACGATTGATGCACCTTCAGCAAGCGCGTCTGGAGCTCTTGTTCGTTAGGCATCTCCTCTTTGTCGAAAAAGTAATGACCATCTTTATCGACAGAGACACTGATGTATTCGCGCTTCGATTGGGTTTCACCCGAAACGCCTGTGGGTAAATTCACCTTAATGCCCTTCATATGCACCTGGCTCAGGCTCACCATCATGAAACTGGCAAGCAGAAAGAACATGATGTCGATCAACGGGATAATCTCGATCCGCGCTTTTTTGTGAGGAATGGGTGAGCTTACGTGCATTGGATACCTTTAGATCGACGAGCCTTTCCCTGTGGTTGGAGTTGGGCCGGCGATCTCCATCTCGCGTGCCGCGGTTTGTGCTCCCAACATAACTTCCAGGTTTGTGGCTGCGGTTTGCAGTTCGAACTCTAAGTTAGACACCCGGGAAGTGAAAAAGTTAAAGGGAACCAGCGAGAAGATGGCAATGCCAAGACCGCAGGCCGTGGCAATGAGCGCCTCAGCGATACCGCCGGTGACGGCTTGCACCGCCAGCTCTTCGTTACCGAGGAAGCTGAAAGATCGAATCAGACCGGTAATCGTGCCCAAGAGACCGAGCAACGGAGCCAAGGTTACGAGTGTGTCCATGACGACGAGGAATCGGCCGGCGCGTTTGATTTCGATCCCGGCAGCGACCTGCAATGCGCCTTGCAGCGAAGCGTGCTGGTGATTGAGACCGTTCCACATCATGCGCAAAACCGGGTCGCGTGAGCCGCGAGAAAGCCTCGAGGCCTCGGTGACATCGCCGGTTTCAATCGCGGTGAACACTTTCTCTATCCGCTTGGGATCCCGGCGAAACCAACGTCCAGTCCACCAAAACACTCGCTCGATTACCACAGTGAGGCCGATGATCGATACAATCAGAATCGGCCACATGATCGGACCGCCCTTCCGGAAATTGTCGACCAGCCAATTAGTCGCGCCCGCCTCGGTGGGTGCCACTGCGGCCGCAGGCGCGGGACTCTCAGCGCCGGGAGCAGGACTTAAGGTAGCGGTAATGGTCGCGCCTGGCGCGGCAGGTACCCCCGGAGGCGCGCTTCCCGTAGGTAGTTGTGCCGGTGCGGCGGGATTCACCGCTGCTGGAGCGCCCGGACTCACCGCTGCTGGAGCGCCCGGACTGGCAGCTAATGGAGCAGCCGGACTCGCAGCCGGTGAAACTCCAGGCGGAGCGGTTTGTGGTGGCGCGGGAGATTGCGCGAGCGAAGTCAGCGTAAGCGCGAGTGAACACAGGCATGCAATAAGTAGTGTTTTCATAGTTGAAGCAGGGATTTGGTGATTGGTTCGATTGCGGTACAGATTTCCCCTTATCGCAAACGGTTTACCCGGGAGTCGAGCAAAACTTTTCACCTTTTTTAACCGACACTTTGCTTTCGAAGGTCGCATCTTTAATTCGCATCATCCGCTCTGGCAGGATGTAAGGCAAGTCTGCAGAATAGGTGAGCGTCAGTCTATTTTCCGATCAAGAGAAATCTTCCCCTGCGTTCGTGACCCTGTTTTGCAGTGGCGGCCAATCGTCGATTTGTGCTTCCAATCGATCGCCCGATCGAATCGCCCCGACGCCGGAAGGGGTTCCAGTCAGAATGCCGAATAGATCATCTGACTCGTGCGTGCCCGCTGCCGGGCCGCTCCGTTTTGACGGAGCTCGATCAAAAGATCACTCACATCGACGTCTGAATAGACGAACGGACCAATCGGTGTGTAAGTGTCGAATGATTTGCAGCGGCCAAATTGTTTTTCGCTTTTTTGCAGGTCGCGATCGCTGATATCCAGGCCAATCGTGTAACCGAAAATATGATTTTGCGCGTCCTTCACGCTCACATTTTTCGCCGGAGCGCCAATCACAATTGCAAGCTCCACCTCGAAATCGGTTCGATGTTCGGGAAATGCGATTTCGATCGTGCCGCCGTGCGACAGGAGCGAGCTGGGCGCCTTGAACCAGATCAACGGAGTGCCCATCGGAGTTCGCTTCATCTCTGCAATATGGTCGGAGTAATTCAGGCCAACGGCGATCAATTTGGACGGCGCGACCGGAACATCGATGTTTAAGTCTGCGAGTTTCCGCATCTCGCCAGTCGGCGTTATTTCGATCCAATACGGCTTTGCCAGCACGTGCACGTCCTCATCGT
>WNGF01001663.1_pt1 | contig 34228 bp, 29 predicted proteins | sample 5400641 | NCBI WGS metagenome assembly WNGF01 (sample SAMN13153371, study PRJNA577476) | soil metagenome | isolation source: 80 cm soil or saprolite under grassland replicate 2 | place: USA:California | collected 2016-06-15 | reverse complement strand
TCGCCGCCAGATCATTGGGCTGATCTGTCTAATCCAGACATGAAGTTGATAGACTTCGGGGCGAGGATTCTGATCCATGATAGGGTCAGACTATCAAGCATGGGAGATTTCTGACAGCCCCCGTTTTGTCCCACTCTCAGTCTGTGGCTTGTGACGAGCCCGATCGGACTTTTTGGTCGCCGGCTTTTTCAGTCGCCACGGATCAAGTTTTAAGACGCGGCGGACGAGCGAAAGCGGGTGGCGCTCGGTCATTTCCGCGGCGGCCAGGCGAAACTCATCGGGGATCGGCTGGCGCGCGTATTTACGGGTTGCGCGCCAAGCCTCCAGGCGGGCCTTAAGTTTGAGTAGGTCTGCGGGAACAGTTGAATCCATGAATTTACCTCCGAAGATGAAATATCGATCTCGGAGGGAAAGATAGAGAGTTCAAGGCGGCGCTGTCACGCCGGCTCACCGAAAGAGGGCAATTATGTGACGAGTTACAGCGGGACAACGAGCTTTCTTATTGTGCGAGCAATAGCGGGAGTCGCACCAGGAACGGCGCGCCGGGTTTGACTCTGACCAGATAGATGGTTTGTGGTAATGGGTCCTGCTGCAGCAGAAGTCGTTTCCCCTCGCCGACTTCTTTCTCGGCGACCGTCCAGAGATTGCCGTCCCCCTTGCTCGCTTCGCGTTTTTCGGTCGGGCCGCCGTAATCCTCCTCCAGTTCCTTCATCGGCTTGTTGAGCTTGGGCAGCGTGAGGTCCGCCGCCAGGCGGACGGGAATGACAAGATTGGCTGGTAACGGCTCAGGGCTGACGATGATCGTCAACATCTCGCTGACCAGAATCCGGGCGCCCTCCGTTCTTTTGAGTGTGAACCAAGGAATAGGGTCGCCTTGCGCTGGCACGAAGATGACTTTGCCAGGCTCGACGACATTGCCTCCGGGAGGAGTGGTTTGAGAAGGGAAAATCTGATATGTGTCGCTGGTCGTTCCGTCGTTGTAAACTTCGTGATCGAAGACGTAAAGATATCTCCTTGTTTGGCGCGGCGCTTCGAGGCTCAGCCGCACCAGACTGCCTTCCTTGAAACGCATGTCGGCGCTGACTCTCTCGGGCAGAAAAGAGCTGTTCTGATCGCTGACCTGCTGCAACAGCAAACGTTTGCGATCCTGTTTGTCTTCAACGGTCGCAGAGCGCAAACGCCAGAAAGTCACCCCAATCAGCTCGCCTTCGATCATACCGGCTGGATCCGCTAGAGCGCCAGGCGTCGGCGCAGCCGGCGTCTTTTCCGCTTTGCTTGTGTCTTGAGTTGGGTCCACTGACGGCTTTATCTTTTCGGGACCTGGCGCGCTCTTTGCTGCGCGCGCTTTACGGAATTGCAGATTCCACAATCGCCGGGTTCTGTCCGGTTCTTCATCCTGTAGTGATTGCACGGGGACTGCGAGAGCCGCGCATAGTGTGAACAATACCACTGAAGCAAGCAGGCGCATGTTCACGCTGCGTTTTGCTGTGAGATTCATTTCCCCTCCTTATTCGCCCAGGCGCCTGAGACGATGAAGCTGGCCCAATAGTAGGGATGCCGCCGCTCCGGATCAGCGAGCATCCGTATTTGCACTTGCCGCATTGCTTCGCTGCGCCCCTCTCCGGCTTGCAGCGATTTGTAGTAGGCGATCATCAGATCGCGCGTGCCTTGATCCGACACCGGCCAGAGGCTCACTTCACCGCTCCGCACTTCACCAACCCCGGTATCGCAAGCCGACAGTACAACCAGCTTCGTTCCCCACAAATTGAGCGCGGAGACTTCCAGAGCCGTCAGGATGCCGTCATCGTTTCCGCCTCGCAGCAGGTTGGCGCCGGCCAGTCCCAACCCTGATCGCAGCAACGGGTTGTCAGCGAGTTGGCCAGTGAGCGGCGCATAAAGTGGCGTTTGCTGCAACAGTAACCTCTGGCCCGTCGTAGGCGCCGGGTCGCCAGACTCCCTTTTGGCAGGCTCGAGGAAGAAGCCGTGCGTGGCGATGTGCAGAATTTCGGGCGCCATGGCCTTTTTGAGCGCGGTCTCGGTCGCTTCATTCCGTGTCAGAACAGTCGCGTCAGAGAGCAGCGCTTTCAATTCTCCCGCCTCGATCGCAGTGTCTGGCAACGGTGAGAAGTATGTTTGCGCAAACGGAGAGGCGTTCGGCGCAGCCAATCGCGCTTCGCTTGCCGCGCGCTCGCCAAAATCAGGGTCGGCGACAATCAGCGGATTTTGCCGGCTGGGCGCTCTATTTTGCAGCCGCAGCAGATCGCGCCCGCTCGTCAGATAAGTGAAGGAATAGAGGTTAACGAGGAAGACTTGATCTTCGTCAACCAGAGCGCTGAAGGGAAGCAGGTTGAGCTTTCCTTGCGGCGCAATCAAGAATGATTGCGATGAGCCGGCCAGCCTGCGCGCCGGCTGCATTATTCTCTCGTCGAGCACACGCGCCAGAACTTTATAATCCGTGCTCTTTGGATCGCTCAGAGCCTTGCGCAGGCGATCAATCAAGCCGTCAATCTTGTCCGCTTCCCCGAGGTCAATCCCCTGCGGGGCCCCATGCGCAGTCAGCAGGTATGCGGCGTATCGAGGCGCGGATTTCGGTTGATTGAATTCGTCGACTGGCGTGTACAAGGCATATTCGATCAGCGCGGCGTTCGAAGGGATATAACGTTGCACCGACTCCGGCGTAATCGCCTGTGTCAGGGCGCGAAAGCCGCTGCTGTGTTGGCCAATTTCTTCTTCGAGTTTCTCGATCTCCTGATCGAGCTGTTTGGTCTGGGCTTCATTCGATCTGGGGCCGGCTTCGCCGGCGATGATCAGGTTGGCGAGCCTGGTGCGCGCTTCGAGCAAATTGTCGAGCAGCGCTTGATCCTGCTCTTTGATGCTGCGCCGCAGCTCGGCGATCGAATCTGTTTGCGCGTCGAGTCCGCGTCCCTTGTGTCGCAACAGCGCGGTCATCGCGACTGCGCACGCGGACGGGTCAGACGCCGCATCATTCAGATGCAACGAGAGCGTGAAATCGAGCCTGCTGGATGATTGCGCCAAATATGAGAGCTTCTGGCGCTCCGATCCGACGATCAGGTTGCGGCGCAGATTGGTCTCTCTGATCTCGTTCGAGCGCCGCTGCAAGGAGAGCGCATCGGCGGTCCTGTGGTTGAAGCGCGCCAGCAGCGCCAGGTTATCGAAAGTCTGCGCCAGCGACGGATGATTCACGCCCAGCCTGTATTCCTGAATCCGGCGGGCTCGCTGCAACAACTCGTTGGCTTCGTCGAAGCGGCGCTGGCGCACGCGGATGAGCGCGAGGTGGTTGAGCGTATCGGTGATGTGTGGATTGTTGTTCTGCCATTCGCCTTCATCCATCGTCATCGAGCCGGAACTGTTGACCACGGGCCGCGCCAGATCCATCAGCTTGTTGATCTTGCCGCGCCAGCCCTCGTGCGTTTCCAGCGCTTTCTGGTAAAACGTCTCAGCGCGCAGGTAATCGCCTTTGACCAGATATAGTGTGGCCAGGTTGTTGAGAATGTTGACCGCGTCGCTACGATTGGTCTTGACCTTCTTCTCCGCGATCTCTCGCGCGCGGTTAAGCAGCGATTCGGCTATGGCCGCCTCGCCTTGCTCCAGCGACAGGGCGGCCAGATTATTTAGCGCATTGGCATGTTTAATATCATCGGCGGGCAGCGCCTTTTCAATGATCGCCAATGACTCTTGATAGAGCGGCGCGGCGGCGGAGAAGTCGCCTTTGAAAAAGTACAGGGAGGCCAGTTGATTCAAGACCTCGGCGACGAGCGGGTCATTCGTCTTATCAACCGTCCCGACTATGGCCAGCGCGCGCCGCAGCTGAGCCTCGGCCTCTTTGTAACTGCCTTTGCCGATGAGCGCTCTGGCCAGGTTGTTGAGCGACGGGATCATCTCGGCGGCGGCGGCGGGAGCCTGCGATTGCCTGGTGGACAACGCCTGTTCGGCAATAGCGGCGGCCTTTTCATACTCGCCTTCGTCATTGAGTTTGGCTGATTCCTGATCGAGCTTTTTCACATCTTTGGTTGTGGCTACCGTTTTTGCCCCTCCGGTTGTTTTTGAGGGAGCGGCCTCTTCACGCCCGCTTTCGTTCTTAGCTCCGCACGGGCGATTGTCATCGGGCTTCCCGCCCCGGCCGATTTTGTCCGCCTCTTCGTGAAACTTTTTGACCAGCCGGCTGAGATACCAAGAGGAACTCTGTGGATTGAATCGGTTCTTCTCCTGTCTATACCAGGTCGCCTCGGCGCATAGCGCGTCGAGATTGCCTTTGACCTGATCGAGCCTCGCCGGCGAGATGACATAGCCGGTCATCGCATAAACAAATTCCCCCAGCGGATTGAGGTCCTCGCTTCTGATCTCCGCGAAGCGGATGAATGGAGTGCGGTATTCGGTGTAAACCAGAAAGACGAAGCTTGCGGCGTTGGCGTCAGAGACGAGGTTGAAGCGTTTCTGTTTCTCGAAGGTCTTCCTGACCACCGCTTCGACATCGGGATCAGGCTCGCCGTTGATCTTGAAGCACGCGACGAATGCCGATTGGCCCGGCTGCATGCTTAGGGATCGGCCGGTTGCTTGCGGCTCGCTCTTTTGCGCAGCGATATTGGCCCACGCCAGAGCCGTACATAATGCGATAAAGATCGGGATGCGCTTGTTCATATACACTCCATCGTAATGGCGAAACGAACCGAGATCTGTCCCAGGCTGTCAACGATGCTCAATCTTTACTCGTCCAACGAGTAGATTGCTGTTGGTCTTGAAAACGGTTCGGCCCCCCGTCTCGTCTCTCTCCGGGGAGGACGGCGTTTGCGCAGCCAGAAACTGTGAGAGCGCCCTGCGTTGATCAGCGTCGCCGACGACTCCCTGATGCTTCGGATTGGCCCAGCCCTTGACCGCTTCGAGACTGGGTAATTCGGCGTCTGACCAGATCAGCCAGACTGTTTCTGAGCCTTGCTCTGTGTCGAGCTTAAACCAGTCCCTCTCGGGATTCCGACTCGGCTGCGGAATCTGCACGGAATGCGCCGCAGGAACGGCGGCCGATCCCCGATTGTTGATCGAGATGGGGAAGAGCACGTTGTACAACGGCAATCCGTCCCGCAGCTCCGGCGATTGATTGACAATGTATATAAAGCCATTACGTGTGACGCTGATCTGAAATCGCACGCGGTCGCCAGCGCCAAACAGCATTTCGCCGGGCAGCGAGAATGACCTCTGGTTGGGGAATATCTTCGGATTGCGTCGCACCGTCAGCGAATAACTCAATTGGCATTCGACCTGATTTTGAGGCGGCTGCCGTGGGGGGTCGGGTCTTCGATCCTCGTTGTTGGAAAAGGTATGCCAGGCCAACGCCGTCGCGCCAAGCGCGGCAATGGCGAAAACCGTCAGCGCCATTTTGTATCTTCGCGACCGGTCCTGCCGCAGATTTGACGCTGAGGTCGTCAGAGCGGCGCCTGGAATTTCAGACACAACGGACCTCTCGATGATCTGTTCCTGTGTATTGGGGGCGTTGGTCAGCGCGCGCGCCAGATCTTCGGTGAAATCCTTTGCGCTGGCGTAACGGTCCTCGGGCGCAAACGAGAGCGATTTCAGGATCACCGCCTGCGCGGCCCGTGGAAGCGACGGGCGCAGATCGCACGGCATTATTTTGACGCCGCCGCGCTGCAATTCCAGCAACTGCGCTGCGGTTTCGGGATTGAAAGGACGGCGACCGGTGAGCATCTCGTAAGCGATCACGCCGAGCGCATAGATGTCGCTGGCGTGTGACGGCCGGCCCCGTAACTGCTCCGGAGACATGTAATCGCGCGTGCCGACGACTTGTGTGGTCCTGCCCGATCCGGCCTCCGCCGTATCGAGGACGGTCGCAATGCCGAAATCAATCAGTCTGACGCGTTCTTCGGCGCCTGCGATTTGCAGCATGATATTTTCGGGTTTGAGGTCGCGGTGGATCACGCCCTGTTGGTGGGCGGCGGTCAGCGCTTGTCCCATCTGGCGCAGCAGATCGGCGGCGCGCCGCAGTTCCATGCCTTGCGGCCCCTGGGGTTGAATGACTGAGCGCAGGGTCATGCCGGAGACATATTGCATCACCAGATAGGCGCGGCCATCGGGCAATTCTCCTACATCGAGCGCGCGTACGACGCCGGGATGATCAATCCGCGCCAGCGCGTATACCTCCTGACGGAACTTCTTTTCAAACCACGCTCTGTTCTCCAGGTCTAGCAAACCTTCGGCCAGCAGCTTGATGACCACCGGCGCGTCGTGAAGCCGTTTGTCGCGCGCAAGGAAGACAATCCCGACCCCGCCGTGCCCGATCTTCTTTTCGATCAAATATCGCTCTCCGAGCATCGTGCCCGGACTGAGCGCGAAAGACCCTGGCAGGTGTTGTTCCGTAGAAAGCTCGCTTATCGCGTTTTGAGAATCGTCGCGGAGGGCCTCACTCGGGGTTGACTCTGCATTGTCGGCGGCGATTTCGTGGGCGTAGGCTTGGAAGGCGTTTTCCGCCATGACGCCTTTCGCCTTGTCTCGCGCCACGAGCAGCGAATTGACTTCCCGCAATAGCTCATCGTCGCCGGCGCAAGCCGAGGCGAGAAACTCTGCGCGCCGATTGGCGTCACAGTTCAATGCGGCGTGAAAGAGCCGCTCGATTTGCCGCCACCGTTCAGTGGTCATGACAACGCTCATCGATTGCTCATCTCACGGTAGAGCCAGGCCTGCGCCAACTCCCAGTCGCGGCTCACCGTTCGAGAGGAGACTTTGAATACTTCTGCGATCTCTTCGAGAGTCAGGCCGGCGAAGAAACGCATCTCGACCACCCGGCTTTTGCGTAGATCTATCCGGGCCAGACTCTGCAACGCATCGTCGAGCGCGATTAGATCGACGCTGCGCGCTTGTGGAACCTCGGCCGCCTCATCTAACGCGACATGGAGCTCCTGGCCGCCGCGCTTGTCGGAACGTCGCCCTCGCGCGTAATCGACCAGAATCTGTCGCATCACCCGCGCAGCTACGGCGAAGAAATGCGCGCGGTTTTGCCATTGCACATTCCCGCAATCAACCAGATGCAAGTATGCTTCGTTGACCAGCGCCGTGGTTTGCAACGTGTGGCCACCGCGTTCGCGCCTCATATAACGCTTGGCCAGATGATGCAGCTCGCGATAGACCAGTGGAATTAATCTGTCGAGCGCCGTCTCGTCGCCCTGGCGCCAAGCCAGAAGCAATTTCGTAACTTCGTGTGTAGAGGATGTCGACATATGCCTGCTACCGAAATGCCGAGTTAAAACGCTGACCGCGCAAAGCTAGCACATCACCTGAGAAAATTCCATTACCCTACCGTGATAGCAGTCATGCGAAGGAATTGTGAAGAGGGAAGCAAAAAGGGCCAAAAGGGCAGGAAGGGCTAAAAGAACTTTTTGCCCTTTTTGCTCCCCTCCCGGCCCTACTGCACGGGTCGAAATTTTTCTCGTCATGTCATGTTCCGCGCGGCGTTTGCGCTTTAGAAGGTGAGCGCAGTTGACGCTCGATCAGAAGTGAAGGAAACCAAAACAAAAGGAGTGAATATGAATAAGTTCGCGAGAATTTTTTTGTTCTGTCTTTTGATCTGGGATGTCGCGCTTGTCGCGCAAGCGCAATCCACCACAGCGAACGAACAGGCCGCCGCAACCGACCGGAAAGCGGCCGACTCAGAGACCCTAATCCCAAGCGGCTCGAAAGTTTTCGTCGCGCCGATGGAGGGGTTCGAGACTTATCTCATCGCCGCCTTGGCCAAGAAGAAGACGCCGTTGCTGGTAGTCAGAAAACGTGAGGAGGCCGCTTTCGAGATCGTCGGCAATAGTGAGAGCCAGAAGGCGGGATGGGCCAAGATCATCTTCGGGACCGGCCTGCCGACGGTCGAGGCGGGCATTCAGGTCGTCAATTTGAAAACCGGAGTAGTGGCTTACGCCGTCTCGGAGCATCGGCGGGACGCCAACTTCGGCAAACGCAGCGTCGCCGAATACCTGGCCAAAAAGATCGGTGAGAAGATGCGCAATGACGAAAAGATGTTCCCTAAGGGGCAAGAAATCGAAAGATGAATTGCCGGCAATTACCCTAAACCCGGGCGGGTAGCGCTGCAAATGTAAGGCTGAAAGGTTGAATAAAGTGGAGAGACTCTCTGTAACTGCCGCCGCCAGTTCATCCGCGACTATACCAACTTGGGATGCGTCAGGGGAGTACGAGACTTGGTCGTCCCGCTGACGATCAACGGCGCAGGGATCCGAGACATCGAGCGCGTCTTGTTCCTGAGTACCAACACGATCCTCAAGACCCTGCTGGAGGCGGCCACGCTAGCAGACGATCCCGCGTACCCACGGCGCGTGCACGACCTGGAAATGGATGAGTCCTGGTCATTTATCGGCGCTAAGAGGAGACAGCGCTGGACCTGGTACGGCTACGACCGACAGCGGCGCAAGGTCGTCGCCTTCGTCAATGAACGGCGCACAGACGCCGCTTGCCGCCAACTCCTGCAGAAACTGGGAGACTGCCGGATCACGCGTTATCATACGGATAACTGGCAGTCTTACGCCAGGTTCCTACCAACTCGGCGACACCGGACCGGCAAAGAAGGTACGAGCAGGATTGAGCGTCACAACCTGAATTTCCGGACTCGTCTGAAGCGGCTCCAGCGACACACGATTTGTTACTCGAAATCGGCAGTGACGCATGATGCAGTAATCAAACTCTACGTGCATCACTCAAACGCTGGCCATCATCATTTTTGATACACGACCAATTGCAGTTCCTCAAAGGAGACATAACTGAATGCGTTCAATATCGAAGCTGTCAATGGTGGCAACCTTCATAATCCTCTGTACCTACACAAAGTTCACAGAGGCCCAGCTCCAGCCTGAAGGCAGGCTGGAGCTGAACACTAACTCTACCGTTTACACCACAAAAAGAACCCATACTACTTGATAATCCGTGCTGTCTGAAACGGCCTATATGTTGCCTGGGTTTACAAACATATAGTGGACAAGAATCTGTGGATGACATTGAAGGGATTGAGAACATTTGCGGCGCGCTCTGCTCCTACTCTACCGCAGATGAACGCAATGAAACCGAAATCGCTAAATCAGCCAGCACTGAAAGCTTCATCAGTTGCTCGCTTAATCACAACCAATAGCCAACCAAAAGGAGAACCTATAATGCGAAAACTACTCGCCAGAAAAGCCCTCACCTTTAATTGCCCAGGAGACTCCCTCACGATGTATTCACTATTGCGCAGGATTACGCTCCTGGCGATTCTCGGATTTACAATTGTAAGTACGGCTCAAGCGGATCAGTTAACCTTTTCCTACACTGATCCCGTCGGAGATCAGGCTGGAGCCATCGATGTGACGAAGATGACCGTTGTCTTTGACAATGCCACAGGCGATTATGAGATCGTCTTGAGAGCTACCGCTGCTAATCCTTTCGTCGGCTTGTTCCGGGTTAACGTCAATCTCTTTAACCCAGACACGGCTCCGAGCAACTCTTCGTTTCGGGATGTGCTCAACGATTTCAATTTGGCTACCGCTACCACGAAATTGACACTGACCGGAACAAACGGCAACCTTCTAGCCTGGAACGCTGGCCATCGAGTGGCCGCCAATACGCTGGCTGGTCTCGGCAATCCCCCGGGTAGCTCTTTCTTTCGCTCCACCGTAACAAACTTCCCAATTGGCTTTCTGACCAATGAGGATGCTATAGCTTTCGGTCCGGCGGGGGTTACTACCATTAAGGTGTTTACACCACAAGATGCCATAGATCTCCTCATGGGCGATGTCGGGTCGCTTCTGGAGGAGGGTCTGCTGACACAAGACCAGGCGGATGGGTTGATAGATAAGCTCGGGGCGGCTGTCGCCAGCATGAACCGGGGGAACACCCGTGCCCCATGTAACCAGCTTCATGCATTCACCAATCAAGTCAATGCTTTCATCAACGCGGGCATACTTCTACAGGACAAAGGACAAGAATTGATTGATGCAGCCGAGGCCGTTCGGGAACAAATTTGTTTTGGCTCAATAGCTGTTTCGGGGAGTTAAGTAAGCAGCAACGCTAGGAGCGATCCTAAGAGCGCTTTCCCGCGTTTGCTAACGCTGTGTCCTTTCGATGACGGGTCTTGACTTGAGCCACGCGCTTCCAGCAGATCTCTTCCGGCGCCACACCCGCTCACCGAAGGGACACGAAACACCAGCCCTATTTCATATCGTCACGAAGGAGAATCTATGAGGAAATCATTGTTCTTAGCCTCCCTGTTGGCTCTCTGTTTGCCGCTAGCGGCTTCAGCGCAGGAGGTGGTCCCTAAAGTCGAGATTTTCGGCGGCTACTCGTATCTGCGCGCCGATACCGGCGATACGGGTCTTGACGCCATCAACGCGCACGGATTCAACACGTCGCTAACTGGGAACATCACCAAACACGTCGGCATCGTCGGCGAATTCAGCCGGTTCACCACATCGCAGTCGTTCACCGACCCGATCTTAGGCGGCATCACCGTCGATTCCAACGTGTTAACCTACTTATTCGGTCCGCGCATCACACTTCGTAGAGGAAAGGCGGAACCATTTGTTCACGCCTTGCTTGGAGGGGCGCGCGAAAACGACAAGGCTTCGGGTGGACTTGTTGATCAATTGACGGAGAATGCATTCGCATTCGCGCTGGGAGGCGGACTCGATGTCAAGGTGAATGACAATTTCGCCATCCGCGTCGCTCAGGTTGATTACTTGGGAGACAAATTAGGAGGTCAAACGGGAAACAACTTCCGATACTCGGCCGGGATCGTCATCCGTCTGGGTAAGCGGTGATTCCAGAGGATCGAGGATCGCGTCATTCATTTGTGAGGTTTCGGCGAGCTGTCTGACTTTTTGTGGGCCTTCGCAAAGCCTGAGGCAGATTTCTTTTCTTTTTTCACGACGCTTTCCCGAGAGGAGATTTTGATTTTGGCGCCCGGCTTCGTTTTGACGCCGCTACTGTCAGTAAATCACGAAACCGGGAAACTGTAAGTCATTGAATGACGCTGATTTCTATGATGATCTCCATGTTGAAAACCAATCCGGTCAATGACCGAAAGGAGATCAACAATGAATCAGCGTCATGATCAACATATAGCCTTTTCGGAATGGGTATGCAGCGCGTCGACGCGGAGCGTTTGGAGCGCCTTGAGTCCTCGCCGCTTTGCGTTGAGTGAAAACTAAAGCGGCGAGGACTCAAGGCGCTCCAAACGCTCCGCGCTCCTGAACACGCAACTGGAAACCGCTGTAAGTTGCTTATCTTTAACGCGCAAGTGCATCAAGCGATCTTGAAGATCGTAGAGATATACTTGCCCTTAGAAATTTCTGGCCGCGACCTCGATGACAAGATGCTCTGGGAGATTCTTTGTCACGCTTCGGTCGAACAGGGCTACATCGAAAGCTCGTGTCGCGTCCTCAATGATGCGCCATCCGGCAACACTGTCCGTGCGCATTTGATCGAGGCTCTGGGAGATGGCGATCAAGCGCTTGAGCAATTGGAAGAACAGCTCAATCAAGCAATGCAGGCGCAACTGCCTCAACGAATACGCCGGAAACTCCAATCACGCGCTTGGGAAGCGGCTGGCGATTGGGTTGATATTCCTTATCACGGCAAGGATGGCGCCGAGGACAAGAATGTTCGTCCCAACCAACCCAAAGCAGGCACGACACGCTTTCACGCTTACGCGACGCTGTCTGTCATTAGCAAAGGCAAGCGTGTGACATTGGCAATGACCCTGGTGCACAAGGGTGAAAAGATGGATCAGATTGTCAAACGACTGATGGCGCGGGCTCGGAAGCTCGGCGCGCGTTTCAAATGCACTTACTGGGACAAGGCTTTCGGCGTTGTCCCAGTGATGCGTTACCTGCGCGCCTGCCGCGTGCCCTATGTGATCGCGCTAGCGAAGCAGGGCGTCCGTCAGTTGTGCGTCGGACGATCCAGCCGGCAGGCCCGCTATACCTTCAACGCCAGGACGAAGCCGTACACGACCGATGTCGTGATCGCTTGCCATTACGCCGGGCGAGCATCCAAGCGTCGTCCAAAGAAAAAGAAGAAGGGCGTACACTATTACGCCTACGCCGTCTATGGAGTCGGCAAACGCAGCGCTCAAGCGATCAGCGCCGCTTATCATCGCCGCTTTGCGATCGAGAGCGGATACCGACAATTGCATCAAGTGCGCGCCCGGACTCGATCAAACCACCCCGGACTGCGGTTGTTGTTAATCGGACTGGCGCTGATGTTAGTCAACCTTTATGTCCTAGTCCGCGCGAGATGGGCGATCGTCACGCGTTATGGCTCGCGCATTTATCGCCGGGCCGTGACCTTGAACGAAGTGGCGACTGCATTGCTTGTGCAAATTCAATCGCTACTAGGCTTTTCGCCGGAATTTTATTGCCGCGCGCGGGGACCTGGTAATCGGTTCATTTCGTGATTTACTGACTGTAACAAAAATCAAAATTTCTCCCGGAACCCCAAATAGTCCATTTCCGTAAGGATCGTTGCCATGGACCTTTTGGGACCGATGCTCATTTCGCGCTAAATATTGTTTTTATGCGGCCGCAGCGAAGCGCCCAATCGTGGAGCCGCAGGTGAAGGAGTCATTATGAAGTTACTACCAACTCTCTTGTCTGCCTTGATAATGATAATGTTTTGCATTCAGGCGGGCGCCTGCCGCTCGTCCGGGGCGACTTCATCAGCTCCCACTCCGCCTGCGGGCAGCTATACTACCGGGACCTTTGAGGTAGCCTACGGGACGATCATCCTGCAGGCGAGCGGCGTATCCGTCAGTCCCGAGTTCTTTCCGGGAGTGAGCGCCCGACCTTTGCTCGGTCGTCTCTTTCTACCCGAGGACTACTTAGCCGGCAGACATAGGGTAGTTATCTTGAGCCATCGGCTGTGGCAACAGAGGTTAGGGGGCAATCCCAACGCGATCGGGGCAGTGCTGCAGATCGGCGGTAAATCTTACACAATCGTCGGCGTGATGCCACTGAGTTTTGAGATTCCAGGCGGAGCGGAAATTTGGGCGCCACGAGAAGAGCCGGGCAAATGAATTAATCCCTTTCGGCGGGCCGGCGTGACAGCTCACTTCTTAACCTTCGTGTCCTTTTGGTGGGAGAAAGAGTACACCACTTGTTCCTATCGAAAAGTCCGTCTTCCTTTCTTTTCATACACTTACAGACATCTAGTGTTAGCTGTTAACTTGCCGTTATTAACGATCCCTCTACGCTAAGTACGAATTTTGATTTGGAAAATAGTGGTTGGGAGAATGACGAGTGAAGTTGTTGAAAATACAGGTGAATCGAGTTTTGGCGAGGCACAAGTGACAAAGTCGTTCGCAATCGTATTCGCAATCGAAGTTGAATCATTCGGCTCCTCATTTGCCGCCCGGCCGCGGGAGCGCATGCGTGCGCCTCGCCCACTCATCCCAGCGCGCCGCCAGTTCGCGCGCCTTCTCCGGGTGGTTTGCGGCGAGGTTATTGAGTTCCGTACGATCGGCGTCGATGTCGTAAAGCTCCCATTCGCCAGCGCGCGCGCTGACTAATTTCCACTTGCCATCGCGCACGGCGCGCGATCCGTCGTGCTCGAAAAACAACGGCGCTTTGCGGGCGAGAGGCTTATTCGCGAACGCCGGACGCAGGCTGACGCCTTCCATCGGTAAGACCGGCGCGCCTAGGCGCTCTTTCAGATACGTCGCGCCCGCCACATCCACCAGCGTCGCCATCACGTCAATGACGTGACCGGGTTGCGCGCGCCATTGCCCGCGCGCTTTGATTGCGGCGGGCCAATGCGCGATCAGCGGCGACGAAATCCCCCCTTCGTGACTGTAATGTTTGTATAAGCGCCATGGCGTATTACTCAAGTTGGCCCACGCGCTGCCGTAACTGAACAGACTGTCCGCGCCGCCCATCGCGCTGAGTTCCACCCCGCGATGCAGGATGTTGGGTGAATTCGGCGTACCCATGTTGATCCCAGCGCCGGCGGTCAAGTTCTCCGGTTTGTTCAGATCGAAACCATACGGTTCCCATTCCGCGCAGGCTCCGTTATCGCTTAGAAAGAGGATCAGCGTATTGTCGAGTTCGCCGTTGCGCTTCAGATCGGCGACGAGCCGCCCGATGTTGCGATCCATCCCGCCGACCATTCCCGCGAACGCCGCCATACGCCGCGCCAAATCCGCCCGTCGTTCCTCATCGAGCGAATCCCATGCCGGATTGGCGCCGTCGGCGGTCATCGAGCCGAGCCGCTTCGCCACGTCAGGCTGCGGAATTGCGCTGCGCGCGGTGAGCGGCGTGTTTTTCGGAACCGAACCAGCTTTCCTCATCCGCACCAGCCGCTCTTCGCGCAATCTGTCCCAACCTTTGTCATAAGTTTTGGCGTAGGGCGCGGCGTCATCGGCACGCGATTGCACCGGGAAATGCGGCGCCTGATATGCGACATATAAAAACCACGGTTGTTTCGTTTTGCGATCGTCATTCAGAAAATCCAGCGCGTGATCGGTGATCGCATCGGTGGCGAAATACTCACCTGGCCGGTAGCTGCGTTGCGGCTTCCCTTCCGGCAACCGAATCATCATTCGCGGGTCAAACGAATCCACTCCATAACCGCGCGTGAAGCCATAAAAATCATCGAAGCCACGCTCGACCGGCGACACCCGATCGCCCACGTGCCATTTGCCACTCATCGCCGTACGATAGCCCGCAGCCTTTAAGACTTCGGCCAAAGTTACGGCGTACGGCTGAATCGCGCCGCGATAGCCCGGGTATTGCGCGCCTGCATCGCCCGTCATCAATCCGACGCCCGCCTGGTGCGAATACAAGCCGGTCAGCAAGGCGGCGCGCGTCGGACAGCAGCGCGCCGAGTTGTAAAACTGCGTGAAGCGCAGCCCGTTTTTTGCCAGCCCGTCCAGATTCGGCGTATTGATTTCACCTCCGTAACAACTGAGGTCAGAATAGCCAAGATCATCCGCGAGGATGACGATGATGTTAGGCCGCGCTTGCGCTTCTTTCTGTGCGGCGAGGCTCCATCTTGTCCCATAGTCATACGGTTGTGTCAGAAGCATGGAGACAAACGCCAGCGTCGGCATTACGACTCGCGTCAGATGTTTCTTCATCGCCTCAATCCCTCCTGCGCCAGTTTGAACTCTACCGCCGATACCGAAGCCGCCGGAAACTCCCAGATTCTTGAATCGCCAATGTCCTTCTCCGCGACGCGCATCGCTTCGGCGCTGTTCAGCAAACTAACTTCGACCATCGGATCGTCCGCGATTTCAAAAACGCGGCCGCTCTGAATCTTGCGGCCTTCAATTTGAAAATCGGCTTTGACGGCGCGCGTGCGATTGGTGTTGGCGACATGCAGATAGACCGTGTCTTCTCTTCGGCTGGCCGCGATGTCCAATCCGTCCGGCGTCTGTTTTACGGCGACGGCGTGACTGCCGATGTGATGGCGATAGAGCCGCATTACGCGTGCGACCGGTTGCAGATAAGCTTTGCCCTGATTGCGGGGCACGGGAATGATAACAGCGTTGTTCTGCCAGCGCGTGCCGCAGAAATCGGCGGCGGTGGCGATCTTCAACAGGTCGCCGTGTCGTTGATGGTTGTTGAGAATGCGCGCGTAGGCGACGCCCGTCGCCCACGTCGAATTGACATCACCGCGGTCCCGCCCCGGCACGGTGAAATGGCATTCGGTCATCGCCAGCGGCATCGCGCGACCGTCCAGGCTTTCGCGGATCGCGCGGATTTTTTTGTCGTTGATCTCCCAGGCCTTCATCAACTGCCGCCACGTGGCGTCGGCGTCGCGCCGGTACAGTTCGCCGCGCAGCACGGGGCTCTTTTCATCGTCGGGATTGAACATGTGATGGAAAGCCAGCATCTGAATGTGTTCGCCCGTGACTTCGATCATTCGCGGGGCCCAGCCGCTGTCGCCCCAGGCTATCAGTTGAATCGCCGGATCGGCCTTGCGCATCGCTTTGGCGAACTCTACGGTCTTGCGCGCGGCGGTTTCCAGATCGAAGCCGTTCTTGTCGTAAGAGGTCTCGTTGCCGATCTGCCAGTATTTCACGGCGTGCGGCGCGGAGTGACCGTGCGCGCGCCGGTCGGCGTCGGCCGGGTCGTTGCAATACCGCACCCAGTCCGCGGCTTCACTCGCGTCGGCGGTGCGCACACTGCCTTTCGCTTTCATATACCGCTGGCGGCCATCCGATTCGAAGTTGACGCAGATCAGCGGCTCCGCTCCGACACGGCGAGAGAAATCAACGAACTCCACCGTGCCGACCTGATTCGATTCGATGCCGCCCCACAGCAGGTTGAGCATCGGCGGGCGTTTTTCGCGCGGCCCGACGCCTTCGCGCCAGCGATAGAAATCTAGAAAGATGCCGCCCCAACGCATCATCGTCGGCGCGAGTTCGCGCGTGACTTCCAGCACATCTTCACGCCAGTCATCGCGCAAATGATCCCACGCGGCTTCGACCGAAGCGTCGGTCGCGCCGAGCGGTTCCATAAACTGCATGTATAGATACGGCGACAGTTCGAAGCGCGGCTTGGGATCAACGGCAATTGTCGAGACGGGAGATTCCTGCGCCGGAAACGTCAGGCGATGCGGCGCTTTCAACAGACAAGCGCCTCCCGCGAACATACCGAGCGCGCGGCGGCGCGTTATTTTTTTCAGCGTATGCGTTTTCATTTTTCCGACAGCTTCCCCTCACATCGGCGCCGTGAAGCGTGCCGTGAAGCGTGATTGATAACGTGGCGCGTTGCGCGGCCTCGAACAATCTGTCGAAAGTCACGACACCATCAAGGTTTCATCGAATCCCCACAGATGGCCGGCCGTAAAGTATTTGCGCGCGCGCCCCCATTATTTCCCTCCCGTCAGCGGCGCGTTCATTTCTCGCAATATTGCCGGGTCAACCTTAATGAACTTGCGGTCATAGGTCATCAGCCCGTTGACTTCGCCTTCGACATCAGTGGTCTGGGTGTAGACTGCCGCCGACACGCCCAGTTTCTGCTTCATCGGCGCGAGCGCCTCGATCTTGCGGCGCAAAGCTTTGAGATATTCTTCCTTGCTCTGATAGGTTTGATAGCCCCAGTTGCGCATTTTGGGATTCCACAGATGTTCCGCAATCGGCCAGCCGACGCCGCCATATTCGCCCAGCACAACGGCGCGGTCTTTCTTCTGTTCCGGCGTGAGCGGCGTTTCCTGATAGGTGTGAATGTCGAACAACTCACCGATGTTCATATCCAGCCAGCCACTGTCGGCGTTGACCAGGCGGCTGCCGTCAATCGCCTTGACCCATTGCGCCATCGCTTTCGATTCATACTGCCCCCACCCTTCGTTGAAAACGACCCACACCACGATGCTCGGCGCGTTGCGCAAACGTCCCATCATGCGGCGCAATTCCAGTTCGTGCTGTTCGCGGCTGGTGGAGAGTCGAAAGGGTTCGCCCTCATCCGAAGGACGATTCCGCAATGCTTGATTGAAGCCCGACGGCATGTCTTGCCACACGAGCATGCCGAGTTTGTCGCAATGGTAATAATAGCGCGCCGGTTCGACCTTGATGTGTTTGCGAAGCATGTTGAATCCGGCCTGGCGCAGCCATTCGATCTCCCATTTCATCGCCGCGTCCGCGGGCGGCGTGTGCAAACCGTCCGGCCACCAGCCTTGATCTAGCGGGCCGTGTTGAAAGAGCGGCTGTCCGTTGAGCAGGATCGCAGGCTGTCCGGCGACGGGGCCGGGGCCGATCGAAATTTTGCGCATGCCGAAATAGCTTGTGACGACGTCCAACGGCGCTCCTTCAGCCTCGGCCTTCTCGTACAGTTCGCGTTCCCGCTCGCCGAATCGCGGACGCCGCTCATTCGGGCGTTCATTCTCCGCGAGTTTCGGCCACGGATTTTTGACGCGTATGAGTTCCGCCTTCAGGTCATACAAAAACGGGTCGGAGGGCGACCATAACCGCGCGCCCGGAACTTTCAGGAAGCCTTCGCGATTGATACGCGCAATCGTCGCCGCCACTGTTTTGCCTTCCGCCGAAGCGGTCAATCGCACTGCGTAAGTGTCATCGGCGAGCGCCTGGTTGGTGAGCGCAACGACGCGCAACCCACCCGCGTCCAGGTCCGGCGTCAACCGCAATTCGGCGAGATGCGACGGAGCGGGCACTGGCTCCAGCCATACCGTTTGCCAGACGCCCGAAACAGGCGTGTACCAGATGCCCTCCGGTTTCAACTGCTGTTTACCGCGCGGCTGTTCTCCAGTGTCCGAAGGATCAGTGACGGCCAGCAGCAGTTCGTTCTCGCCGTCTTTCAGAAACGGACTGACGTCGAAGTTGAACGCGTCGAAGCCGCCAGTGTGCGCGCCAACGAGGCCGCCGTTAACCCATAACGCGCATTCGTAATCCACCGCGCCGAAATGCAGCAGGATACGTTCGCCCTTCCAGTCCGCCGGAACTGTAAATGAACGGCGATACCAGAGCCGTTGATCCGGTTGCAGGACTTTGCCCACGCCTGACAATGCCGCCTCGGGCGCGAAAGGGACCAGGATTTTGCCGTCAAACTTCGACGGAGCCGGCGCGGTCTTCGTCGTGATGGCGTAATCCCACAAACCGTTCAGATTCTGCCAGCGCTCGCGCACGAATTGTGGGCGCGGGTATTCACGCCATGCGTTGTCTGGCGTCACTTTTTCGCCCCATTGCGTCATCAGCGTGACGAGCGCGGGTTTCCATTGCTGCGTCGCGGCAGTGGCCGCGACCAGAACGAGCGTCAATAAGGCGATTACTAGGTGTCGTTTCATCTTCATCCAATCTCCTCCGAATATTCGTGGGGCAGGTTTCCAACCTGCCCACACTCTTGTGGCTCATTTCGTCGGTTCCACATATGCCGTGGGCAGGTTGGAAACCTGCCCCACGCTTTTTCATTCTTTCAGGGCGTCGCATCGCGTCATGAAGGCTCCGAGGCAAAAGCGGGGGCCCCGTGTCTTCACGGGCAAGCTTCGCAAGCCTGCCCGCGAATCCATTCTCTCAAAAAAATCATGGGCGGGTTTCCATGCGGGCCCACGGCAGGCGGGTGGGGCAGGTCGGGAACTGCCCCACCTAGCGACCTGAAGGCTCGTTAGAACACAAGCCGCGCGCCAAGTTGAATTCGGCGCGGCTGATCGAGGTTGAAGCCTCGCGCCGAGACGCCGAAGTTCCCCAGGGGGTTGGCCGTGTTATTTGGGTTGATGTCGTTGAGATTGACGCCTGGCGCGCCGAAGCGCCCGCGATTGAGCAGATTGAAGAACTCGGCGCGAATCTCGAAATACGCCGTCTCGTTGATGCGCGTCTTCTTCAGTATGCTCAGGTCTTCGCTATAGAACGGCTGCGCGCGCAGGTTGTCATAAGTCGGCGCCGCATTGCCGAAGAATCGCAGCGGATCGGCGTAGTAGGCGCGATATTCCGCGCTGCCGATGGCGGCCGTAGTCCCTCGGAAGTCGGGCGGGCGAGTGAACGCATTGGGGTTGATGTCGCGGTAACTCGTCGCGCTGACCGCCGTGATGTCAGTCCTGAATGGTTGGCCCGTGAGGTTCGGGCGCAGATTGCCGCCGTAACCTGCGAGGTCGAGGAACTCCCGCCGCGGCCCGCCGATCAACGGGATCAGCGCGATGTTGCTGCGGTAACGATGGATCGCGTTTATCTGGAAACCGCCCACGATCCGGTCGATCAGACCGCCGTGATTCAGGAAACGCTTGCCTTTGCCGAAAGGCAGTTCGGCGGCGTAGTTGAAGACGAGCGAATGCGGGAAATTGTTCGGTGAGATCGTCCGCAGCGACCGTCGGTCGAACGGGTTCTGCAGCACGCCGCTGATCGGCGTGTCGCCGAAGAGGTCTTCGCCCGCGTCGGAGATCAGTTTCGAGAACGTGTAAGACACTCCGAACTGAAAGCCGCGCGAGAATCTGCGGCGCAGATCAACCTTCGCGGCGTTGTACCAGCTCTGTCCCTGGCTCTCCAGGCGGTTGTTGATGTTGCCGTTGTCCATAGTAAAAACTCCATCCTGCCTTATTTTACTTGCATTTAATCGGAGAGGCGACAATCCTATTCCCTTCTCTATAGACTTCTCCTGAAATAATTCGCTCGACTCTTATGTACATCTGCTCGGCGCTCTTTCTATTTTTCCGGTCCTTGTTCGTTTCCAGAATTTCGCTCGCGACGGAGACCATGGTCCTCCGTCAACAACTTCTCGTCCTCAATCGCACAGTCAAGCGGCCGAAACTTCGTCGGCGCGATCGCCTCTTTTTGGTCTGCCTCTCAAAACTCTGGGGAGGTTGGCGGGAAGCGCTGATCATCGTCAAACCTGATACGGTCATCAAATGGCATCGAGAAGGATTCCGTCTCTACTGGCGCTGGAAGTCGAAAGCGCCGATTGGCCGTCCGCCAATTGACAAAGAGATTCGTGAGTTGTCGGTCCTGGCGATAATTCCACTCGGATCAATCAAAGACTGATTGCTTCGAAGGTCCTCGCTCGAGTCAGTACAAATCTGGCATCAGCTGAGCAAAATACAAATTGCGACTTCGAAGTGGAAATTGGCTTCGGATCAACCAATATATGCTGGCCTCATGCGTAAGATGGATTTTTTACTATGGACACCGGCTGGAACTGGCCCGCGCGTTGGTCGGCTGGCCTTCGATCATGCTGCTCGACGAGCCAACCGCCGGGTTGGACCCGATCAATGCGCGCCACGTGCTCGACTTGATCATCCGCGCGCGCGACCTTCATCACACCTCTTCGCTGCTGGTCACCAAGGCGCTTCACGAAATTCCGTACCTCGCCAGACACCAGGCGCGTGAAGGCGCGCAGGGCGGCTATGTGGAGCCGGTCGCCGGTTATGTCCCCGGCGTTCAGGTCTGCCTGCTTGAAGAAGGCAGGATCGCATTCCTCGGGAGTCCGCAGGAATTCGCGCAAAGTTCGCTGCCCTCGGTTCAACATATGCTTCATCCGATGACGGAAGCGACCCACGGCGAGCTCAATGTGGACGATCCCTGGCGGCAGAACCGCAAGACCAAGCACTTCGCCGATATAACCGTACCCTCCGCTTGCGTGGCAGAGGATCAAGGAATTACAGCAAGATGAGGCGATTGAGGAATTCGTGAAACCCCACTGCTGAATGCGATGGCGCGGCGTGAGCGTAAGGAACGGTGATCAAAGGAAAAACTCGGCAGGATTTTCCGCCAATACTTGATCGAACGTGTCGCGGTCAATGGCGATTGGCGCCGGCCGCAACTGGCGCGCGTTGATCGGCTGGCCTTAACTACACAGCTACAGGTCATTTCCCGAATAGGACTGATTGAATGATTTGTTGCAGAGCGGGAAGTCCGGCACGATGTTCTTGAGCAGCGCGAAAGAGAGCGCGGGCCAGTTGACGAACGACGGGTCTTTGACCTTCACGCGATACATCCGGCCTTTGTCGTCGGCCATCACCCAGTGAACGATTGCGCCGCGCCAGCCTTCGACTATCCCGAAAGCGGGTTCGAAAGCGGGCAGCGGGCCGAGCGGCGCGGCCAGTGGGCCTGTTCGCAGGTTGTTGAACGCCACTCTGATCAGGTTCGCCGATTCGCGGACCTCTTCGACGCGAACCACCGTGCGCGCGTAGACATCGCCCGAAGTGTAGACCGGCGTCCTCCACGGGAGCTTGTTCAACTCGCCATACGCCGCGAAGGGATGATCGCGGCGCGCGTCAACGTCAATTCCCGAAGCGCGCGCCACGTAGCCAAGGACTCCGTGATCGACGGCGGTCTGACGCTCCAGCGCGCCCGTCCCCTCCAACCGATCCATCAGAATCGTATTGCCGAGGCAGATTTCGACGATCTCGTCGAAATCTTTGAGAATCGCATCAAGCTCTTCGGGCAGATCGAGCCCTTGCGGCATATCGTGGCCGACGCCACCAGGCGTGACGCCGTCGCGCAGCAGCCGGTTGCCGGTGAGTCGCTTATTCAATCGCAGCAACCGCTCGCGCAGCCGGAAACAGTGCGCGTGCGCGAAGGCGAATCCGGTGTCGTTGGCGATCATTCCGAAGTCGGCGATGTGGTTGTAGAGCCGCTCCATCTCCAGCAGGATCACGCGCAGGAATCGCGCGCGTTCCGGGACTTCGGCCCCGGCCAACGCTTCGAGCGCCTGGCAATAGGCGAGCGAATGGCCGATGGTCGTGTCGCCCGAAATGCGCTCGGCCAGTTCCACTCCTTCGGCTGGCAGACGGCCTTCAAACAGCTTCTCCGTGCCCTTGTGAGTGAAGTAGAGACGAATCTTGAGGTCAATCACCGTCTCGCCGACGACGCTGAAACGGAAGTGTCCCGGCTCGATGACGCCCGCGTGAACCGGGCCGACGGGAATCTCATAAACACCTTCGCCGCCGACGGGCAGAAATGGAAAGGGCGCTCCGTCGTCCTTGAAATCATCGCGCGGCGCGGCGTCCTTGCGCAGCGGGAAGTAATCTTCCGGCCAGAACGCGTGTCTTACGAGCGGTCGCGTATCAGGATGGCGAACGGCTTTGACACCGAACAGATCATAAATCTCGCGCTCAAAGCGTGAAGCCGGATAGTAGAACGTGGCCAGTGAGGTGATAGCCAGACGTTCGGGCGATACATCTTTGGTCGCATGCAGAAACCAGTCTTCGCGGTCTTGCGCGAAGAGATAATGAACCTCAAAAACGCCTTTGCCCGCGCGACGATCATTAGCGACCATCAGGATCAGCTCTGCGTTGAAATCGCGGCGCAGGAATTCAGCCAGCGCCGGCGCGTCGCCGCGCACGATCCGGCAATGCAGCTCGTTGCCGCGCATGACCTGTATGTCGGTAGCGCGGCCCTTGAGATGTTCGAGGAGGGCCGACTTCAATCGCGTAAAATCAGTCATCGGGAAACGATCCTCACAATCTGATCGAGCAGAGTATCAAGCGGCGCGGGCAGCGTCAGTCCCAGCGCGACCAATACCAGCAGTCCGAGGAGCATCGGCGCCACACGCCAACCCGCCGTCTCGCCGGCGCCGACCTCTGCGGGCGCTTCGCCGTAAAGCATGCCGTTGAGACGCGTGATGAACGAGACGAAGGCCACCAGCAGCAACAGCAGCGCCGCCCCCATCAACCACGGATGCTGCTGCGCGAAGCCGGCGCGGAAGAGAGCGAATTCCGATATGAACAGCCCGAACGGCGGCAGCCCCACAAGCGCCAGCAATCCGGCGGCGAACAGCCCGCCCGTCCACGGCGCCACCTTGAGCAATCCACGTACCTGTTTGATGGCTGCAGACTCGTACTTTCGTTCGATGTCGCCCGCGAGAAAAAACATCAGCGATTTGGCGGCGGTGTGATTGACCAGGTGCAGCAGTGCGGCGAATACCCCCGCCGCGCCTAACCCCAGCCCGAAACAGATCAACCCCGTATGCTCGACGCTCGAATAGGCCAGCATCCGTTTGTAATTGCGCGATTGCGCGACGCTGAACGCGGCGATCGCGAGCGACAGGAGACCGAGGGCGAGCAGCAGGTTGTCGGCGTAATGATCTTTGATCGCCGCGTCCGCCACGACCTTCCACCGCAGGATGGCATACATCGCCACGGCGAAGAGCGCAGACGACATCAGCGCGGCCAGCGCAGGAGGCGCTTCGCCGTAAGCGTCCGGCTTCCAGGTGTGCATCGGCGCGATCCCCGCTTTTGTCCCGTAGCCGACGAGTAGAAAGACGAAGGCGAGTTTCATCACCTCAGGATGCATCGCGGGCGCATTCTGAAGCAGCACAGGCCAATTGAGCGCGTTCTCGGCTCGCCCCGTCAGCGCAACGAAATCGAAATAGCCGAGCACCGTTCCGGCGAACGCCAGCGCTATCCCCACCGAACCGATGAGGATGTACTTCCACGAAGCCTCCACTGAAGATTTGCTGCGAGTGAGCGGAATGAGCAGCGCCGAGATGATAGTCGTCGCCTCGAGCGCAACCCACATGATCGCGACGTTGTTGGATGACACCGCCGACAGCATTGAGAAGATGAACAGGTTAATGAGGAGCTGGTAGCGACGCAATTGCGCCTGCGTATATTTCGTTTCCGTTCCGACTCCGGGGCTTAGAAACAGTGTGAGCGTAGACGCCGCCGTCACACAGACCATCAGCAGCGCCGACAGGCCGTCGGCGCGCAGCAGTTCGCCCGGCCCGAAGACAGGCGCTTCGGCGCCGCGCGCGGCGTGACCGGCGAATGCGAGCGCCGCGCCGAGCGACAGCAGCGACAGCAGCGCATTGAGCCACCCGACCGTCGCGCGGTACGGGCGAACCACGTAAGCGCACAGCGCGGAAACAAGAGAAGGGAGCAGCAGCAAAAGGAATTTCATTTAATGTCTCAGGCGACTGAGCTGTTCCACGTCAATGGACTCAAACGTATCCTTGATCTGATAAACCAGAATCTGCATCACCAGAAACCCCATCAGCACGTCCAGAAAAACGCCGAGTTCGACAATCAGCGGAATCCCATAGGTCCCCAGCGCGGCCAGCAGCGCGACGCCGTTTTCCAAAACCAGGAAGCCGATGATCTGCGAAAGCGCCTTCCGTCGCGAGATGATTACGAAGACGCCGATCAGGATCAGACCCACCGCCAGCGGAATGCCGTTGCGCGTGGGTAGCTTGCTGACCGTCACGAGCGGGCGGGTGATGGCGTAGGAGAGCAACACCAGCAGCCCGGCGATGATCAGCGAAGTGGCGATGTTAACGTAAGGCTGCGCTTCCCTCTTGCCACCGACCCGCTCGTAGAGCCGCGTCAGGTAACCGGGAATGACGATGACCTTCAACACGACCAGAATGGCTGCCACGATGTAAAGCTCGCGATTGTGGCCGAAATACCCGATCAGCGCGAAGGTCAACGCCAGCGCCAGCGACTGCCAGCGGAAAGCCCGGACGTACGCGCTGAGACTCCGCCGCCACAGCAGCGCGATTCCGAACAGCAACACCAGGCTCGAACCGAGCGTCGCCAGTTGTGCGAAGATCGCATCATTACTATTCATCGCTTCACCTCAGCAGAAAAGAAGACGTGACCGAGAGCAGCGCCAGCACGAATGAAACGCCAAGCAGTTCGGGCACGCGGAACAGCCGCAGCTTGGCGATGCGCGTCTCGATCAAGGCCACCGCCAGCCCGAGCAGCGCCAGCTTGGCGATCAGCGCGATCACGGCAATTGCCAACGCGCCCGGCGTGAGCGCGGTCGCCACTCCCCAAGGCAGAAACAGATTCGACAACAGCGAAAAGAATATGAGCAGTTTAAGCCCCGCCGCCCACTCGATCAGCGCCAGATAGCGACCCGAATATTCCAGCGTCATCGCTTCGTGAATCATCGTCAACTCGAGGTGCGTCGCCGGATTGTCCACCGGCAGCCGCCCTGTCTCGGCCAGCGTGACGATGAAGAGCGCCGCGAAGCCGAGCAGATGGCCGGGGTTGATGACCGCTCCCGGATGCGAGAGCGTTTGCGCCACGATCTGGCCGAGATTGGTCGAGCCTGCGCCGACGGCCAAGCCGAAGATCGCCAGCGCGATCGTCGGCTCGGCGATTGCGGCGACCGTCATCTCGCGGCTCGCGCCCATCCCGCCGAACGCCGTGCCAGGGTCCAAACCGGCCAGTGCCAGAAAGAACGTGCCGAGCAGCATCAGGTAGACCACAGTCAACAGATCGCCGACCGCATCGAAGGGCAGCGGCGCGGCGACGAGCGGCACGAGCATCGTTACTACCACCGTCGTGGCGAAGATCAGATACGGCGCGAAGCGAAAGAGCCACGAAGCGTTACGCGAGACGACCGCCTCCTTCCCGAAGAGCTTGCGCAGGTCGTAGTAAGGCTGCCATGGCGGAGCGCCGCGACGCCCCTGCAGCCGCGCCTTGACCACGCGAATAAAACCCACCAGCCCCGGCGCGAGCAGCAGCGCCAGCGCAGCCTGTCCGATTTCAAGCAGATAACCAGTCATTGTTCACCAACGCGCCGATAAGAGCAGAATGACCAGAGCGATCGCCACGTAAACGAGATAGAGATGGAGCGAGCCTGACTGCAAGCGGCGCACGTTCACGGCTAACAGCCTGACCAGCCACAGGCACGGCTCATAGACATACTTCTCGAACCACGGCGTGATCTCGCTTTTGTATTCGATGGATTGGACGAAGTATTTCGATTCCGGGTGGAAATCTATCGTCAACTCCTTCGTCGGGCGATAGAGTTCCGCGAAGACTCGTCGCAGCGGCTCGGCGAAAGAGGTCGCGGTGTACTCCATGCGCGGCGTCTGCCCGATGCGGCCGCAGCCCCACGAATCGCCAAAGCGCAGTCTGCGATTGGCGCGCAACGCTCGCAGCGCCAACGGAATCAGGCCGAGAATAATGAGTGTCCCAAGCGCCAGCAACGCCGGCGAGACGCGAGAAGCGCCCCCCGGAGTGGCGAGCGAGAGCTTGAGCGTGAACGCCGGATGAGTGTCGGGCAGCCCACCAAGACCGGCGAGAACCCGTCCCAGAGCTGGAACGACGATGAATGGAGCGAGGCCGAGCGCAACGCAGGCGAGCGCCAGAATCGCCATTCCAGCGCGCATCGAGAACGGCGCTTCCGACGCCTGTTCCGCTTCGCGCGAGCGCGGGATCGCCAGAAACGTAATGCCGAAAGCCTTGACGAAGCATGCGGCGGCCAGTCCGCTCGTCAGCGCCAACATGCCCACGGCGACGGGCATAATCACCGCGACTTCAGGCCTCGGAATGTTGAAGCCGCCGAGAAGCGACTGGAAGACCAGCCATTCGGAGGCGAAGCCGTTGAGCGGCGGCAGCCCGGAGATCGCAATCGCCCCGATCAGAAAGCAGAGCGCCGTCACCGGCATCCGCTTGATCAGCCCGCCCATCTCTTCCATATTTCGCGTGTGCGTTCCATGCAACACCGAACCCGCGCCGAGGAAGAGCAGCCCCTTGAAGCACGCGTGGTTGAGCGTGTGATACAGCCCGCCGATGAAGCCCAACGCCGCAAGCGACGTCAAGCCGTAACTGTGAAAGACCAATCCCGCGCCAATGCCGATCAGGATGATTCCGATGTTCTCGACCGAGTGATAGGCCAACAGCCGCTTCAGATCGTGCTCCATCAGCGCGTAGAGCACGCCGAGCAACGCTGAGATCGCGCCAACACCAAGCACGACAACGCCCCACCAGACCGGCCCACCGCCGAGCAAATCGAGGGTCACCCGCGCCAGTCCATAAATCCCCATCTTGATCACCACGCCCGACATCAGCGCCGACACGTGGCTAGGCGCGACCGGATGGGCCATCGGCAGCCAGACGTGCAGCGGAACAATCCCCGCCTTCGATCCGAATCCGAAAAGCCCCAACACAAAGATCACGTTGCGCAGCGTGGAAGAGAGCGCCGCCGCGTTCGAGCGCATCCCTTCAAATGAAGTCGTCAGATCGCCGCCCGCCATCAGCAGGAACATCGCCATTAGCGCGGCGAATCCGGCGTGCGTCATGGCGATGTACCAGACGGCGGCGCGCACAGTCTCCGTCTTGTCGTGTTCGGTCAACACCAGCCAGTAGGCCGACAGTGACATCGCCTCCCAGGCGATCAGAAACGTCAACGCGTTGTACGCCATCACCTGCAAACCGAGCGCAAGCAGCAGCAGGTTGAGCATCGCCCCGGCCATTCGCAGCGAATAACGCCCCTCGTAGTTCGCGCTATACCCGTAGCCGTAGATGGCGGACGCCAGTCCGACCAAACCGATGATCACAAGAAAGAACGCTCCCAGCCCGTCCAACCTCAGCATCAACCCGCTGACAGGCAGCAGCCGTGTGGAGTTGAGCGTGAGCGATTGCCCCGTGACCAGCGCGGTCACGCCGAGCAGCAGACACGCCGCTGAGCCAACACAAGCGCCGAGGGCGGTCACGCTTCTGGCAATAACGCCTCTGCCTGTTACAAGCGAAGCGATTGCGCCCGCGATCCAGGCTGTGATCATTACAAGGAAAAGGGTCTTCACGATCATCGAGAGCTCGGCAATCTATCAATCGCCATCAAAATCCCACGCAGAATATCAATCGGCTCAGGCGGACAGCCCGGCACGACTACATCCACCGGAATCACTTTGTCCACACTGCCGACGACTGCGTAACTGCCTTTGAAGACGCCGCAATCCCGGGCGCAATCGCCGACCGCAACGACTATCTTCGGATCAGGAGTGGCTTCGTAAGTCAGCCGGAGCGGTTCGGCCATATTGCGCGTCACCGGTCCGGTGACAAGCAGACAGTCGGCGTGGCGTGGCGAGGCGACGAAATGCAGGCCGAAGCGTTCCAGATCGTAGTAGGGATTGGAGAGCGCGGTGATCTCAATCTCGCAGCCGTTGCATGATCCGGCGTCCACTTCGCGGATGTGCAGCGAACGGCCCAGCAGCTTGCGGACGCGCGCGTCAATCTCTCCGGCGATGATTTCGATCTGCCGGTCTTCAGCGGCTCGACTGAAAGATTCAGTAACGATGGGAGTATTTAGAATCTTTCCAAACAGTGATTTCACTATTGACGATCCTTACCAGCGGTCAAACGCTGCCGTCCAGCCACGCCAGTCTCGACGGCGGCCTGAGTGACAGCAGTCGACACCAGCTTGACTACTTCACGATTGAAGACGCTTGGAACGATGTAATCCGGATGTAGCTCTTCCGGCGTGATGATCTCCGCGATGGCGTTCGCGGCAGCGACTTTCATCTCCTCGTTGATCTCTCGCGCGCGGCAATCGAGCGCTCCGCGGAAGATGCCGGGGAAGGCCAGAACGTTGTTGATCTGATTCGGATAGTCGGAACGCCCCGTCGCCATCACGCGCACGTGAGGCGCGGCCTCTTCAGGCATGATCTCTGGCGTCGGGTTGGCCAGCGCGAAGACGATCGGATCGGCGGCCATCTGTTTGAGGTCTGCGGTCGTGATCGTGCCCGGAGCCGAGAGACCGATAAAAACGTCCGCGCCGCAAATAACATCGTGGACCGAACCGCGCTCGTCATCCGGATTGGTGTTCTCGGCGTACCAGTTCTTCATGAAGTTCATACCGTCCTCGCGGCCGCGATAGATCGCCCCCTGGCGGTCGCAGCCGACGATCCTGCGGACGCCTGCGCGCATGAGAATCTTCGAGCAGGCCACGCCCGCAGCCCCCACGCCGCTGAAGACCACTTTCAAATCTTCCGGCTTCTTATTGACGATCCTCAGCGCGTTGATCAGCGCTGCGAGCACGACGATCGCCGTCCCGTGCTGATCGTCGTGGAAGACCGGGATATCCACTTCGCGCTTCAGACGGTCCTCGATCTCGAAGCAGCGCGGGGCCGAGATGTCTTCCAGGTTGACGCCGCCGAAGCCGGGCGCGATCGCCTTGACCGTGCGCACGATCTCGTCCGGGTCGGTCGTGTCCAAACAGATGGGCCACGCGTCGATGTCCGCGAATTCCTTGAAGAGCATGGCCTTGCCTTCCATCACCGGCATCGCCGCCTTGGGGCCGATGTCGCCCAATCCCAGCACAGCCGTACCGTCGGTGACGACGGCGACGGTGTTCCTCTTGATCGTCAACGTATAAGCCTTTTCGGGGTCGTCGTGGATCGCCATACAGACGCGCGCCACGCCGGGCGTGTAGGCCATCGAAAGATCGGCTCGCGTCTTCAATGGCGCCTTGTTCTCGGATTTGATCTTGCCGCCGAGGTGCAGCAGAAACGTGCGGTCCGAGACGTTGATGACCTCGACCCCGGGCAGTTCCCCGATGTGATCGACGATCTCCTGGCTGTGCTCGACCGAAGCGGCGTCGACCGTGATGTCGCGGATGACGTGAGCGCCGGTGGCCTGGACGATGTCAATCGCGCCGACGTCGCCCCCGGCGCGGCCGATCGCCGAGATGACCTCGCCGATCATCCCCACTTTGTTGTCAATCCGCACGCGCATCGTGATGCTGTAAGACGCGCTCGGCGCTCTTCTCACTTCTTTGCGAGCCTCCGTCTGGCTCGGGCCGTTCTCATTTTGCATATCGACAGACTTCTCCTGCGGAAAAGCGATCGGAGCCCCGCCTTCAGGCGGTGTGTTTGGTTTGGCAGGCCAGACCGACTGAATGCGGGGCTCCGATCGTGATTACTCAACGGCGGCGACGTAAAGGAAGCGGGCGCAATTGGCGCAAGCGATGAAGACCCCTGTTCGGGCGCATTGAAGCCGCTCCCATGCGATGGTCATCTTGCAGGCCCCGCAACCAGTATTCCTGATCGGCGCGAACGCCCCGTAGCCGTCCTTGCCTTCGAACCGCGCGCGCAATCGCTCCAGAGTCGCCTTCGCGGACGGCTGCTGCGCGAGCAATCGCTCGATCAATTCTTCCTCTCGAATCACAGTTGAAACGACACTCATATGGTTTCAAGAAGCTGCGCATCTGCGAATGTTTGCAAATACGCTCTAAAAAAAACGGGCCTGGTCTGCAGGCCCGAAGCGGCGCTAGCGTCTCGCCGCTCTCTTCGGTTGATCGAGCCGGATTTCTTCCAGGATGTTCTGAACTCCGGCGAGATGGTTGTTGAAGATTTCGCGCGCCACGTCGAGGAGCTTGAAGATGGTCCGGTCTGGCGCCGAATAGTAGACATTCGCCCCTTCTTTGCGCGCGACGACGATACTCTTGTTGCGCAGAACCGCGAGTTGTTGTGAGGCGTTCGCAGGCTCGACGGAGAATTTCTGACTGATCTCATTGACCGTCAGTTCCCCTTCCCGCAGCGCGTCGAGGATCGAAATCCGCAGCGGGTGCGCCAGGGCCTTGAAGAATTCCGCTTTGAAGTTGCTCAGCTTTTGCCTCATCGAACGCCCCAGGATTTAGATGACCGCAGGATTTAGCATCTGCGAATCTTTGCAGATGCTAGCTTTAACGCAAACGGGTGTCAAGCCCGTGTCCGTACCGAAAATTCCATCTTGGCGATGAAGAGCCCATTCTCTGATGATGCGGCGCCGATCTCTTCTTCGAATTGATGACTCAATCTCACGTCGACGGCGCGTAACTCTGCGACAACGCACATCGATATCGGCGCGCGCCGGCGGTCCTTCCTTTGATTTGATCGATATCACCCAGGAGCTACCCGGGTCGCCGACATTATGCGGCTCGACGGTAACGATGATGCAACCCGCCAATTTGTGGAATTGAAATGACCTTGCCCTTCGCCGGCGCTTCGATCTCTCGAGGAAACAGAAGAAGAATTTGACCGCGCTCGGCTGGATAGCCGGCATTGCTCTGGGGTTGATCGCGCTCACTGAACTGCTCGGTAAGGAAACCTTGCGCAGAAAATTTCTTGCTGAAGCCGGAGAAGAATAAATCGAGCGAAAGCCGCTCGATGTCATCGCCAGTCTACGGCGCCGGCAGCCTCTCGCCGAGGTGGTACGGGCTGTTCTTAACAAGCGTCAACTAATCGCTCACAAGACTGATGGTGTTGCGGTAGCGAAAACCGTAGACCGAGATTGGCGCCAGATTCGGAATTCCACTATGCCCAATTTTGTGCCCACCCTTTCATCATCTAGCCACATTTTCATACATTCGGAGACAACTTAAGGCAATGAGCGTTCTGGAGAGGCTTGTAAGATTACCGTCTGAATTGATTGGATTTAAGGCCGCCTTACAAGATCAAGCGGAGGCAGAAGGATTCGAACCTTCGGTAGAGGTTTTAGCCCCTACAACGGTTTAGCAAACCGCCGCCTGGCCGCTTAAAGCATTGCCTTACATTAGTTTACGACCTCTATTTTTTCAATGTGGCCAATCTTGTGGCCATTGAATTTTTTCAGCTTCTTAATCGCCTCAACCTTGTGCTCGGGTGTCGGATGAACGTATCTCATCGTAAGTGCAATCGATGAATGCCCCATCAACTCCTTCAGCGTCGGCAGATCAACTCCGGCCATCGCAGACCTTGAACCGAAAGTGTGCCTCAGATCATAAAGACGAAACTCGAATCCTATCTTCCGGCAGACAGTGAGATGGCTGCGGCATATAGTCATCGGTTTGTCCGGATTTGATCGTGACGGGAACAGATAAGCCCCTTTAGCCTCCCTTGACCGCCTTTCGAGTATGGCTACGGCCTCCTCAGTAAGCGGAATGGTGCGTCTTGCAAATCGAGTCTTTCCTTTGGGAATGAAGACGAAGTCGGGATGAACATCTTCTTTCCTGATGGAATAGACTTCTTTGGGGCGCATACCAGTTTGGAGCATTAGGATCGCGATATCCTTTAACACAGGAGGTGAGTTTTCAAGGTAAAGCCTCTCCTCATCGTGAGAAAGGATCCTCATCTCACCCGGTCCCTCTTGTAAGAACTTGACCTTCACCGGGTTTGATTCGATGTATCCCTGCCTGATGGCTAAGTTCATCATATATCTAAGGGCGGCTAAATCCCTGTTCACACCCGCCGAGCTGCACTCCTTGAGTCTCGCGACCTTGAACCTCTCGACCGAGGCAACGTCAATTTCAGAAACCTTTCCACGGTAAAATTTGAGGAGAGGTTTCGAACTCACCCGATACCGCTTATGGGTTGAGGATTTGTTTTGGGCTTGTGACCAGATCAAAAACTCCTCCACAAAATCGCTGAAGGATGGGGTTTCCTTACAGGTCTTGCCCATTATAATTTCGGTTCTCCTTCGGGCTTCCACATTGATGGCCTCTGTCTTATTGGTGACGTGTGTAGATTCCCGATACCGAACCCCACTGTAAACGAACTGAAACCAGTAGACTTTTCCGCGCTTGTATATCATTTCGGCCTCCTTTGAGAGACCGAAATTTTGCAAGCGTCCAGATATGCTTCAATATCGCGCTTATCGTATCTTATCAATCTGCCGATCTTCAAATACGGAAGATTGATCTTCTTCGACCGCCATTGAGACAACGTCTCCAGCGAAATGCCGGTGATTCTTGAAACGTCTTCTGGAGTCAATAATTCGGCCATAATATAAAGAGCGATCGGGGCACATCAGCCAGGCTGGGCAAATCTAGCTCTGTTTGGGCAAGTTACTTTCGCCTGTCTGCGTGTGTATTCAACGTCGCTCGCTAATTCTTCAATCTTTCTTCAGGTCAAAATGCCGCCACATCCGTGTGAACCAATTGGCTCAGTTTCATTCAACATTTCTTCAACCATTTCAGACCGGGCGCGCTGGCCTTAACGAAAGATGCGCTCTGCGCGGCGCGCACAATCAGATACTCTTTATTCTCTTTCCAAAGAATCGACACTGTTCATGGCTCCTCATCAATGGTCATTCAAGAATTGAAACTCTGGGACCTCCTGATGCTCAAGTTGCCCCTGATTCGAGGCTTCAATTCCCCGCTCTGTCTGAATTGGAAAAGCATTATGCAAATCAATCAGGTGGCAGATCCAAACGTGCGAGTCTTCTGTCGGCTCGACGTCGCAACAGAAGAACCTCCGGTCGTCCCACTGAAATATGGTTTGACCTATGAAATCAAGCCACCAATCCATCGCGAATTCTTTGCCCAACACAACATCGTTCGAGATGGTCACGCGCAGCACTGTTTCGTCGTTGGCTAATTCAACACTGCTGGCGTACTTTCTGATTTCTCCCTCAATTTCTGTGTTGATCCGATCCATATCGATTTCGCTCATAGCCCCACTTCCCTTTGCGTAGTAGTCCCACTGCTGCGATTCCATAGTCATAATCAAACACAGGTCAAAAGCCGTTTCTCGAAGGAGGAAATTTTTTCTCCCTGATTCGCGTCGTAAGTTAGCAGCTTGAACCCGGCGTACGACTGCGATTCGATCAATCGCTTGTGAATCTCTCTCTTGCGCTGGCGATACTCGTCGCTCGACATCCCTTGGACCTCAATCAGGGTTCTCTCTTTCGGCAAGACAAAATCCGGCCGCAGGCCCTCGGCGCTGTCGAAGACCGGTTTCACGAAACCAATCTTTCGTCTCTTCAGCAGTCCCGCGACTTCGGCTTCCAGCGCTGATTCTACAGGTACAGGATAGTGTTCTCCGACGATTGACTGCAGTAATACTCTGCGAATGCGCGGCTTGCGGTACTCTGGCCGGCCTTCCTCGTTGATTGAAGCCGCTGCCAACATCAGGTACGGCCCAGACGTCCCTACGGTGGCTATGTTGTGGCGCGGCACTGTCATTGTAGCCTCTCGGCTAAATCTCAGCCTTGAAAAATGCGGGTTTGGAAGGGTTAATTGCCCCCTTTACCTCCAACAAAAATAACCCCTTACTGAGTCATGACGGTCCTCCGGGACCAAACTCAGAAAGGGGTGTCATAT
>WNGF01001536.1_pt1 | contig 34230 bp, 34 predicted proteins | sample 5400641 | NCBI WGS metagenome assembly WNGF01 (sample SAMN13153371, study PRJNA577476) | soil metagenome | isolation source: 80 cm soil or saprolite under grassland replicate 2 | place: USA:California | collected 2016-06-15 | reverse complement strand
CCATGATCGTCCGCCGCGCGCTCGAAGAGCCCATCCGCCAGATCGTGGAGAACGCGGGGCTCGAGGGCAGCGTGGTGGTCGAGAAGGTGAAGGCCGAGACCGTGGCCACCCGCGGCTTCGACGCGGAGAGCCTGGCCTACGTCGACATGCTGCAGGCCGGGATCATCGACCCGACCAAGGTCGAGCGCGTGGCTCTGCAGAACGCCGCGTCGATCTCGTCGCTGCTGCTGACGACCGAGGCGCTGATCACGGACATCCCCGAGGAGAAGTCGGCTGCGGCCCCGCCGATGCCGCACGGGGACATGTACTAAGCGGAAACGCTCTGGAGTCGGCGCGATGCGCCGACGTGCGGCCCGGGCTGCTCCGGCGGCCCGGGCCGTATCATTTTTGCGGCGTTGACCTTGCTGCGTCCGGGGATGTCTGATAGCCTTAGGCGCTTCGAAGTCGATGTCCCAGCGGCCCGAGGGGGTGAGTCATTCTGCGGCCTTATGAAATTCTCGTGATCGTCGATCCTCGTCCCAGTGACGAAGAAGTCGCGACGCTGCTCACCCAGCTGTCCGAGCAGGTCACGTCGCTCGGGGCCGAAGTCATCAAGATGGAGAACTGGGGGAAGCGCCGCCTGGCGTACGACATCCGCAAGCAGCGCGAGGGGACGTACGCCGTGCTGGAAGTTTCTGCCGAGCCCTCGACCGTGAAGGAGTTCGAGCGGCAGCTGCGGCTGAACGAAAACGTCCTGCGCTTCCTGTCCACGCGGGTCCCCGTCCGGAAGAAGGCTCGGCCGGCAAAAACTCAAGAGGTAGTTGAGGAGGTCGGTTGATGGCGAGCCTCAACAAGGTTCTACTGATCGGCAACCTGACGCGTCCTCCGGAGCTCCGCTACACGCCGAGTGGCACCGCGGTGGCGGACTTGCGTCTCGCGGTGAACAACGACTACACCACGCAGTCGGGCGAGCGACGGCAGGAGGCATCCTTTCTCACCGTCATCGTCTGGGGCAAGCAGGCGGAAAGCTGCAGCGAGTACCTGGACAAGGGCAGTGAGATCTTCGTGGAGGGGCGGCTTCAAGTCCGCGACTGGGAAGGCAAGGATGGACAGAAGCGCACGTCCACCGAGGTCGTCGCCCAGCGAGTCCAGTTCATGAGCCGGACCAAGGGCAGCGGCAGCCGTGCGCCGGCCGCGGTGCCCGCCGCCGAACCATTTGCCGAGGAAACGGCGGCTGCCGCTGATGACGACGTCCCGTTTTAGCCGACCGACCCCATCGCGGGCAAAGCGGTGGGGGGTATCGGGGAGGAGCGGCAGTCGCTCCCCCCGATCTTAAATAGGAGGACGACAGATTCCGACGCCACAGAAGCCCATGAAGCGCCGCCGGTTTGGCCGGCGGAAGATCTGCAAGTTCTGCGCTGACAAGGTCGACCTCGTCGACTACAAAGACATCCGCCGTCTGCGGAGCTTCGTCACCGAGCGGGGTAAGATCATCCCCCGGCGCATCTCGGGCAGCTGCGCGCGCCACCAGCGCCAGCTGACGCACGCCATCAAGCGTGCGCGAACGATCTCGCTTCTGCCCTACGTGACGACGGACTAGCCGCCGCCATGAAAGTGATTCTGCTGGACGATGTCGCGAAGGTCGGTCGTCGGGGCGAGGTCCGCGATGTCTCCGACGGCTACGCCCGCAACTTCCTGATTCCCAAGAAGCTGGCGCTGACGGCCACCCCCGGCAACCTCAAAGGGCTCGACCACATCAAGAAGCAGCAGGATGCCAAGGCCGGGCGCATCAAGTCCGACGCCGATGCCCTGCGCGAGCGCATCGAAGCGCTCGTCTTCGAGGTTCGGAAACAGGCCTCCGAAGAGGGCAAGCTCTTCGGGTCCGTCACCGCCCAGGACGTCGTCGATTTCCTCGACGGGCACGCGATCAAGGTCGAGCGGCGACGTCTTCACCTCGACGAGCCCATCAAGACGCTCGGCGAGAGTGTCGTCGTGATCCGGATTCATCCCGAGATCACCGCGCAGCTGCGTGTGAACGTCGCCCGCGAATAGCAGGCTCGGAAGGGGGCTTTGCCCCCTTCCGACAGTCGTCGCTCACCTGCCGTTCGCTCCTCCCTGCCTCCCCTCAGGATCGGTTGCGCCGGCAAAGCCGGCGCTCGAATCCGAGCACAGCGAACCGTGTGCCCACATATCGTCCACGTTGCGTCCACCGAATGCGACCGTTTCTTCCACCGCGTGTCCACAGGCTGTCCACAAAAGTCGACGTTTGGACGAATTTCGTTGACGAGAGGCGTGGCGGCGCTCGACGATAATCGCGGATGCTTCTCGGAGATCCGCGCTCGTGAGCCCTCTGGAAATTCCCTCGCGGATCCCCCCGCACAACCTCGACGCCGAGCGCGCGGTGCTCGGGGCCGTGCTCCTCGAAGGCCGTGACGCGCTGCCCCGGCTCATCGAGCTCCTCCGCCCCACCGACTTCTACACCGAAGCCCACCGCGCCATCTTCACGACGATGCAGATCCTCTTCGACCGGGGAGAGCCCGTCGACGTGATCACCCTCGGCGAGGAGCTGCGCCGCGGCGGCCAGATCGAGTTCGTGGGCGGGCCGGCGGCGCTGGCGCTGCTCGTGGAGCAGGCCTCGATCGCCTCGCACCTCGGCGCCTATTCCCACATCGTCCGGGACATGGCGGTGCTTCGCGAGCTGATCCAGACGTCGACCCAGATCATCACTCAGGCCTTCGAGGCCAAGGAGGACGTGCAGGGGCTCGTCGACGACGCCGAGCGACGGATCTTCGGCCTCGCCGAGCGGCGACTGGAAGGCAGCGCGCTGCCCGTCGGCAAGATCCTCAAGAACACGTTCGAGTACATCGAGCGCCTCTACGAGCGCAAGGAGCACGTGACCGGCGTGGCCACGGGCTTCGAGAAGCTGGACCTGGAGACGTCCGGCTTTCAGCCCTCGGACTTCATCATCATCGCCGGTCGCCCGAGCATGGGAAAGACGGCCTTCGCCCTGAACATCGCGCAGCACGTCGGGGTGAACTTGCGGGGCAACGTCCTCGTCCTCAGCCTCGAGATGTCGGCGCCCCAGCTCGTCCAGCGCATGCTCTGCTCGGAGGCCAAGGTCGACTCGCAGTCGGTCAGGACGGGCTATCTCAGCGCCTCGGACTGGGCCCGACTGACGTCCGCCGCCGGACGTCTGAGCGAGGCCAGGATCTTCATCGACGACAGCGCGGCGCTCACCGTGCTCGAAGCGCGCGCCAAGGCCCGGCGCATGAAAGCCGAGCACGGCCTGGATCTCCTCGTCGTCGACTACCTGCAGCTCATGCGCGGCCGCAGCAACATGGAGAACCGCCAGCAGGAAATCTCGGAGATCTCGCGCTCGCTCAAGGCGCTCGCCAAGGAGATCAACATCCCCGTGGTGGCGCTGTCCCAGCTCTCGCGCGCCGTCGAGGCGCGGTCCACCCGCGACTTCCGCCCGCAGCTCTCGGATCTGAGAGAATGCGTGACTGGCGACACGCTCGTCATCCTGTCAAATGGTCGACGGGTTCCGATCCGCGACCTCGTGGGCACGGCCCCCGAGGTGCTTGCCGTATCGCCGACCGAGAAGATCGTGACCGCGAAGAGCGATCGCGTATGGCGTGTGGGACGGCGGCCGGTCTTCAGCCTACGGCTCGCGACCGGGCGGGCGATTCGCGCCACCGCGCGCCATCGATTGCTTGCGGGCGACGGCTGGAGGCGAGTGCAGGACGTGAGCGTCGGCGATCGTATCGCAATTGCCCGCAGGGTTCCGGAGCCATTGTTCACCGAAGAGTGGTCAGATCGTCGTGTCGCCCTGCTCGGTCAGCTCATTGGAGACGGCAGCTATCTGAAGAACGGGCCCATGCGCTACACAACGGCTTCCGAAGAGAATAGCGAGGTTGTCCGCGACGCCGTCGTGGGCGAGTTCGGTTGCGAGGTGAAGCGGTATCGCGGCCGCACGGGTTGGCATCAGCTGTTGATCAGCGGGAATGGTAACCGCTGGCATCCGGCAGGAGTGAACGCCTGGCTGCGTGGCCTCGGTATCTTCGGCCAGCGAGCTCACGAAAAGCGCGTCCCCGCGGCGGCCTTCGCGCTCTCGAATCGCCAGATCGCTCTCCTATTGCGTCATCTATGGGCGACCGACGGCACCATTACCACGCGGAACGGCGGTCGAGGAAGCCACAGCGTCGCCTATAGCACGAACAGCGCCGAACTCGCCAAGGACGTTGCGGCGCTGTTGCTGCGGCTCGAGATCGTCGCCCGGATCTCTTCAGCCCGGACGGCACAGTACCGTCCAGGGTTCTTCGTATCGATCTCAGGCGTAACGAATCAGCAACGATTTCTCGAGGTCGTGGGCTCTCATGGACCACGGATCCCCCAAGCTCGACGCCTCGAGCGAGCCCTCGCCGGACGTCGGCCAAATACCAACGTCGACACGCTGCCCCGGAAGGACTTCGATCGTGTTCGTCTTCTCATGCGGGCCCGGGGCATCTCCCAACGTCGCATGGTGGCGTTGCGTGGGACCGCGTACGGTGGCGTCTCACACTTTCGCTTCGCGCCCTCCCGGACGATGCTGCTCGAGTACGGAGAACTGCTGAACGACGACACACTGAAGGCGCGTGCCACGAGCGATCTCTTTTGGGACCGGGTCGTCGCGATCGAGCCTATCGGTGAAGAGGATATCTTCGATCTGACGGTGCCTGGGCCCGCGTGCTGGCTCGCCGATGGTATCGTCAGTCACAATTCGGGAGCCTTGGAGCAGGACGCAGACCTCATCCTGTTCCTGTATCGGCAGAGTGTGTACAAGGAAGAGCTGCCGCCGGACGAGGCCAACATCGCCGAGGTGATCATCGGCAAGCAGCGCAACGGGCCCATCGGCACCGTGAAGGTCGTGTTCTTGCCGCAGTACGCCCGTTTCGAGAACATCGCCGACCTCCACCGCCAGCCCCAGCCCGCGTTCTAGCCGTCGCCGACCGCGACCTCGCGCCACCCGGCACCCGGCCGATATACTGACGCCATGGCCGCGATGCGCCCCGACGAGCCCCGGACATGACGAACGTCGTCATCGTCGGCGCCGGCAAGGGAGGACGGGCATTGCTCGAGATGCTCGTCGGCGACAGCACCGTGTCGCTCCTGGGCATCGCCGACCTCAACGCCTGGGCGCCCGGAATCGAGTTTGCCCGCCGGGTCAACGTCCCCGTCAGCACCGATTTCCGCGACCTGGTCAAGGATGCGCGCGCGGATCTCATCATCGACGTCACGGGCAATCCCGACGTGCACCGGACCATCGTCGAGCTGAAGCCGGAGTCGGCCGAGGTGATGGGCGGCATCGGGGCGCGCTTCATGTGGGACCTCCTCGCCGAGCGCAAGCGCTCGGAGGAGCTCGAGGATCGCTACTCGCTCGTGGTCCGCGAGCTGGCGGCGCAGGCGGATGCCGACTTCATCATCGGCCAGAACCCGAAGATGCGCGAGGTGGCGGAGCTGCTCGCCCGCGTTGCGCCGACGCCGACGACGGTGCTCATCCGCGGCGAGTCGGGAACGGGCAAGGAACTCGTCGCCCGCGCCATTCACCGGTACTCACCCCTCCGGGACAAGCCGTTGCTGACGGTCAACTGTACGGCGCTGACGCCCACCCTCATGGAGAGCGAGCTGTTCGGCCACCGCCGCGGCGCCTTCACGGGGGCGGTCAGCGACAAGGTCGGGCTATTCGAGAAGGCCGACGGCGGCACCATGTTCCTCGACGAGATCGGCGACATGCCGCTGGAGATGCAGAGCAAGCTCCTGCGTGTGCTGCAGGCCGGAGAAGTCAAGCCCGTCGGCGACGTGGTGACGCGACGCGTGCGCGTGCGGGTCATCGCCGCCACCAACCGCGATCTGGAGGCCGCCATCCAGCGGAGCGAGTTCCGCGAGGATCTGTTCTACCGCTTCAACACGTTCACGATCACGCTGCCGCCACTGCGCGAGCGGGTCGAGGACCTGCCTGTGCTCGCGTACCACTTCCTGCGCACCGCGGCGGCCAAGGTCAACAAGAAGGTCGAGCGCATCACGGCCGAGGCGCTCGACCTCCTGAACCGGTACGGTTGGCCCGGCAATCTCCGCGAGCTCGAAAACATCATCGAGCGCGCCGTGGTCCTCGCCTCCGAGCGCTCGATCCAGTCGCATCACCTCCCGCTTCATCTCCAGGAGCCGGGCAAGCTCGAGCTCACTGTGGACGACGGGCTTGTCGCCGGCAAGGAGCGGCTGGTCCGGGAGTTCGAGCGCCAGGCCGTCCTGAGATTCCTGAGAGAGACGGGCGGGAATATCTCGGCCGCCGCCCGTAAAGCTCGGATTACACGGAGAAATTTTCACCGTTTGTTGGCAAAGCACGGCATAGACCGGACAACCATTGGACTGTGACCATATCGACTCACAGTGTGTCATATCGGTCACATCACGACTATCGACATTAAAGCTTTGATAACACATCTTAAAATTGACAATGTACGACTTTTCATTGTGTCAATCCTGACTCAGAGACGGGATAAAGCCGGCTCACAGCGGCTGGAATAGAACTTGATGCATCTCCCTAGGTAGCTCACGCCGAAGGAGGCTCAAATGGAACCGCGGTGCGCGTGTGGACGAGAGGTCCACTACAACTTCCATCATCTCGCGTGCATCGACTGCGGGGCCGCGTGTTGCCCCGGCTGCTCCGTCGGCCTCGAGTCCGTGACGTACTGTCGGCGATGTGCCGGATCGCTGCTGGAAGCCTCGCGTGTCAGCGTCGAGGAGCCCTTCGAGCTGCAGTGAGGAACGCCTGCCGTCTTTGCTACGCGGCCGCCCAGCCCACCGCGTAGACCGATCGCTCCTTGCGCCGACGCAGCCGGCGCAATGCCCCGGGACGTAGCGCGTTGGAGGGGGGGCGAAGCCCCCCTCCGAGGTAAGATTGCGGCCGTGCGCTTGCACCGACTCAAGCGGCTGTTCGTCGGCACGCCCCTGCCGACGGCCCAATCCCGACACGAGCGTCTAGGAAAGGCGACCGCGCTCGCCGTCTTCGCCTCGGACGCGCTCTCGTCCGTCGCGTATGCGACCGAGGAGATCCTCCTTGTTCTCGTCCTCGCGGGCTCCGCCGCGCTCAGCTACCTGCTGCCGATCGGCATCGCGATCTGCGTGCTGATCGCGATCGTGATCAGCTCGTACCGCCAGACGATCCGCGCCTATCCCCAGGGCGGAGGCGCCTACATCGTCACCAAGGACAATCTCGGGGTCGTCCCCGGGCTCGTCGCCGGGGCGGCGCTGCTCATCGACTACGTGCTCACCGTTGCCGTCAGCGTCGCGGCCGGGATGGCGGCGGTGACGTCCGCGGTGCCGGCATTGTTCCGATATCGAGTGGTGCTCTGCGTCGTCGCGGTGGCCCTCGTCGCCGTGGCGAACCTTCGGGGGATCCGCGAGTCGGGTAAGTTCTTCGCGGCGCCGACGTATCTCTTCATCGCCAGTGTCGGCGCGATGGTCGTGTATGGCGCGCTGGGTGCCATCTTCGACTGGTTCCCCGAGGCGCCCTATGAACCCCACCCCCCGGGGCTGGAGGGTATCGGGCTCTTTCTGCTCCTGCGAGCCTTTGCCTCGGGCTGCACCGCCCTCACCGGCGTGGAGGCGGTGTCGGACGGCGTTCCCGCCTTCAAGCCCTCCGAATCGCGCAACGCGCGCGTCGTGCTGACGTGGCTCGGGGGGATCTTGATCTCGCTGTTCGTCGGGATCACGTATCTGGCCTACGACCTCGGCATCACGCCCCGCGAGCACGAGACGGTGGTGTCCCAGCTGGCCCGCCGGCTGTTCGGCAGCGGGTTCCTCTACTACGAGATCCAGGCCGTGACGATGCTGATCTTGTTATTGGCGGCCAACACCTCCTTCGCGGACTTCCCGCGGCTGTCGTTCTTCCTGGCCCGGGATCGCTTCATCCCGCGCCAGTTCGCCAACCAGGGCGATCGCCTCGTGTTCTCAAACGGGATCTTGATCCTCGGGGGTATGGCCGCGATCCTGCTGGTCGCCTTCCGGGGAAGCACCCACGCCCTGATCCCGCTCTACGCCGTGGGGGTCTTCATCTCCTTCACCCTCTCCCAGGCAAGCATGGTGCGCCGCTGGATGCGCAAGCGCGGCGAGGGATGGTGGTGGCGCGTGGCGCTGAACGCCATCGGCGCCGCGGCCACGGGCATCGTCCTGGTGACCATCGCCGGGACGAAGTTCACGCACGGCGCGTGGATCGTCGTGCTGCTGATCCCCGCCCTCGTGCTCGCGTTCATGACGGTGCACCGTCACTACGAGGAAGTGGCCACCCAGCTGTCGCTCGAATCGATGGAGCCTCCGCCGCCGCTGCAGAACACGGTGCTCGTGCTCGTCGGGGATCTTCACCGCGGCGTGGTCAAGGCGCTGCAGTACGCTCAGTCGCTGTCCGTCAACGCCAAGGCGGTCTTCGTCGAGTCGGATCCGGAGCGCACGCACCGTCTGGAGCAGCGATGGGCGAAGTGGGGAATGGGGCTGCCGCTCATCGTGCTGACGTCGCCCTATCGCTCCCTGCTCGGCCCCCTCCTGCACTACGTGGATCACATTCTCGAGCAGGGCGGAGAGAATCACATCGTCACCATCGTGCTGCCGGAGTTCATCCCCGCGCGCTGGTGGCAGCATCTGCTGCACAACCAGACCGCGCTCCTGATCAAGGGCGCGATGCTGTTCCGCAAGAACGTGATCGTGACGGATGTTCCGTACCATTTGAGGCATTGACCGAGCCAGTGTCCCCGCGCTGCCTCGTGTCACTGGTCTGATACACTTGAGGGCCGCGTGACTTTTCGATGAATTTCGTGCTGTCTCCCGATGGTCCGCTCGATTCGGAGGCGACGCTCGCGCGCTACCGTGTCTGGGGCGAGGACCCCGTGAATCGGGTCGGTGAGGGCGTCTTCCGCCGCGTCTTGCGACGCGACGGCGCGCTGCATCCCTACGAGGTGCGCTGGCGTGGACCGGTCGACGATGCGCGGCTGGACGTCCGAATCCCGGGACGCGCGGCGGCGAGTGTGCGCGAGGCGGTGGCCCGGGAGGTGCGGAGCATCTTCGGTCTCGACTTCGATTTGCCGGGGTTCTACCGGATGGCGAAGGGCGATCCGGTGCTGTCGGAGGTCGTGGCGCCGCTCTATGGCATGCGCCCCACGCTCGCCCCCGGCGGCATGGAGATGCTGGTCGGATCGATCATCGCGCAGCAAGTGAACCTGACCTTTGCGTTCACGCTCCGCGCCCGGCTCGTGCGCCGCTACGGCACGCCCGTCGTGCTCGGCGGCGAGACGGTCTACGCGTTTCCCCGGACGGAGACGCTCGCCGGACTGCGGCCGGCGATTCTCCGCACGATGCAGTTCTCGACGCGCAAGGCGGAATACATCCGCGACGTGGCTCGGGCGGTGGCGTCCGGGGCGCTCGATGCCGAGGCGCTCGCCGCGGCGTCCAACGCCGAGGTCGTCGGGCGCCTGACGGCGCTCCGCGGCCTCGGCCGCTGGACCGCGGACTGGTACCTGGCACGCTGCCTCGGCCGGGGCGACGTCTGCCCGGCCGGCGATCTCGCCGTGCGCAAGGTGTTTGACCATCACTACGGGCGGGGGAGAACATTGTCCGAGGAGGCCATACGCCGCCGCGCGCGCGCGTGGGGGGGCTACCAGACGCTGGCGGTGCACTATCTCCTCACCGCGATGCGCCTCCGACGGGCGGCGACCGGGGGAGGGACCGCGTGAACAAGAAGCTGACGCTGCCCATCATCGGGCAGCCCGATCCGAACGTGCCGAACGACGTCCACCTGGTGGGCCGCTACGCGGTCGGCGTGACCTGGGCCGACCAGCACGGCAGCATCTATCCGTTCGACCGCCTCCGCCACGCCTGCGCCTGCGGCGCGTGCGCCGACGTGCCGGTCCTCACCCAGGAGATGACGTGGCCCTGCGACATCGCCAAGCGGCCCGAGGGCCTGCGGGTGACGTGGACGGACGCGCACGAGAGTCTGTATCCCTATCCGGAGCTGCGCGCGGGCTGTCAGTGCGCCAGCTGCACCGGCGCCCATTGATGGAGGACCCCCGGACGCGTCGCGCCGTGATCGGCGTGATGCTGTCGATCTTCCTGGCGGCGATGGAGTCGACGGTCGTCGCCACGGCTATGCCGAAGGTCGTGGGCAGTCTGGGCGGCCTGCACATGTACTCCTGGGTCTTTTCGGGATTTCTGTTGACGTCGACGGTCACGATGCCGCTGTGGGGCCGCCTGTCGGATCTCTATGGCCGCCGGACGATGTACCTCACGGGACTGGTCGTCTTCCTGGGGGGATCCGCGCTCTCGGGATTGTCGCGCACCATGACCGAGCTCATTGCTTTCCGCATGCTGCAGGGAGTGGGAGCGGGCTCGCTCATCACGCTCGGCATGACGATCGTCGGCGACCTGTTCCAGCTCGAGCGCCGCGCCAAGATGCAGGGCTATATCTCCGGCGTGTGGGGCGTGGCCTCGCTCGTCGGCCCTCTGCTCGGCGGCTTGCTCACCGACTACGTCTCCTGGCGCTGGGTGTTCTACATCAACCTGCCGTTCGGCGTGATCGCCATGATCCTGATCGGTGGCGCGCTGGCGCGCGGCCGGCCGACGGCGCGCACGCCCGTGATCGATTACGCCGGGATCACGCTCTTCGCCACCGGCGTCTCGGCGCTGCTGCTGGGCGCCGTCCAGGCCGGCCGCATCGGGGCCTGGGGTGGGCTCGACGTGCTCGGCGCGCTCGCCGTCGCCGTCGTCGCGCTCGGCGCATTCATCGCCGTGGAACGCCGGGCCCCCGAGCCGATCGTCCCCCTCGGGCTCTTCGGCAACCGGATCGTGCTCGCCGCCGTCGCCACCGGCTTCTTCGCAGGGATGGCGATGTTCGGGGCGATCTCGTTCGTGCCGCTCTTCCTGCAGCGGGTGGCCGGCTCCTCGGCAACGATCGCCGGCTTCGTGCTCACGCCCTTCGTCATCGGATGGGTGGTGCTGTCGGCGGCCAGCGCCCGCCTGGTGCTGCGGATCGGGTACCGGATCGTGGTGTTCGCCGGCATGATCTGCCTGGCCCTCGCCTTCGTGCTGTTCTCACGCTGGGATGCCACGCTCACGACGGGCACGGCCATGCGCGACGTGCTCATCGGCGGGGTCGGGATGGGGCTGAACATGGTTCCCATGCTCATCGCCGTGCAGAGCGCCGTGCCGCGGACGCAGCTCGGCGTCGCGACGTCGATGACCCAGTTCTTCCGGGCCGTCGGCGGCGCCATCGGTCTGGCCGTGATGGGCGCGGTGATGGCCCAGCGACTCCACGCCGGACTGCCCATGGTCGAAGCGCTGCACGGGGTCTTCGTGGTGGGACTCCTCATCTGTGTCGCTGCACTGGGCGCCGCCTTCCTGGTGCCGCCGGGGCGGGCGGCGGAGCTGGCGCGCGCGGAGCCACGCGCGGCGGGAGGGTGATCAATGGCCGGTGATGCTCCGCTCCTCGAACGCCTCGCCCAGCTCCCCGCGGTCAGCGCGGCATCGGCGGTCGCGCTGCTGGAGCGACTGCCCGACGTGCAGCGCGATCCGGTGATCGGCCCCCTGTTCGGCGTCGACGAGGACGGCGACACGGTCGTCAACCCGCTGGCTCCCGCGGTGCTCCAGCAGTTCCAGGACAAGGCGGACCTGACCTGCCACGCCGCTCTTCTCGAGGGGCTCACGGGAATCTGGAACGCCGCCGTGCGCGCGGCCGTGGTCACCCGTCTGCGCGCGGCGGGCCTGCCGCCGGATGATCTGCTCCTGAGATTGCAGACGCTCTCGCCGACGCTGGGCTTCGCGGGCGAGAAGGGCGACTGGAGCCGCGAGTGGCTCGCGGATCCTTTCGTCCAGGACGCGCTTCTCGTCCAGCAATGCGTCGTACGCGTGCTGTTCGCGCTGCGCGGCATGGCGGAGGCCCGCGCCCAGGAGCTCACCACCCTGAAAGGGTCGTGAGCGGGTGATCCAGCTCGAGAGCGTCGCCAAGGGCTACGGCGGACAGATGCTCTTCCGCGACGTCGAGTGGCGGATCGCCGATGGCGAGCGGATCGGCCTCGTGGGGCCGAACGGCGCGGGCAAGACGACGCTCTGCCGCATCCTGGCCGGGCTCGAGGAGCCGGACCATGGGCGCGTCAGCCATCCGCGGGGCACGACGATCGGATACCTCCCCCAGGAAGTCGCGGGCGGCGACGGCGCGGGATCGCTGCTCGCCGAAGTCCTCGGCGGCTTCGAGGACGTCTGGCGCATCGAGCGCGAGATGGAGGAGATCGCCGCGGCGCTGGAGTCGCCGAGCACGCGGGGCGACGGCGCCGCCGCGGAGGCGCTGACCCACAGGTATGGCGACCTCCAGCATCGCTTCGAGGCGCTCGGCGGCTATCGCCTGGAGAGCGAGGCGCGCGCCATCCTGGGCGGGCTCGGCTTTCGTGCCGACGAGATGACGCGGCCGCTCGCGCAGTTCTCGGGCGGCTGGAGGATGCGGGCGGCCCTCGCGCGTCTGCTGCTCCTGCGACCATCCGTGCTGCTCCTCGACGAGCCGACCAACCACCTCGACCTGGAATCGCTCGGCTGGCTCGAGAGCTTCCTGACCGACTACGCCGGCGCGGTCGTGGTCGTCTCCCATGATCGGTACTTCCTCAACCGGATGGTCACCTCCATCGCCGATCTCGGCCCCGCGGGTCTCGCCCGCTACCAGGGCGATTACGACGATTACCTCGTGGAGCGTGAGGCCCGGCGCGCGCTGCTCGAGGCCCAGGCCCGGAACCAGGCCAAGCGCGTCGCCGAGATCGAGCGCTTCATCGAGCGGTTCCGTTACCAGGCGACGAAGGCACGTCAGGTCCAGAGCCGCATCAAGATGCTGGAGCGGCTCGAGCGCGTGGAGGTCGACGAGCGGGCTCGCCGCATCCGCTTCGCGTTTCCGGAGCCGCCGCGGACCGGACGTCGGGTGGCCGCCCTGCGCGACCTGCACAAGGCCTACGGGGACCACGTGATCTATGCCGGCATCGACCTCGAGGTCGAGCGGGGCGAGCGCGTCGCCCTCGTGGGCGTCAATGGCGCGGGGAAGTCGACGCTGCTGCGCGTCCTCGCCGGTGTGCTTCCATTCGACGCTGGCGAGCGCACGCTGGGGGCGCACGTCGCCGTCCAGTATTACGCCCAGCACCAGCTCGACGTGCTCGACGTCAAGGCGAGTGTCCTCGAGGAGGTCGAGCGTGTGGCGCCCGAAGCCGCCCAGACCCGCCTGCGCACGCTCCTGGGCGCGTTCCTGTTCTCCGGAGACGCCGTCGACAAGCGCGTCGCCGTCCTCTCGGGCGGGGAGAAAGCGCGCCTGGCCCTCGCGAAGATGCTCGTCCGGCCGGCCGCGCTGCTCTGCCTCGACGAGCCGACGAATCATCTCGACCTCGTCTCGCGTGAGGTCCTCGAGGACGCGCTGGCCGGGTTCCCGGGGACGATCGTGTTCATCTCCCATGACCGATATTTCATCAACCGGATCGCGACGCGCGTGCTGGAGGTCGTCCAGGGCGTGCTCACGAGCTATCCCGGCAACTACGACGATTACCTGGCCGCCACCGCTCGCGGGTCCGTGACCACGCCGTCGCCGACGCCGACCGTGGCCGCCGCCCGCCCCGACCCGGCGCCCGCGGCGTTGGCGGCCGTCGCCGACCGCCCCCTGCGCGGCGACGGGCGACGCGGCCGCGCCACGGCGGCCGTCCGCGGGCTTCGCCGGCGGCTCGAGGAGGTCGAGCGCCAGATCCACGACGTCGAGGAGCGGCTGCGCGGGCTCGCCGAGGCGCTCGGTGACCCCGAGCTCTACAAGGACGGCGAGCGCGTCCGCGCCGTCGCCACCGAGCGCAAGACCGCCGAGGAGCGGGTCGCGTGGCTCATGCGCGAGTGGGAAGCGCTGTCCGTCGAGCTCTCGGCGCATGAGTGAGTTCTATGCGCCGCTCCCGCCGGAGGTGCTCGCGCGCGAGCGCGCGCGGGCCCGCGAGCTTCGCGCGAGCCAGTGGTGGAAGCGGCGAATCGCCGACGGCGTGTGCTACTACTGCCGGCGCCAGGTCGGCTTTCGGGCCCTCAGCATGGATCACCTCGTGCCGATCGGCCGCGGCGGTCGCAGCGTGCGCGGCAACGTCGTCCCCGCCTGCAAGGCGTGCAACTCGCGCAAGCAGTCGATGTTGCCGGTGGAGTGGACGGACTACGTGCGCGCCCTCGGTGAACGTAGCGAGGACTGATCGCGCGCATTTCGTTCATTGAAGGGCTCGGCTCGCCGCCAGAAGGCGGCTCACCTCGCACGGCCACGCACGGCCATCCTGTATCCGTTCGGACTGTCACGAACATTGGACGTTGACGCTCCGCCATCGTACGCGTTGAATGACCACGCTCGCGAGCATTGCGGTGACTCTTTTCAGGGAGACGGAGGAGCAGAGATGCACGCAACGTGGACACGGACGACCGTGATCGTGGCGGCGCTGACGTTGATGCCGTGGACGGCGGTGGCCGCCGACAAGTCCGGCGATCATCCCACCGACAAGCCGCGCCAGCACACGACGGTATCGGCGCCGGTGGGCGCCGACGCCAAGATCAACATCAATACCGCGGGCGTGAAGGAGCTGATGGGCCTCAGCGGCATCGGCCACAAGGTCGCCGAGCGCATCGTCGAGTACCGCGACGCGCACGGGCCCTTCAAGAAGCCCGAGGACCTCAAAAAGGTCGAGGGAGTCGGCCAGGGGGTCTGGGACCGGAATCGGGAGCGTGTCGTGACGAAGTAGCGGGCGGGGGGCCGCCCCCGCAATTTCTGTTTTGGTGGCCGCGCGGGCTGCGGTACGATGACTGAGAAATCGGTCGGAGCGCCAACAGCGCTCCCAGGGCGTCCCCGCCGACAATTCCGCCGGCGGCTGACGTGATCGAGCCTCGGGCCGGGAGTCGGCATCCGGTTCTGGGTCAGTGGGACTGGGCCCGCGTGGCGCCCTTGCCGAGAATAGGAGGTGATCCAGCCGATGTGTGAACCTACGGTGATCTGTGAGGTGGTTGCCTCCTAGGCAGGATCCACGCTAGCTCCAGGTGGAACGCCTGGGAACCCAGGCACCACCGGCCCCGACGATCCCGCCTCACCAGCGGGGCGACGCAGAGCGGCTCGACGCGTCGCAGCCTTCGTCGGGGCTATTTTTTTGTTCAGGCGGCGGCGACCCTCGAGCTCAGCCGGCACTCAGACCGGTCCAGCCGTCAGCGGGGAGAATGAGCCGGGCTCGCCCGTGGGGCGAGCCCGGAAGAGGCGGGAAAAAACCGGTGCTGCCGCTACATCTTCCTGACGTTCGCCGCCTGAAGACCCTTCGGGCCGCGCGTCACCTCGAACTCGACCTGATCACCCTCGCTGAGGCTCTTGAAGCCTTGGGCTTGAATGGCGCTGTAGTGGACGAAGACGTCCTCGCCACCGTCCTGGGTGATGAAGCCGAAACCCTTCGCATCGTTGAACCACTTCACTCGTCCTTGTGCCATGCGCGCAACCTCTCTTCGGGGTCTTCAGCCCCTGTTGTGCTCCCGCCGTTCGGGCGGGGTTGCCCTCCCCTATTGGAGGACAAACAAAAACGCCACGCGACTGGATCTCGCGCGGCGTGTATCTCGGTCTACAGCATTGCACACCCCGAGTAAACGAATCCGGTTTTGAACCAGAGCGGCGCAAGCTTTACACGAAGGCGCGCGAGTGGTCAACCCGATTTCTTCGGCTGCCGATACGGCACGGGGTGCGAATTTTGGGGCGTATCTGGCCAGCCTCCCGGATGTCTGGGCGAGCAGGCGCGAGCGCGTCAGGCTGTCCATGCGTCCCGGCCGGCGCTATACTGTCGATCAGGTTGGATCTGGTGAAACCCTTGAAAAGTTTTTCCTTTTCTCGGCAGTCTGTGCCGACAGCGGTGTCTTGCGGATCCACCGAAAAGGTCCTAAACACTCGTCACACAAGAGTTTTCGTTTAACTGTGGCACGTGCCGTGCTACTGTAGCGCGGCCCAAAAACGGCCGCCATTCGACTCGATGGGGAGTGTCCGATGTTCTACGATCTGCTCGCCGGGATGTTCTCGAACGATCTTGCCGTCGATCTCGGAACCGCCAACACGCTCGTCTACGTTCGCGGCGAGGGTATCGTGCTCAACGAGCCGTCGATCGTGGCCATCCACCAGGCCGACCACTCGGTGCTGGCCGTGGGACGCGAAGCGAAGGCGATGCTCGGGCGGACGCCCGGCAACATCGTCGCGATCCGTCCGCTGAAGGACGGCGTCATCGCCGACTTCGACGTGACGGAGAAGATGCTGCATTACTTCATCAACAAGGTGCACCGGCGCCGCACGCTGGTGCGTCCGCGCATCGTCGTCGGCGTGCCGTCGGGGATCACGCAGGTCGAGAAGCGCGCGGTGCGCGACTCGGCGATGCAGGCGGGCGCCCGCGAGGTGTACCTGATCGAGGAGCCGATGGCGGCGGCCATCGGCGCGGGCCTGCCCATCCAGGAGCCCGGCGGCAACATGATCGTCGACATCGGCGGCGGCACCACCGAGGTCGCGGTCATCTCGCTCAGCGGCATCGTCTACGCCAAGTCCGTCCGCATCGCCGGCGACGAGATGGACGAGGCGATCGTGCAGTACATCAAGAAGCACTACAACTTGCTCGTGGGCGAGCGCCGCGCCGAGGAGATCAAGATCAATCTCGGCTCCGCGTACCCGATCGGCGGCGACCGGCGGACGATGGAAGTCAAGGGCCGTGACCTCATCGACGGTATTCCCAAGACCATCGTGATCACCGACGAGGAGATCCGGGAGGCGCTGCGGGAGCCCGTGATGACGATCGTCGAGACGGTTCGCACGTGCCTGGAGCGCACCCCGCCCGAGCTGGCCGCCGACATCGTCGACAAGGGGATCGTGATCACGGGCGGCGGCGCGTTGCTCCGGGGACTCGACCACCTGCTGCGGCAAGAGACGAATCTGCCCGTCACGCCGGGCGACGACCCGCTGTCGTGCGTCGCGCTGGGGACCGGGCGAGTGCTCGACGAGCTGGACCTCCTGAAGAAGGTCGCCATCCCGACGTAGAGGGGGGCGACCTTCGCGAAGGTCGAACGGTGAAGATGCGGCGTCTGCTGGTTCTCGTGTCGGTCCTCCTCGTCTGCCTCGTGTTGCTCACGTTGCAGACGCGGGGATACGGGGCGAGCGCGGGGGATGCCGTGGCCCTCGTCACCACGCCGATCCAGACCGCGATCGCCGCCGTCCCGCGCGCCGCCGTCGGCGTGTGGTCGATCTACGTGGACTGGAAGGGTGTGCGGGCCGAGAATCGGCGGCTGCGCGAGGAGAACCGTCGCTTGAGGGTCGAAGCGCTGTGGGTCACGGAGGCGAGCGAAGAGAACCGGCGCCTGCGTCGGTTGCTCGAGCTGCGCAACCGTCTGCCCCTGGCCACCCTGACCAGCGAGGTGATCGCCCGCGAGTGGGGCGGCTGGGTCCGATCGCTCACCGTGAACCGGGGGCGAGCCGACGAGATCAAGCGTCTCACCGCGGTCATCTCCCCCGACGGCCTCGTGGGACGCATCGTGGAGGTCCGGCCCGGTGCCTCGATCGTCCAGGTGCTCACCGATCCCTCGTCGACGGTCGGCGCCCATTCGGTGAGGACGCGCACGCCGGGCATCGTCGAGGGTGAGCCGCGCGGGACGATCCGCTTCAAGTACATGGCGCGCGACGGCGCCGGGCTCGCCGTGGACGACGTCATCGTCACCTCGGGTCTGGGCGGCGTCTTTCCGCGCGGGGTCCCCATCGGTCGCGTCCGCTCGATCGACGACCGTGGCTCCGCGCTGTTTCATTACGCCCTCCTGTCCCCCGTCGTCGACTTCGCGCGCGTCGACGAGGTCCTGCTCGTCTCGGGTGAGTCGATGCCGGACTTGGCCGCCTACTTCCCGAGCGGCGGCTAGACTCGTCATGACACCGATGTCTCGCGAAACCGGTGGGGGGTGTCGGGCCGGGGAGCCCGGGGGGGCGTCAGCCCCTTCGGGCGCCATGTCTGCGGTCGCTCCCCCCGACGTCAATCAATGCGGACTTTAATCGCGCTGACCGTTTTCGGAGGCGGGGTGGCCCAGGCCACGGTCGCCCCAGCCCTCCGGATCGGTGACATCGCCCCTGATCTGCCCCTCATCGTCGTGGTGCTCCTGGCCCTTCGCCGAGGTCCCGAGTTCGGTTGCGTCGCCGGCTTCGCGGCGGGTCTGCTCCAGGACGCGGCCGGCGGTGGGCTGATCGGCATCCAGGCGTTGACCAAGGCCATGATCGGCTTCGCGATCGGTGCCGTGGGCGGCGAGCTGCGCGTCACCCAGCCGCTCGTGCAGGTCCCCGGGCTGGCCGTGCTGACCATCGTCGAAGGGCTCGTGCGCTTCGCGCTGCTCAAGCTCTTCCACTTTCCCGTGCCCTTCGGCGAGTTGATGACGTACGTCGTGCTCCCACAGGCGCTCTACAACGGATTCCTCGGCGCCGCGCTGGTGCTGTTCATGGCGTGGGCCGAGACCTTGCGTCGGCAGCCGTCGTGAGGGCGGGCCTGAACGGCCGCGGTCTTTCGCCGGATCAGCACGAAGCCGGTCGGCGGCGGGTGTTCGCCGTCGCGGCGGTCCTCCTCGGGGCCTTCCTGATCGTCATCGGGCAACTCTGGTTCTTGCAGGTGCTCGAGGGGGGGCGATTCCTCGACGCCTCCGACAAGAACCGGATCCGCATCCGCCCCGTCGCCGCGCCGCGCGGCATTCTCTTCGACCGCCACGGCGTGCCACTGGTGGACAACCGGCCCGCGTTCACGCTCTCCCTGATCCCGCGCGAGCTGGAGCGCGATCCCGATCGCCGCGCGGCGACGCTGGGCCAGGTCGCCGTGCTGCTCGGGATGCCCTACGGCGATCTCCAGGACGCGGTGGCGCGCGTGTCGTCCGACTCGTTCGTCCCCGTGCGCGTGCGCCGGGGACTGACGCTGACCGACGTGGCGAAGATCGAGGAGCGCAAGCTCGAGCTGCCCGGCGTCATCGTGGAGGTGGAGCCTCAGCGGACCTATCCCTCGAGCCGGTTCGCCGCCCACCTCCTCGGCTACGTGCGGGAAGCGAACGACGAGCAGCTGAAGCAGGGGCGCTACCGGCGCGGTGACATGGTGGGACAGACGGGTCTCGAGCGTCTCCTCGACGAGCATCTCCGGGGCCGCGACGGGGGCGAGCGCATCGAGGTGGACGCCATGGGGCGGCCGGTGCGCCTCGTCCAGCAGACGGAGCCCCATCCCGGCGCCGAGGTCATCACCACGATCGACCGGCGCATCCAGGAGGCCGCGGAGCAGGCCCTCGAGGGGCGAGCCGGCGCGATCGTCGTGATGGACCCGCGCAACGGTGACGTCCTGGCCATGGCCTCGGCGCCGGCCTTTCCCATCGACCGCTTCACCGGGACGATCGATCGGGACGCGTGGCTCGCCGTGGTGCGTGATCCCGAGTTTCCGATGCTCAATCGGACGCTCCAGACGCAGTACGCGCCGGGCTCCGTCTTCAAGATCGTGGTGACGGCCGCGGGTCTGCAAGAAGGCACGCTCACCCCGCTCGACCGCGTGCACTGTGGCGGCGCGTTTCACCTGGGCGCCTGGACGTTCAAGGACTGGAAGGAAGGCGGCCACGGCACGGTCGACCTTCACCGCGCGATGGCCCAGTCCTGCAACATCTTCTTCTACCAGGCCGGGCTGAAGGTCGGAGGCGCCGCGATCACGAAGTACGCGAGCGCGTTCGGCTTCGGACGTGTCACCGGTGTCGATCTGCCGAGCGAGAAGCCCGGCTTCCTGCCGCACCCCAAGATCAAGCGAGGGCGCCAGGTCTGGCAGGGCGGCGAGGTCGTCAACATGTCGATCGGCCAGGGCGCCGTGCTCGTCACGCCGATGCAGGTCGCGCGCTTCATGGGCGCGGTGGCCAACGGCGGCGTGCTCTGGAAGCCCCGCCTCGTCCAGCGCGTGCAGAGCGCGGACCGGGGGATCCTCTACAGCGATCCCGGCCAGGTCATGGGCCACGTCGATCTCTCGCCGGTGGTCTGGGCGTTTCTCAAGCAGAGCCTGTGGTCCGTCGTCAACGAGGGCGGCACCGGTGCCGCCGCGCGCATTCCCGGCCTCGACGTCGCGGGCAAGACGGGCACCGCCCAGATGATCGCGAACTCCAAGGCCTCCCGCGGTGAGGATCACGCGTGGTTCGCGGCCTTCGCGCCCTCCAAGGACCCCGAAGTCGTCGTGGTGGTCCTGATCGAGCGGGGCGGCAAGGGCGGTCAGGTGGCGGCGCCGATCGCGCGAAAGATCCTGAACGCGATCTTCTTCGAAAAGGTCGCGGCGATCGGGCTCACCGGCTAGCTCACGATGGTCGGCATCGACCGGCGCTTGCTCCAGAACGTCGACTGGCTGCTGCTCGTCGCCACCGGAGGTCTGCTGGCCACGAGCGCCGTCACCCTCGGCAGCCTCAGCGTGGGACGCGCCGGCGGCGGTCTCGTGCTGCGCCAGCTCGCCTGGGTCGGCGTCGGCGCCCTGGCCCTCGTCGTCATCGCCAGCGTGGACTATCGCCGCCTCGTGCGGATGGCCCCCGCGCTCTACGTGCTGGGGCTCGCCGGCCTCGTCACCGTCTTCGTCCTCGGCCGTACCGTGTCGGGCGCGCGGCGATGGATCCTGCTGGGGCCGGTGTCCGTACAGCCGTCGGAGCTGTTCAAGATCACCTTCGTGCTCATGATCGCCTGGTGGCTGACCTCCCGGTGGGCGCAATCGCTGGGGCGAGTCACCATCGGGTTCGTGTTGCCCATCATGGCCGTCCCCTTCGTCCTGATCGTCAAGCAGCCGGATCTCGGGACGGCGCTGCTGCTCTTCCCCGTCACGGTGGCCCTGCTCGTGGGCGCCGGCGTGCGGCTCCGCCTGCTCGGCGCGCTCGCGCTCGCCGGCGTCGGTGCCTTGCCCGTCGCCTGGTTCATGATGAAGGACTACCAGCGGGAACGCATCATGGTGTACCTGGATCCGTTCCGTGATCCGCTCGGGAGCGCGTACAACGTCATCCAGGCCAAGATCGCCATCGGTTCAGGCCAGCTCCTCGGAAAAGGTATCGCCGGCGCCACCCAGAGCCGGCTCGCCTTCCTGCCGGAGCGCCATACGGATTTCATCTTCGCCGTATTCGCCGAGATGTGGGGGTTCGTGGGCTGTCTGGTGCTGCTCGTGTGCTATGTGCTGCTCCTGCTCAGGGGCTTCGACATCGCCGCGGCGGCGCGCGAGCCGGTGGGGCGCCTGGTGGCACTGGGCGCCACCGCGTTGCTCGGCTCGCAGGTGCTGATCAACGTGGGGATGGTCACGGGGCTCCTCCCCGTGGTGGGGATACCGCTCCCGCTCATGAGTTACGGCGGGTCCTCGATGGTCGTCTCCCTGTCGGCCCTCGGCCTCTTGCTCTCGGTCAGGATGCGGCAGTTCCAATGAGGCGCCACGAGGACGTGCGGGTCGACGTCAGCGTGCGCGCCAGCGAGGTGCTGCCGTGGGCAAACGCATCGTGGTCAACGCCGGACTCACCGAGACGCGGGTGGCCGTGCAGGAGGGTAGCCTTCTCACCGAGCTGTACGTCGAGCGGCACGGGCGCCGCTCCATCGTAGGGAGCGTCCACAAGGGCGTCGTCACCAATGTCCTGCCCGGCATGCAGGCCGCGTTCGTCGACATCGACCTGACCAAGGACGCCTTCCTCTACGCCGGTGACTACACGGCGAACGTGAGCGACGACGTTCGGGACGCCGGCCCCGACGGCGTCGCCGGCGACGACGACGCCGACGTGGAGGTCGACGAGCCCGAGCCGCGCCGTGAGGTGCGCGGGCCCATCGAGGACGTTCTCCGCAAGGGGCAGGAGATCCTGGTCCAGGTCTCGAAGGAGTCCCTGGGGACCAAGGGCGCCCGCATCACCTCGTTCATCTCGCTGCCCGGTCGGTATCTCGTCTACATGCCGCAGGCCCATCGGATCGGCGTCTCGCGACGGATCCGCGACGAGCACGAGCGAGACCGTCTGCGCAGCGTCGTCCGGGGCCTGAATCCCCCGCCGGGCGGGTTCATCGTCCGCACGAACGCCGAGGGCAAGGGCGAGCCGGAGTTCGCCGCCGACCTGGAATTCCTCGGGCGCCTGTGGGCGCAGATCCAGGCCCGCTACGAGGAGCGCCGTCCGCCCGCGGTGCTCCACGAGGAGGGCGACCTGATCTTCCGCGTCGTGCGCGACTTGCTCGCGCCCGAGGTCGACGAGTTCCTCATCGACAACCGCGAGGTCTACGACCGGTGCGCGGGGTACGTCCAGGCGCTGGTGCCCGCGTTCGCCGAGCGCGTGAAATGGTACGAGGGCCGGCAGCCCATCTTCGAGGCCTTCGGGATCGAGAAGGAGATCGACAAGGCGCTGCGGCGCCGGGTCTGGCTGAAGTCAGGCGGCTACATCGTCATCGACCACACCGAAGCGCTGATCTCGATCGACGTCAACACCGGCAAGTATGTCGGCAAGCGCGATTTCGAGCAGACGGTCTTGAAGATCAACCTGGAAGCCGTGGGAGAGATCGTCCGTCAGATCCGGCTCCGCGATCTGGGCGGCATCATCATCATCGACTTCATCGACATGGAAGTGCCCGACCACCGGGAGCAGGTCGAGAAGGCGGTCAAGCGAGCGCTGGTGGAGGACAAGGCCCGCACCAACGTCCTGGCGATCTCGGAGCTCGGCCTCGTCGAGATGACCCGCAAGCGGGTGCGCCAGGACCTGCGCTCGCTGCTCACCGAGTCGTGCCCGGTCTGCCGAGGGGCGGGGGTCATCAAATCATCGGCGACCCTGGCGGCGGAGGTGTTCCGGGCCGTGCAGGCCAAGGCGGCCGACGCGGCCGGGCGCGAGGTCGTCGTGCGGGTCCATCCGGACTTCGCCGAGCACCTCGAGTCCGACGGGCGTGAGGCGCTCCAGCGACTGGCGCAGGCGCTCGACGTCAAGATCACGGTCCAGGCCGCGTCCGCGCAATCCTCGCGCGAGGAGTACGAGATCACGATCCGCTGACCCGCGGGAGCTGCGTGGTAGCATCGCCGCCGTATGGCTGCGCGGACGCCGCCTTCACGGGTGAATCTGAAGAGGATCACGGACAATCTGCGGCTCGCCTCCCGCAGAGGGGATCGTGCGGCGCTCGCGGTGGCCGTGGATCAGATGAAGACGCTGGCCCTGTCGCCACGATACTGGGAGAAGTACCTGGGGCTGTTGCGAAATCCGCTCGCCCGCCTCGTCGATCTCCTCGTGATCAAGCAGGGAGAACGGATCGCGCACCAGAAGGGCTGGAAATTGCTCGGAGGGGGACTTCGTCCCCCATCCTCGTCGGAGGGGGCCTCGACGGCCCCCTCCGAAGCCTCCCCCAGGAAAGGATTGCGCGGGCGGAGCCCGCGCTCGAAACCGCGCCGTCGGCAGCGCGAACGCTCCTCGGTGGCACAGCAGCCGTCGCTCTTCGATTGACAGCCGCGCCCGCCCGCCGGATACTACCCCCCGGGGGTATTGACGGTGATCGACGACGAGGGGAAGGGCAAGGCGCGGGGACGGCTGCGGCGGATCGAGGGCCAGGTGCAGGGCCTGCAGCGGATGATCGCGGCCGATGCGTACTGCGTCGACATCCTGCTGCAGATCTCGGCCGTGCAGGGCGCCCTCGCGCAGGTGCAGAAGCTGCTGCTGGGGCGCCACATCGAGTCGTGCGTCGCCGACGCCCTGCGCTCCGGCTCGCGCGGCGAGCGGCAGCGCAAGGTCGACGAGCTCCTGGATGTCTTCTCCCGCTTCGCAGGCAAGTGACGTGGCCGGTGTCGCCGGCGAGCCCGGAACCGCCGAGACCGTGACGGCCGTGGTGCGGGGCATGCACTGCGCGGCGTGCGTGGGGAAGGTGGAGCGCGCCCTCGCGAGCGTGCCCGGGGTGCAGACGGCCGTCGTGAACCTCGCCACCGAGCGTGCGCGCGTGACGTTCGACCCGGCGCGGGCGGACGTCGATGCGCTTCGCGCCTCGGTCGCCGCCGCCGGCTACGAGCTGGCCGCACCCGCCGCCCCGGGCCTGGGCACGGCCGCCACCGCCCCCGACGCCGCCGAGGCGGCGCGGGCCCCCGAGGAGCGCCTGACGCGGCTCAAGCTCGTGGTCGGCGCCGTGCTGTCGGTGCCGGTGCTGCTCGGCAGCATGAGCGATGTCTTTCCCTGGGCCCCCGCCTGGCTCCGGAGTCACTGGACGTTGCTCGTCCTCGCGACGCCGGTGCAGTTCTGGGTCGGCGGGCACTTCCATCGAGGATTTCTCCACGACCTGCGCTACCGGTCCGCGAGCATGTCGACGCTCGTGTCCATCGGCACCAACGCGGCCTACTTCTTCAGCCTGGCGGTGACCCTGTGGCCGCATGCGTTCATGGGCCTGACACACGCGGCGAGCATGACGTACTACGACGTGAGCGCGGTCGTCATCACGCTCGTGGTGCTCGGCCGCTGGCTCGAGGCGCGCGCCCGCGGGCGGACCTCCGACGCCATCCGCCGGCTGATGAGCCTGACGCCGCGCATGGCGCGCGTGGTGCGAGACGGCGTCGACGTCGACGTGGCGACGGAGGCCGTCCAGGTGGGCGACCTCCTGCGCATCCGGCCCGGCGAGCGCATTCCGGTCGACGGCGTCGTCGTCGACGGCCTGTCCACCGTGGACGAGTCGATGCTCACCGGCGAGAGCCTGCCCGTCGAGAAGACTCCCGGGGCCGCCGTGGCGGCGGGCACCGTGAACCGCACGGGCAGCTTCGTCTTCCGCGCCAGCCGCGTCGGAAGCGAGACGACGCTCGCTCGCATCACCCGGCTCGTCGCCGAGGCCCAGGGCTCCCGGGCGCCCATCCAGCGGCTGGCCGACCGGGTCGCCGCCGTCTTCGTGCCCATCGTGCTGATCGTCGCGGCGATCACGTTCCTCGTCTGGCTCGTGGTCGGCCCAGAGCCACGCGCCCTGATGGCGCTGACGGCGGCCGTGACCGTGCTCGTCATCGCGTGTCCCTGCGCCATGGGGCTGGCCACGCCGACCGCGATCATGGTGGGGACGGGAACGGGCGCCCAGCACGGCATCCTCATCAAGAGCGCCGCCGCGCTGGAGCTGCTGCACCGGGTGCGGACGATGGTCTTCGACAAGACCGGCACCCTCACCGTCGGCCGCCCCGAGGTCACCGACGTCGTCGCGGTCGAGGGGAACGAGGACGACGCGCTGGCCATGGCGGCCGCGGCCGAGCAGGCCTCCGAGCATCCGCTCGGCGAGGCGATCGTGCGTCGCGCCAAGGATCGCGGGGTCGCCCTGCCGCCGATCGAGCGCTTCGAGACGGCCCCCGGACAAGGCGTCGACGCGCTGGCGCCCGACGGGCGGATCCTGTTCGGCAACCGCACGCTCATGCAAGCGCGCGGCATCGATCTCGGGTCGTGGGCCGCCCGGGCCGAGGCGCTCGCCGCCGCCGGGAAGACCGTCATGTACCTGGCGTTCGCGGGCCGACTCACCGCGCTGATCGCCGCGGCCGACGTGCTGAAACCCGAGGCGGCGGCGACGATCACCGCGCTACGGACGCTCGACCTGGAGGTCGTGATGCTGACCGGCGACAACCGGGCGACCGCGGACGCGATCGCCCGTCAGGTGGGGATCGAGCGCGTGCGCGCCGAGGTGTTGCCGGAGGCCAAGGCTCGCACGGTGGCTGAGCTGCGTGGCGAGGGACACCTGGTGGCCATGGTGGGCGATGGCATCAACGACGCTCCGGCGCTCGCCCAGGCCGACGTCGGCATCGCGATGGGGTCCGGGACGGACGTGGCGATCGAGGCGGCGGACGTCACCCTGATGCGCGGCGATCTGCGTGGTGTCGTCGCCGCCGTCGAGCTATCGCGGCAGACGATCCGCATCATCAAGCAGAACCTCGTCTGGGCCTTCGGCTACAACATCGTGCTGGTCCCGGTTGCCGCGGGCGTGCTCTATCCCGTCTGGGGCATGCTCCTGTCGCCCATCCTGGCCGGCGCCGCGATGGCGTTCTCGTCGGTCTCCGTGGTCGCCAACAGCCTGCGCCTGAAGCGCTGGCGGCCGCGCGCGGTAAAAATCTAGACTGTAGGGCGGGCGCTTGTCCCCCGCCGGTTCCGGCAATCACGGCGGGGGACACGCCCCCGCCCTACGAGAAGGCGGAGGAATGGTATGGCAGTCGATCCGGTGTGCAAGATGACCGTGGAGCCCGCGAAGGCGGCGGCGCAATCGAGCTATCAGGGACAGACCTATTACTTCTGCGCCGTCGGCTGCAAGCAGAAGTTCGACCGCGAGCCCGAAAAATACCTACGATAGCCCTCGCCCCTCCGCTGCTGGCCGGCCGTGATCGCTACGAGCGCGTCATGGAGGGCTGGGTCGACAACCACGACGACGACGCGCTGACGCAGACGGTCCGGCTCACCGATCCCGATCGTGCCGTCGAGGTGGTCCTCGTGGCGCTGCCGTCGCCGACCTATGAGATTCGCGAAGCCCACTGTCGCGCGCTGGCCGGCGACGTCGACCCGGCGGTCACCGGCGGCTTTCCCCGACTGGCGGGGACGGCGATGGTGGCGGGCCTCACGCGTCGCGTCGCGGACGTCACCGGGCGTGGGGCCGGAGCCGGCCTCGTGCTCGACGCGACGATCGAGGCCGCGCGCCTGGCCCGTCAGGTGGCCAAGCTTCCACGCGAGCGAGCCGAGCGCGCGCGGCGGGGTGCGCTGGCGTGCTGGGAGCTCGACACCACCGGCTGGAGCGATCTGCCGGACTCGTGCTTCACCTACAGCGAGGCGGGGCGCGCGTTGTTCGCGACACACACCGTCGTCGCGGCGATGCGGCCCGACCTCTACAGCCCGCGGCCCGGCCAGGCGCGGGTCTTCGTCCGGCGCAAGGTCGCTCGCCTGGAGCGCGGGGAGGGCATCCTCGCCTTGTTCCATTCGATGCACGACGACGTGCACGGCTTCGAGATCACCTACGACGTCGACCGCGCGTCGAGCCGGATCCTGCGCGCGCACTCCCTCACGCCGAAGCTGCCGTATGCGGGGATCTGCTCGGTGGCACAGGGCCGCATCGATGCGCTGGTCGGGGAAACGCTGGACGACGGACTGCGCAAGCGGATCCAGACACACCTGGGGGGCGTGAACGGCTGCGCCCAGCTCTACGACCTGACCTCTGACCTCCTGAAGCTCCTGCGCGCCGAGAGGAGTTGAACATGCGTCTGATTCGATGGAGGCTGGGTCACGAAATCGTCCGGGCGGCCGCGGTCGTCGCCGCGATCGGCCTCGTGGCCGGATGCGCGAGCACGACGGGGACCAGCGGCGCCGCGTCTCGCGCCGTCACGCGGACATTGCTCAACCCGCAGTGGCTGGGCGCTCCGCCGACCGACTTCACCCAGACGATCGCCGTGAGCGGCGGTCAGACGGTCTATGTCTCCGCCCAGACGGCCTGGGATCCCAACCAGAACGCGGTCGTGGGACCGGGGGATTTCAGTGCGCAGGCTGCGCGTGCGTTCGAGCGCTTGAAGGTCGCGGTCGAAGCGGCCAACGCCTCGCTGGCCGACGTGGTGCGGCTCACGATCTATGTGAAGGACTACCGACCCGAGCACCTCAACGTGCTGCGTAACGTGATCACGCGCAATTTCCCGCCGGGCGCCCCGCCGACGCGCACGATCGTCGGCGTGCAGACCCTGGAGCGCGACGGCCTCCTGATCGCCGTCGACGCGATCGCCGTCAACGACGTCCCGACGCGCTGACGCAGCAGCGGGCAGCGTCACCCGGTAACGCTGCCCTCCGACGGCGAGGAGACGAGCCGGGCGTACTTGGCGAGCACTCCCGAGGTGTAGCGCGGCTTCGGCGGCTTGACCGCTTTCAACCGCTTCTTGACCTCGGCGGCCGACAGCTCGACGTCGAGACGACGCCGGGGAATGTCGATGACGATCGTGTCGCCGTCCTTCACGGCCGCGATGGGGCCACCCTCGGCGGCCTCCGGCGCGACGTGACCGACCATGAAGCCGTGGGAGGCGCCGGAAAACCGGCCGTCGGTCATGAGCGCGACGGAACCGCCGAGCCCGGCGCCCTGAAGGGCCCCGGTCACGTGCAGCATCTCGCGCATTCCGGGGCCGCCCTTCGGGCCCTCGTAGCGGATCACGATGAAGTCTCCGGCCTTGATCTTGCCGCCCTTCACCGCCGCGAACGCGTCTTCCTCTCGGTTGAACACCCGCGCCCGACCCCGGAATACCGGCTGCTCGTGGCCGGCCAGCTTGGCCACACAACCCTCCGGCGCGAGACTGCCCCGCAGGATGGCGAGCCCACCCTGCTTCGCGAGCGGGTTCGACAACGAGCGGATCACCCTCTGACCCGGCGCTTCTCGAGCCGCGCGGGCTTCGTCGGCGATCGTCCGGCCCGTCACCGTCTTCGCGTCGGCGTTGAGCAGCTTGGCCTCGAGCAGGCGCTTGGCCACGACGCCCATGCCGCCGGCCTCGTACATCTCCGGGGCCGTGTAGTTGCCCCACGGCTTCATGTCGGCCAGCAGCGGCGTCTTGCGCGAGATCCGGTCGAACTCGTCGATGTCGAGCTTCACGCCGGCTTCCTTGGCCACGGCGAGCAGGTGCAGGACCGCGTTGGTCGAGCCGCCCGTGGCCATGACGCCCACGATCGCGTTGTGCAGCGACTTGCGCGTGATGATGTGGCGCGGCAGGACGCCCTTGCGCAGCAGGTCCATCACCAGGCGCCCCGTCTCGAACGCGACCTCCGCCTTGTGGGGATCGACGGCGGGCACGCCGTTGTAGCTCATCGGCGAGACGCCCAGCATCTCGAACGCGGTGGCCATCGTGTTCGCGGTGAACTGGCCGCCGCAGGCGCCCGCGCCCGGGCAGGCCAGGCCCTCGATCGTGTTCAGCTCCTTCGCGTCGATCTTGCCCGCGTTGAAGGCCCCGATCGCCTCGAACACGTCCTGGACCGTGAGCCGCTTGCCCTTGTACTCGCCGTAGGCGATCGAGCCGCCGTAGAGCATGACGCTCGGGACGTTCAGGCGGGCCATGGCCATCACCATCGCCGGGATTGTCTTGTCGCAGCCCGAGATCGCGACGAAGGCATCCAGGAGGTGGCCGCGCACGACGAGCTCGACGGAGTCCGCGATCGTCTCGCGGCTGACGAGGGAGGCCTTCATGCCCTCGGTGCCCATCGCGATGCCGTCGGTGACCGAGATCGTGTTGAACTCGATCGGCGTCCCCCCCGCCGCGCGGACGCCCTCCTTCACCTTCTCGGCGAGCTTCTGATGATTCCAGTTGCACGGCGTGATCTCGATCCAGCAGTGGGCCACGCCGACGAGCGGCTTCTTGAGATCGTCGTCGGTGAAGCCGATCGCCTTGAAGTAGGTTCGCGCGGCGGCGCGATCGGGACCGTCGAGCAGCACGTGACTGCGATGGCGGGGATCGAAGGGCATCATGAGCCTCCTGAGGCGTTGCAGTATACTACCGCTCGCCGCCATGAGTCCTCTGCCGGTCGGGAAGCTGCGCGCGGACGCGCTCCGCGCCATCTTCGACAAGCTCAAGCCGCGGGATCCGCGGGTCGTCGTGGGCCCACGCGTGGGCGAAGACGCCGCCGTGATCGACCTCGGCGACCGATACCTCGTCGCCACCGCCGACCCCATCACCTTCGCGACCGACGACGTCGGCTGGTACGCGCTGCAGGTCAACGCCAACGACATCGCGGTGCGGGGCGCGCGCCCACGCTGGTTTCTGGCCACGTTGCTCTTGCCGGCGGCGACCACCACCGATGCCTCGGTCGAGGCGCTCTTCACGCAGCTCGCGGAGGCGTGCGACGATCTCGAGGTGACGCTCGTCGGTGGCCACACGGAGGTCACCCATGGCCTCGAGCGTCCCGTGGTGGCGGGAACGATGCTCGGCGAGGTCGACAAGGACCGGCTGGTGACGACCGGCGGCGCCCAGGTCGGTGACGCGGTGATCATGACCAAGGGGATCCCGCTCGAGGGCGCGGCGATCATCGCGCGCGAGCGCGAGGCCGAGCTGCGGGCGCGTGGCGTTCCCCCCGCGATGATTCGCCGGGCCAAGGGGTTCCTCCGCTCACCCGGCCTCAGCGTGCTGCCCGAGGCCGAGATCGCGTGCGAGCTGGCCACCGTGCACTCGATGCACGATCCGACGGAGGGCGGCATCGCCACCGCGCTCGCCGAGCTGGCCGAGGCCGCGGGGGTGGGACTCCGGATCGACGCCGACCGCATCGTCCGGCTCCCCGAGGGCGTCGAGCTGTGCCGGGTCTTCGGGCTCGACCCGCTCGGAACGATCGCGTCGGGCGCGCTCCTGCTGACCCTGGCTCCCGCCGACGCCGGCATCGTCATCCACGCCCTGGCTCGCGAGGGCATCGACTGTCACTACATCGGGCAGGTCGTGCCGCCGGAGCAGGGCGTCACGCTGGTCGAAGGCGCGTCCGAACGCCCCATGCCCATCTTCGCCCAGGACGAAATCACGAAGCTCTTCGCCGGAGGGTAGCGGTGCCAGACGTCGGATACTCGCATCGGCCGCTCGCGCTCGGACGCGAGGGGATGGTCGCCTCGGCGCATCCGCTGGCGACGATGGCGGGCATCGAGGTGCTGAAGGCGGGCGGCAGCGCCGCGGATGCCGCGGTGGCAGTCAATGCCGTCCTCGCCGTGACCCAGCCCCACATGTGCGGCGTGGGCGGCGACCTCTTCTGCCTCTACTACGACGCCGCCAGCCGCCGCGTGCACTTCTTGAACGGCGCCGGGCGCTCGGGATCCCGCGCGGGGCTCGACGAGCTGGCGCGGCGCGGGGTGGACCGGCTGCCCGTCGTCGGCCCCGAGACCGTGAGCGTCCCGGGCTGCGTGCGCGGCTGGGCGATGCTCCTCGAGCGCTTCGGCACGCGACCGCTCGCGGAGCTGCTCGAGCCCGCCATCCGCTGCGCGGCCCGGGGCTTTCCGTGCACGTCGCTGCTGAGCCAGTACATCGACGAGTACCGCGCCGTCACCCCGGACGCGGAATGGCACCGGGTGTATGCCCCCGGCGGCCGCGCCCCGGCGCGCGGCGAGCTGCTCGTCCAGACCGATCTGGCCCGGACGCTGGGGGAGCTCGCCTCGGATGGCCCCGACGCCGTGTACCGTGGGCGCGTTGGCCATGCCATCGCGGGCCGGCTCGAGGCGGCCGGGTTCGTGACCGCGGAGGATCTCGCCGCCCACACCGGAGAGTGGGGCGAGCCGCTGGCGACGACGTACCGCGGCACGACCGTGTACGAGACTCCGCCCCCCACGCAGGGGCTCACCACGCTCCTGAGTCTCAACCTGCTCGAAGGCGTTCCCCTCAGCCGCTATCGCGTCCACTCCGTCGAGCACCTGCATCTGCTGATCGAGATGACGAAGCTCGCGTATGCCGATCGCGACCGCTGGATCGCCGATCCCCAGGCGGCGGTCCTGCCCGTCACCGGCTTGCTCGACAAGGCCTACGCCGCCCGGCGGCGCGCGGCCTTCGACCCGCGAAAGGCGCAGTCGTACGCGTTCGGCGATCCCGAGGGTGACACCACCGGCTTCGTCGTGGTCGATGGCCGCGGCAACATCGCCAGCGTGATCGAGAGCCTCTTCAACGTCTTCGGGTCGGGCATCGTCGCGCCGGGCACCGGGGTCGTGCTCCAGAACCGCGGGCGGCACTTCAGCCTGGATCCCGAGCATCCCAACGTCTTCGCTCCGCGCAAGCGGCCGTTCCACACGCTCATCGCCGCGATCGCGATGCGGCAGGAGCGTCCGCTCTTCGGCTTCGCCACGATGGGCGGCAACGGTCAGGCGATGTTCCACACCCAGGTCCTCACCAACCTGATCGACTACGGCATGGACATGCAGGAGGCGATCGAACGTCCGCGATTCCTCATCGGGGCCTTCTTGCCCGACGATGCCGCCGACGCGATCTACGTCGAGTCCCGGGTCGGCGCCCCCGTGATCCGGGCGCTCACCCGCAAGGGCCATCAGATCAAGACGGCTCCCGAGCTGTTCGTCAAGGAGGGGCACGCGCACGGGATCGCCCTCGTCGATGGCACGCTCATGGGCGGCGCCGATCCCCGCGGCGACGGAGTGGCGCTCGGGTTCTGAGATGGTCAGGCCAGGTCGAGTCGGCGTGACGCTTCTGTTCGCGGCCCTCGCGATGGCCCCCGGCTCGGTGACGGCGGATCAGTGGGGCGGCATCGAGCCCGGAGAGAGCACCATGACCAGCGTGCGCAGCCTCCGTGGCGAGCCCACCCGCAAGGCCACGCAGAAGGTCGACGGCTACGACACCGCGGAGTGGATCTACGAGGCCGCCAAGGCGCCGCCCGGAATCAGCCGGCTGATCGTCGATTTCGGTCTCATGACGCCCGCGGGATACCGGGCCGAGCTGGTGCGCTCGCTCAAGCTCGAGCCGAAGCGCGGGGCGTTCGACCGGGCGTGGATCATCACGGGATGGGGAGCTCCGGCCGGTGTCGGCAAGGAGGGGGAGGTGGAGTTCTACTTCTACAAGGAGGGGCTCTTCGTCTACTTCGACAAGGACGGGATCGGGGTGACCTCGTTGGTCTTCACGCCGCCCCAGCTCCCTCCCCCGGCTGAGCCGCAGCGCTGACGAGGATCCACGAGCCGTTGTTCACGCCGCCCCCGCGGCCCGCCGTCCCAGGCGAGACGCGGCGTTGACCAAGCCGCGCTTCGGGATGCCGATCCAGTCCGGACGGTTGTTGGCTTCGTAGACGACCTCGTACGCCGCCTTTTCCAGCTCGAACACCGCGACGACGTCGCGGACGGCCTCGTCCGATTCGGGAAGAAACAGTGCCGTCCCCGTCGTGGCCCGGTAGCCCTCGAGGTACGCGCCGCCGGCCTCAGCTTCCCAGGCCCGGAGGGACGCGCCGGCGCCGGGTACGGAGGCGGCCGCGTAGTCGATCGATCGCAGCAGGCCGGCGACGTCACGCAGCGCCACGTGCTTGCGCCGACGCTCCTCCAGCGGGCGCAGCGGCTCGCCCTCGAAGTCGATGATCATCCAGTCGCCGGCGGCGGGACGATACAGCGTCTGCCCGAGATGGAAATCGCCGTGATGGCGGATCTTCTGCCGGCCGATCATCGGCGCCAGGCCACGACGGACGACGGCCAGATCGACCGAGATCGCTTCACGGCCCAGTGCCGCGCGGGCGGCGACGAGCTGGGCGGCCACGCCCTCCGTCCAGGCGGCGATGTCGGCCACGGCGATGGGCTCGGGCGCGAAGGCGGGATCGCCCCGATCCGAGGCGAGCGCGCGATGGAGCTCACCGGTCCGCTGGCCGAGACGCCGCAGCGCCACCGCGGCCGCGGCCACGCGGGCCGGCTCGCCGAGCTGCTCGAGGACCCACTGCCAGCCGTCATGGGCGTCGGCCACGAGCTCCTGGGCCACGGCCAGCGTCGTCGTTCGCCCCGCCTCGTCCCGGTACTCCACGTGGCCGGCCAGGCGGGGCGTGTGACGGAACGACGTGTGCTCGGTGAGAAATCGCGTCATCTCCGCCTCCGGGTTCACACCCTCGGCGAGCTTGCGAAAGTGCTTGAGCACGAGCGCCTCACCGAGGGCGACCGAGGAGTTGCTCTGCTCGCCGCCCAGCCGGCGCACGCTCAGCCAGGAGCCCGAGCAACACCCGACAAAACTCCGCGTCACCCAGCGCGTCGTGAATCTCGTCGCCCGCCAGCAGCGGGATCGCGTATCGCTCACGCCTCCCACCGTCGAGCTCCACCTCGACCAGCAGGACGACACCGGGGCCCAGCCGCACCGCTTCGCCCACGACGGCGCGGCTGATCCGCCGGGTCTTGGCCGCGAACCACCGCTGCCGCGGCATCCACCCGGCGAGCGCCTCGAGGCTAGGTAGCGAAGCGCCGCCGTAGCTCATGCTCGTTCGAGCGCCGGCTTTGCCGACGCAATCGAATCCTCGGGGGAGGCAGGGAGGAGCGCGCCGTCAGGCGCGCGACGCCCGTCGGAAGGGGGGCGAAGCCGCCCTTCCGAGCCGGCAAAGCCCCCCTTCGAGGCCCTCATATCGCCGTGGCCTCGATCCCGTAGCGGCGGGGCGCGCTGGTGGCGGGATCGAGCCGGAACCAGTAAAAGCCGTGGGGACCGAGACTCAGGAAGTACGGCGTCTCCCCGATGGGCGGAAAGCGCGTGTCGCCGAGGAGTTCGAAGGGGGTCGCGCCGCGATGACGCGCGAGAT